>Ga0105048_10002128_pt1 | contig 31971 bp, 31 predicted proteins | sample MAT05_FD_78382 | JGI IMG/M metagenome (GOLD analysis project Ga0105048, IMG submission 78382) | Freshwater microbial communities from Lake Fryxell liftoff mats and glacier meltwater in Antarctica - MAT-05 | ecosystem: Environmental > Aquatic > Freshwater > Ice > Liftoff microbial mat | place... | reverse complement strand
TGGGTAACTTGCCGCGGCGGCTTGCTGGCGTTCGGCCAAGTATCCTAGCGCGCAGTTGGTCAGCATCCAGGACAACGATGAACGCGTATTTGGCGACGATTTGGAGGCGGCAAGCTGTTTGCCGCCCTAACCTGTGCCCCCACGGTAGCGCCGTTAAACCTCGTCGCTGCCTTCGTTGATTCCCTCAAACAGATAGGTGCTCAAGTAGCGCTCGCCGGTGTCTGGCAACATCGCCAAAATGACCGTGCCGGGCGCGGCTGTTTCGGCCAATTTGAGCGCTGCGGCTGCGGTCGCGCCTGACGAGATCCCGCAAAAAATGCCTTCTTGTTGAGCAAGCGCGCGCGCCGCGTCGCGCGCTTGAATATCGTCCACCAGAATGTTGCCGCTAAAAATATCGCGATTCAGCACGCTCGGGATAAAGTCTGGATTCCAGCCCTGAATCTTGTGCGGATGCCACGGCTCACCGGCTAAAAGTGCGGCGTTGACCGGTTCTGTGGTGATCACCGCCACTTCCGGGCGCGCGACCTTGAGCACCTCACCGACGCCGGTCATGGTGCCGCCGGTGCCCCAGCCGCTCACGAAAAAGTCGAGCCTGCGCCCGGCGAAATCACGCAAAATTTCAGCAGCGGTGGTGGATCGGTGGTAAGCCGGATTCGCCGGGTTGTCAAACTGACGCGCTAAAAACCAGCCGCGTTCTTCGGCCAATTTTGCCGCCACGCGCACCATGCCGCTGCCGCGCTCGGCCGCCGGGGTGAGCAGCACTTTCGCGCCCAAAGCGCGCATCAACTTACGCCGCTCAATTGAAAACGTCTCAACCATCACGGCAACAAAGGGATAGCCCTTGACCGCGCAAACCATCGCCAGCGCGATCCCGGTATTGCCAGAGGTCGCTTCAATCACCGTTTGTCCGGGCGCCAGCAAACCCTTCTTTTCGGCGTCATCGATGATCGCAAAGGCGAGGCGGTCCTTGACCGACGACATCGGGTTAAACGCCTCCACTTTGACGTACATCGACACGTGCGCAGGTGCGATGCGGTTGAGCTTGATGATCGGCGTGTTGCCGATGGTGGACAGGATGTTCTCGTGGATCATACTCACGTCTCGATTATCAACATGCGGATGCGGATTGTAGGCGTGGAGACCTCGCTGGCAAGGCGCTGCTATAGTCGATTTGGTTTTCCTCGCAGTACAAGCGGTTATGACGACTGAGTGTCTAGCATCCCGATGCGCATTGCGCTGATTGCCGGCGAAGCCTCTGGCGACAATTTAGGTGGGCCGCTAATCGAGGCGTTGCGCGAGCGCTTTGCGCATGCTGAATTTGCAGGCATTGGCGGCGCGCGCATGCACACAGCTGGGCTCGACAGCTGGTTTGACATGCAGCGGCTCTCGGTCATGGGCCTGGTTGAAGTGCTCAAACACCTGCCCTCATTGCTGCGTCTCAGGCACTCATTGATTCAACGCTTGCGCGCCTGGCAGCCCGATGTGGTGATTGGCATCGACGCGCCCGACTTTAATCTACGTGTTGAGCGTGCGCTCAAAGCCCACGGGTTCAAGACCGTGCACTATGTCAGCCCATCGGTTTGGGCGTGGCGCGAGCAGCGCGCCCGGCGTATGGCGCGCAATGCCGATCTGGTGCTGTGCCTGTTCCCGATGGAGCCCGCGATCTATCAGGGCTATGGCGTCAAAGCACAATTTGTTGGTCATCCAGCGGCTGATAAATTCCCGCTCAACGTCGATCGCCGCGCCGCCCGTTCAGCGTTGCAGCTGGATCCCGAACGCCCGCTATTGGCGCTGCTGCCCGGCAGTCGCCTAAGTGAGATTGCGCGCTTGAGCCCGAGCTTTATCGAGGCGACACGCCGATTTCTTGACCGCTACCCTGACTATCAAGCGCTTGCGCCGATGGCCACGCCGCGCTGCCGCGAAGCGTTCGCGCGCGCGCTTGGGCACGAACCGCGTATCACGCTGATCGACGGGCAATCGGAGCGCGTATTAATGGCCGCCGATCTCGCCCTGCTCGCATCCGGCACTGCGGCACTGGAGGCACTGCTGGCGCGCACGCCGATGGTGGTCGGCTACCGGATCGCAGCGCTCACCCATTGGCTGGTCACCCAGTTCGGGGTGCTCAAAGCGCAGCGCTTCAGCCTGCCGAATTTTCTGAGCGATCCAGATTGCGTTCCCGAGGTGATGCAAGGAGCGCTTAACGCTGACAATTTATTGCGCGAACTGATCGGCTGGGTCGAGTCGCCAGCACGCCAACTAGAATTTGCAACGCGCGCTGAGCGCGTCCATTTGAGCCTTAAAGCCGACGCATCATCGCGCGCGGCGGCAGCTATTGCGGAGCTATTACGATGAGTCAAACGATACTGCTAGCCGGCGCCTCCGGACTGATTGGGCGAAGCGTTCTCGAGCGTTTACTTGAGCAAAAGTTCACGGTGATCGCACCGACACGCAGCACGCTTGGGGTGCACTCGAGTCTGCTGCAAGAAATTTCGCTGGACGCGCCCGCTAAAGCCTTTGGCAACGCGCTTGGTGCTGCAATTTGCTGCCTCGGCACCACGCTTAAACGCGCTGGCTCGCAGGCGGCTTTTCTGAAGGTCGATCGCGACCTCACGCTGCGCTTAGCGAGTGCCGCGCGCTCAGCTGGCGCGCGCCAGCTGATCTTGGTGTCCTCGGTGGGGGCCGCTGCGCAGTCGCGCAATTTCTACCTGCGCGCCAAAGGCGAGATCGAGCAGTCGGCCGGGAAATTAGGCTTTGATCGCGTTGATTTTTTGCAGCCCAGCCTGCTGCTCGGCTCGCGCACTGAGCTCCGCGTGGGCGAGCGTTTTGGCCAGCGCTTAGCCGCGTTCTACAACCCGCTCTTGCTCGGCCCGCTTAAGCACTATCGTGCGATTGCTGCCGATACGGTGGCGCGCGCTGCGGTGAGCCTGCTTTACGCTTCACCGCCCGGAATTTATCGTCACCGCTACGCGGAATTGAACGCATTGGCCAATGAGACCCACGCATGATGACACCCATTGTTGAGTACATAGCAGGCGTCGATGAGGCCGGACGCGGTCCGTTAGCCGGACCGGTAGTGGTGGCTGCGGTGATTCTCGATCCCGCACGCCCGATCAAAGGTTTGGCTGACTCCAAAGCACTCACCGCGCGCCAGCGTGGCGCGCTGTATCAAACCATTATCAGCCACGCGCACGCCTACGCAATTGTCGAGGTGGGGCCATTGGAGATCGATCAGATCAATATTCTGCAGGCCACTTTGCGCGGCATGGCCCGTGCAGTGGCGGCGCTTAAGATCAAGCCTGCGCGCGTGCTTCTGGATGGCAACCAGATACCGCCGGAACTCGCCGATATCGCCGTTGCAATCGTCGGCGGTGATGCGAGCGAACCCGCCATCAGCGCAGCCTCAATCCTGGCCAAAGTATTTCGTGACCGATTGATGAGCGATATGGAGACGCATTTTCCGGGCTACGGATTCGCCAAACATAAAGGCTATCCAACGCCTGAACACCTCGACGCCCTAGACCGGTACGGTCCGTGCACCCTGCACCGTCGCAGCTTTGCGCCCGTTGCCGATAGCTTACGCAAGAGCTACTAGCTGGGTTTACTAAAAATAGCGCGTGGGATCCGCCACGCTGGCTTCGCTAAAACCCTGCGCGCGCAGACGGCAGGCGTCGCATTTGCCGCAGGCGCGGCCCTCGTCATCGGGCTGGTAGCAGCTAACGGTGATTGAGAAATCGATGCCGTGAGCGATTCCGGTGCGCACGATGTCGGCCTTCGAGAATTGGATGATTGGCGCGTGGACCCTGAACTCGCGGCCCTCAACTTGAGCGCGCGTGGCGAGCTGCGCCAAACGTTCAAACGCATCGATAAAGTCCGGACGACAGTCGGGATAGCCGGAGTAATCCACGGCGTTAACGCCGATAAACAAATCACTTGCGCCTAGCACTTCAGCAAGGCCCAAGCCCAGGCTTAAAAACACCGTATTGCGCGCGGGAACGTAGGTGATCGGAATGCCGCTGGTGGGTTCTTCGGGAACCGCAATGTCGGCCGTCAGCGCTGAGCCGCCAATCGCGCGTAAATCAAGCTTGATCACCCGGTGCGAGCGCGCGCCAAGCGCCAGGGCCACGCGCGCTGCCGCGTCGAGCTCGGCGCGATGGCGCTGTCCGTAGTCAAAACTGAGCGCGTGTGTGCAAAAACCCTGTGCGTTGGCCATCGCCAACACGGTGGCCGAATCGAGCCCTCCGGAAAGCAACACCACCGCGTGCGGTGCGTGCTCGAGATGCTCAGCGCCCAGGGCTCTCTCCCCACAGCAACTTGTGCAGCTGCATCTGAAAACGCACGGGTAGGCGATCGTCGAGGATCCACTGCGCCAGATCGCGCGGCTCTATTTGGCCGAAGACTGGTGAAAACAGCACCGTAGCGATCTGCGTCAGCGCGCGCTCACTGAGCACGCTGCGCGCCCAGTCGTAGTCTTCGCGCGAGCCGATCACGAACTTGATCTGGTCATTGGGGCTTAAGAACAGTAAGTTTTCCCAGCGATTGCGTGCCATTTCGCCCGAGCTCGGGCACTTGAGATCGAGCACCTTGCTGACGCGTGGGTCCACTTGGGAGACATCCAACGCACCCGAGGTCTCAAGCGACACCGCGTAGCCCGCATCACACAGGCGGTTTAGCAAGCTGAGGCAGCGCTTTTGCGCCAGCGGCTCGCCGCCGGTCACGCACACATGCCTCGCGCCGTAGTTCGCCACTTGCACCATTAGCTCGTCAATCGTCTGCCAAGCGCCACCAAAAAACGAATAGGTGGTGTCACAGTAGGTGCAGCGCAGTGGACAGCCGGTCAGGCGGATGAACACCGTGGGCCAGCCCACTTGGTTGGCCTCACCTTGCAGCGAGAAAAAGACTTCGGTGATCTTTAGTCGCTGGGGGTCATTCCCAAGCAGCTCGGGTTCATTCCCAAGCCGCTCGAGATCTGTTTCGACTCGCGCTGCGGCCTCTTCTTGCATGCGCTAAACGCTGTTAACGCCCCGAAGGAAAAGCGCGCAGGCGGCTTTCGGCAAGCTTGGCCACGATCGACCCTGGGAAGCGATCAATCACCGACTGCAACGCCGCGCGCGCTTGCGGGTATTGCTTGAGCTCGTAGTGCGTGTAGCCAATTTTGAGCATCGCATCGCCCACTTTCGGGCTATCGGCGTAGCGCTGGGCCATGGTACGAAACGCTTGCAACGCAACTGGGTAGTTTTGCGTCACGAAATACGATTCTGCCAGCCAATACTGCGAATTGGCGGCAAACGTTGAATTGGGAAATTGCTTTAAGAACTGATCGAACCCAAGCGCTGCGCTATCGTAGCGGCCGCCGCGAAGCTCGGCAAATGCCGCCTCGTATGCGGTCTTTTCGGCAGCGGGATCGCTGACCATTGGCGCGCGTGACAGCGCGTCTGGCACGTTGATCGGCGTAGTTTGCGTCTGCCCATCCAGCGGCGCGCGCACTTCAGGCTCAAACATCCCATCGCCGGCTGGGCCGGGCGCGGGAATCAAGCCTTGATCGTTCGGATCGATATATGCGCCGGGCGGCAGTGGCAGCGGCGGCTGTTGCATAGACCCCTCGAGATTGCGCAGCTTCGATTTCAGCTGGTCTATCTCAAAGGTTTGTTGTTCGGTTTGATTGCGCAGCGCCTGCAGCTCTTGTTTGAGTTGCTCGATGCGTTGCAATAGATCAACGGCGATTTGGCTGTCGTTACCGCGCGCGGCGAGCTGCTGCTCAAGGGCGGTCATGCGCTCAGCCAGGCTCATACGAGCCGCTTGCACCGACGATGACAAAACGGCGGCCGCAAGGGCCGCCGTCAAGACTGCGAATCGCAATTTAGGCACGTTTCAACGCTTACTTAGCGGTGTAGACGAGCTCAACGCGACGATTCTTCGACCAGCAATCTTCATTCGAATCTTGGCAGGTTGGGCGTTCTTCGCCGTAGCTGGTGGTTGACGACTGGTCAGACGCGCCGCCGGCTGCATTGAGCATGTCACGCACTGCGTTGCCGCGGCGCTCGCCGAGACCCAAGTTGTATTCGCGGGTGCCGCGCTCGTCAGCGTGACCTTCGAGGGTCAAGCGGGCAGAAGCGTGCAAGCCCAAGTACTTGGCGTGGCAAGCGAGGGTTTCTGAGAATTCGCCGCGCACGTCGGTGGCGTCGAGGTCAAAGTACACCACGCGGTTTTGCAAGCAAGCGATGCGATCCAATGCATCAGCAGCTGCAAAGTCGTCACCAGCCATGGTTGGCTTGGTTTCTGCCGTCGATTGTGGCGGCATGGTGTTATTTTCGACAGGCTTCATTTCCTTTTTGCCTGCGCAAGCAGCAAGACTGATGACAATGGCACTTACGAGCAAACTGCGAATCGCGATATTCATGTTGGGTATTCCCCTTGGTGGTTTTGGCTAAAAGCCCAGTATGTTAACGAATTAATAATGGTGTTGCCAAGCGTCAACAGAAAATTGTTGCACTGCGGCATTTTGTTTCGCCTCAAGGCATCGTTGGCGCAGTGCGGCGTTTCAACGGCGACCACGCCGGTTCGCGCACATCGCCTTCGGCCAAAACCAAGCGCTGGCGCACGCGCGCGTTGGCCGATACCGCATTCAAAACGCCGCGGCCGCCCTGTTTGCTCGAATAAATCAACAGCCGTCCGTTTGGTGCAAAGCTCGGTGACTCATCCAAGTTGCCCTCTGAGACAATAAACGTGGTGCCTTTGTCGCGATCCAAAATCACGATTTTATAAACGTTGCGATTGCCCATTGCGGACGCTATTTTTTTGCCGTCATAGCTCACCGATGGACGCGCGTTGTATTCGCCCTGGAAGGTCAGGCGCTTGGCTTCCCCGCCGCTAACGGGCACTTGGTAGATCTGCGGTCGACCGGATCGATCAGAGGTAAAAATAATGCTTTGCGCATCAGGCGACCACTGCGGTTCGGTATCGATGCCCCAGTGGTTGGTGATTTGGGTCAGTGCGCCGGTTGCCAGATCCATGATGTTGATCTCCAGGTTACCGGTACGCGAAAGGGCCACCGCCAGCTTACTACCGTCCGGTGAGAACGCTGGCGCGCCGTTGATGCCTTTAAAGCTGGCCACCGCGCGGCGCGAGCCCGACGCAATTTCCTGGATCCAAATTTGCGAGCTGCCCGACTCAAACGACACATAGGCCAAACGCTTGCCATCGGCCGACCAAGTGGGCGACAGCAGCGGCTCGCGCGAGCGCACGATAGGCTGTGGGCTGAAGCCATCGGCATCCGACACCATCAGCTTAAAGTCGATCTTATTGCCGGTGCCGACCGCGGTGACATACGCAATTCGCGTCGAGAATGCACCCGGAACGCGCATCAAGCGCTCATAGATCAGGTCAGCAATGTAGTGCCCAATCGCACGCATTTCGCCGGGGCGCGCCGGAATGGTGTAGCCGAGCAGGCGCTCACCGGTGCCGACGCTGAACAGCTGAAACTCGATCTGGTAGGAGCCCTCGCTCGGCAACACGCGGCCAATGGCTAAAAAGTCGCTTTTGAGCGCGCGCCAAGTGGCGAAATTTACTTCCGATCGCGTGGTGGGCCGCTCGATCATGTCGCGGTCGGCGAGGGGATCAAAATCGCCCGAACGGGCCAAATCAGCGCGCACGATCGCTGCAATATCAGCATCCATGCCCGGCGCCTGCGGGTCATAGGCAAACGGCACCACCGCCACAGGGATGCCACCGACCACGCCGCCTTTGACCGGTGGCAACACCAGCGCGGACTCCTGCGCGTGAACGCTGCCACTCAAGGCCAGAACGAGCACGCTTAACCAACTTAAAAACACCTTCATGCATTAATCCTCGGGGATAAACGGAATAATCAGATCGCGGCTAAACACCGCTTCAAAACCTTCAAACGGCAGCGGGCTGGCGCGATTGACTGCTGAAATCAGTGAGGCCTGGGTCGGGTCGTCTTGAAAACAGCCCTCCATAATCGACACAGAAATGACCTCGCCATTGCTCAGCTGGGAGACGCGAATATTGCATTGCACGCCCGACATCGCCGATGACGGGCGCAGCCACCCCGATTGGATGGCGGCGGTGATTGCAGCGGCGTACTGCGCGCGCAAATTGTCCAAAACCTCGCCTTCTGGCGGGTTAAACGCCTCTTCCTGATTGAGAATCTCTTGCGCTTTGGCGGCTTCTTCTTCGCGCTGAATCATCTCGTCTAAGCGCGCCTGCTCGGCGATTTTTTGCTCAGCGTCTAGGTCGCGCTGGCGGCGATTTTCAGCTTCTTGTGCGGGCTTATCGACTTCGGGCTTAACCTCAGGAGCAACGTCCGGTTTAGCTAGGGTCGAGCTCAACTCTGGCTGCGGCACGCTGACCGCTGCGGGCTTAACGTCGGGTCGCTCGAGTTCGGTGGTGGTCGGTTTCGGCTTCGGGATCTCAGGCTTTGGCGTGGGCTTGGTGACGCGCGGCTTGGTCGGCTTCGGCATTTTTGTTAGGTCAATCAAGACCGCTTCGAGCGGCACGCCGTAGCTTGGAACGGTCTCGTCGTTGAGCATATTGCGCGCGCTGATCAGCAGCGCGGCAATCAGCGCTACGTGCACTAGCACCGCCCACGTCAGCGAGATCGAGCGATCGGAGGCGTGGTGGGCCGGCATCTAGGGCGCCTTCGGCTCCGAAATCAGACCGACTTTCACCACGCCCGCGTTCTGCAGCGTCGTCATTGCGTCGTAAACGCGTCCGTAATCGATGCGTTTGTCGGCGCCAATCATCACCGCCACCTCAGGATTGCGCCGCACGATCGCGCCGACTTTCGCGGCCATCGTCTCCAAATCGGTCAGCTCCGCGACGCCCTCGAGGGTCAAATACATATCCCCTTTAGCGTCGAGCTCGACCATGATCGGATCTTTCTGCTGCTCGACCTGTTTCGCATCAGATTGCGGCAGCTGCATTTCGACACCGAGATTCATCAGCGGTGCCGTTGCCATAAAAATGATCAGCAACACCAGCATCACATCGATGTACGGCACCACGTTGATTTCCGACATCGCGCGACGCCGGCGTTTATTGCGGTGGAGGACTTGGGCCATGAATTAAAAGTCCAACGTCATTCGTCTGCGTGCGCTTGGCGCTGCAAAATCGCGGAAAATTCTTCCATAAACGTGTCAAAGCGGCCTTGCAGGCGATCCACCTGGTTTGAAAATCGGTTGTAGCCAATCACTGCCGGAATGGCGGCGAACAGGCCCATCGCGGTAGCAATCAACGCTTCAGAAATACCTGGGGCGACCATCGCGATGGTGGCTTCTTTGACCGACGCCAAGCCGTGAAACGCAATCATGATGCCCCACACGGTCCCCAATAGTCCCACATAGGGGCTGATCGAACCGACGGTTGCCAGAAATGGAATGCGGTGTTCAAGACGATCCATTTCCCGATTGAGCGCCACCCGCATCGCGCGCTGCGCACCTTCGAGCATGATTTGGGCGTCCATATTGCGCCGCTGACGCAGCCGCGCAAATTCGCGAAAACCCGCTTCAAATACGCCCTCCATCCCATCGGGCTGTTTGCCCGCGTGGGTGATGTCGCGAAATAGCGCGGCGAGATCGGCGCCCGACCAAAAACGCTCCTCAAACGAGTGCGCCTGCTTTGCGACACGATTGAGCACGCGCGATTTGTACAAAATGATGTACCAGCTGGCGATCGACGCTGCGAGCAGCAGCAGCATCACGATCTTGACCGGCAAACTTGCCTCCAAGACTAACTTTAGATAATCAAGCTCGCCTGTCATGCGGGGTAAAGCCTCTTTAGCAATTCGGTGGGAATACGTTTGGGTTTGAAATCAGTGGCCTTGAGCGCCACGGCTAGTACTTCTGCTCGACAGATCACAGCGAGGGAAGTTTCGTTGATGACGGCTTGCCGCAAGCTGAACTTGACGGCACTCAATTCGACTATTTCCACCGAAATGGAGAGCAAATCGTCGAGTTTGGCGGGATGAAGATATTCAACACTTAAAGATCGAATTGCAAACACTACGTCGAGCTGCTCTCTCAAAACCGACTGCTCGATACCCGCCGCGCGCAGCCATTCTGTGCGTGCGCGCTCGAGAAACTTCAAATAATTGGCGTAATAGACCACGCCGCCGGCGTCGGTATCTTCCCAATACACGCGCACGGAGATCGAAAAAACGCCGTTCACCCGGTTGATCTCACTCACGAACTGAATAAGTCGGGCGCTTGCGTTGGTTTTGGCGGGTTTAGGCCGAAATGTCGGTAGCCTTTGCTGGTCACCACGCGACCGCGCGCGGTGCGCATCAAAAAGCCCTGCTGAATCAGATAGGGCTCGATCACATCCTCTAGCGTGCCGCGTTCTTCACTGAGTGCCGCGGCAATCGATTCGACGCCGACCGGGCCGCCGTCGAAGGTATCGATGATCGTCAGCAGCATGCGCCGATCCAGCGCATCAAAACCTTCAACGTCTACTTTGAGCATGTTCATCGCCAAATCAGCAACGCTTTTGCTGATCACGCCATCGGCTTTGACTTGCGCAAAATCGCGCACGCGACGCAGCAGGCGGTTGGCAATACGCGGCGTTCCGCGCGAGCGCTTGGCGATCTCAGCGGCGCCCGCTGCATCGCAGGCAATTTTCAAGATTTTCGCCGAGCGCGTAACGATCTGCTGCAATTCCTCAACCGTGTAGAACTCAAGACGCTCAACGATGCCGAAGCGATCGCGCAGCGGCGAGGTCAGCAAACCCGCGCGCGTGGTCGCACCAATTAGCGTAAACGGCGGTAAATCGAGCTTGATCGAACGCGCCGCCGGGCCCTCGCCGATGATGATATCGAGCTGAAAATCCTCCATCGCCGGATACAGCACTTCCTCAACGACCGGACTCAATCGATGAATTTCATCGACAAACAGTACGTCGTTGGGCTTGAGGTTGGTCAACAGCGCGGCCAAATCTCCAGCGCGCTCAATCACCGGCCCGGAAGTTGAGCGAATGCTCACGCCGAGCTCGTTGGCAATCACGTTGGCCAGCGTGGTTTTGCCCAATCCCGGTGGCCCAAAAATAAGCACATGATCGAGCTGACCACCGCGTAATTTGGAGGCCTGGATATAGATATCAAGCTTTTCACGGACCGACACCTGACCTAAGTAGTCGGCCAAACGCTGCGGTCTGATGTGCGAATCAATGCGTTCCTCGTCTGGATGCGCGTCGGCACCCACGGTGCGTAAAGGTTGTTCAGGCATGATTTAGGCCGCAATCAGTTCGGCGATTTTAGCGCGGACTTCAACGCGCGCCGAATGATGTCATCGGTGGTGAGGTTGGGATCTTTAATTTGCTCCACCAGCTTGGACACCTCTTGCGGCCGATAGCCAAGCGCCAGAAGCGCTTCGATCGCTTCGGATTTTGGATCAACCGGAATCTGTCGCGCGGCTCCGCTGAGGCGCAATCCAGTGCCGCCGGGAATCACGCCGAGCTTGTCCTTGAGCTCAACCACCAACCGCTCCGCGGTCTTTTTACCAATTCCGGGAATCCGCGTGAGTGCGGTGAGATCGGCATTGCCAATCAAGCGGGCGAACGCATCGGGCTCAACGCCTGACAAGATCGCCAGCGCGCTTTTGCCGCCAATGCCGGTTACTTTTAAGAGCAGCCGAAACAGCGCGCGCTCAGCGTCGGTCAAAAAACCGTACAGCGAGACGCCGTCGTCTTTAAATATTTGCTGGGTCAGCAGACGCACCTTTTCGCCCAGCGCGGGCAAATCGTAAATTGTCGACATCGGCGCTTCGAGCTCATAGCCTACGCCGCCCACGTCGATGAGCAGCTGCGGCGGCGCTTTGTGGCTTAAAATTCCAGTTAGGCTTCCGATCATGGCTTGTAATCTCTCCAGCTGCTGGGCAGCTTTGAGGCGCCCACTATTGCGTTTAAGCGGCTTGAATGGGCGTGGCAGATTGCCACCGCGAGCGCATCGGCGGCGTCGGCTTGAAAGGGGCCGGGCGCGCCGAGCAGCACGCCGATCATGTGCTGTACCTGCGACTTTTCAGCCGCGCCTTTGCCAACCACGGCCTGTTTGACCTGCTTGGCGGTGTATTCGTGAACCATCAGCCCCTCGCTGACCAGCGCGCAAATCGCCGCACCGCGCGCCTGACCTAGCTTTAGCGCTGAATCGGCGTTGCGCGCCAAAAACACGCGCTCGATCGCCGCCTCGTCGGGTTTGAACTCGCGAATCAAGGCCACCATGCGCGTAAAAATCACGCGCAGTCGATCCGGAAAATCACCGTTACCGGTGGCAATTCCTTCGTTGGCGATCAGCGTTGAACGCACGCCATCGGAGGCCACCACGCCGATGCCGGTGGTGCGCGAACCGGGGTCAACGCCTAGGATGATTTTCAAGCTTGCTCCTCGACGTTCAATGGCGCTGGGCGTTTAGCGGTCGCGGATTATGCGCGACATCGGCCAGCTTGACGCTGCGAGAGCGCGCACAACCATGTCCGAAAACGGCTAGTTGAGAGGGTTGTGTCGGCGCATGATGGGCGCATGCCAATGCTTGATGACACCGCGAACTACCGTGCGCTAGCCGCTCGCGACGCACGCTTTGACGGGCTTTTTTGGACCGCTGTCAAGACCACCGGCATTTATTGCCGCCCGGTGTGCCCGGCGCGCACGCCAAAGTTCGCCAATGTGCTGTTTTTTGCGCATCCAGCCGCCGCTGAGAACGCCGGGTTTCGCCCTTGCTTGCGCTGTCGCCCGGAATTGAGCCCGCGTGCGGACCTGCGCCTTAGCCCGATGGATGCGCCCACGCAGCTCGCGGCCAGCGCTGCGCGCCTGTTGGAAGCCGATCCGTCGCGCTCGGTGCGGGTCATCGCGGGTAAAATCGGGATTTCTGAGCGCCACCTCAACCGCATTTTCATCAGCGCCTTTGGCGTCACGCCGTCGATCTACGCTCGCACGCTTAAGCTGCTGCTGGCCAAACAGCTGCTGCGCGATACGGCATTGCCGATCACCCAAGTGGCGTACGCGGCCGGTTTTTCCAGCGTGCGGCGCTTTAACCAGGTGCTGTTAGTCCGCTACGGAATGGCCCCGCAACGGATTCGGCAAACGGGTAAAACCGCCAGCGGCAGCGCGCTTGAGGTCAAACTTGGCTATCGCGGCACCCTCGATTGGCGCGGGCTGCTGGATTTTTTGGCCGCACGCGCGGCGCCGGGCGTCGAGGTTATTGACGAAGAGCGCTATGCGCGCACGCTGACCCTCGACGCGCACGCAGGCTGGTTCACCCTTAAAAATCAACCCGGCTCGCGGGTGCTGTGCATGCAAGCATCGGCAAGTTTAGAAGGGCGCCTGCCCGCGCTGATCAGCTGCGTGCGCCAGGCGTTTGATCTGAATGCCGACACGGAGCAAATCGAGCGTGCACTGAGCGGACTTCAGGGTTTGAGCCACGGCCTGCGCCTGCCCGGCACGGTGGCCCCGTTTGACACCGCGGTACGCGCCATTTTGGGCCAGCAAATCAGCGTGCGCGCGGCCACCACACTCGCGTCCAGATTGAGCGCGCTCTTAGGCAAAAACATTGCAAGCGACCCACGGATTCCCGCTGGACTGACGCGCTATGCGCCGAGTGCGGAGAGCTTGGCCAATGCGACGGTTGCTGAGCTTGCTGGCTTGGGCATTATCCAAACCCGTGCGCGCGCCGTCGTTGAACTCGCGCGCGCCACGCTCGACGGTCGGGTTGATTTCAGCGCGCAACAGGGCGCGTTGATCGATGCGCTGTGCGCCCTGCCCGGTATTGGCCGCTGGACTGCTAATTATCTGGCGATGCGCGCGCTTAGCGCGCCGGATGCGTGCCTCGCGGACGATCTGCTGATCAAGCGCGCCTTCGAGAAAAGTGCCGGCCAGACGCTTAAAGCCCGCGAAGTACAGCGGCATTTGCAGACTTTTAGCCCGTGGCGCAGCTACGCGGCCTTGCAGATTTGGCGCGGCGCCTATCTTTCCGTTGGAGCAGCTTAAATGCACACCATCATCGAAACGCCATTGGGCGAAATGTATCTAACCTCATCAAACGGCGAGCGGCTTAGCGGCGCTTATTTCGCCGCGCAAAAACATTTCCCACGGGAGCTCGGCGAGCTAAAAAACACGCCCATTTTTAACGAGGCGCGTGCCCAAATCGACGCCTGGTTCAAGCGCCGCACGCGCTCGTTCATGCTGGATCTGCAACCCGAGGGCAGCGCGTTTCAAGCACAGGTTTGGCAGCAGATTGCCAGCATTCCGTATGCGCAATCGCGGCGCTACGGCGAGCTGGCTGCGTCGCTCGGGCGTCCGCAAGCGGCGCGCGCGGTCGGTGCGGCCACCGGGCGCAATCCGCTATCGATCATCGTGCCGTGCCATCGCGTGCTAGGTGCGAATGGCGCGCTGACCGGTTATGCGGGTGGCATTGAGCGCAAATCTGCGCTGCTTCACTGGGAACAAAGCGGCTGACGTTGCAACATTTAAGTCGCCAAAGCCTGCTCAAGCGCGTGAGTGCCAGCGGCAACCAAATCGCGGTCAGTGAGCATGCCCAGCAGCTTGCCGTCGCGCACCACCGGCAAGCAGCCAATGCGCGCGTCGCGCAGGATGGCGAGGGCGTTAAGCGTGCTGGTTTCGGGTGCCACCACCAGCGGCGCTTGGCGCATCAGCGCGCGCACGCTTAAATTCTCGAGCGTTAAGCCTCGGGCGACGCGTTTGAGCACCGCGCGCAGACAAATAATGCCGATCAACGCACCGCTGGCATCCTCGACCGGCAAATGGCGCAAGTGATGCCATTCCATCAGGCTCAGTGCCAGGGCCAGCGCATCATCTGCCCGCACGCAAAACAGATCGACCGACATCACCTGCTCGACCGTGCGGTAGCTGTCGCGCCATGCGTCCGTGGGCAGCGGCTCAGCGAGCGGCCAGCTGTGGACTGGCAGCTCAGTCTCGGACAAACGCTTGGCCTCAAGCGTCAGCGCGCGCAAACGCTCGTCGTTGGAGCGCAGCGCGTGCAAATGTGCGTGTGAGCTTAAAAACCAGCGCGCGCCGGTTTGTTGATTGCCCGCGCGCGCCTCGATCACCGCGAGGTATCGATCGATCTCAGCGCGGGTCACTGCAAGCGCAGCCAAGCCGCGCTCGGCAAGCGGCAGCAGGGTGCGCAGGATTAGCTCCGGCGCCGCCACGCTGCGCCCGCTGCACCAGCTTTGCTGGGATTTAAGCCCATCGCGCGCGGCGCTCATAAAATTACGTTTGACATCCGCAAAGCTAAATTCGCGGCGCACATCGCTGATCTCACGACTCAACCCTGCCATTAGGCCGAAGAAAAACGCTGCGTTGGCCATTTGATCGAGCGATGTCGGGCCCGCAGGCAGCGGTCGGTGCTCAATGCGCAAATGTGCCTGTCCGTTGGCCACCCCGTAACAGGCGCGATTCCAGCGAAACACCGTGCCGTTGTGCAAGCGCAGTGCGCTTAACTTCGGCGCGCGCCCGGCTAAAATTTCCTGCATCGGATCGGGGTCTGCGTCTGCGCTGAGCAAGGTGCGATAACGCGCCACGTCTTCGCGAAAAATCTCCATCACCGAATTTGCTATCCAGCCGTCACCGAAGCGCACGCGTGGCACTTGCCCGCGCGCCTGCTGGGAATCAGAGCGTGCATCCACCGCCCCTTCAAACAGCGCAATACGCGACTCTTTCCAAAGCCTGCGGCCCAGCACCAGCGGCGAATTCACCGAAATCGCCAGCAGCGGGCCGGAGATCACCTGCGCCACGTTATAGAGCTCAGCGAACTCCTCGGGCGCGCATTGAAAGTGCACTTGAAAGCTTGCGGTACACGATTCCAGCAGCACGTTTTCATGGCGCACGTCGAGCTGATCAATGCCTTGGATTGAAAAGCGAAAATCATCGCCGCGCAGGCGCTTGAGTGCGTCATTCATGCGCAAATAGCGCGGCTTGGGCACGATCGATTCAATCCCGAGATCGGCCTGTTTAAGCGTCGGCAAAATACCGGTCAACAGCACGCCTGCATTCAACCGCGCCGCCGCGCCGCGCGCGCGCTCGTTGAGATCGCGCAGTTCCGCTTCCATCGCCTCAAGCGCATGGGCGCCCATGCGCTGCGGCGTCAGATTGGCCTCCAGATTGAACAGGGCCAGCTCGTGCACAAAGCGCGGATCGTCGAGTTCCTGGAGCATGCGCTCGGCGATGCGCGCTGGGCGTCCGGCGCGATCAATCAAAAACATCTCCTGCTCAGCGCCAATACAGCGCACCCCGCGCTCCATTAGCGGCCCGTCGAGCAGCGTCTCGAGTGCGTTTAAGTCGTCCAATAGCGAGCGCGTAAAGCGTGCGCTGCTGATCGCCTCGTCGGCTTGCTCAAAATTTGCCATTTGCTTGTGTTGCCCGGCCCGGTTCGCTGTGCTCAAATGAGCCACGATTAGAGTCTGCCACCGATTTCTGACAGCTAGTTACAACCGCATCAACACCGGAAAAAGAAAAATGAACAGCAAGCCTTGGCTCAGCAACTATCCAACAGGCGTTCCAGCGCAAATCGACATGACCGAGTTCTCCTCGATTATGGACGTGTTCAGGAAAGCGGTGGCGCGCGCGCCCGAGCAAAAAGCGTTTATCAACATGGACCGCGCGATCACTTACGCGCAGATGGACCAACTGTCGATGAGTTTTGCGAACTATCTAACCGGCACATTGGGGCTACAGCGCGGCGACCGTGTCGCCATCATGATGCCGAACCTGTTGCAGTATCCGATCGTGCTGTTTGGCATCCTGCGAGCCGGACTGGTGGTGGTCAACACCAACCCGCTATACACCGCACGCGAGCTCAAGCACCAGATGGAAGATTCTGGCGCGCGCGCGCTGGTGGTGTTGGAAAACTTCGCCAATACCGTGGCTGAGGTGATCCACGAGACCAAACTTGAGCGCGTCATCATTGCCCGGGTCGGTGACATGCTGGGCTTTCCGAAAGGCCTTATTACCAACTTTGTCCTGAAATATCAGCGCAAGGTGATCCCCAATTACAGCCTGCCGAATGTGAGCTATTTCAAGGACACCCTCACCGGCGGTGTTGGCAGTTTCGTTGACGCACCGTTGAACCACGAAGATTTGGCTTTTTTGCAGTACACCGGCGGCACCACTGGCGTTGCCAAAGGCGCGATGCTGACCCACGGCAATATGGTGGCCAATATGCAGCAATCTTCGCTGTGGATGGCCTCCAGAATCACGCTCGGCGGAGAAATCATCATCACCGCGCTGCCGCTTTATCACATCTTTGCACTGACGGTGAATTGCCTGGTATTTCTTAAAGCCGGCGGCACCAACGTGCTAATTACCAACCCGCGCGACATGCCGGGTTTTGTCAAAGAACTGAGCAAATATCGTTTCACCGTGATTACCGGGGTTAACACGCTATTCAACGGTCTGCTCAACACGCCCGGTTTCGAGAAGCTTGATTTCTCATCGATTAAAATCGCCCAGGGCGGCGGCATGGCCGTGCAACGCGCCGTGGCCGAGCGTTGGAAAAAGCTTACCGGCTCAACGTTGGTGGAAGGCTTTGGAATGACCGAAACCGCGCCGTGCGTATCAGTGAATCCGCTCGACATGGTTGAGTTCAACGGCTCGATTGGCATGCCGCTGCCGTCCACTGATATGTGCGTGCAGGATGACGACTTCAACATTTTGGCCGAAGGCGAAACCGGCGAGCTGTGCGTAAAAGGTCCGCAGGTCATGAAGGGCTATTGGATGAAGCCAGACGAGACCGCAAAAACCATCGACTCGAACGGCTGGCTACACACCGGCGACATCGGCAAGATGGACGAGAAGGGCTATTTCTACATTGTCGATCGCAAGAAAGACATGATTTTGGTATCCGGCTTTAACGTCTACCCAAACGAAATCGAAGACGTCGTGATCCAGCATCCGGGCGTGCTCGAAGTGGCGGCTGTCGGGGTGCCGGATGAAAAATCAGGCGAGGCGGTGAAAGTGGTCGTGGTCAAAAAAGATCCCAACCTGACCGCTGAACAAATCAAAGAGCATTGTCGCCAGAACCTTACCGGCTACAAGCTGCCGAAGATTGTTGAGTTCAGAACCGAACTGCCGAAAACCAATGTCGGCAAGATCCTGCGCCGCGAGTTACGCGACAAACCCAAGAGCGCCTGAGCCTTTCGACCAAAGTTGCGCACTACGGCGCGCGACTTTGGTCAGAAATTTGGAAAAACCAGGCGGCTAGCGCTTATTAAACGGCTCGATGGAGTCGGCCGCGCCGCCCAAAAGCTCCCAGAGTGGCACTTCTTTTTCAGGTGGGATCGCCGAAAACGAAAAGCCAATCGCCTCTTTATCCAGGCGCCGGACTAAGCATTCAAAGTGCAATTTCATGTCGGTGTCGTCGACCACATCGAGCACAAACAAATCGCCCTCGTTGCCGACAAAGCCTTCGGGACGGCGCACGGAAATACCCGTGGCTGAAATATCGTTGACCTCGCTGGTCCACGAACGCGGGCCGCGCGATAGCAATACGGCGGTGTTTACGCTCAGGCGCTTGGGGCGCTGACCGCTTGGTTCATCTGACATAGCCTTAGTCTCGCGCTGTGAGCCTTCAATGGGCTGCGGTTCTACGCCGCTTGAGGCCGCTATGCAAGAAGTGCGCCACTACCCCGCGTACGAATTAGAGCTGTTCGAAGCCGTTCACAAAAAGCGCATCGCTGACCACGTGAACGCAGCCGTCGGCCTGGGCCTGTTGGCCGTCTGGATTGCGCCAGCCGAGCGTGCGCAAGCCGAGCGTAGCTGTGCTGGTTGCCTGCAAGCGCAGCGTCACAGCGCTTGGTGAATTGTAGGTGCTGCGCTCAATCAACAGCCCGCCGCCGCTGGTGCTCGCTAAGCCCGCCACGCGGCACGCGCCAACGCTCGGCTGCGTATCAAAAAGCCCGCTACCGCTCAGTTGAATAGTGACGTTGCTCTGCCCGCGCTCGATTGAAATCGGTGAGCTGCAGCTCAGCAATGAGGGCGCGGGTGCCAATACACGCACCGCGCGCACGCCCCAAGAATTGCTGGCATTTACGTACTGTTGAAAGGTCCACAGCGTCATGTCATCGCACGGATCAAGGGATGTACTCGATGAGGTGCCCCAAACTCGGCCATTTAAGCCGCCCGGGTCGGCTGGCGGGTTGTAGGCAGCCGTAGCCTGCGTGTAGGTTTGCGCTGCTAGCGACATCGCGCCCGGCGCGTCGCTACTTAAGCGCGCCGCGATGCCTGCATTGATGCGTGTCTCAGCTCCAGCTGAGCTAAATCCAAACAGCGCATGGCCTTGGCCTGAAACCCGCACCGAGCTGTTCCAATAACTCAAAGCCCCTTGGCCTGAGTCAACGATCGTGCCCATTTGTTGAACCTGTGGCACGCCGTCGAGCCCATCAAGCGCGTACCAGCGCAGCGCGTTGCGCGACGCGGATGCCGCAGCAATTCCCTGCGCGTTGCTGCCGATGTGGTGCACCGTCCATAGTCGCCCGGCGCGCATCTGTGCGGCGCCTAAACGATCGTCGAGCGTATTGAGTTCGCCGGCGCTTGAGTTGAGATTGCCCAAATGCGCGACATTGATCGGCAGCGCGGTCGGCGCCACGATCACGCGGTGCAGGGCAGATAGCTGCGGCGAGCCGCCGGGGTTGGTCACTTTGATGACATCTAGCTGCCCCAAGCGCTGCGTATCCACGCCGATCACGTAGCCTACCTGCGCCTGCGAGTCGTCGTTGTCCACGCCCACGGGCGCAAATGGGCCGGCCTTGCTCATGGAGCCAATGTCCAAAAAGCGTGTTACTTGAAGCGTAGCCGTGCTCAGTAGCGCTGCTTTGTTGACCACCGCCACTGCGCTTGATTGGTAGTTGCCGCTGAAATCCAACAAATTGGCCCCGATGTACAGCGCGTGCGCGTCAATTCCGAGGCTTGCGCTGTCAGTAAATTGTGTGGCTGTTAGCTGAAACTGCGCGAAGCTGAAATCGGCCATGCCAGTGACTACAGCCGCGCTGCTGACCGCAATCAGGACGCGATTGGCTTGCGAGCCCGCTAGCCCCGGCGCGTCGGTGACCAGCAAAAACCAGCGTCCGCTCAGCCGATCAAAGCGAATCCGCGTGGCAAACGTTGAGTTGCTGGCGCTTGGCGTTAAAACAGATGCAAAAAAATCTTCAGTCGACGCCTCCAGCGCAGCATCAGCCAAGCCGCTAAGCTTATTCAACGAACGCAGCCGCCCGTTGATCGCCACGATCAGCTGCGCAGGCCCGACCGCTCCCGCTGGATCCGCCAGAATCCGCCCCGAATTGGCGTAGCTGGCGACCAAAATATTTGGCGATGTGACGCTTTGAGCCAAGCAGGCTTGACCAGCCATCAGCGCGAGCAGCGCAAGTAAGACGCATCGATTCATTGCGGGCACAATTAGCTCAAGACTTTCTCAAGGCTAACCGCTTACTCATGAAGTTGCTGATGGTTGTGGGCTTGAGCGTGCTGCTGGCGGGCTGCGCGATTGCGCCCGCGCGCGGATTGCGCGTGCTGTTTGTGGGTAATCAGTTGAGTTACGCCAACGACTTGCCCGCGATGGTGCGCGCGCTGTCTTTAAACCAAGCGGGTTTGGCTATTTCGCAGACCGAGCTGCTGGCAGAACGCGACGCACGCCTCGTCGATCGCATCACCGATGGATCGCTAGAACGCGTACTGGCCGAGCGGCGTTTTGACATCGTGGTGCTGCAGGACCTACGCAGCTATCCGCTGTGTTCAATTAAAGACCCCGAGTGCTTGCGCGCTGCAACTACTCTGCGCGAAAGCGTAGCGATCGTGCGCCGCTCCAGTGCGCGCGCGATCTGGTATTCGACTTATCAGCAGTACCCTCCGGTTCAGCAGATATTGAGTCTGCGCGCTGCTGCATTGGCAGGTGATTTGAAGCTCGACTTAGCCGACGTCGGGCACGCATACATGCGCTATGCCATGCGCCGTGGCGAGCCGGGTGCTCTGCTAGCGCGCGACCAGCTGTCGTCTGCGGGCAGTTTGATTGCAGCAGCAACCATCTTGCGTGCAATTCTCCAGCAGCCGTTGCGCTCCACTCCCATCGAATCCTTATGTCGCCACCCATGGGGCGAGGACAACTTGCACCCCGTTGCGAACGCGCTGGCATCGGCTCAAGCACGACCCGCGAAGGTGTGCGAGATGCCGCCGATAGCTGCCCAAGCAGAGATTTTTGCGGCGGCAAATGGCCTTTGAGCGCAAGCTGGCTCCAGCTTAAAGTGCGCGTGGCGCTTTAGAGCTGGCCTAACCCGCGTGAAACCACTGTAATTGGGCTGACTTTGACGCCGGCTAAGGTGCTTGCGAAGCTCGAGCCCAGCAGCTGTGAGGCGCTCTGATAGCCGCTCGGAATGCGGTTAGTGAGCACGTGTTCAACCACGCCGAGCGAGGCGCTGACAGTTAGGTCGTAGCCGTTGGGCGTGATCATTTCTGCGGTCATGATGACGTCCTGGCGTGAGCGAACTTCAGCGTAAATCGTGCTGTGCGTGCTCTGGCGTTTGGCGTCGCTGGGGCCGCGTACGCTGCGCGTGACCCGATCTTTCAGCAGCTTCTGGACAAAATCAAACTTCAGCAAGCGTTGCAGAAGGCGCGCCCGGCGCATATTGCGAATCGCGCTGGGCGGCAAGCACAAGTAAACCTCGCAATCGGGAATGCCCGTTGAGATAAACGAGGTAAACACATCGCCCCACGGAATGGTGACGGCCAAACGGCGGCCGCTGGCGAATGGGATATCGCGCGTTTTGAACGCCAGCGGCACCTCTACAAGCTCGCCGCCGCGACGCACACGACCGCCTTTGGCGATCCCCTCAACGGTCGATTTAGCGGTCCCCGGTGACGGCCCGCCGCCGGCTTCAAACGCAAGCGTCAGCTCAGTGGCTTCGGGCAGCGCTTCTTTCAACATCAGCGCTAGACAGTCGGTTGGCACCACGTCGAAGCCGACGCCCGGTAGCAGCGCAATACCAGCAGCTTTCGCCTGGTCCGAGCGCGCGAACGTCGAGCGAAACACGTCGATCTCCCCGGTGATGTCCAAATAGTGCGTGGCGCTCTTCAGACAGCCGTCGATCATCAAATTGGAGGTTTGCGAAAACGGTCCTGCGCAGTTCAAAACGAGGTGCTTGCCCTTCAGCGTTGCATCCAATTTGGGCGTGTCGCTGAGATCGAGCGCAACGCCCTCAACGCCGTAGCGCTCGGCCAATAGCGCGATCGCCCCGCCGTTGCGTCCAGCGATCACCGGTTTGAGGCCGCGTTTGACCGCCTCGATCAGGGTCAGCTCGCCGGTGTAGCCGTTGGCACCGTACAAAAGCCACGGCGCGCTCATGCCGATGGGCTGCCAGCAGCGGGCGATTCGATGCGTTTATTGGCCATTTCGACCATGCGCTTGAAATACACATTCGGTAAAAAGCGCTTGAACCAGTGCTGCTGGCGCGCACGACGATGCGGGATCAGCAAAAACTGATTGCGCTCGACCGCGCGGTAAATCATCTCGGCAATATCGTCGGCCGTGATTTCGCTTGAATTCATCCAGCTTGAGACTTTTTGCTTGACCGAATCGGAGCCACCGCGCATTGAATCGAGCAGGTTGGTCGTGAAAAACGACGGGCACACCACGCTGACGCCAACTGAGCGACCCAGCAGCTCAGCGCGCAGCTGTTCACTAAGTGCCACGACCGCAGCTTTGGCCACACCATAGCTGGCCATTCCCGGCGCACCGGCTAGCCCGGCAAACGATGCGGTGTTGACCACATGGCCGCTGCGCTGCCGCGCCAGCAGCGCGCCTAAGTACTTGCAACCACGCACCACGCCAAGCAAATTGATATCGAGCATCCACAGCCATTCATCGAGCGGCGCTTTGAGCAACTCGCCCGCCGAGGCCACGCCGGCATTGTTGACCACGATATCCACGCCGCCCCATTCGCGTTCCAAGCGCTCGGCCAAATTCAAAAAATCAGCGTCACGCCGCACGTCGAGCTCGAGCGCGAAACCGCTGCCGCCGGCTTGTTCAACCAAGCGCAGCGATTCTTCCGCGCCGACCAAATTGATATCCAGCACCGCCACGCGAAAGGAAGCGCGCGCGTAGCGCACCGCTAGGGCACGTCCTAAACCGGAACCCGCGCCGGTGATCGCAATGCGCTTTGATGGGAATTTACTCATGGCAGCAGCTTGAAGCTCGGGAACGGGCTGCCGATGATAGCCAATGGACGCTCAAACGCCCCGCTCGCGGCAATTCGTCACGGCGTGCTATTGAATACGCGGCGCAGTGCCAGCATCCAGTAGCCTCGGCGCCCATCCACTCTTTGAATCAACCACCTTGTCTGATCTCGCCAATAACCGCCCAAAATCAAAAAGACTCGGCACGCTCACGTCGATCTGGCCGTTTATGCGGCCGTATCGGCGGCAAATGCTGCTGGCGCTGCTGGCACTGATGGTTTCGTCTGCGGCATCGTTGTCGTTACCGGCCGCGGTCGGACAAATGATCGACCACGGCTTTTCAGCCGCTGACGCCGCGCTGATTGATCGCTATTTTGTGGCGCTTTTTGGCGTGGCGGCGGTGCTGGCGATTGCCACGCCGCTGCGTTTTTACTTCGTTACCGTGCTGGGTGAGCGCGTAATGGCCGACATCCGCGACGCGGTTTATCGGCGCTTGCTGAGCTTGAGCCCTGAGTTTTTTGAATCGACCCGCGTCGGCGAAGTGCTCTCGCGACTGACCACCGACACCACGCTGATCCAGCAGGTGGTGGGCTCGTCGGCGTCGGTCGCGCTGCGCTCGATCGTCACGCTGCTGGGCTCGATGACTTTGATGGTGCTCGCCGCGCCACAGCTGGCAGGCTCGGTTTTGCTCGGCATTCCGCTGGTGGTGCTGCCGATTGTAGTGTTCGGCAATCGCGTGCAAAAGCTCTCGCGGCAAAGCCAGGATCGCATCGCCGACTCATCGGCAATTGCAGGCGAGGTGCTCAACGCGATCCGCACCGTGCAAGCGTTCGCGCGCGAGCGCTTCGAGCAAAGCCGCTTCAGCGACTCCGTCACCGCCTCGTTTGACACCGCGGTCAAACGCACCCGAGCGCGCGCCTTCTTGACTGCAACGGTTATTTTTGTCGTGTTCGGTGCGATCGTTTTTGTGCTGTGGATCGGTGCCAAAGCGGTGCTCGGCGGCTCGATGTCGGGCGGGGAGCTTTCCAAATTTGTGCTGTACGCGGTGTTTGCAGCGGGCTCGACCGGTGCGCTGACGGAAGTGTGGGGTGATTTGCAGCGCGCAGCCGGCGCAATGGAGCGCTTAAGCGAACTTCTGCAGACCGACAGCTCCGTGGTTGAGCAAGCAGACGCCAAGACCTTAAACACGCCCGTGCGCGGTGAGATTCAGTTTGATCGGGTTGATTTTTTCTACCCGGCGCGCCCGCAGAGCCCGGCGCTGAAAGACTTTTCGCTGACCATCAAACCTGGGGAGACCATCGCGCTGGTCGGCCCGAGCGGCGCGGGCAAATCCACGGTGTTTTCGCTGCTGCTGCGCTTTTACGATGCAACCCACGGCAGCATTGCGATCGACGGCGTGCCGATCACCGAACTGAAGCTCGACGCGCTGCGCGAAGCAATTGGTTTTGTTCCGCAAGATCCGATCATTTTTGGCTTGAGCGCGCGCGAAAACATCGCCTACGGCCAACTCGACGCCTCAGATGAGCAAGTCACCGACGCCGCGCGCAATGCGCTCGCCTACGATTTTCTGCAAGCGCTGCCCGAACAGTTCAACACCTATCTAGGCGAACGCGGCGTGCGCCTGTCGGGTGGCCAGCAGCAGCGCGTGGTCATCGCGCGAGCCATGTTAAAGAATGCGCCGATTTTGCTGCTCGATGAGGCGACTTCGGCACTCGATTCGGAGTCCGAAGCGCATGTGCAGGCAGCGCTCGAGCGGCTGATCGCCAAGCGCACGACGCTGGTGATTGCACACCGCCTGGCGACGGTGCTTAAGGCCGATCGAATCGTGGTGCTCAACGACGGGCGCATTGTCGGAATCGGCACCCACGCGGAGCTACTCGAATCAAACGCGCTCTACGCGCGCTTGGCCGAGCTGCAATTCGGCGAGAACCGTGCCTGAACTCATCGAGCTCAAAGCCGAGGGCATGTATTGCGCGGCGGGTGATTTTTATATCGATCCGTGGCGGCCCGTAGCGCGCGCAGTCCTCACCCACGGACACTCAGATCACGCGCGCCCCGGTGCCGCGCAGTACTACGCGACGCATTCCTCAGCAGGCATTTTAAGAGAGCGCCTAGGCGCTGACATCGCGCTGCAACTGCATGCCTACGGCGAGCCCTTTCACTTAAACCGGGCACAAGTGTCGTTTCACTCCGCCGGGCACATTTTGGGTTCAGCGCAGGTGCGCGTGGAAGTCGACGGCGAGGTTTGGGTAATGACCGGCGACTTCAAACGCGCAGCCGACCCAAGCTGCGCGCCGTTTGAAGTCGTGCGCTGCGACACGCTGATTACCGAAGCCACATTCGCAGTGCCAATCTACCACTGGCAACCCGGCCACGTGATTGCCCGCGAGGTTTACGACTGGTGGACGCACTCCCAATCTCAAGGCAAAACGTGCGTGCTGTATTGCTATTCACTCGGCAAAGCCCAGCGCCTGCTCGCCGAACTGAGCGCATTCACCAATCACCCCGTTTACGTGCATAGCGCGATGCTCAAACTGATCGATATCTATCGACAGGCGGGAGTACAAATGCTGCCGACCCTTCCGCTAGCGGAGTCTGCACCTAGTTCTCTCATCCTAGCGCCGCCCGCGGCGGCTGGCGGCGCATGGATGAAGCGCCTTGGTCAAGTGTCCACTGGCTTTGCGTCGGGGTGGATGGCGGTACGCGGCAATCGGCGCAGGCGTGGGTTTGATCGCGGCTTTGTGCTGTCGGATCATGCTGACTGGCCCGCGCTGATCCAAACCGTCTGCGAGTCGGGCGCCAAGCGCGTACTTGCGACGCATGGCAACAGCGATTTACTGGTGCGCTATCTCAACGAGCGCGGCATTTATGCCGCGGCACTGAAAACTGAGCTGGGTGGCGAATCGCTGCTGTAGCCCTGCGCCGTTGATCCTTGTAGGCTCCGGCGTCAACGAAGCCATTCGGTTGCCCAAATGAAAACACCCAGCGCTGCTGTTGTCCTTCTGCTGCTTTATGGTGCAGCTAGCGCGGCTGAACTCACTCTACCTGCCGACGTGCAAACCTTTACCGATAGCCGGGAAATCTGTGACCACTTTCGCGGTGAGCCGGTCGAAGGCGACGACGAAGCGGCGCTAGAGCGGAGAAATGAAGTGATCGGAAAAATTACCCAACATTGCGTTGGCACCGATAAAGCGCTCGCTGCGCTTAAACAAAAGTACGCACAAAACGCAAGCATCAGTGAGCTGCTATCCAACTTTGAGGAACAAATCGAAGAAACGCCGTCCGAGTAGCTCAAATCGACGCGCCATCCGCAGCGTGAGCCCCTGCTAAACTCCGCCTCCCTTTTTTGGAGCAGCTTAAGACCATGAAAAAGCCCGTTCGAGTTGTGGTTACCGGTGCGGCCGGTCAGATTGGCTATGCGCTGCTTTTTCGTGTCGCAGCAGGTGACATGCTGGGTCCGGATCAGCCGATTATTTTGCATCTGCTAGAAATCACCCCCGCGCTCCCAGCGTTACAGGGCGTGGTGATGGAGCTCAACGATTGCGCGTTTCCAACGCTTGCAGGCGTTGTGGCCACTGACGACGCAAACGTGGCCTTCAAAGACGCCGACTACGCGCTGCTGGTCGGTGCTCGACCGCGCGGCCCGGGCATGGAGCGCAAAGACTTGCTTGAAGCCAACGCGGCGATTTTCTCGGTACAAGGCCGTGCGATCGACGCCAATGCCTCTCGAGATATCAAGGTGCTGGTGGTCGGCAATCCCGCCAACACCAATGCGTTGATCGCGCAGCAAAACGCGCCGTCGATCAACCCCAAGCAGTTCACCGCGATGACGCGCCTTGATCACAACCGCGCGCTTTCGCAGCTGGCTGAAAAAACCGCCAAGCACACCACCGACATCACCCACTTGACCATTTGGGGCAACCATTCCGCCACCCAATACCCGGATATCCACCACGCGCTAGTCGCGGGCGTGGCGGCAGGTTCGCTGGTCGATAGCGAGTGGGTGGTTGGCAGCTTTATCCCGACCGTGCAACAGCGCGGCGCGGCGATCATCAAAGCGCGTGGCCAATCGTCGGCAGCCTCGGCTGCGTCGGCGGCGATCGATCACATGCGCACCTGGGCACTGGGCAGCACGGCTGGCGACTGGGTGTCGATGGCGATTCCGTCCGATGGCAGCTACGGCATTGCGCCCGGGGTGATCTATAGCTATCCGGTCACCTGCGCAAATGGCGAATACAGCATCGTGCAGGGCCTTGAGATCAACGACTTTTCGCGCGAGCGCATGACAGCCACCGAAAAAGAGCTGCGCGAAGAGCGTGCCGCTGTTGAGCACCTGTTTCCAAAGATTTAAGCCCCCGCGCACCAGCAAATTCTTGTTTTTAACCACCAACCTGCGTAACTTCGCGTCCACCAATTTTTGAGGGAATTTTAATGACCAGCAAAACCAAACTATTTCTTGCTTTAGCCGCTTGCTCATTCGCTAGCGTGTCGTTCGGCCAATCGCTGAAATGCGCTGGCGGCAGCGATGCGGGCGCGTTCTCGGCGACCGGCAATTGCTCAGGTCCTGACACCGGCCGCTTGCCGAATGCGCCTGGCGATTTGGCTTTGATGTACGCCGTTGGCGGATCGGGCATCTTCGCGACACCCGGCATGTTCAGCCACCCGCACAACAATCTCCCCGCTGCCACCGTGCTCGGCGCGATCCCAGTTGCTGCAAACGCTAACCTGATCGTCGGCATTGATACCAATCAAGCTGGCACCACGGTGTTTGGCATTGCGGGCTTTGGCGCTGGCAATCCGCCGCGCTTGGTCACCATCAATCGTGCTACTGGCGCATTGACCACAATCGGCAACTTAAGCGGCCTTGTCGCTGGTGGTATCGTACTCGGCATGGCGACCGACCCGGTCTCAGGCCAGGCTTTTACCGCTGAGTTTGTACAGACCCCACAGGCGATGAACCTGCGCACGGTTGACTTGGCCACCGGCGCGACCACATTGGTTGGCGTCATGAGCACCACCCAGTTGATCACCGACTTGGCAATCAATTGCCAGGGCCAGATGTTCGCGTTGCAGTCGAGCAACGACCAGCTGATCTCGGTCAATCGCACTACGGGCGCATCAACGACCATCGGTCCGCTTGGCTTTGACACCGGCAACCTGGTGGACGGCTCGGGCATCGATTTCGACAATAACGATGGCACCTTGTACGGCAACTTGCACACCTTCGTGACCCCGAATGTCACCGCCAGCCGCTATGGTTCGATCAACACCGCAACCGGCGCATCGTCAGGCGTTGCAGCACCGACCGCTATTGGTAAGCCAGCATCAATCACCACCTGCGGAGCAGCACCGGTTCAAACACCCGCAGTTGCGGTGAACTCGTTGAACGCATGGGGCATCGGCACGCTGGCCTTCGTGCTGGGCCTGCTCGGCTTTGTCGCCGTGCGTCGTCGCACTTAAGTAAAGCCTTGGTTAGCGCTTAGCGATTTAGTTTCGCGCATACCTTAAGAAAGCCCGCAGTTGCGGGCTTTTTTGTGGATGATGATTGCAGAGACGCGCCAACACACGCCACCGCCACAGCCCGCAGCGAATGATTCCAGGCCTTCATCGGCTAGAAGTGCCCAACGCGCATGCGCGAGTTTGCTGAGCTGTATCGTGCGCTGGACGAATCAACCGGCACTTTGGACAAGATCGCAGGATTAACCCAATATTTTCGCGCCGCCAGTCCAGTGAACGCCGCCTGGGCGCTGCACTTTTTGCTCGGCGGTAAACTCAGTCGAATTGCCAGCGGCACAGAGTTGCGCGCGCTGATCGGGCAGGTGAGCTCTCTTCAAGCGTGGCTGATTGACGACAGCTACGCACATGTTGGTGATCTCGCTGAGACGCTCACGCTGTTGCATCCAGAACCCGAACACTTAAGCCCGGATGTGGGGCTCGCGGTGTGGGTCGAGCAGCGCATCAATCCACTCAAAAAGCTCGACGCGCAGGCGCGCGGCGCTTGCATCCAAACGCACTGGGCCGGCCTTGGGCGCGCACAGCGCTTTGCTTATAACAAGCTGCTGACCGGAGCGCTGCGCGTCGGGGTGTCGCAAGGCCTCGCGGTGCGCGCGCTGGCTGAATGTGCGGGATTGCCCACAGACACCATCGCCCATCGCCTGATGGGTGGCTTTTCGCCGACCGCTGAGGCGTTTGCGCGGCTGCTGGATCCGGCGCTTGATCTAAGCCTCAACCACAGCCGACCGTATCCGTTTTTTCTCGCCTCGCCTTTGGAGAACCCGATTGAGTCGTTAGGCGATTCTAGCGAATGGGCGGCGGAGTGGAAATGGGACGGTATTCGCGCCCAGCTGATTAAACGCCAAGGGGAGATTGCCCTGTGGTCACGCGGCGAGGAGCGTCTCGACGGGCGCTTTCCGGAACTTGAAGCCGCGCTGCTGAAGCTGCCAGACGACGTCGTCCTCGACGCTGAAATTCTGGCGTGGGACGAACCGCTGCCCGCCCCGTTTGCGCTTCTGCAAAAGCGCATCGGCAAGCTGAAACCCAGCGCAAAGCTGATCCAATCCACGCCGTTGCGCTGTATGGCCTATGACCTGCTGGAGCTCAACGGGATTGATTTACGCGCTTTGAGCTACGACCAACGACGCGCGCATTTGGCCACGGTTCTTGCGCACGCTCCCGCGACCATTGGCGTATCCAGCATCGTCAAATCAAGCAGTTGGAGCGAACTTCAAGTGCTGCGCGACGGCGCGCGCGCACGCCGAGTCGAAGGCTTGATCCTCAAGCGGCGCAGTTCGCCCTACCAAGCCGGCCGCAAGCGCGGCGACTGGTGGAAATGGAAACTCGAGCCGCTGACCATCGATGCGGTGTTGATTTACGCGCAGGCAGGCCACGGGCGACGCGCCAATTTGTACACCGATTACACCTTTGCCCTGTGGGACGCCGAGCGCTTGGTGCCGGTCGCAAAAGCGTACTCCGGCCTGACTGATCAAGAGATCGTCAAGCTCGATCAATGGATTCGCAAAAACACGCTCGAACGCTTTGGCCCAGTGCGCTCGGTAACCGCTTACCACGTGTTTGAACTGGGTTTTGAGGCGATCAATGCGTCTACCCGGCACAAATCAGGCGTTGCCGTGCGCTTTCCCAGAATTTTGCGCTGGCGCACTGACAAAACCGTAGCGCAAGCCAACACCCTAGCGGATTTGAAGGCCCTCGCGCAGTGACCCTAGCGCAGTGGTTCAGCGCGCGCGGCTGGCGCCCGGCGAAGTTTCAGCGCGAGCTGTGGGCGGCGATGCAGCGCGGCGAATCGGGCTTGCTCCACGCACCTACCGGAGCGGGAAAAACGCTGGCTGCCTGGGGCGCACCGCTAAATCTTGAGCTGAAAAAACCTAGTTCAGGCCTGCAGCTGCTATGGATCACGCCGATGCGCGCGCTGGCCGCCGATACGCTTAAAAGCCTTGAGCGCCCGGCGCGCGAACTCGGCTTGTCGATTGCAATCGCCAAACGCACCGGCGATTCGAGCGGCGCCGAGCGCGCGCGGCTCAAAAAACGTCTGCCGCACACGCTGATAACCACGCCTGAAAGCCTGTCTTTGCTGCTCACCTACGCGGATGTGCAAGCGCAATTGCGCAGCGCGCGCTGGGTGATTGTCGATGAATGGCACGAGCTGCTGGGCTCCAAACGCGGCGTGCAAATGGAACTTTGTTTGGCCCGTTTGCGCCAGCTCAACCCATTGATCAGCGTCTGGGGACTCTCAGCCACGATCGGCAATCTCCAGCAGGCGCTCGCCACCTTACTCGGCCCGCAGCACCGCGGGCGCATCGTGCACGCGCCGGATCACAAACGGGTCAAGATTGAATCGCTGATCCCTAAAGCGCTCGAGCCGCTGCCGTGGTCCGGACACCTAGGTCTCAAACAGCTCCAAGCGGTGCTTACGCAGATTCGCCAGGCGCCCTCGACGCTGCTGTTCACCAACACCCGCTCGCAGGCGGAGCTGTGGAATCAAGCCCTGGTTGCGTGTGCGCCAGACATCGACGAGCACATCGCGCTGCACCACGGATCACTTGATCGTGCGCATCGCGATCAGGTAGAAGCAGGCTTGCGCGATGGCCGTTGGCGCTGCGTGGTGGCAACCTCCAGCCTCGATTTAGGCGTCGATTTCAGCGAGGTCGAGCAGGTTATCCAAGTGGGCTCGCCAAAGGGAATCGCGCGCCTGATGCAGCGCGCCGGTCGTGGCGGGCATCGGCCCGATGCGGTCTCACGGCTGTGGTTTGTGCCGACCAACTCGTTTGAACTGCTCGAAATTGTCGCCGCGCGGCGCGCCATTGCTGCGCGCGCGATCGAGGCGCGGGTGCCGCTTACGCTATCGCTCGACGTGCTCGCGCAGCATCTGGTGACGCTGGCGTTGGGCGGCGGATTCAATGCCGCTGCAGTGTTTAGCGAAGTGCGCAGCACGCATGCGTTTGCGGCCTTGCAGTACGCTGATTTTGAGCGCGTCATCCGCTTGATCAGCCAGGGCGGCGAAGTGCTGGCGCACTATCCGGACTATCAAAAAGTGACGCTGCACGAGGGCAGCTATCAAGTCTTAAGTCGCCGCATCGCCCTGCTGCACCGGCTGAGCATCGGCACCATCTCCTCAGACGGGCAGATGCGCGTGCAGATGCTGCGCGGCGCAGCGCTTGGCAACATCGAAGAAGGCTTTATCGCGCGCCTCAAGCCCGGCGATCGCTTTGTGTTTGCCGGCAAAACGCTCGAGTTACAGCGTGTGCGCGAGCTCACCGCCTATGTGCGCCTAAGCCC
>Ga0105048_10002127_pt1 | contig 31978 bp, 25 predicted proteins | sample MAT05_FD_78382 | JGI IMG/M metagenome (GOLD analysis project Ga0105048, IMG submission 78382) | Freshwater microbial communities from Lake Fryxell liftoff mats and glacier meltwater in Antarctica - MAT-05 | ecosystem: Environmental > Aquatic > Freshwater > Ice > Liftoff microbial mat | place... | reverse complement strand
TGGGGGGGGGGGTGGGGGTCGGGCCGGGGCGGGCGGGCCCGGGGAGCCCAGGTAAAGGTGTAAAACACCTCCATCTCGGGGGCCGCAAGCTCGGCCTCTTCGGGGACCGTTTCGGGCACGAACAGCGACACGCCTTCGGGAATCGGCTGCACCGGCGCGTCCGGGTCGACCAAGGGGGCGGCAACCGGCACGGGGTCGGCCTTGACCTTGACCCGTTCTGCGCGCTCGCCCTTGTACCCCAACCCCTCCATCAGACCGACGAACTGATCCAGCGTCATGCCGGTGATCGACAGCATCTCGGGCGTCGCCTCAAAGCCCACGCGGCTGTCCTTGGCGCGCAGCAGGTCGGCCAGCCGCTCCAGCATGTCGATGCGGATCGCGCGGGCCCCTGCCGGATGATAGCCGGCGAGGGTGTAGTGGTTCTTCGGCACGGCGGGCAGATTGGGGATCGTCACCAGACCCGGCGGCGGGCTTTCGGGAAACTCGTCCAGCCCGTTGGCCAGCGACCACAGCACCAGCCGCAACCGCGTGGGCGCGGGTTTCAGCAGGGCCTGCAGGAAGATCGTGAACTGGCCAAAGCGGATGCCATGCTTGCGCAGCGCACCCCGGGCCTCTTGATCCAGATCCTTGACGTCATTGGCCACACCATCGCGCGGCAGCACGCCCAGACCTTCGACCAGCCGGAACGCAAAGCCGCGCGCCAGACCCACCAGCGTCTCATCCCGGCTCATCGCCAGCAGCGGTTCGAACTGTGCCGCCACCTTGCGGTCGATGAAGTGCTGCAGGCGGCGGCGCACCTTGTCGGCGACATCCGGCCCGGCCTCGTCATCGACAAACGCCTCGACCTGCGGGCGCATGATCTCGGCCCCCTTCACCAGTTTGCCGACCGCCGTGGTGCCCCACATCAGCCCGCCTTGCGTGGTGAAATCCATCTCGGTGTCGGCGGCGTTGTAGAACCGGTCCGCCCGCAGATGGAATTCGGGCTTCAGCGCCGCTTCCGCCGCCTGGCGCAGCGTCCGCGCCTCGTCCGGCGACTGAGATGCATCCTGCCGGAACCGGAAGCCTTCCAGACGGCCGACGAATTCGCCCGATACCGTCACTTCGCCCTTGTCATTCACCTCGGCCACGAGGGTCTCCTTCTGCTTCAACCGCCGCATCAACACGCTGGTGCGCCGGTCAACAAATCGTTGGGTCAGCGCACTGTGCAGCGCATCCGACAGGCGGTCTTCTACAGCGCGAGTCTCGTCGCGCCAATGGCTTTCGTCCTCGACCCAGTTTTTCCGCTGCGCGATGTAGGTCCAGGTGCGGATATAGGACAGGCGTTTCGACAAAGTGTCGATATCGCCCTCGGTTTTGTCGATGTGCGCAATGGCGCGTGCCAGCCAGTCGGCGGGCACCCGCCCACCGCCCAGACCCCGGCCCACCAGAAACTCGAACATCCGGGTCAGCAGCGAAAAATGCTCGGCCCCGCCCGACGACCGAAAGTCGGGAATCCGGCAGACATCCCACAGCAACTGCACCCGTTTCGGGGTTGTCAGCTTGTCTTGCACCTCGGGCAGTGCCGACAGCGCCTTCAGCGCCAAAACGTCATCGGCATCGCGCGCCCGTGTCAGCCATTCGTCGCTGGTGGGGGCCTCGAGGCTGCGGATCAGCCGCTCGGCAGAGCCGAACTCCAACGCCACATTGCGCCAATGCAGCTTGCGGACCGGGGCAAAACGGTGGCTCTCGATCGCCTCGACCACCTCGGGATCCAGAGGGCGGGCCTCACCCGTCACCCCGAAGCTGCCGTTTTCGGTGTGCCGCCCTGCGCGCCCGGCAATCTGGCCCAACTCCTGCGGATGCAACTGCCGCATCCGCCGCCCGTCGAACTTGGCCGTCGACGAGAACGCGACATGCTGGATATCCAGGTTCAACCCCAGGCCGATGGCATCGGTCGCCACCAGATAATCGACATCGCCGTTCTGATAAAGCGCCACCTGCGCATTGCGGGTCCGGGGCGACAGCGCGCCCATGACCACGGCGCAGCCGCCCTTCTGCCGCCGAATAAGTTCGGCGATGGCATACACATTCTCAACCGAAAACCCGACGATCGCGCTTCGGGCGGGCATCCGACTTATCTTTTTCGAACCTGAGTAGGTCAGCGTCGAAAACCGGTCGCGCTTCATGAAGGTAACCCCCGGCACCAGCGAGGCAATCGCCTGCCGCATGCTGTCGGACCCCAGAAACAGCGTCTCCAGCAGTCCGCGGGCACGCAGCAGCCGGTCGGTGAACACATGCCCGCGGTCCGGGTCGCCACAGAGCTGAATTTCGTCCACCGCCACGAAATCGGCACCGATCTCCTGCGGCATCGCCTCGACCGTGCAAATCCAATAGGCGGTGCGGTCGGGGATGATCCGCTCTTCGCCCGTCACCAGCGCCACCACCGACGGCCCGCGTTCGGCCACCACCCGGTCATAAACCTCGCGCGCCAGCAGCCGCAGCGGCAGCCCGATGACCCCGGTGCGATGCGTCAGCATCCGCTGGATCGCGAAATGGGTCTTGCCGGTGTTGGTCGGTCCAAGGACCGCCATCACCCCCGGCGCCAACCGTGGCAACGTATTCATCTCTAGGCCTTACAGATCCTGCCCGGCCGCGTCTTTTTCCAGACGGGCAATCGCATCCTTTACGTCTGCCAGATGCGGGTGGATTGCAAGGGCGGCCCGGTAGGCGTCCAGCGCCTTGTCGGGCCGGTCGAGCGATTCGAAGATCATCCCCAACCCCGCCAGCGCCCCGAAGTGGCGCGGGTTCAGCGTCAGGACATGGCCGATGTCGGCGACCGACGGCCCCAGATTGCCGGTCTGGAAATAGGCGGTGGCGCGCGCGTTCCAGCCTTCGGCAAATTCAGGAGCGTGGTCGATCAGCGCCGTCAGATGCTCGATCGCCACATCCGGCTGCCCCGCCGCCAGCGCGGTGCGGCCGCGCTCCAGCAGCAGGTCCATCGCCGGAGAGCCGGATTTCGCCCATTCGATCCAGATTTCCCGCTCGATCCGGCCGGCCTCGCCCGCGTCCGACGCCGACAACCGGTCAAACAGCACATCAAGGTCGGGCGTCTGCGCCGCCACGGGCGTCAGCGACAGCAAAATCAGCACAAATGCCGTAACGATACGATTGTGTAACCGAAGATGGGCTTTCATAGATAACAAGGTAACGCAACCGCGGGGAAAAGCCATATCCCCCCGGTCACGATGGAGAGACGAATGAGCGATGTGATCGACGCGGCGCTGGCCGTTCTGAGAGTGAAGATGATCAACGGCTTCGACGGACTGGCCAAGGTGGTGATCCCCGGCGAGGGGTCGATCATGCTGGACAGCGACGGGGCGCGCGAAGGCGACGACGAGGCCGACGTCACCCTGACCGCCAGCGCAGAGGTGTTTCAGGGCATCCTCTCGGGCGACGTCAACCCGACGATGGCGTTCATGACCGGCAAGCTGTCGGTGGATGGCAACATGGGTCTCGCCATGAAACTCGGCGCGGCGCTGAGTTGATCGACGCGCCGTTCCATGCCGATCTCGCCGACGGCCCGGACGGCGGCGGCGCCCTGTGGTTTCACGCAGCCGACCAGGTGCGCCTGCGCGCCGGGGTCTGGCCCATCGGGGCCAGGGGCACGGTGCTGCTGCTGCCCGGCCGCACGGAATATGTCGAGAAATACGGCCGCGCCGCCCGCGATCTGGCCGACCGCGGCTACGCGACACTGACGATCGACTGGCGCGGCCAGGGGCTCGCCGACCGGGCGCTGGCCGATCCGATGACCGGCCATGTGCAGGATTTCGCTCAGTTTCAACGCGATCTGGATGCGCTGATGGCCTTGGCCGACCAGCTTGGCCTGCCCCAGCCACGGTATCTGATGGCGCATTCGATGGGCGGCTGCATCGGGCTGCGCGGGCTGATGCGCGGCATCAAGGTGCAGGCGGCGGCATTCTCGGCTCCGATGTGGGGCATCTCGATGGCCGCGGCGATGCGCCCGGTGGCCGCCGCACTGTCGTCGCTGTCGGTCTGGACCCGGCAAACCCACCGCTACGCCCCGGGTACCGGCCCGAAAACCTACGTGGCCGAAGCGCCGTTCGCGGGCAACGTGCTGACCTCGGACCCCGACATGTTCGCCTACATGCAGCGCCAGGTCACCGCCCGCCCGGAACTCGCCCTCGGCGGTCCCAGCCTCGGCTGGCTGCACGCGGCGCTGACCGAATGCACCGCGCTGTCGCTGCGGCCCTCGCCCGCAACCCCCGCGATCTGCGCCCTTGGCACCAACGAAAGGGTCGTCGACCCGGCGCCTGTCCATCTGCGCATGCAGTCCTGGCCCGGCGGCAGGCTCGAACTCTTTCCCGGCTCCGAACACGAAGTGCTGATGGAAACCCCCGCCAGCCGAAACCGGTTCTTCGACGAGTCCGCCGCGCTGTTCGCCGCAAACGCCTGACGTCTGCTGTTCCCAAGTATCCTCGGGGGGTCCGGGGGGCAGACAGCCCCCCGGCGCGCGCCGCCAAAGCGCTACAGCGATATTTGCGTGAACCCGTCGCGCAAGGCCCGGCTCCAGGCCTCGGACATGGCGCGAAACGCCTCGTCCCCTGATTCGATCCGCCGCCGCGTGCCCACCCGGCAGGCGTCCTTCTCGATCACGCACAGATCCAGCGGCATCCCGACCGACAGGTTTGACCGCAGCGTCGAATCCATCGACAGCAGCACCGCCTTCTGCGCATCGGCCAGCGAGGTGTGACGCTGCACCACCCGGTCGAGAATCGGCTTGCCGTATTTGTGCTCACCGATCTGCAGGAATGGCGTGTCCTCGGTGGCCTCGATGAAATTCCCCTCCGGATAGATCAGGAACAGCCGCATCTCGCCACCCCGGCGCTGCCCCGCCACGATCATGCTGGCCGAGGCGCCCTGCTTCATCGTCGCCAGCTTTTCGTCGATCTCCATCCGCACCTTGCACAGCATGTCGCCAACCAGCGCCGCGACCTTGAGCATGGTCGGCGCCTTCAGGATCGAGCTTGTCTCGTTGGCATCGGGATCCTCCATCGCTTCGCGCAGGCGGGCCAGCGTGGTCTGGGTGACCGACAGCGACCCCGACGTCATGATGGCGATCACCCGTTCGCCCGGCTCTTCGAAGAAGAACATCTTGCGGTAGATGGCGATGTTGTCGAGACCGGCATTGGTCCGGGTGTCCGACAGCAAGACCATGCCGTCTTTCAACAAAAGGCCGACGCAATAGGTCATCTGCAACACTCCCCGAAGCTGGCCGGAACCCTATTGCTGCTCGGCCAGAACCGCAACCGTCACATCCAGCGATTCGCGCCCTGCGCCGCGTGCAATCCCCCGGATCGGCGCAGCATCCTGTGCATCGAGGCCCGATCCCAGCCTTATATAGCGGGCATCCGGGCAGCAGCGGTTGGCAGGGTCGAATCCGACCCAGCCAAGCCCCGCCACATGTATCTCGGCCCAGGCATGGGCGGCCTCGTGCGGCAGGTCGGGTGCCGGCGACTCCGCCTCGCCGTTCTGCGACTGCGACTGCGACTGTGACTGCCCGGCGGGCGACCGGGTTTGCGACTGGCCGGCGCCGGGCAGCGCCGCCGACAGATATCCCGAGGCATAGCGCGCCGGCATTCCCACCGCCCGCGCCGCCGCGATCAGCGCATGGGCGTGGTCCTGACACACCCCTTTGCCAAGCGCCAGGGCCTCGGCCGCCGTGGTCGCGGCCGTGGTGGCCCCCGGCAGATAGGCAATCGCCTCCGACACCGCGGCACTCATCGCGTGGGCCCGGGCCAGAACATCGGCATCGACACAGCTTTCGGCCAGCGCCCGCAGCGCCGCATCCGCCCGCGTCTGGGTGGTGTCGCGCAGATAGCATTCGGGCTGCACCAGTTCGCGGTGCCCGCGCAGCACGCCCGCCAGATCGCTGGTTTCGACCCGGCCCTGCACCCGCACCTCGATGCCCGACACCGGCCCCGCCACCGACCAGCCCTGCACCCAGTCCCCGGCCCCGTCGCGAAACGCGCCGCCCGCCACACCGTCCGACACGGTTACCACCCAGTCCAGCACCCTTTGCCCGTCAAACCGCGACGGGGTCAGACGGTGGCTTTGCACCACCGTGCGCACCGGGCGGTCATAGGCGTAACGGGTCAGATGATCGACGGTCAGCAGCATCACAGCATATCTCCGCTGAGGTAGGTGTCACGCACCGCCGCCGCCACATCGGCGGTCTCGCGGATGAACCGCGACAGGAATTCGTGCAGGCCTTCGTCAAAGATGCGGTCCACACTGTCCTGCTCCAGCGCCGCCTGCATCGCCGCGACCCGGTCCTGCAGCGCCGTCGGGTGGTCATACAGCCTGGCCAGCCGCCCGAGGTGATTGTTCATCCCCGCGACGCAGGTGATCAGGCTGCGGGGGCATTGCGGATTGAGGATCAGAAAGTGCGCGATCTTTCCGGCCGTGACTTCGCCGCCATAGGCCCAGTGAAACGACCTGTGCGACGACAGCGCGCGCAGCAGCGTCGTCCACTGATAATTGTCATAGCCCGAACCGACAAATTCCAGCTTGGGCAGCAGAACATAGTATTTGACGTCCATCAGCCGGGCCGTGCTGTCACCCCGCTCGAGGTAATAGCCGAGGTTGAGGAAGTTGTATCCGTCGTTGCGCAGCAGCGACGCGTCGATCGACCCCCTCACCATCGCCGCGTGCCGCATCGTCCAGTCGGTCAGCAGGCTCAGTTCCAATTCGGACCGCGGACGCCGCTCGATATCGCGCAGCTCCTGAAACGCGGTGTTCAGCGCATCCCACACCTGGCTGGTCAGTGCGGTCCGGATGATCCGGCCGTTCTCGCGCGCCGCGGTGATGCAGGCCGCGACGCTCGTCGGGTTGTCGCGGTCAAAGAACAGATAGCTTTCGATGTTGCGCTGCACCGGGTCACCGTATTTCACGGCAAAGCCATTGGCGCTGCCGGCCGCGCGCAGCAGGCTGTCCCACTCGCTGCGGTATCCGTGCGCCGATGGCAGCAGCGAAATCCGCGCCCCGACTTCCAGCAGGCGCGCGGCGGTTTCGGCGCGCTCCATGTAGCGGGCGATCCAGTACAGGTTGTCGGCGGTCCGGCTCAGCATCCCATCACTCCGCCAACACCCACGTATCCTTCACCCCGCCGCCCTGCGACGAATTCACCACCAGCGAGCCCTCCTTCAGCGCCACCCGCGTCAGTCCGCCGGGCACCAGTTCAATGCGCTCTCCCACCAGACAATAGGGCCGCAGGTCGACATGGCGCGGTGCGATGCCCTGTTCGACAAAGGTCGGCGTCGCCGACAGCGCCAGCGTCGGCTGCGCGATATACTTGCCCGGATCGGCCACAATGCGCAGCCGGTATGCCTCGATCTCGGCGGTGGTCGAGGTCGGCCCGATCAGCATCCCGTAGCCGCCAGAGCCATGCACCTCTTTCACCACCAGGTCGGCCAGATGCTCCAGCACATAGGCCAACTCGTCCGCGCGGTTGCACTGCCAGGTCGGCACGTTCTTCAGGATCGGCTCCTCCCCCAGATAGAACCGTATCATTTCCGGCACATAGGTATAAACCGCCTTGTCGTCCGCCACACCCGCACCCGGCGCGGAACAGATGGCGACCCCGCCAGAGCGATAGACATCCATCAGCCCCGAAATCCCCAGCATCGAATCGGGGCGGAAACACAGCGGATCGATGAACGCATCGTCCAGCCGCCGATAGATCACATCCACCCGCTTCGGCCCCTGCGTCGTGCGCATCCAGACAAAGCCGCCCTGCACGAACAGATCCTGCCCCTCGACCAGTTCGACGCCCATCAGGTCGGCCAGGAACGAATGCTCGTAATAGGCCGAGTTGTAGTGCCCCGGCGTCAGGATCACCACCGTCGGATCGCGGTCACATTTCAGCGGCGCAACCGAGGCCAGCGTGCGGCGCAGGATTTCGGGATAGTTGTCCACCGGCTCGATCCGGTTCTCGCGGAACAGGTCGGGGAACATCCGCATCATGATCTCGCGGTTTTCCAGCATGTAGCTGACGCCGCTCGGCGTGCGGCAGTTGTCCTCGAGCACAAAGAAATCGTCCGGGCCGGTGCGCACAAGATCAATGCCGACGATGTGGGAATACACCCCCTTGGGCGGCACGAACCCCACCACCGATTTCTCGTAGGCCTCGTTCTGGTAGACCAGCCGCGCCGGAATGCGCCCCGCGCGCACGATCTCTCCCCGGCCATAGACATCGACCAGAAACGCATTCAGCGCCCGCGCCCGCTGCTTGATGCCGCGCTCCAGCCGGGCCCATTCGGCGCCGGTGAACACACGGGGAAACATGTCGAACGGGATCAGCCGGTCAGGGTCGCCGCCCTCGCCATAGACCGCAAAGGTGATGCCGATCCGGCGGAACAACGCCTCCGCCTCGGCCTGTTTCAGGCTGCGCAACTCGGCCGGCATCGACCGCATCCAGTCCTCAAGCCGCGCATAGGGCGCTCGCACCGCGCCGTCCTGATACATTTCGTTGAAGGTCGAGGTCATTCGGTCCGCCCCTGACAGGTCTTTGCGCCAGTTAAACAGCGACATGCGCAAGGGGGAAGGGGGCCTGTTGCAATTCCCGCGGATGGGGTGAAAACCGCCCGGTATTTAAGCGGCCTGCGCACTGTCGGTTGTGGCGGGGATCGGCTATCCTGCAGGCAATGCACGATCCTGTCCTGACCTTCACGCCCGCGGGCCTTTACTGTCCGGCTGGCGGGTTCCACATCGACCCCCACCGCCCGGTGCCCCGCGCGCTGATAACCCATGGCCATTCCGACCATGCCCGCCGGGGCCACGGCCACTATCTGTGCACCGACCGGGCCCTGCCGGTGATCCGCCACCGCCTCGGCGCGATTTCCGCCGAAACCCTGCCCTTTGGCACCCCGCAGACCATCGGCGGCGTGACCGTCAGCTTCCATCCCGCCGGCCACGCGCCCGGATCGGCGCAGATCCGCGTCGCGCGAGGGGGCGAGGTCTGGGTCGTCTCGGGCGACTACAAGACCGAGGATGACGGGCTGACCGAAGCCTTCGCCCCCGTCGCCTGTCACAGCTTCATCACCGAATGCACCTTCGGCCTGCCGATCTTTCACTGGCGCCCACAGGCCCAGATCATGGCCGAGATCGCCGATTGGTGGGCGGCCAATGCGGCGCTTGGGCGCACCACCATCCTCGCGGCCTATGCGTTCGGCAAAGCCCAAAGACTGATGGCCGGCCTGCCGCGGATCGGCCCGATCCTGACCCATCCGGCGGTCGAGGATATCACCGACATCCTGCGCGGCCAGGGCTACCCTCTGCCCCCCACGGTTCGTGTCACGTCCGACATCACGCCCCGCACCCACCCCGGCGCCCTGATCATCGCCCCGCCCAGCGCGCTGTCCTCCGGCTGGGCCGACCGGTTTCTGCCCTATGACACCGGATTTGCCTCGGGGTGGATGGCGCTGGCCGCCCGCCGCCGCGGCCTCGGCGCCGCCTTCACCCTGTCGGACCATGCCGACTGGCCCGGCCTCAATCATTCGGTGCGTGACACCGGAGCAACCCGGGTCCTTGCCACCCACGGCTACACCGGCCCGTTCCGCGACTGGCTGCTGACCCAGGGGTTTGACGCCGCCGTGCTGGACGCGTGATGCTTTCATTCTGGCACAAATATCCTCGGGGGGTGCGGGGGGCAGACAGCCCCCCGTCCGGCCTCCGGGCATGAGACACTTCACCGATCTCGTCCACCGCCTCTCCACCCCCGGCACCGACCGGGCGGCGGCGCTCGCGGGCTACCTGCGCCAGGCACCCGCCGCCGACGCCGCCGCAGCCCTCGCGCTCCTGGCCGGCCAGACGCCGAAACGCCGCGCGACCCCGGCCCGGTTGCGCGCGCTGGCGCAAGGGGCCGCCAACATCCCCGACGCGCTGTTCGCGGCCTGCCTTGCCCAGACCAGGGATGCCGCCGAAACCATCGCCTTGCTGATCCCGCCGCCGCTGCAACCGACCCACCCCGGTCTCGCCGACACGCTGGCCCGCCTGCACGCCATCACCACCCCCGCCGATATCGCGGCGCTGTGGGACACCCTGCTCCCCTCAGAGCGCGGCCTTGCCAACCGCCTGATCACCGGCATGTTCCGCACCCGGATCGACGCCGAAACCCTGTCGCGCGCCCGGCTGATCCTGTCCGGCAGCCCGCTTGCCGATCCCGCGCGGGGGCTGCAGATCCGGACGATCCTCACCTATGCCGAGGCCGCAGGCGGCCCCGCCGGCCCCGAACTGACCCTTGCCCTGTGGCACGAAGGCGTCCCCGTCCCCGTCGCCCGCGCCCGCGCGGTGCTGCCGCAGGCCGACCTGCGCGATCTGCTGGCCTGGGTGCGGGCCCACTCGCAGGAACGCTTTGGCCCGCTGCACCGTGTGCCCGCCACCCAGGTCATCGCACTGGACTATGGCGGCATCACCCCCAACAGCCGACGCAAAAGCGGGGTCACGCTGATCAATCCCCGCATCCTGCAATGGCTGCGCGATGCCGACCCTGCCGAGGCCCATCACATCTCGGACCTGCCCCTTGCAGGCCCCGCCCCCCTGCCCCTAGATGAGACCTGAAACGCCAAGAGGTGCCCCATGCCGCTGCCCCTGCCCTGCCCGACCCGTGACGCCCGCGACGGCACCAACAGCTTTGGCGATCTGCCCGACTGGAACCTGACCGACCTTTACGCCAGCCCCGACGCCCCCGCCGTCACCACCGACCTTAATTATGTCGAGACGGAAACCCGCGCCTTCGAGGCGGCCTACAAGGGCAATCTCGCCACCCTCACCGCCGATCAGATGCTGGCCTGCATCCACCGGTATGAGGCGATCGACATCGCGGCAGGGCGGCTGATGTCCTATGCGGGCCTGCGCTATTATCAAAACACCATGGACAGCGACCGCGCCAAGTTCATGGCCGACACGCAGGACAAGATTACCAGCCACACCACGCCCCTGGTGTTTTTCTCTCTCGAATTCAACCGTCTGGACGAAGGCCACCTGACCGGGCTGCTGGGCCTGAACCCCGATCTGGCCCGCTACAAACCGGTGTTCGACCGCATGCGCGCCATGCGCCCACACCAGTTGTCGGATGAGCTGGAAACCTTCCTGCACGACGAATCCGTTGTCGGGGCCGCCGCGTGGAACCGGCTGTTCGATGAAACCATGGCGGGGCTGATGTTCACCGTCGATGGCGAGGAGTTGAACCTTGAAGCCACGCTGAACGTGCTGACCGACCCCGACCGCGCGCGGCGCGAGGCGGCGGCGCGGGCATTGGCGGTGGTGTTCGACAAGAACGTCAAACTCTTTGCCCGCATCCACAACACGCTGGCCAAGGAAAAGGAAATCCACGACCGCTGGCGCAAGATGCCGTCGCCGCAGCACGGCCGCCACCTGTCGAACCATGTCGAGCCCGAAGTGGTGCAGGCGCTCCGCGATGCCGTTGTCGCGGCCTATCCGAAACTGTCGCACCGCTATTACCGGCTCAAGGCGAAATGGCTGGGGCTCGACAAACTGCAGATCTGGGACCGCAACGCGCCGCTGCCGCAGGGCAACCCCCGGCTGGTGGACTGGGCCGAGGCGCGGGCGACCGTGCAGGACGCCTATCGCGGCTTTGACCCCCGCATGGCCGCCCTGTCAGAGCCGTTCTTTGACAAGGGCTGGATCGACGCCGGGGTCAAGCCGGGCAAGGCGCCGGGGGCCTTCGCGCATCCCACCGTCACCACCGTGCACCCCTATGTCATGCTCAATTACATGGGCAAACCGCGCGACGTGATGACGCTGGCGCACGAACTGGGCCACGGCGTGCATCAGGTGCTGGCGGCGGGTCAGGGCGAACTGCTGTCCTCGACCCCGCTGACGCTGGCCGAAACCGCAAGCGTTTTCGGCGAGATGCTGACCTTCCGCGCCCTGCTTGACGCGGCGAAAACGCCTGCCGAACGCAAGACCCTGCTGGCCGGCAAGGTCGAGGACATGATCAACACCGTGGTCCGCCAGATCGCGTTCTACGATTTCGAATGCAGGCTGCACGCGGCGCGGGCAGAGGGCGAGTTGACCCCCGACGACATCAACGCCCTGTGGATGAGCATCCAGGCGCAAAGCCTTGGCGATGCGTTCGATTTCATGGATGGATATCAGACGTTCTGGGCTTATGTCCCTCATTTCGTCCACTCGCCGTTCTACGTCTATGCCTATGCGTTCGGCGACGGGCTGGTGAACGCGCTCTATGCCGCCTACGAGGGCGGGATGCCGGGGTTCGAGGAGAAATACTTCGACATGCTCAAGGCAGGCGGTTCGAAACACCACAAGGACCTGCTGGCCCCCTTCGGGCTTGACCTGTCCGACCCGGCGTTCTGGGACCAGGGCCTGTCGATGATCGCGGGCTTCATCGACGAGCTGGAAGCGATGGAAGCATAACCGCATCGGCCCCGGACGCCACGGCTCCGGGGCCCGCCGTTGCTAAAGCGAGATGTCGACCGCCACCTCATAGGCCATGTCCATCATCGCCTGCGTGCCGCGCACGAATTCCAGCGGATTGGGATAGGCCGCGCCGGTGCGGACCGACCGGCTGAACGCCTCGACCTGCAGCACATACTGGTTGATCCCGGCAAACCGGTCCACCGTCACCCGGTTGCCGCCCTGATGCAGTTCGACCTCGGCCAGATCGTTGACATTGGCGTTGAACGGCCCGCCCTCCAGCCGGATCATGCCGCGGTCGCCCTGGAAGGTCGCGACCTGGCGGTTGTAAAGCCGCATCGACGTCATCGAGCCATACGTGAACCGGCCCGTCGGTCCCGCCATTACCGCATTGATGTTGGCGAATGTGTCGATGCCGTTGTCGCGGATGACCTGTGCCGACAGCGTCTCGGGCTCGGCTCCGGTGACGAACCGCGCGCAGCCAAGGGTGTAGACGCCGATATCGCGCAGCGACCCGCCGCCGGTTTCGGGCCGGTTGCGAATGTTGCCGCCGTCGGACAGGTTGAACGAAAACTGCACGTCGACATGGCGCAGGGTGCCGATCTCGCCCGCCTCGAGCCATTCCTTCGCCCGCAGCCATTGCGGATGGAACACGATCATGTAGGCCTCGGCGGCGATCAGGCCGCTGGCATCGCGCGCCGCGATGATCGCGTCGAATTCCGACGCATGCAGCGCAATCGGCTTTTCGGTCAACACATGCTTGCCCGCTGCCAGCGCCTTCAGCGTCCATTCGACATGCAGATGGTTGGGCAGCGGCACATAGACCGCCTCGATCTCGGGGTCGGCCAGCAGCGCCTCATAGCTGGAATGCACCCGCAGGCCGGGCCGGAAGGCGGCAAACCCCTCGGCCTTGGCCGGGTCCGAGGTGGCCAGCGCCACCAGATCGGCCCCCTTGGCCGCGTTGATGGCCGGGGCCATGTGGTTCTGCGCGAAATTCGCCGCGCCCAAAATCCCCCAACGAACTGCCTCTGCCATGCCGACCCCCTTTGAATGCCACCCCGATGCCTAACGCGCCTGCGGGCATTCGTCCAGTCGACGAAGCGCCCGGCCTGGGTGCGGCAGACTGGGAATGTGCAGTCGGAAAGGTCACAGGCGACGGGTGGAAAGCCGATGACGCGGCCCGGATCGCGGATCGCGAACGGCGGCATGCTGGTCAGAAAGGTGCCCGGCAACTCAGTCCTGCCGCCCGCGGCCGGCATCGGTGCGGGTTCCGCTGTCATATGCCACCACCCGTCCGATCGGTGGCGCGGGTATCTCGTCTGGCCCGGCGCGGTCGACAACCAGCATCAGAAACAGGATCGGCAGGACTTTCACGGCCGTCTGCGGGCCCGAAAAGGCCGGGACTATTTGCCCCGGCCCCATCGGTGCCACACCCGGAAAATGGCGTCAGGCGGGCACGACCATGCCCTTGCCGCGGGCCAGATCGCGCATCTTGTCCTGCAGTTTCTCGAACGCCCGCACCTCGATCTGGCGGATACGCTCGCGGCTGACGCCATAGCTTTCCGACAGTTCCTCAAGCGTGATCGGCGTCTCGGACAAGCGACGCTTGACCAGCACATCCTTTTCGCGGTCGTTCAGCACCGACATCGCCTGCTGCAGCATCGCATGACGGGCGTCGAACTCGTTCTTCTCGGCATAGTCGCTTGCCTGATCGCTGTCTTCGTCCTCGAGCCAGTCCTGCCACTGCGTCGTCGATTCGCCGTCCGATCCGACGGTGACGTTCAGCGACGCATCCGACCCCGACAAGCGCCGGTTCATGTCGATGACCTCATGCTCGCTGACGCCAAGATCGGTCGCGATGCGGGTCACGTTTTCGGGCCGCAGATCGCCCTCTTCCAGCGCGCCGACCTTGGCCTTGGCCTTGCGCAGGTTGAAGAACAGCTTTTTCTGGGCCGACGTCGTGCCCAGCTTCACAAGGCTCCACGACCGCAGGATGTATTCCTGGATCGAGGCGCGGATCCACCACATCGCGTAGGTGGCAAGGCGAAAACCCTTTTCGGGATCAAACCGCTTGACCGCCTGCATCAGGCCGACGTTCGCCTCGGAAATCACCTCGGCCTGCGGCAGGCCATAGCCGCGATACCCCATGGCGATCTTGGCGGCCAGCCGCAGGTGCGAGGTGACCATGCGGTGTGCAGCCTCGGTATCCTGATGATCCACCCAGCGTTTGGCCAGCATGTATTCTTCTTCAGGCTCCAGCAGCGGAAACTTGCGGATTTCCTGCATGTAGCGGTTCAGCCCCTGTTCCGGGCTGGGTGCAGGCAGATTTGCATAGGTGCTCACGGTGACGCCCCCTGTTGACCGCCGGTGCATTGCGCCCCCGGTGGGCCGATTAATTTAGGCAATGCGGGCCCGACCTTCAAGGTCACTCCCTGACATTAAACAATTAACGTCAGGTAGAGACGGTTCCGTCGCGCACCAGTTTTGTTGCAGGGTGATCACGCAGGTGTCACCAGACCGGCCCGCAACCCCCCAAGCAACCCTGCCATGTCGGCAGGCAGGGGCGACGAGAACTCCAGCATCGCGCCCGTTACCGGATGCTCGAACCCCAGGGTGGCTGCATGCAGGGCCTGTCGCGGAAATCCGTTGCCCGCCTCTGCCGCCGGTCCCAGCAGCTTGGGCGACAGCCGCCGCTTGCCGCCATAGGTCTGATCGCCCAGCAAGCCATGGCCGGCATAGGCCATATGGACGCGGATCTGGTGGGTGCGCCCGGTTTCCAGCCAGCATTCCAGCAGCGAGGCCTGATCGGCAAAGGCCTCCATCGTGCGGGCCCGGGTCACGGCGTGGCGGCCCTGCTCCCACACCACGGCCTGCCGCTGCCGGTCGGTCTTGTGGCGGGCAAGGCCGGTGGCGATGCGCACGATGTTGGCCGCTTCGAAGCTGACGCCCTTCATGCCGCGCAGACGCGGGTCGGCCGCATTCGGGACGCCATGCACCAGCGCCAGATAGCGCCGCACAACGCTGTGCGCCTCGAACTGTGCCGCAAGGCCGTGATGCGCCCTGTCGGATTTGGCGACCACCAGCAGCCCCGTGGTGTCCTTGTCGATGCGGTGGACAATGCCCGGCCGCCGCTCGCCGCCGATGCCCGACAGCGTGTCGCCGCAATGCGCCAGCAGCGCGTTGACCAGCGTGCCGGTCGGCGTTCCGGGGGCCGGATGCACCACCATGCCCGCCGGCTTGTCGATGACGATCAGTTCCCCATCCTCCCACACCACCGACAGCGCGATATCCTCGGGCAGCGTGTCGACACTCGCCGCCGGATCAAGCTGCAGCGCATAGACCTCGCCTTCGCTCACCCTGGTCCTGGGGTCGGTCACCGCCACCCCGTCGCGGCTGACCACCCCGTCCGCGATCATCCGCATCAGGCGCGAGCGTGACAGCGCAGCCTCCTCTGGCACCAGCGCCGCAAGCGCCTTATCAAGACGCAGCGGCGCATCGGGACCGATGGTCACATGGATGATTTCCACAGGGGGCAACATGAACGACACTCCGGACGCCGAAGGCCTGCCACCCTCGCTGCGCTTTCTCAAAGGATTGGTGATCGTCCTGACAGTGACGATGATTGCAGGTGTCATAACGGTGGTCGGCGTGATTGTCACCCGCATGCCGGACGCCAGCCGCGCCGCGCCCCTGCTGCTGCCCGAGGCGATCATCCTGCCCGCGGGCACACGCGCGCAGGCGGTGACGCTGGGCGATGACTGGATCGGCGTGGTCACCGAGGATGACAGGTTTCTGGTGTTCGACCGCCGGACCGGCACGCTGCGGCAGGACATCGCCATTGCCGCGCCCTGAACGGCCGCAGAAATGCCTTGACGGCAGCCCGCCGCATCCGCGCTATGGTCTTTTAGTCACGCCAGAATGCGGGTTCCCGTGTCGCTGCTGCCTCCGCCCGATCACGCAGACCTGACCGTCGACGAATTCGAGCGTCAGCGCGATGTTCTGGATGAGGAAAAGTGGGTGCGGCTGTGCGCCAGGGGGCTGGCCTTCGGGATTTCGATGTTCTTTCTGCCGGGCTGGCTGGTGGTGCTGCTGGCCTCTTGCGATCTGGCGGGCGAATTGCTGGTTCACCACCTGCAACGCGACATTCCCCGTCTGGTGGCCAACCGCCGCCGCTACCGGGTGTATCTGGCCGTCACCTTCCAGATCGAGGCGTCGTTCGCCCTGCCCGCCGGCCTGATGTGGCACATCGACGACCCTTATGTGAAATCCTTTGCGGTCGGCATGATGGCCGGAACGATGTTGCATGTCGCCATGGTGCGCTCGATCCATCTGGCGATGGGGCTGACCGGGGCGGCGGCGATCTGCGCGGTCACCCTGATCTCGAACGCGACGTTCTGGATTGCGCAGGGCGAGCCCGGATACCTGCTGGTCACCACCTTCTGCGCCATCACTTTGCTGGGGTATTTCCTGTCGGCCCTGATGACCAACCACCACCTGCACCGGGCCACCGCACAGGGCCGGGCCGACGCGCGGGCGGCCAATGATGCCAAATCGCGGTTTCTGGCGCAGATGAGCCACGAGTTGCGCACACCGCTGAACGCGATCATGGGCATCGCGCATGCGGAGCTTGCCCAACGTCGCGATCCCCGGTCGCAGCGGAACCTGTCGCTGATCATCGACTCCACCCGCGGCCTTTGCACCGTGCTGGACGATATCCTTGACATGTCGGCAATGGAGGAGGGGGCAATGCCGATCCGCCCGGTTCCCGTCCGGCTGGACGCCGAGATTGCCGCAACCGTGGCACTGTTCCGGGCGCAGGTGGAGGCTGCGGGGCTGACGCTGGTGCTGTCATCTGGCCGCGCAAAACCCGACATTGCACGGGTGGATGACCAAAGGCTGCGCCAATGCCTTTACAACCTCTTGTCCAACGCGCTGAAGCACACATCCAAAGGCGGCGTCAGGGTCGAGGTCGGCGGCGGCCCTGGCCTTTTGCAGATCGAGATCAGCGACACTGGTGCAGGAATCGACCCCGCCCTGCGCAACATCATCTTTCAGCCCTTCAATCGCGGCCCCGGGCAACATTCGGGCACCGGGCTTGGCCTGTCGATCACCCGGTCGCTGGCGCAGCGGATGGGCGGAGACCTTGTGCTGCTGCCCTCGGCGTCGGGCGCGGTGTTCCGCCTGACGCTGGCGCTGGCCGCCGCGACCGAGGCCGACCTGCCCGCCAACCCGAAGCTGCCCCCGGTCGATCTGACCGGGCGGCACATTCTGGTGGTCGATGACATCGCCACCAACCGGCTGGTCGCCGCCACCTACCTGCGCAGCTTCGGGGCAACCGTGCGCGAGGCCAGCTCCGGGGACGAGGCGCTGATCCAGGTTGCGGGCAGCCTGCCGGACATGATCCTGCTGGACATGAACATGCCCGGACTGTCGGGGGTGCAGACCCTGCATCAGCTGCGCAGCCTGGGCCACGAGGTGCCCGTCATCGCCATGACCGCCGACGCGACCGAAGCCCACCGCGCGGCCTATCTGGCCGAGGGGCTTGACGGCTATGTCGCCAAGCCGCTGTCGCCCGAGGCGCTGTCGCTGGCGTTGCGGCCGCATCTGCGCGACCTTGCCAGCGCCACCCGCACCTGACGTCAGACTTTGCCGAAACCGACACCCGAGGGCGGAATGAGGATGGCAACCCGGCGGCGCAGCGCGTCTGCTGGCCCAAACAGCGGAGGCGAAGATGATCGGCGATCTGGGGGCGATGGATGCAACGGCGCTGGCCGCGATGGTGGCGAAAGGGGCCGTCAGCCCGACCGAACTGCTGGACGCGGCCCTGGCGGCGGTTGATCAGCGCAACCCCGCGATCAATGCCGTGGTGCTGGTGCAGGAAGAGGTGGCGCGCCGGTCCATCGCCGATGGCCTGCCGCGCGGGGCGTTTCGCGGCGTGCCGTTCCTGATCAAGGATCTGGGATGCGAGGCGCGGGATTTTCCGTCGCACAACGGCTCGCGCCTGCTGGCGGGCACCCGCTATGGCCGCGACTCTGCGATCTTTGACCGTCTTCGCGCCACCGGCGTCGTCACCTTCGGCCGCACCACCTCGCCCGAGGGCGGCATCGGGGCCGCCACCGAATCGGCTGTCTACGGCGGCCCGACGCGCAACCCGTTCAGCCTTGGCCACACCTCGGGCGGATCGTCGGGCGGCGCGGGCGCTGCGGTGGCGGCGGGCATCGTCAGCTTTGCCCACGGGTCGGATGGCGGCGGATCGGTGCGGATCCCGGCTTCGAACTGCAATCTCTTTGGCTTCAAGCCCACCCGCGCCCGCCTGCCCGACGGCCCCTATGCCGGCGAAGGCTGGGCCGGAATGGCGATCGACGGCTTTCTGACCCGGTCGGTGCGCGACACCGCCACCATGCTCGACGCCTGTGAAGGCGCCGACCTTGGCGCGCCCTATGCGGCACCGCCCCTGCTGCACGGCCATGCCGCCGCCATCGCCCGCCCGCCCCGCCGCCTGCGCATCGCCGTCTGCGACACCACGCTGACCGGCACCCCGATCCACCCCGAGGTCGCCGCCGCCGTCAACGCCGCCGCCCGTCTGCTCGAGACGCTCGGCCACCATGTCGAGCCCGGCTATCCGGCGCGGGCCGACGTGCCGATGATGATGCGCGCCTGGACCGATATCGTCGCCGTCGGCACCGCGCTGAGCATCCGCAGCGCGCTGAAGGGCCGCGATCTGACCGAGGATGACGTCGAACCCGTGGGCCGCGGGGCCGTCGCGCATGCCGCCACGCTCGACCCGCTGCGCTATCTGCAGGCGGTGGGCGAGATCCACGCCTTTGGCCGCCAGATGGCGCAGTATTTCGCCACGGGACCCGATATCCTTTTGTCGGCCACGCTGGCCGAACCGCCGGCCCGGGTGGGCCGCTTTTCGCACAACCGCCCCGACTACGTCGATTACCGCACCGGCCCCGACGGCATCTTTGCCTATTCACCGGTCTGCGCGGTGTTCAACGCGTCGGGTCAGCCCGCGGCCTCGGTGCCGCTGGCGATGTCGCAGGACGGGCTGCCGATCGGCATCCACCTGGCAGCCCCGTTTGGCGCCGATGAAGACCTGATCAGCCTTTGCGCCGAGATCGAGGCCGCCAGCCCCTGGGCGCATATCCGCGCGCCGCTGGCCGGTTAATTCGCTTGCCCTGACCGACAAATGCGGAAAATGTGATCAAAAGACCGGAGACCGTCCTTGACCCAGATTGCCGTCGAAGCCCGCAATGCCGTGAAAGCCTTTGGTCAGGGGAACCACACGGTGCGGGCGCTGGACGATGTGTCGGTCCAGATCGGTCAGGGCGAATTCTTTACCCTGCTCGGGCCGTCGGGCTGCGGCAAGACAACGCTTCTGCGCCTGATCGCCGGATTCGAACTGCCGACCAGCGGCACCATCCTGCTGGACGGGGCCGACATCACCGACCTGCCCCCCAACAAACGCCCGGTGAACACGGTGTTCCAAAGCTATGCCCTGTTCCCGCATCTGACGGTGGCGCAGAATGTGGCCTTCGGGCTGGAAATGATGGGCAAACCCCGCAGCGAGGTCAGCCGGTCGGTCGAACAGATGCTGGCGCTGGTGAAACTTGAACCGCTGGCAAACCGCAAGACCTCGCAACTGTCGGGCGGCCAGCAACAGCGCGTGGCGCTGGCCCGCGCGCTGGCGCCCAAGCCCAAGGTGCTGCTGCTGGACGAGCCGCTGTCGGCGCTGGACCTGAAGCTGCGCAAGGAAATGCAGATCGAACTGAAACGCCTGCAGACCGAAACCGGCATCACCTTTGTCTTTGTGACCCATGATCAGGAAGAGGCGCTGACGATGTCCGACCGGATCGGCGTGATGTCGGCGGGCAAGCTGCAACAGGTCGGAGCACCCCGCGACATCTATACCCGGCCGGTGAACCGGTTCGTCGCCAGCTTCATCGGCGAGACCAACTTTCTGCCCGCCCAGACCGTGCCGGGGGGCGTGCGGCTTGGCTGCGGCGCGATCATCGAAACCTCGTCGACCCATGCGGGGGCCGTGACGCTGACGATCCGGCCCGAACAGGTGCGCCTTACCGATGCGGGCGAACACGGGGGCATTCCGGCGACGCTGCAATCCACCGTCTATTTCGGCACCGACACCCATTGCCACCTGACCCTTGCGGATGGCGCTGCGGTGGTGGCGCGGGTGCAGAACCCTTCGGGCGGCGACGCGCGGCTGGCGGCGGGCCAGCGGGTCGGTCTGCGTTTTGCGCCCGGTGCGGCCCAAGTGCTGGAGGATTAGATGAGCGCCGCCGAAGATCGCCAGACCGCCGCTTCGGTCCGCTCTGCCTGGGCGCTGTCGGCCCCGGCGCTGCTGGTGCTGGTGTTTGCCGCCTCGGGGCCGCTTCTGGTGGTGCTGATCTATTCGTTCCTGACGCCGGGCAAATACGGCAACGTCGAGTGGATCTTCAGCCTGAACGGCTGGCGGCAGATCCTGTGGTCGGAAGACATCTTCAGCCCCGGCACCTATGCCTTGGCCGATGCGCATCTGACGATCTTCTGGCGGTCGGTCAAACTGTCGCTGGCGACGACCGCCATCACCTTTGCCGTGGGCTTTCCCACCGCCTGGTTCATCGCGACGCGCCCGCCAAAGGCCCGGGCGCTGTGGCTGTTCCTGATCACCATTCCGTTCTGGACCAACCTGCTGATCCGCACCGCCGCGATCAACGAGGTGATCCGCAACGAGGGGTTGCTGAACACGGTGCTGATCAACCTTGGCCTGATATCCGAGCCGATCCGCATCATCTATACCGATACCGCGGTGTTCATCGGCATGGCTTACGTCTATCTGCCGCTGATGGTGCTGCCGCTGTTCGCGGCCATCGACCGGTTCGACATGAAGCTGCTGGAGGCGGGATACGACCTTTATGCCAGCCGCTGGCGGCTGTTGCGCCGGGTGATCCTGCCCATCGTGCGGCCGGGCATCGTGGCGGGGTCGATCCTGGTGTTCGTGCCGTCGCTTGGCGCCTATGTCACGCCGCGTATCCTTGGCGGTGGCAAGAACATGATGATCGGCAATTTCATTGAATTGCAGTTCGGTCAGGGCCGCAACTGGCCGCTTGGCGCCGCGCTGTCGATGGCGCTGATGGCCGTCGTCATGGTGGCGCTGCTGGTTTATGTGCGGGCCACGACGCGGGAGACGGCGCATGGCTGAACGCTCGTTCTCTGTCTCGCGGCTGCCGGGATTCTCGACCATCGCCGTGCTTGTGTTCGTGGTGCTGTATCTGCCGATCCTCACGCTGGTGGTCTATTCCTTCAACTCCGGATCATCCGTCGCTGTGTGGGAAGGTTTTTCGCTGCAATGGTATGCCGATGCCTGGGCCAATGACGCGGTGAAATCGGCAACGCTGCGGTCGCTGTGGATCGCGCTGTGCGCAGCGCTGATTTCCACCACAGTCGCCACGATGGCGGCGCTGGCCACCACGCGGCGGCGGGCGTTCAAGGGGCAGACGGCGATCTATGTGATGATCAACCAGCCGCTGATGGTGCCCGAGATCGTGACCGCCGTCGGCCTGCTGATCTTCTTTGCGCAGATCAAGGTCGCGACGGGGTATCAGGGTCTGGGCTATCTGATCGCCGCGCATTCGGCCTTTTGCATTCCCTTTGCCTATCTGCCGATCCGGGCGCGGCTGGAGGGGATGGACCTGTCGCTGGAAACCGCCGCCGCCGATCTTTATGCAAATTCCTGGCAATGCTTTCGCCGCGTGACGCTGCCGTTGATGCTGCCCGGCATCCTTGCCGGGGCGATGCTGGCCTTCGTGATCAGCCTGGATGACGTGGTGATCACCGAATTCGTGAAATCGGGCGGGCAGGATACCTTGCCCACCTACATGCTTGGCCAGTTGCGCCGGGCCCTGACGCCCGAGGTCAACGCCATTTCGACCGGACTTCTGGCGCTGACCATTGTGCTGCTGACCGCGTTCTTCCTTCTGACGCGCAAAAAAGACTGATCCGACACCAAGGAGATTGTGATGAAAAAGCTGCTGACCGCTACCGCCCTGCTGATGATGGGCACCTCGATCGCCAGCGCCGAAGGGGTGCTGCAACTGTATAACTGGGGCAACTACACCAGCCCCGAACTGCTGGAGAAATTCAAGGCCGAGACGGGCATCACCGTCACGGTAACCGATTACGACGCCAACGATCAGGCGCTGGCAAAGATCGAGACGGGCGGCCATGGCTATGACCTGGTGGTGCCCTCGGCCAACTATGTGCAGATCTTTGTCGAAAAAGGCCTGCTGGTGCCGCTGGACCTGACCAAACTGCCGAACCACGCCAATATCGCCCCGGAATGGCGCGACGTGCCGTGGGATGCGGGCCGCGGCTATACGATTCCGTGGCAGTGGGGCTCGGTCGGCATGGCCGTCAACACCGCCGTCTATTCGGGCGACATCAACACCTCGGCCATCTTCCTTGACGTCCCGGAAGAGCTGAAGGGCAAGGTCAATGTTATCCCCGAGGTCAGCGACATCGTCAATCTGGCCATCATGTATGTCGGCGGCGAGCCTTGCACCGAAGATACCGCAGTGTTGAAGAAGGCCCGCGATGTGCTGTTGGCCGCCAAGCCGGACTGGATCTCCATGGACTATGGCGCCACCGAAAAGCTGAGCAACAACGACTGGGCGGCGAGCGTCAACTGGAACGGCTCGACCATGCGGGCGCGGATCGCGAACCCGACCGTCGCCTACGGCTATCCGAAAGAGGGCTACACCCTGTTCATGGATTCGGTCGGTCTGCTGGCCGAGGCGCAGAACGTCGAGGAGGCCTACAAGTTTCTCGACTTCATCATGGTGCCCGAGAACGCTGCGATGATCTCGTCCTTCGCGCGCTACGCCAACGGCATCGCGGGCTCCGAGGCCTTCATGCCCGAGGACATGAAGACCGCGCCGGAAGTGGCGACGCCCGACGCGTTCAAGGCAGCGGGCGTGTTTCTGCCGACCTGCTCGCCCAAGGCCCAGGACTACATCACCGCGATCTGGACCGAGTTGCAGAAGTGATCTGCCGGAGATGCGGGGCCGGAAGGGCCCCGCATCGTTTGTGTTGAGCGGGCCCCCGGGGGGCCCGCCTGTCAGGGGGGCCGTCAGCCCCCCTCGCGCGGACGCGCTCACCCCCCGAGGATATTTGGATCAGAGTGAGTTATGGGGATGTTCGGGATGTCGGCGTCGGACCTGTCGCGGGCGATTGCGGCGCGCGACGTGGCGCCATCGGACGTGATGGCGGCGTTTCTGGCGCGGGTAGCGGCGGTGAACCCGGCTGTGAACGCGATCGTCAGCCTGCGGGATGGCGATGCGCTGATGGCCGAGGCGCGGGCGCTGGATGATGCGGTGCCCGCGGGGTGGCTGCACGGCATTCCCTTTGCGGTCAAGGACCTGGTGGCGACCGAGGGGGTCCGCACCAGTTATGGCTCGCCGGTTTACGCCGATCATGTGCCGGGGGCGGATGATCTGGTGGCGGCGCGGGTGCGGCGGGCGGGGGCGGTGATTGCGGCCAAGACCAATGTACCGGAATGGGGTCAGGGATCGCATACTTTCAACCCGGTGTTCGGCGTGACGCGCAACCCCTATGACCTGTCGCGCAGCGCGGGCGGATCGTCGGGCGGGGCGGCGGCGGCGCTGGCGGCGCGGCTGGTGTCGGTGGCGGACGGGTCGGACATGATGGGGTCGCTGCGCAATCCGGCGGCGTTCTGCAACGTCTATGGGTTTCGCCCGACCTGGGGACTGGTGCCGGGCGACGCCGGGGGCGACGGGTTTCTGGCGACGCTGTCAACCGAGGGGCCGATGGCACGCTGTGTCGAGGATATCGCGCGGTTGCTGGGCGTGCTGGCGGGAGAACATCCGCAGATGCCGTTCGGTCGGGCGGCAGAGCCCTATGCCGACCTGCTGCGCGGGGATCTGCGGGGCAGGCGGATCGGCTGGCTGGGGGACTGGGGCGGGGCCTATGCGTTCGAGCCCGGCATCCTGCCGCTGTGCGAGGCGGCTTTGGCCGTGTTCCGCGATCAGGGCGCTGTTGTCGAACCCGTAGCGGCACCCTATCCGGCCGCGGCGCTGTGGCGGGCCTGGACCACGCTGCGGGCGATGCTGAATGCAAACGGCAAGCGCGACCTTCTGGACGATCCGGCGAAACGGGCGCTGACCAAGCCGGAAACCCTGTGGGAGATCGAGCAGGGGCAGTCTTTGTCGGCGGCCGAGGTGTTTCAGGCGAGCGTCATCCGGTCGGACTGGTATGCCACGGCGGCGCGGCTGTTTGACCGATATGACGCGCTGATCATGCCGTCGGCGCAGGTCTGGCCGTTTCCGGCCGCGTGGCGCTGGCCCCGCAGCATCAACGGCGTCGGGATGGACACCTATCACCGCTGGATGGAGGTGGTGGTGGCGGTCAGCCTGATCGGCCTGCCGTCGCTGGCGGTGCCGGTGGGGTTTGGCGCGCAAGGCCTGCCGACGGGGATGCAGATCATCGGGCGCAGCGGAGCGGACGCGGCGGTGCTGGCGATGGGCCAGGCCTATCATCAGGCGACCGACTGGCCGGGGCGACGGCCGCCGACGAGTGCGGCCTAGGGTTTCACCGCCTCGATATCGACGGTATGCGTGCTGGACTGCCCGCCATCCAGCCGCAGCCGGCCGGTCACCGGGGCCACGTCGCCGTAATCGCGGCCATAGCCCACCACAACATGATCGCCGCCGACCAGGCAGGCGTTGGTCGGATCATACTCCAGCCAGCCGGTCTCGATTCCGCACCAGGCGCGGGCCCAGGCGTGCATGGCATCGGCGCCCTGCAGACGCGGTTTGCCGGCCGGCGGCAGGGTGCGCAGAAAGCCCGCGACATAGCCGGACGGCACGCCGAGGCTGCGCAGGCCCGCCGTCATGATCATGGCGTAATCCTGGCAGACGCCGCGCCGCAGGGCGAAGGCCACTTCGGGCGGGGTGTCGACCTCGGTCGCCCTGGCGTCAAAGGTCATGTGGTCATGCAGGGCGCGGCCATAGGTCATCACCACGTCGCGCACTGTCCGGCATGTGGCGGTGGCGCGCTGCGCGAACGCCGTGATCGCGGCATCGGGGCCGACGCGCGGCGACGGGCCAAGGCAGTGATGCGGGCTTTCGGGACCAAGGTCGCGGGTGGCGGCCAGTTCGGCGCGCAGGCCGTCAAGCCCCGGCGACAGGTCCATCTCTTCCGCCTCGGCCGAGCGGTTGACCCGGGCGACCATCTCGATCTTCAGCGTGGTGAGCCCGGGGGGCATTGCCACCTCGACCACCCGGTTGTCAAAGAAATCGCGGAAATCGTGACGTTCGGCCGGGGCGGGCGTCAGCGTCAGGCGTTCGGACAGCACCTGTTGCTGGCCGCGCAGCGAGGCGGGCAGCACCCGGAACAACTGCCGCCCCGCGCCCGAGGGCCGGGCGAACGTGTAGGAGATCACGAGGCGCAGGTCATACAGCATCAGCGGAAATACGCGTCGGTAAGCAGGTTCGACAACTGTGCGATGTCGCCGCGCAGGGCCCAGAGGGCCGGGGTGGTCAGCGTCTCGGGCCGCTGGGTGGCAAGGCCGGTGTGGCTTTGCAGCACGGCACGGGCCAGATCCGACAACTGCGTGCCCTGCAGGGCCCCCGGCAGCAGTTCGACCTGATCGCGAAACCCGTCCAACTGGGCGCGGATCGACCGCGGGTTCATCCCGTCAAGCGCCAGCATGTCGACAACCGTCTCGCGAGAGGTGGCGACGGTGAACTGGCGACGGTGCGACATCACGCTGTCGCCCACCTCGATCGCAAGATCGAGCGCCCCAGCCGGAGCGGCGGGGTCGGCCAGCCGCGCCAGCGTCGCGGCCATGCCCATCGCCCGTTCATGATGCCGTCCGATGCCCAGAAACCGCCAGCCGAGGAAGCGATACATGTTCTCATGCACCAGCCCGGAAAACCCGGTCAGCTTGCGCAGCAGCGCCGACAGGGCGCGGGCTGCATCGTCGCCCGGGGTGACCTGCGTCGCCATCCGCGTCGCCGTCTTGTTCAGGTCGATCAGCGCGAACCAGGCATCGGTGGAAAAGCGGTCGCGCACCTGGCCCGCGCTGCTGATCGCGGCGTCGAGACTGTCAAGCAGGCCCTGCGGAATCCCCCGGTCGGGTTCCACGTCAAGCGCCACCAGCAGCGGGTCCATCGCGTCAAGCACCGGTTTCGCCGCAGAGCCGGTTTCGGCCAGACGGACGTTGCGGGCGCGCAGCAAGCGCACGATGCCTTCGCTCCGCTCCACATAGCGGCCCAGCCAGAACAGGTTGTCGGCTGCCCGGCTTGGCAGCCCGCCCTGCGGGGTCCGGGTGTAGGGGCCGCCGGGTTTGGGCACCATGCTGACCGGCTCGACCGGGTTGTCGCTGACGATCCAGACATCCGCCGCCGATCCGCCGCGCTGCATGGCGATGGCCATCGGGTCGGGGGCCGAGCCGATGCGGGCAAACCCGCCGGGCATCACCTGCCAGCCGTCGCGGGTCCGCGCAAGGAACACCCGCACCGTCATCGGTCGGGGTTGCAGGCGGCCGTCGACCATCGCGGGGGTGGTCGACAGCGTCACCGCCTCTTGCGCCACCAGCATCTCGCCTTCGGTGGCCAGCTTTTCGGTCAGCTCGGCAGGCGACAGCGCAGCCGCGAGGATGCCCGTATCGGTGCCGTCGAACGGCAGGCCCGTCGCCATCGCCTGGCTGATCACCAGACGTTTGGGGTTGGCCAGCACCGCCGCGCGCTGTTTGGCCCCGCCGCACCACCAGGTCGCGATGTTCGACAGCTTCAGCGGTTCGTTCAGCAGGATCGGCGCCAGTTTCGGCAGAAACGCCATCAGCGCGCGGGTTTCCAGCACACCGGACCCCAGGGCATTGACCATGGTCACCCCGCCCGCCCGCAGCACCGACACGAGGCCGGGCGTGCCAAGCCGCGAGCGGGGGTCCAGCTCTATCGGGTCGGCATAGCTGGAATCCAGCCGTCGCCACAGCACCGACAGCGGGCTGAGCCCGCCAACCGTCCGCACCATCAACTGGCCATCCTCGACCGTCAGATCTTCGCCCTGCACCAGCGTAAAGCCCAGATAGCGGGCGATATAGGCGTGTTCGTAATAGGTCTCGTTCAGCGGTCCGGGCGTCAGGATCGCCACGCGCCCCGGTCTGTCGTCCTGCGCCGTTTGCAGGGCATTGCGGAACGACCGGAAAAATCCGGCCAGCCGGTGCACGTTCTGTTCGGCGTATATCTCGGAAAACACCCGGCTGGTCGCCACCCGGTTTTCCAGCGCATAGCCCGCGCCTGACGGGGCCTGCGTGCGGTCGGCCAGAATCCACCAGTTGCCATCCGGGCCGCGCCCGATTTCAAAGCTGATGAAATGCAGATAGTGCCCCGACCGTGGTCGCACCCCGACCATGGGCCGCAGCCATTCGGCATTGCCTGCGATCAATCCGGGCGGCAGATGTCCTTCGGCCACCAGCCGGTTTTCGCCGTAAAGATCGGCCATCAGCGCTTCCAGCAGATTGGCGCGCTGAATCAGCCCCTGGCTGACCTCGGCCCAGTCCGCCTCGGGGATCAGAACCGGCACATGCGCCAGCGGCCAGGGGCGTTCGACCGACACGCCCGCGCCATACTGGCGGTAAAACACCCCGCTGTCGCGCAGATACTGATCGCCGCGGGCAAAGCGGCGCGTCACATCCTCGGGGTCAAGCGCCCGGAAATGGTCGAGGAAGGTCCGCCAGACCGGACGCACCGCCCCGTCCGCATCGACCAGTTCATCGGGAACATCGGCCAAAGCGCGATATTCGCCCGGGTCCGTCACCGGCTCGGGGGCGTCGCTCAGCGCCAGGTCATCATCCGCCACAGGGCTCATGCCCGTTTACACTCCGGCATGGCGGCGCAGGTCAAGCGTCATCGGGAATTCCGGATGCCGCCGCTCGGCGGGCAGGTTGAACATCCCCGGCGTATGGCCCATCGGCGCAAAGCGCGACAGCCGCCGCGCCTCGGCCTCGTTGCCGTTCACCGGAAAGGTGTCATAGCTGCGGCCGCCCGGATGGGCGACGTGGTAGACACACCCACCCAGCGACCGGCCTGTCCAGGTGTCGTAGATGTCAAACGTCAGCGGCACGTCCAGCGCCAGAACCGGATGCATCGCCGTCGCCGGCTGCCACGCCTTGTAGCGCACCCCCGCCACCGCCGAGCCATCGCCCACCGGTTCCAAGGGCACCCGCCGCCCGTTGCAGGCCACGGCATAGCGGCCCGGTTCGGCGGCGCGCAGTTTCACCTGCACGCGTTCGGTCGAACTGTCGGTGTAGCGCACGGTGCCGCCGATCGCCCCGGTCTCGCCCAGAACATGCCACGGCTCCAGCGCCTGGCGGACCTCCAGTTGCACGCCCTCGTGGTCCACCTCGCCGCAGAACGGAAACCGGAACTCGGCCTGTGCGGTGAACCAGTCCTCGCGCAGCGGAAAACCGTGGGCGGCCAGATCGGCCAGCACGTCGCGGAAATCGGCCCAGACATGGTCGGGCAGCATGAAACGGTCGTGCAGCGTGGTGCCCCAGCGGGTCAGGTCGCCCTTGATCGGGCTGGCCCAGAACCGCGCGATCAGGGCGCGGATCAGCAGTTGCTGAGCCAGCGACATCCTTGCATCCGGCGGCATCTCGAAACCCCGGAACTCCACCAGACCAAGACGGCCCGTCGGACCATCGGGCGAAAACAGCTTGTCGATGCAGATCTCGGCGCGGTGGGTGTTGCCGGTGACATCGGTCAGGATGTTGCGCAGCAGCCGGTCGGTCAGCCACGGAAACGGCGCAGGTCCCTGCCCCGGCATCGGAATCTGCGCCAGCGCAATCTCCAGCTCATACAGGCTGTCGTGCCGCGCCTCGTCGATGCGGGGGGCCTGCGAGGTCGGCCCGATGAACAGACCCGAGAACAGGTAGGACAGCGACGGATGCCGGTTCCAGTGCAGGATCAGGCTGGCCAGCAGGTCGGGCCGCCGCAGGAACGGGCTGTCGTTCGGGGTCGCCCCGCCGACGACCACATGGTTGCCGCCGCCGGTGCCCGCGTGTTTGCCGTCGATCATGAATTTCTCGGCCACCAGCCGCGATTGCCGCGCCTCTTCGTAGACCGCCTGCGTGATCGACACGCAGTCGTCCCAGTTTGCCGCCGGATGCACGTTGACCTCGATCACCCCCGGATCGGGGGCGACACGCACCACCGACAGGCGTGGATCGTGCGGCGGGGCATAGCCTTCGATGTGCACCGGCAATCCCAGCCGCGCGGCGGCGGCCTCGGCGGCATGCAGCAGGTCCAGATATTCCTCAAGCGTCGCCAGTGGCGGCATGAACACGCACAGCCGGCCGTCGCGCGGCTCCACCGAAATCGCGGTGCGCACTTCGCCCACCACCTCGGACGCCACCTGTTCGATCTGCGCCTGCTGCGGCGTGTTGGCGATGAAGCTGGCCAGCGGCTGCACCCGCGGCGTCGGATCAATGCTGTCATACGACGGCAGCGGATCGCGGTCGACCGTCGGATCAGTCGGGTTCACAAAAGGATATTGCGCCGGCGACAGCCAGGTCAGCCCCGACAGCGGCAACCGATATCCGACCGGGCTGTCACCCGGCACCAGAAACACCTGCCCGCGTCGCAACTGCCACTTCTCCGACCGCCATTTCCGGTCCGACCCCGCCCGCGCCTGCCAGCTTTGCACCGGCAGCACAAAGCCCACCGGCTTGGTCAGCCCCCGGTCGAACACCGCCGCAATCCGGTGGCGCGCCTCGGGGTCCTCGAGTTTCGAATTCGACGGCGTCACATTGGGCGGCAGGTTCGCCTCCTTGACCAGCCATTCGGCCGGGTCCTCGAACGCGGGCAGGATATAGCTGTCATCCAGCGCCAGTTCCGCCGCCAGTTCGCGCAGCAATTCCTGCGCGGACTTGGCATCAACCCCGGTCTGCGCCCCCTCTTCGGCAATCAGCGCCGGGTTCTGCCAGATCGGCTGGCCGTCGTTGCGCCAATACAGGCTGAAGGTCCAGCGTGGCAGCGTCTCGCCCGGATACCACTTGCCCTGCCCGTAATGCAGGAACCCCCCCGGGGCAAAGCGGGAGCGCAGCTTGCGGATCAGCGTATCGGCCCGCGCGCGTTTGGTGGGGCCGACGGCGGCAGTGTTCCACTCCGGGCTTTCAAAATCGTCGACCGACACGAATGTCGGCTCGCCGCCCATGGTCAGGCGCACGTCGCCTTCGGTCAGCGCCGCATCGACCTTGTGGCCAAGCGCGTTCAACTCGTCCCACGCGGCATCCGAAAACGGCTTGGTGATGCGCGGATGTTCGGACACCCGCGTCACCGACATGGCAAAGTTGAAATCCACCTCGGCAAAGCTGGCCACGCCGGAAATCGGTGCCGCCGCCCGGTAATGCGGCGTCGCGGCCAGTGGGATATGCGACTCGCCGGTGAACAGCCCCGACGTCGGGTCCAGCCCGATCCACCCCGCGCCCGGCAGATAGACCTCGCACCACGCATGCAGGTCGGTGAAATCGACCTCGGTGCCCGAAGGACCGTCCAGCGCCTTGAGATCGGGTTTCAACTGGATGAGGTATCCCGACACGAACCGCGCCGCGAAACCGAGATGCCGCAGCACCTGCACCAACAACCAGCTTGAATCCCGGCACGACCCCGACGCACCCAGCAGCGTTTCCTCCGGCGTCTGCACCCCCGGTTCCATCCGGATCGTGTAGCCGACGGTTGCCGCCACCTTGGCGTTCAGCATCACCAGAAAATCCACCGTCCGCAGCCTGTCCCGCGGAATGCTGGCCACAAAGGCCATCAGTTCGGGCGTGGCGGGTTCGGGCCGGGTGTAGATCGACAGGTCTTCGGCCATCTCGTCGGTGTAGCTGATCGGAAAATGCTCGGCCGCTTCCTCGACGAAAAAGTCGAACGGGTTGTAGACCGTCATGTCGGCGATCAGGTCGACCTCGATCTTCAGTTCGCGCACCGGCTCGGGAAAGACGAACCGCGCCATCCAGTTGCCGAACGGGTCTTGCTGATGGTTCACGAAATGCCCGCCGGGCGAGACCTTGAGCGAATGCGAGATCACCCGCGTCCGGCTGTGCGGGGCGGGGCGCAGCCGGATGACCTGCGGACCCAGAACCACCGGGCGGTCATAGGTGTAATGCGTCAAATGGTGAACAGCAGCTTTGATCGACATCTGTATTCCGTGACTTGGGCTACGCGGGGCCGCAGCAATCCCGTCATGTTAGGGCGGCAACGGGGCCAACCGCAAAGTCATTCGCGCCGGATGCCCGAATTTCATCCGGCACCATGCGGCCATGCACATGGATTGAGCCACAATCGCCCCAAATCTTGCGGGCGATGCCCCCGGCCCGTCCGGCGTTTGCGCTGGAACGGAGCGACAAGCGCCCCCAGGGCCAGGTCTCACAACCAAGAGATGACGGTTGCGGCGAGGGCGCATGCCGAGAGAAACAGGATCGGGCAGCGGTCACAGCGGGTTG
>Ga0105048_10002126_pt1 | contig 31984 bp, 30 predicted proteins | sample MAT05_FD_78382 | JGI IMG/M metagenome (GOLD analysis project Ga0105048, IMG submission 78382) | Freshwater microbial communities from Lake Fryxell liftoff mats and glacier meltwater in Antarctica - MAT-05 | ecosystem: Environmental > Aquatic > Freshwater > Ice > Liftoff microbial mat | place... | reverse complement strand
TGCGCAACTCCAATTTGCTATATTTTAACGTTTTATCCAAAAATTCACATTTATTAACTAATAGATTATCAATAGAATACACTTTGTTCATTTGTTAATTCTTAGGTTTATTTAATTGGGTATGCGTTGTGCAACAGCCACTGCTGTTACAAGCTGCCCTTCTCTCTGTCGTAAATGTCATAAGCTACATTTTGGTTGTCCGCATTTACACCATATAGAATCTTGTATGGTCTCAATTTGCAATGATTGTAACATATACTGTTTTAGTTTTTGATGATTAAAAAAGGAGTATGGACAACCTGAATTTAACCAATAGATTTTTCTGTCTGAAATAATTACATAATCATTTGTGTAGGTTAGACCGGGAGACCAGTTAACACTATCGTTCATATCATATGCGTCCTTCTTGAGAGCCTCAAATGCATTTCTCGCAAATACTTTGTCTTCATAAGTTGCTTCAACGAACCAAATTCGAAATTCTCTACTACCTTTTCCAGGGTCAAATGAAAAGCGTTTTACTAAAGTGTTAGTCGGAGCCAATAATGAACTATAAAAACTTCGTTTGTCAATTTTGTCCGCTATGATTGTATCAATTTTAAAGGTCAAACTAATTGGTCGGCCTTGAATTTTGGTTAAAAGTGAATCCGTAAGCGTTACAAATTTTGCAACATCGAAGTCAGGCTTTCGAGAAACCTCGGTCATTTTGGTTATTGAAGTGTCTTGTGGAGTTACTACTGTTAATGAGTCGAATTTGTCTTGAGTGTGTTTGTCAGAAGTTTGATTACAACAGAAAATAGTCAGTCCTACAAAAATTGTCAAGATGATTATTTTGTAATGTTCTTTCATTTCTCTGTCGTCTTTTAGGGTTGCCACTAACTCATATATAACGCCCCCCTACCCCAAAGTTACCTGCGTTGTAATCGGACAAACCTTTATAAGCATTGCATAAACTCCACAATATTTTTCGACCGATAATTGAACCGCGCGCTTAATTTTAACAAGATTTGATGGATCTGTTTTTAAGATAAATTCAATGTGAATGCTTTTATAGATTTGAGGTTGCTCTTCGGTTAAATCACCGCAGGTCTTTATGTTCAAATCATTAAATTCAACTTTCATTTTCTCTAGGATAGCTACCAAATCAAAGCCGGAACAAATGGCTAATGAATTTAACAGAATTGCTTTGGGCCTAGGCCCCGAATTACCTTCAGAACTATCAAATCGAAAAACGTGACCATCGATTTCGGCATCAAAAGCCATATTATGAATATGCTTGGAGTTTGTTATATGTTGTTTCATGGCTAATCTATTAGTTAATTAATTTAGGTACAAAAATAAGTCCACCAATGATAAGTGCCGCTAAACTCAAAATAAGCACTGCAGCTGCAGACACATCCTTAATCACTTTTATTCTAGGATCCTTCTCCGGCTGCACAATGTCGCATAATTTCTCGATGGCTGTATTATAGGCTTCAGCAGAAATTACCATAGCAATACAAACCAAAACCACAATCCACTCAAACTTTGAAATTTGCGTGTAAAACCCTAAAACAACAGCAATTGTTGCAAAAAGCAAATGCCATTTAGCATTGCGCTCATGGGCAAACAAACTTCTAATTCCAGCAAATGCATGCGAGAAAGAAATAATCAACTTTTTCATGCTTTATAAGTATTCATGGTAAATTTTTGCAATCGAAAGCCCTTTAAGCTATATAAAATCAAAGCTATACAAAACGTCACCAACCACGGTAATACTTCGGTGTACATATCAAGGGTTACACTCAAAACACGCCAGGGTTTATAAAACAATTCCCACGAATTAATCCGGGCAAAACGCCCCATCGCTACTCCAATTCCGCTCAACAAACAAAGGGTTACATACCCGTATTGCCTAACCGCTTTCCATCGGCGCAAGGCGCCCGGAAGTCTTGCCAACATTAATTGAACCGAAAACAACCAAGACAGAAGCCCTGTAAAGGAAAGTACTACTACCAAATAAAATACAAATCCATGCAAACCCCTATTTTGAGGAACATGAATTATATCGGTTATTATATATGGGGCATTGGGCAAAAAAATCAACCACAAAAAAATACTAAAATAACGAACGCGTTTACTCGCCGAAGAATTTGCTTTAATGGCAAAATAAAAAGGCAGAAGGCCTAAAAAAATATTCCAACTTAGGCCAAGTAGCACTTCACGTTCTTGAAAAAGATAAAAACACAAAGCCGGAACTATGCCCAACAAAGCCATTACCATAAGTAATTCAAATTGATGTTTTATGCGGTTCATTGATATTATTAAAATTTATAAACTATATTTTTCAAAAAGAATGTTAAGGGTTACTTCTGATTCATTCTTAAGATTTCTTCCAAAGCATCCAAGTGATTTGAAAAAGCTTTTCTGCCTTCTGCCGTTGATTTAAAACTGGTTCTAGGTTTTTTGCCCACAAATTCTTTTATCACTTCAATGTATGCCTCTTTTTCTAAACCGTTAATATGACTTGCTAAATTACCATCAGTAAGCTGTAGAGCTTCTTTTACAGCATTAAAATCTAGCTGTTCGTTTATCATTAACAAACTCATAATTCCGAGTCTGATTCTACTTTCAAAATGCTTGTTTAATGAATTTATCATTCTTTAATAGGCAATTACAGCCTTGTTAATCGGTTACCGAGTAAATCATTTAGCTAAAATTTTACGAATCAGAAGCCTGTTGCTTTTTAATTCCAACCTGATACCAATCTATTTTACGGGATATAAACATCACCAAGGCGAGTATTGCAAACAAACCAATACTTCCAAAGAGTAAAGCCATGTTTTCCAGTTGCAAAATGATGTAAATAAATCCGTAAAGCAAAATGAGTATACCTCCAATAATACTTGAAATTCGAATATTCTTCAATATGCTTTGCGCGTATAGGGCAATCATAATAATTATGGCAGATGCGCTAATCAAGTACGCTATATCAAATCCCACTTGTTCAGAAAGAGAAAGAAGCAAAGTGAAAAACATCACCAAGGCCAAACCAATCAATATGTATTGGATAGGGTGAATTTTGCGTTCGTTAGTGATTTCGCAGAAGAAAAAGGTTAAAAAAGTTAAGGCAATAAATAATATAGCATACTTAGCACTCCGTTCGCTTAGCATGTAATGATCAACGGGTTGGATAAAACTTACCCAAAATTGAGATTGTCCTACCTCCGAATTTGAACCAGAAAACTGTTGAGGAAAATTTCGATTGATGTTTAAAATTTTCCAAGAAGCTGAAAATCCTTTTTGAGAAACAGACCGTGTTTCGGGCAAAAAATTACCATCAAACTTTGGCGAAGACCAATTGGATTGAAGAGAAACACTCGTTTCTTTTCCAACAGGTAAAAAACCAATTCGCTGAGTTCCATCAAGCTTCTTTAGATTAATTTCATAATTAACCGTATTGCTTTTCGAAAACATCTCTTCTAAATTAATTTTACACCATAAGCCCGAACTTCCAATATCATCAATGGTTAAACCGGGATTCATTTCATAACTTTTTCCGTTAACGGTTAACACTACTCGTTCTTTAATTCCTTTTAAATCAGAAACCGGAAACTGAATAATAGCAGCAGATAAATCCATGCCCGCTTGTGTTTGTCTATTAAAATTACTGATATCCGGACGTGAAAGTTTCCCGATAATTTTTAAATCCGCTCTGTAACCTATCACTTTAAAAATGCTACGATATCTAAACTCTGTCTTTAAAGTTCCATTTACCTCAAAGGTTTCAGGCATAAAGTGAGCATACTCAACAACTTGAATTTGATTCGAGTTGTTAGTACTTAAAACGAATGGCACCGAAATAATGGGTCCTGAAATAACTTGTTCACGTCCCCATTTACTGCCAACTTCGTCAATAACTTGTTCTTGATTGCTTTTGCGTTCGCTAATTAATCCGCGAATCATCATAGACGGAATTAGCAAAACCAGAGCTAAAATAGCTACCAATGCCATTTTAAACATAGCTGAATACCGCTGCCAGAAAGTAGGTTGTTGTTCCATTTTTACTTGAATTTATAAATTTTGAGAAATATTTTTTTACCCTCGCTCCCGTTCATATTTGAAATAAATATACAAACCATAAACAATATGCATCACCCCAAAACCAAAGGCCCAAAAATATAGACCATGACTGTAATACAAGCCATTAAACAATCCGAGTGCAATTTGTATATAGCCTAAATAACGAATATCATTAATGGTGTAATGACTGGCATTAATAAGTGCAAGTCCATAAAATATAAGCATACAGGGCGCTATTAATCCAAATATTGAGTAATTAACTAAAATCAAACAAAATAATCCGCCTGCTGCAATCGGTATCAACAAATTAAAAAACATGCGATAGGCGGTTGGATTAAAAATATTCTGTTTCTTCTTTTTGGCTCTAGCAATAGTAGGAATTATGCCCGCGCCAATCGCCACAATCATAACAATTATGGCATCCGTTACAAAAAAACTATAAAGACTAAGGTTATGAATAAAATCTGAATTCCAAAGGGTAAATTCTGCTCCATGACTCATTTCATCGTACAATCGCAATCTTGCTAAAGCAGCTCCAGCAAGGGCAGCAACCCCTCCTATAACCCCCGACAATCCGCTAAGGGATATAAATTTATTCGATTTTTCCATCATTTCTCTGATGGCATTAATGTCTTTTAACTGCTCGTTTATGTTGTTCATAAAAGTACTTTGCATTTCAAAGTTACAATTAAATATTTAGTTGAAATGCTAATTCGACAAAACGATGAAAAACTTGGACAGGTTTATTTTTCCAACCCAAATTAAGTAGTAAAAGATTCAAAGAAGCGAACTACTTCATTTAAACTGTTCATGTTTTCAATATAGTTTTTTGCAAAAACTTCTTGTCTACCATGTCGGTATTTTAAAAGTTGGGTTAAATCCCGATTTAGAAATGCCTGATAAGGTTTCATATTTGCACCAATTCTTGAAAAGGTGTTCAACAAGACCTATAAAAGTGAAAATAAATTGCTGGTCAAATTGTTATCAATTCGTAAAAGAATTGATTTACAAATCGAAGATTCTATAATGCCCCTAAACAACAAACATATAATAAATTATCAAATTCTTAATCGAATCAGCACTTTCTGTTGTCGATTTTGGGTTTAACATTATTGCTATAAGGATTTAATTTCTATCAAAATCTATTTATTTAAATTTGGGCGTATCCCTACGGGTCGGGCTATGCACTGCAAGTCCTCACTGCGCTCCGGGCTTTCCGTTTCTATCCCTTACGCGGCTCCGTCAATGAAAAACACTCTAGAATATTTTGCCCGTTAACTCCACTGTTTTTAATCCAGGAATATTAAAAAAGTGCATTGTGAATGCAATAGAAAACCATTTTTTTAATAATTCTATACAACACTTATTTGCTAGTTTTATTTAATTAATTTTTGGTTTCTACATAAATTGGCCTCTACTTTGCGTTAGTAATTTCAAATGCGTACAACACTTACAATTTTCCTCTTAATCTGCTCTCGTATTTTAATGGCGCAAGATCAAGACAATCCTTCATTGATTCTAAATTCGGTTACTTACGACCCGCATGTGGAAACAGTTCTTCTCAACAATTCATCCGAACTTTCAGACCCTGTTCCGCTTATAACCTTGCGCTCTGGCGATCAATTGCAACTTACGTTCGATATATTAAAAACAACCAACGAATACTTACAGTACACCTTTGTGCATTGCAATTCGAATTGGGAAGCTAGCAACATGACTCAAAATGAATATTTATCTGGTAACTATATAGGAAATATCAATGATTTCAAATTTTCGACCAATACCTATCAAAAGTATGTTTCGTATAAATGTTTGTTTCCAAATAGTGAGCTATCCTTTACCCGTTCAGGAAATTATATTCTCAAAGTGTATCGAAATTTCGACGAAGAAGATCTGATTTTGAGTCGACGATTCATGGTTATTGAACCCAAGGTAACCATTTCAACTACCATTAATAGCGCCACCGATGTTCGATACCGTTTCTCTAAACAAGAAATAGATTTTTGGGTTGATTATAAAAACTACATGATTCCAAACCCATTTATTGATGTAAAAGCCTCTATTCTTCAGAACTATAATTGGAGCAATTCCATAAACGATTTAAAACCAAATTTTGTAAACAATGGCCAACTAGTTTACAATTACGAAGATGGTAATTTATTTGGAGGTGGCAATGAATACCGATTTTTCGACATTCGTTCTTTGCGTTTTTTTAGCATGAATGTTGCCGAAAAATATATTGATTCCATGAAAAACGCAGTGCTAAAACCTGATGAAACTAAGGCACATCTCGCCTATTACAATCAATTTGATTACAACGGTAAGCGTGCTATTCAAAACAAAGATGGAACAAAAATAGTTGAAGATGGCGATTATGCTTTGGTACACTTTTTTTTAAACGCCGACCATGAAATTAGTCCAAACGGCGTGTATATTTTTGGTGAGCTCACCGATTGGCAACTTAAAGAAAAGTTTAAGCTTACCTATGATCCAATTAAAAAGAAGTATTTCAAATTAATTAAATTAAAACAGAGTTACTACAATTATGAATACGTAACACCTGATAATGATGGCAAACCTGAAAGAATTTTTACCGAAGGCGACCATTTTGAAACTGAAAACGATTACGATATTTTCATTTATCATAAAAATCAACAATATGGCTACGATGAACTCATTGGTTATTTACACGCTAATTCAAATACAAACAGGCGCTAGTTTAAACTTTGGGCTGTCAAATTTTCAATCAAGTCAAAACCTTCTTGGCCTAAACTTCGGATAATTCATAATATAAATCTCTCGAATTATTAAACATCTATTCTTAAAATTAACAACAATTGAAAGAATTTTTTATTCCATTAATTAACTCACAAATTGCTAATAACTTTAAGCAATGTTCTTATTTTCGCTACTTAAAAATTAGTATTGGAACTGGAAGCACAAATTGCATTAACTTTGGTGGAAGGTGTTGGGCCGGTTACTGCTAAAAATCTTATTAGTTATTGTGGCAGTGCTTCAGCGGTGTTTAAAGCAAAAAAACACAGTTTGTTAAAAATCCCAGAAATAGGTGAGTACACCGCTTCGGCCGTTCTCGGTTTTAAAGATTTTGCCAAGGCAGAGCAAGAACTTAAATTTATCGAAAAACACAATATTAAAACGTATTTCTACGCTTCCGTCGATTATCCTTATCGGCTCAAAAGCACCGCAGATTCACCGGTAATTTTGTACCAGTTGGGTGATGCCAATCTAAATGCAGAGCGAATTATTGGCATTGTTGGCACACGCATGCCGAGTGATTATGGGAGAAATTTCTGTGAAAATTTAGTTGAAAACTTAAGTGGTACTAATACATTAATTATAAGTGGAATGGCTTTTGGCATAGACGTTTGTGCACACAAAGCTTCTATCAAAAACAAACTTCCTACCGTTGGAGTGCTTGCCCATGGTTTAGATCGATTGTATCCGGCTCAACATGAAAAATATGCTAGAACCATGATGAAAAATGCAGGAGGTTTAGTAACAGAATTTCTTTCTGGAACCATTCCCGACCGAGAAAACTTTCCGAAACGCAATAGAATTGTTGCAGGTCTATGTGACGCTATAATTGTTGTTGAAACCGCGACCCGAGGCGGATCAATGATTACCGCCGAGCTAGCGTGGCAATACGATCGCTCTCTATTTGCCTTACCTGGGCGAAATAATGATGAAAAATCTGCTGGTTGTAATTTCCTAATAAAAACCAACCGGGCCGAAATGATAGAATCTACCGAAGATTTATTAAAATCAATGAGTTGGGACCAGAATCCAAAAGCAATTCCTAAACAGCGAATTTTACCCCTGGATTTATCAGAAAAAGAAACCTTACTTTACAACTTATTCAATACTAAAAAGTTAATGGAAATTGATGAGGTTATTCAAACCTCTGGACTTTCTAGTAGTCAAGCTGCTTTAACTTTGTTAGATTTGGAATTTAAAGGATTGATAAAACCACTACCAGGAAAAAGGTTTCAACTTCTATGATACCCGAAAAATTACGTAAAATCAAATTATCCGATTTCGACTTTGCATTGAATGAGGAGGCTATTGCTCAAAATCCTCTGGCAGAACGCGATACATCTAAACTTTTGGAGTATAAAGACGGAAAAATTATACATTCTCAATTCAAAAATCTTCCACAATTATTACCTGTAAATTCGCGATTAATTTTAAATAATGCCAAGGTAATTCCGGCGAGGCTTAAGTTCTATAAAACATCCGGAGCTAAAATAGAAGTCTTTTTATTGGAACCAAGAAGTCCGTTTACACAATTTGAACTTGCATTTAATGTTAAAGGTAATTGCGTTTGGCAATGTATGATTGGAAACTTAAAGCGTTGGAAAGAAGATGAAATTCTATCGAAAAATTTAAAAAACGGGTCCATTGAATTAGAATTGACGGCTCAATTAATATCTCGTGAAAACCAATTGGTCAAACTGAGTTGGAAAGATTATATTCCCTTTTCTGAAATATTAGATTTAGCAGGTAAAACGCCTTTGCCTCCATACATTAAACGTCAAGCGGAGTTAAAGGATGCCGAATCTTATCAAACTGTTTTTGCAAAAGAACAAGGTGCCGTAGCCGCTCCAACTGCCGGCCTTCATTTTTCAGAAAAGGTATTTCAGGATTTAAGATCAAAAGAGATTGAAACTACCCAATTAACCCTATTTGTGGGGGCTGGAACCTTTGCTCCTGTAATAGTTGAAAATATGATTGATCATGACATGCATGAAGAGATGATATCGGTAAGTGCTGAAAGTATTCAACAACTTTTAACCAAAAATATTCGCATTGCCGTTGGAACCACTTCTTTAAGAACCCTTGAAAGTTTATACTGGATTGGCGTGAAAATTCACAACGGTGAGCAGGATCCACTTAAAATTGAAAAACTGTATCCTTACACAATTAAACATCCAACTTTAACATGGATAGAATCGTTGCAATGCGTTAAAGAGTATATGTCAACCCAATCATTGGATCGTTTGCTTGCCAAAACTGCAATCCTAATTATGGAAGGCTATGAATTTAAGTCGGTTAATGCACTTATTACCAATTTCCACTTTCCAAATACCACCCTTATTATGCTTATTGCTGCCTTTGTTGGCGAAGACTGGAAAAAAATTTACAAGGAAGCACTCGATAATAATTATCGTTTTTTGAGTTATGGAGATAGCAGTTTGCTATGGAGAAAGAACGAGGAAAATTTTTGAAATGAAAAAATACAAAATTTGGATACATAGTTCCTGAAGAAAATCTCAACTATTGCCGTTGACTTTAGTCAACCGCAATCATGATTTAATTCACTCATTTTCTAACAGCAAAGCCGTCTTATAATGTTCCGTTTTCAAAAATTCAAGATATAATGGAAGCAAATATTCTAGATTCCCTTTGGCTTTCTCACTGTCATGAAACACAATAATATCGCCTTTTCGTGTTAATTTTTTCAACAAATCCAATTTGCAAAGTCTGTCAAGTTTAGGGTTCCAATCCTCGACCAATAAGCTCCACATAACTATTTGATAATTTGGCTTTAGGTGTAAAATCTGGCTCGACTTAATATGTCCATAAGGCGGTCGAAATAATTTGTTTTTTACAAGTTCGGCACATTTGGCAATATTTTCGAAATACTTGTCATTGGAGGTTTTAAATCCACTTAAGTGGTTAAACGTGTGATTACCGGTTTGATGCCCTCTATCCAAAATTTGCTTGTAGATTTCAGGATATTTACGGATATTATCTCCGATGCAAAAAAAAGTTGCTTTAAAATCAAATCTATCCAATTGGTTGAGCACCCATGGCGTTATAAGAGGATGTGGACCATCATCAAAAGTTAAATAAACCGAATTCTCAGTTTCCCTTCCTTCCCATGTAAGTGATGGGTACAACCAATAAAGCAGTTGAGGTGGGCGAGTCGGTAACAGAATTCCAAATATTAATTATTCTAAGAAATCTTACAAAATTCAAAAATACAATCTAATTCTAGGATGAGTTAAATTTCTGAGCAATCTTGTTACAATTACTTCCTTTGAATTATTATAGTCAAACTTTGAACAAAAAATTCCTAATTCAACAAAATATCAATCTCTTATTCAATCGTAATTACACTTCTCGCTTCTATCTTGGTATGTTTGTTAAAGTTAAAATCAATATACTTAGCATCACCTGAAATTCCTTCAATTTCTAACTTTACTCTTCCGGTTTCTAACCCACTTTTGTCTTTAACTTTAGCCGTAATAGCAGTTTTTAGATCCTTATTAAATATTAAATAGAGTCTTAAAACATTATCAACATTACCCACAGAATCTTGACCGATGTAATATTTACCGGTTCCTAATCCTTTTTTAACAAGTTCTTCTGATAATTTAACCTCACAATCTAATGTCCTTTCTACGCCTTCAACAACGCCTTCAATAATTTCAGTGGCACTTTTTCCAACCACCTCGCCACCTTCATTCAATGTTTCCCTGGCCTTATCTTTAATTTGGTTGCAGGAAATTACGATAATAATGATTGAAAAAAATAAACAGAAACGCTTCATCATGAGTAAAAAGATTTTGAATTTTAATCGTTAGTAGTAAACACCTTAACTATCTAGGCGGTAGCTTTCACAACACTTCCCGGCAAAGCTTTTGCTCTGATTTTACCTTCAATTTCATCCATCATTTCCGGATTGTCTAACAAAAGTTGCTTCACAGAATCTCGGCCTTGACCAAGTTTGGTTCCATTATAGCTAAACCACGAACCACTTTTCTGAACGATTTCCATTTCAACACCAATATCAATAATTTCACCAACTTTAGAAATTCCTTCTCCAAACATAATATCAAATTCAACCATTCGGAAAGGTGGAGCTACTTTATTTTTGGCAACTTTAACTTTTACTCTATTACCAGTTGCATCCAATCCATCTTTTATTTGGTTCATTCGTCGAATATCCAAACGAACGGAAGCATAAAATTTCAAGGCATTTCCACCGGTTGTTGTTTCCGGATTTCCAAACATTACACCAATTTTTTCACGAAGTTGATTAATAAATATACAAATACATCCTGTTTTATTAATGGTTCCTGTTAGTTTTCGCAACGCCTGACTCATTAATCTTGCTTGCAAACCCATTTTAGAATCACCCATATCTCCTTCAATTTCCGCTTTTGGAACCAAGGCAGCCACCGAGTCAATAACAATCACATCAATGGCTCCTGATCGAATAAGATTATCGGCAATTTCCAAGGCTTGTTCTCCGTCATCCGGTTGAGAAATTAGCATTTCCGCCGTGTTAATTCCAATCTTTTCGGCATACGATTTATCGAATGCATGTTCAGCATCAATAAATGCAGCTATTCCGCCCTTCTTTTGAGCCTCTGCGATGCAATGCATGGCAAGCGTAGTTTTTCCGCTACTTTCAGGTCCATAAATTTCGATAACACGTCCTTTTGGAAATCCTCCAACACCAAGTGCCATATCTAATCCCAAAGAACCGGTTGAAATAACCTCCATAGCACCGATACTGTCATCGTCCATTTTCATGACGATTCCTTTGCCATAGCTTTTTTCTAATTTATCAATAGTAAGTTTTAATACCTTAAGTTTTTCTAATTGTTCATTCTGACTCATAATGCGTCAAAATTAAATATAAGGTGTTTAACCTGTGTTAAAATTTCCTTTATTATATCCACAATTTTTAATGAAATTTAAGTATCTAGAATTTTTTATTCAGTTAAGACTCCAAAAGAAGGCTTAAAGCTGTATAAATTCAAAACTTTGACATTTCAAGCCAAAAAAATTTAGTGCTTACTTTTTAACTTTAAATTGGTTGGTCTTCTTATTTTTGTGCAACTTGAAATTTAAGAATTCATTTCTCAACCTTCCTTTCATGCTTTTGCTAAAACGATTGATTTTGGCATTGATATTACTAAGTTTGACCAGAATTGTTTTTTGGATTTTCAACTATTCGCAATTTGGATGGGATGGAATAAAACCAGCCTACGAAGTCTTATTTTTTGGGTCATACTTTGATTTAATCAGCTTATTTTATTGTCTGTCGCCATTTATTTTGTTACACCTACTGCCCGGAAATTGGTTTTTTAATTTAAAAGTTCAAAACGGATTAAGAATATTTTATTCATTCATTCTTTTCCTGCTTTTTACATTAACTTGTATTGACGCCGGTTACTTCCCCTTCTCAAAATCCAGGCTTGGTATTGAACTATTTCACATGGCCGGGGAAGAAGATATCACTATAATATCCTACGTTCTTGATTATTGGTGGTTTATTCCCCTTATTTTGGCTTTGGTTTATTTAAGTTGGAAATGGTTTCCAAAAGCAAAAGTTACCGTGAATTGGAAATGGTATTTTCAAGTTCCAATAAATATTCTAGTTTTGGCATTACTCTTGCTTACCATTCGTGGCGGCTTTCGATTAAAACCTCTGCGAAGTATTGATACAGCCTTGTTTGTATCTTCGCCGTTCGCCTCTCTAGCCATCAGCACCGGCTTTAATTTTCTAGAATCCTTGCAGGTCGAGACCATTAAAGTGCCTAGCTATTACAACGAAAATCAAATGAAAGTGATTCTTGAATCAGACTATCATGAAATTAAGCAGCCAAACAATACTAAACCAAAAAACATTGTAATCCTTATCCTTGAAAGTTTTGGCGAAGAATACATATTCCCTGATTCAAAGGAAACAATTGCGTATGCGCCTTTTTTGCAAGAATTATCAAAAATTTGCACTATACACACACAGGCCTACAGCAATGGCACCCGAAGTGTAGATGCAATTCCCGCCATTTTGGAAGGTGTGCCAAAACTTACCAAAACCGATTTTATGTATTCAAACTACATTAAAAATATAACCCCCGGATTTACCTACTACTTAAAAAACAAAGGATATACTTGTGCCTTTTATCATGGCGGTAAAAATGGAACTTTGGGTTTTGAGGCGTTTCTAAAATCAAGGGATTGGGAATATTACGGAAAAAATCAATATTCGGGTAAAGAAGAAGATTTTGACGGGCAATGGGGAATATATGATGGGCCTTATTTACAGTATGTTGCCAAAAAAATCGCTTTAACAAAGATGCCTTTTGTGGTTTCGGTTTTCACTCTTAGCAGCCATCATCCTTACACATTACCTTTGGATTATAAAGACAGTTTTAAAACCATTAAACAACCTATACACAAAACTATTCGCTACACCGATGAATGTTTGAGGAAGTTTTTTGCAACTATTAAAAACGAGCCTTGGTATAACGAAACACTATTTATCTTAACCGGTGATCATAGCAGCGAAAATTTCACCAAACGCTATCAAGGCCGCGATTCAAAATTCGAAGTACCCTTAATGGTGTTTGACCCTTCTAAACCTCATGAAGAAAAGATAAATAGCATCGTTCAGCATATCGATATTGTTCCTCTGGCATTGCAAAAAGCTGGTTATTCAGGTAAAATCATGACCTTAGGAACTTGGTTTAATACCGATTCCGAGAAATTTGCTTTTCAAAATGAAGATGGAAATTACCAAATTATTTCAGACTTTAGCATCTTAACTTTCGACGGCTCAAAATCAAAATACCAGCTTTTGAAAGAACTAGACCTGAACAATTCAGACGTTTTAAGCAAAGCGATTTTAGAAGATCATTTAAAATCCAAAATTCAGGATTATAATTATCGCTTGGTAAACAACAGATTATTTTAACTTGACGCCCTATATATAATTTATTTCGAATCCAATCTCTCAACTCAAAAAGTAATTATGAAAAAACAAGTAAAAACAGGTAATCGCGTTTTTATTGCGCCCAATGCAACGGTTATAGGTGCAGCAAACTTAGGCGATGATGTTTCTGTTTGGTTTGGTGCCGTAATTCGTGCCGACGGCGATTCAATAACCATAGGTTCGCGAAGCAATATTCAAGATAATGCGGTAATTCACGTTGACCCAGGCTTTCCAACAAGCATTGGACAGGATTGTATTATCGGTCATTTAGCATTGGTTCATGGCGCTACTGTAGGAAACCATGTATTGGTTGGTATGCATAGCACAATTCTTAATGGTGCTATCATTGGTGATTATTGCATGATTGGAGCCAATGCATTAGTTACCGCAGGTGCAATTATTCCGCCATACTCCCTTGTTTTAGGGGTACCAGCAAAAGTTGTAAAATCACTTAATGAAACTCAAATTGAAGCTATTCACAAAAACGCAGAGGTTTATGTGAAACTGAAAGATGAATATTTAAACAATCCAGATATGTTTTAATGCTCCATTCATTGCTAACTTTTTAATTTAGATTTTAGGTTTAAACAGAATTAATGCAGTTTAAAAAAGGATTAAAAGTCTTATGCCTTATTTTTGTGGCTAACAATGACAATACAAGAAACGCTAAATAAAGTACTAAATCCAACCCAAAACCCTGGATCATTTTTCCTCTTGGCTGGCCCATGCGCTATTGAAGGTGAGCAAATGGCAATGGATATTGCAGGAAAGGTACTTGAAATAACAACAAAACTTGGAATACCTTATATTTTTAAAGGTTCTTATCGCAAAGCAAATCGTACAAGTTTAACTTCATTTACGGGAATTGGAGATGAAAAAGCATTGGAAATATTAGCCAAAGTAGGAAGCACCTTTCAAATTCCTACAGTTACAGATATTCACGAAAGTCATGAAGCCGCTATGGCTGCGAAATACGTAGATGTATTGCAGATTCCTGCATTTTTGTTTCGACAAACGGATTTGTTAGTGGCAGCAGCCAATACCGGAAAGATTGTTAATATTAAGAAAGGTCAATTTGCGGCAGCATCTGCCATGAAATTTGCAATGCAAAAAGTGTTGGACTCTGGTAATTATAAAGTGGTATTAACCGATCGAGGCAACATGTTTGGCTACAGTGATTTGGTGGTAGATTTTAGAAATATTCCTGAGATGCAAGCCATGGGTGCCCCGGTGGTTATGGACATTACACACAGCTTACAACAACCAAATCAAAGTTCTGGCGTTACTGGCGGCAAACCTGAATTAATAGAAACCATTGCAAAAGCGGCAATAGCAGTAGGTGTAGACGGCCTATTTGTGGAAACACATCCAAATCCTTCTGTTGCAAAAAGTGATGGAGCAAATATGCTCCGTCTAGATTTATTGGAGGCCATGCTCGAAAAACTTATGCGCATAAAACAAGTTTTATAAAAAAGGCCAAAAACGTTTAAGTTAAACCATGAATTTCCTCAGCTTTTTAATAACACTATTGATGGGAGCTCCTCTCGAAACGACAAACGATGATTCCAAAATTCAGATAAATGGGATGCTCATCTCTAAAACTTATCTAAATCAAATCAGCAGAAAGTCGAATGTAGAATTTGAAGATTTGGTTTTTTATACATGGAAAGATAGCATTGTAGATACTTTTAACTACAGCCATATAGATTCTTTTGTTTATGGGGTTGTATTTAAAAAGGTGGATGAAAAAACAGCTTGGAAAATATTTAACAAATTTCATAAAATGATAGAAGCAGAAGGCAATTATCTTTACCTAACGCATATTAGTTTTGATTCCACAAAAAATTTGTGTTACGATTTGGCAATTCTTACTGCTAAAAATCAGTTTGAGGCGGTAAAAATAGTTGGTACAAATGGATTAAATTACGATATTTCAAACGAAAAAGTCATCGAGAAGCTTAAGGTTTGGCATAAGGATGTTAAGTTTGTAATAACTGTAATTGATTACAACCGTGTTGAAGCTTACATGAAACGCAAACCAAAGAATTTGGAAACTTTTACCAGTGAAATTGTTGAATTTTGTCCTGATATTATTGGTACAGGATACACCTCCGAGGCAGAAATGAGTAAAGCTTACCGTGAAAAGGAGTATTTTTGGATTTGGTGGGATTAATGTAAAACTTTTTTTAACAATTGGAATGCTCCATCAAGAGAATATTTTTGTTCAAAGATCTGTCTGCCTTTTAAACCAACTTTTTTTCTAAGTTCAAAATCTTCGAGTAATAGCTGTAAGGAATTTTCCCACTCTTGAGCATTGATGGCATGATATCCGTTTTCTCCAATTTCCACAATTTCTCGGTTAACTCCTACTGGCGATGCAACAATTGGAAGTCCGGCTGCCATATACAAGTAGAGTTTGTACCCCCCTTTGCCCATGGTAAAATCATCCTTTGGCAAGGGCATAATTCCTATATCCATTTGCTTAAAATATTCAGGTTCATCCTCGAGTTTCCATTCAATATGTTCGGTTAATATTCCGTCAGGCCGATATGAAGTTTCAGCACCAATAAGTAATAATTTTATATTCATTTTTTGGCTCAAATTTCGTATTCCGTCCTCCGCCTCCTTTAAATAGGGAGTAGTCCATTTTGAACCAATCCAACCAATAACCATTGGCGGTGAATGAATTTCTGCAACTTGATATTTTATTAATTCGCCATCTACGGAAGTTGGAATAACAATCGGTGATTTTGAATGTTTCTGACAAAAAGACTCAAGAAAAGGAGTACTTATAATCGTTGTTTGTGCAAAACTCACCATTAATCCTGTTTTAACTTCATCATTCAAAAAAATTGCATCATCAAAATCGTAAATCAAGGGAATGCCTCGTTTGGAAAGCTGTTTTAGAAAAAAGGCTTCAATAAATTGCCGCTGTACAAAAACTAAATCCCAATCACTTAAATTTAACAAGAGTCTTGTTTTGACGTAATAATACCGCTTAAAAAGCGCAAATAATAAACGATTTACGAGCCCCTTCTCCATTTTAGGAACCCTAGGAACCCAGGTAATTTGGTAGTTAAGTTTTTCCAAAAAAGGTATAAAACTTAAGGCTCGGATTCTTGAACTTGAATGATCCATATGCCCGAGTGTTAACATTAACATTCTTTTTGGCTTTTCGGTCATGGTTTTGTTGGTAAATAGTTTTGAGGATTTTTATCCAATTTCAAATTAATAGGTTGCTTTGTTAATTCAAGCAGCAAATATATCAGACTTATTCTTACGGTCGGTGACATTTTAAAAATCAGCTTCAAATGAATTGAGTTTCTAATTATTTTAACATTAAATCGCATAATTTAATATTAAAACATAACGCTTTAATGTATATTGTGGGCTCAATCATGGTTGAAATGTCTAATCCATACTTGAAAATATTGGGAGTTCTTTATTTCCTTGTTTCAAATTATCAAGGCTTAGGTCAAAATGAATTTTCAAAATGGTACTTTGGAGATAAAGCCGCTATAGATTTCATGTCCGGGTCGCCTGTTGTGCTTTCCAATTCAAAAATTCAAGGTTTAGATAACACATGTTCTATTGCGGACTCAGCAGGCAACTTGCTATTTTATTACGATGGTATTCAGGTGTATAATAAAAACCATCAAGCAATGTCGAATGGAAATAGTCTTGGGGCCAATGAATCATCTGGACATGTTGCCTTGGCTGTAAGAAAACCGGGCACCGGAAAAATATACTACATTATTACTGTTTTAGGTTATGGGGGAACAACCGGTTTATGCTACTCTATCATCGATATGAGTAAGAACGGAGGTTTAGGTATCGTAACTTCCAAAACACAAACTGTAAAAGCTCCGGTAACCGAACGAATTATATTAGCCAAACACGCCAACGGAAAAGATATCTGGATAATTGCACATGAATGGAATTAGAATCAATGGTTAGCCTATCCTTTAACAAATACCGGAATCGGGAGTGCTGTAACAACGGCCATCGGCTCAAATATTAGCAGTAGCAACTTCGAAAACGCGGCAGGAAATATGGATATTACTTTAGATTATAGTAGAATTGCAGCGGCAGTTTATGGACTTAATTTGATTGAAATCTTAGATTTCAATGCTTCAAATGGAAAGTTTTCTAACTTAATTACTCTAACTGGACTAACAAGAGCTTGGGCAGTGCAATTTTCACCCAATGGTTGAAAATTGTACTTTTCTCAATGGACTTATGATAAGGTTTATCAGTACGATTTAGCAAGTTATAAACTAACGGATATTCAAAATTCCAAGACCGTTATTGGCACTTGCACCGGCCCTGACCCATCTTATAAAAGTGGATACATGATGCTGGCTCCAGATAAAAAAATATATATTGGAAAATATCTGTCAAAATACTTGTCCGTTATTAAAGACCCGGATGCCTCTGGTACAAATTGTAATTTCGTAGATGATGGACTTGACCTATCGCCGGGGATAAGTATGGTTGGGTTGCCAAATAAAACGTTTGATATAATTCCTTGTAAAATTAATAAACCCTTCTTAGGAAGAGATACAAGCCTTTGCAAAAATGAGAAACTCTTGCTTAAAGATACCGTTAAAAATATATCCTCATATCGATGGAGTACGAATGAAACTAATTCAACTATAACAATTTCAGATTCCGGCCTTTTTTGGTTAGAAATTACTAATCAAAATTGCAAAAGTCGTGATTCAATCCTTGTAAAGTTAAAAAACGGGAAAGTTCCTTCCTTAGGCAAAGATACTTTTCTGTGTGATGGCATAGATATCCTTCTAGATGCAAAGTATAACGGTGTTAAATATCTATGGAGTACCGCAGAAACAACTAAAACAATTCGAATACATAAAGCCGGAAAATACTGGCTTCAAATTACTGATAATGGTTGCACTCTTACAGATACAATTAATATTACATTAGACAATATGCTCAAGCCAAAATTGGGGAAGGACACTCTTGCATGCGAGGGAAGCAATATTGATTTGAATGGTTATACCGTAAATTCCAAAAGCTATAACTGGAACACAAAAAGTACCAGTAATACCGAAAAAGTTAACAAATCTGGTTTCTACATACTTACCATTTCAGATTACAAATGTACCTTGTCGGATACTATTCAAGTTTTATTTATACCCTTTCCATTAGTCAATCTTGGCAGAGATACCGGCTTTTGCGGTAATGTAAATTTAACACTCGATGCAGGTAATCCAGGAATCAATAAAATCTGGAATACAAATGCGACCACTCAGAGCATTCCTGCTCTATCGCATGGATTATATTGGGCACAAGCCAACAATCAAGGCTGTATTACTCGTGATACTATTATAATCAACAAGCTGCCCGGCCCTAATGTTTACCTTGGAAAGGATAGTGCATTTTGTGGAGCAATTACTAAAACGATTGATGCGAAAAATCCAGGAATGAACTATTTGTGGAACGATGCATCCAAGAACCAAATCTTGAACGTTTCTTCGGCAGGAAAATATTGGGTGCAAGTAAGTGACAATTCAGGATGTAATATGTCAGACACGATTGCGCTAACCGATTCTTCCTTTAACTTTAGTTTTGGTCAAGAAACGACTCTTTGTTTTGGTGAAATTTTGACTTTAAAAGCAATATTAGGCAACTATAAATATTTATGGCAAAACGGAAGTCAATCATCTTCACTGTTCGTAAATTAAAAAGGTAGTTACAAAGTGCAGATTTCAAATGGTGTTTGTCAAATTATAGATTCCATTCGCATCGATTTGAGGCCACCAATATATTTAAATTTACAAAATGACACAACAATTTGTGAGGATTTAAAAGGCGATTTGATTGTAAAAGGTCCTCTTGGTTTTAATCGATATGAATGGCAGCCTGGCAATATTTTAACTACAGATATAATAATTCAAATGGAGGGAAAATATTACTTAAAGGTTTATGATAACAACAATTGCTCGGCCATCGATTCAATTCATGTATTGCACGAATGTCCATTATCAATATGGATTCCAACAGTCTTTTCACCAACCGGAAACTATTCCAATTCAAGATTTGGTGTAGTTTATGATGGCCCGCCGGTTTTAGATTTTGAACTACTAATTTTCAATCGTTGGGGTGAATTAATATTCAAAAGCAATGACATAAATGCTTTCTGGGATGGCTCATACCTAGGAAACCCTTGTCAACTAGGAATGTATCTTTGCATTGTCAATTTAAAAGCTGGTTCTAAAAACGAAGCAACAAGGTCAAATTACAAGGGCATGTTTTATCTAAACCGTTAGCACTTGCATTTCATCGTGGTTGGCTTTTGGTTGGTACCATAAGTTTTTCTACTTCAGCAATCGCTTTTATCGTTTTTACCAGCGAATCCGGTGTTACCGAAATACTGTCAATACCCAATTCAACCAAAAATTGTGCAAAATCGGGGAAATCCGATGGCCCTTGCCCACAAATACCGACTTTAACTCCCAGTCGTTTTGCAGTAGTTATGAGTGATTTTAATAAATATTTAACAGCCGGGTTTCTTTCGTCATACAAATGCGCTACCAGCGAAGAGTCTCGATCGAGGCCCAATGTAAGCTGCGTTAAATCGTTTGATCCGATTGAAAAACCATCAATATGTTTTGCGAATTCCTCAGCCATAATGATGTTGGATGGAATTTCGGCCATTAAAAACAGTTCCAATCCTTCCTTGCCTCTTTCAAGCCCATATTCTTTCATTACAACTTGCACTTTTAACAATTCCTCAACAGTTCGGCAAAATGGAATCATAACCACAACATTAGTCAAACCCATTTCTTCTCGAACACGTTTTATTGCTTTGCATTCCATACCAAAAGCTTCCTTGTATTCTTCCGAATAATATCTACTAGCACCGCGCCATCCTATCATTGGATTTTCTTCGGTGGGTTCAAAATATTTACCTCCCAACAAGTTATAGTACTCGTTGCTCTTGAAATCGCTAAAGCGAACAATCACTTTGTTTGGAAAAAATGCTGATGCAATTTTAGCGACCCCATAACTCAGTCGCTTTATAAAAAAATCTTCTTCGTTTTCAAAGCCCTGAATCATTTTAATTATTGTAGCGGTTAGTTCAGGATCATTCAATTTTTTATGGCGCATTAAAGCAAGAGGATGAGCTTGAATATAATTATTAATAATGAATTCCTCGCGCGCTAAACCAACACCGGCATTGGGTAAGTGCGAAAAACGAAAAGCCATATCCGGAGAGGCAACGTTTAACATTATAGGTGTTTTGATTATTGGCAAATCGTTCAAATCGGTTTCATGCGTTTCGAAATTAACATGTCCATCGTAAACAACACCTTCACCTCCTTCACCGCATGAAACGGTAACTAACTGCCCATTACATAGAATATCGGTAGCGTTTATACAACCTACAATAGCTGGCACACCCAACTCACGAGCCACAATGGCAGCATGACACGTTCTTCCTCCTTTATTTGTTACAATGGCTGAAGCCTTTTTCATAATGGGTTCCCAGTCAGGATCCGTCATGTCGGTAACCAATACATCACCTGCTTTAAACTCATTTCCTTCACTTACTCGTTTATCCAAAGAAAATAAAATCGAAACATTACCTGAACCTATTTTATCGCCTACAGCTATGCCTTTTATTAGTGGTTTTAGATTGGATTTGTCGCCTAAAACAAATTCAGTAACCTTCGAAAAATCCTTTTTTGAATGAATGGTTTCTGGTCGAGCTTGCAAAATAAAAAGTTCCTTACTTAGACCATCCACGGCCCATTCAACATCCATTGGACACCAATAACCTTTGAGCTTTGAATAATATTCTTCAATTTTGGTTACCCATTGAGCTAGCTGAAGAACTCGATCGTCTTCTAAACAATATTTCTGTTGCCACTTTTTTTCAACTTGAATTATTTTAACGCGTTCATCGGGATCGTCACCATAAACCATCATGACATCTTTGTTCCCTATTTTTTTTTCGATAATACTACTAAAACCATTCTTTAATGTCGGTTTAAAAACAATGAATTCATCAGGAGAAACTGAGCCTTGCACAATCAATTCACCTAAACCGTAGGACCCGTTAATGATAACTACATCTTTAAAACCTGATTCTGTATCAAGAGAAAAAGCAACACCAGAAGTGCCTAAATCACTTCGAACCATTTTTTGTACGCAAACAGATAAACCTATACTGAAATGATCATAACCGAAACCATGACGATAACTGATGGCCCGATCGGTAAAAATTGAGGCAAAACAATTCCTAACAGCATTCATCAATTGCGCTGGACCTCTAACATTTAAATAAGTATCCTGCTGACCAGCAAAAGATGCATCTGGCAAATCCTCAGCCGTTGCAGAAGAGCGAACAGCTACATCAGTCATATCTTGGCCATAAACCTTGCTCAGTTCATAATACTTTTCGATAATTGCCTCACTAAGATCTTTAGGGAACTTCGCATTCTTAAGAAACTGACGGGCTTGCAAGCCTCCGCGACGTAGTGACTCAATTTCATTAAAGTTAATTTGGTTAATTACCTTTTGTATGGATTCATCAAGGGTGTTGTACTTAATAAATTCACGGTAAGCATTTACAGTGACGATAAATCCACCCGGAATCTGAATACCTAAATGCTCAAGATTTTGAAGCATTTCTCCCAAAGATGCATTTTTACCTCCAACTTGTTCAATGTCAGACATGCCAACTTCGTGAAGATCGGCTAAATACTGTAAATTATCCATGAATACTTATTTAAAATTAGGCATACAAAGTAAGAATATTTTAGGTAATGATAAATGAAGATAAAGAAAATAATTTTGCCAATGATGTTCTGAAAAGATGGCCAGACAGCTATATTAATTAATTGTTCTTTTAATATAAAGGCATCATTATCAATAACCTTTTAGTTGGCGAACAAACCATCATTGAAATTTACATTTTCAAGGAAATTCTGAAAATTTAAGCCTATTCTTAAAGAATGATTTCAATCTTCATTATCTGCCTTTCCTTTATATAGACAAGACAGTGTTTACATGCATTTTGTATCAATTTAGCTACTTTATTTGAATGAGAAATAACAAGTAATTTATTAACAATAGAGTCGAAACTGCAAATTTAAAAACAATATGCTTTTTTAACATCACTTTAGCCTAAACCATCATTAAACTTGTTAGCAAAAATTATACTCATCGTTTTTGCTTCTGAAAATTATTCATGCCAAAGAATATTAGCAACTGTTTTCGGGAAAAATTTACTTACCGCCAGCCTGATGCAAAAGGGAAATTCGGTTATCACTTTTGGATTCTAAAAGGGGATGTTGCAATTCAAATAAAAAACCTTGATAAAATGTGAGTATTATCGCTACTCCTGCTTTAACTTTAATTCTAAATTTGTCTCTTTAATTTAAGTAATTCCAAAAAAATCCAATGTCAATTTTTGAACAATTAAAACGCAATAAGACCAATATAGCTCAGGCAAACTATTCGGGCAAAGAAAGCGATATCCTGTTTTTCCGTTTGCAGTTTGATACTTTGGGGGCTTATATCCAAACTATAAATGATAAAGGGGCGGAAACAAAATTTGATTATAGAAGGTTTAGCGGCATCATGCGGAGTATTGCCAAAAACATAGAACTGGCCAACGAGCGCAGCCAATTTACAGTAGATTGGGAAAACCCAGACAATAATTTATACCTACACGAACATCCATACCTTATCCATCAATTGATAGAAAGCGGTCATTTTGTTAATGATAAAATGGAGGTCATTAAATTATTGTTGGGTGAAGCAAAGTTAAATTTAAAGCTTTCGAAAAAAGGAGACCATTTTATTGATGCCCACATAGCTTTAGTTTTTGAAAGCGATACCTTCTATAATTTTAAATTTATTAACGAAGAATATGCTTGGCTTCCCACTACCAATCAATTTGTAGAAACGGCCCCTGTAGGTAATTCATTTGCCCGAGTAGAAATGTTCAACATCTTGCAAATGCCCGTTAAGGATTTGCAAAAATATCTTTCATTGTTTTATTCCTATATCGAAAATGCAGGGTTGCAGTATGAAAATTATGAAGTAAAAAAAGATAACGAGCCTCTAAAAGCAAAACCTGCCTTAATTTTCGAAAAAGTGGATGCTGACAATTCACTTTATATGCGTATTGGCCAAATAATGCCCAATACCGAAATAAATTTTTTAGACGATTACGATTTGTTCCGGTTTGCGGCAGTTAATGAAATGGAGGAAACCATCACCGTGCATCCTATTGAGCAATTGCCTTTGGAAAAATATGTGGATAATATTGAAAAAACCTTAAACCGCCATCTTGAAAAAGGGAAGAAAAAATCCGTTTCGGGCATTATTCGCGAAGAGGCTTTGCTTATAGTTCCTCAATCTATTGCATCCGAATTTATTTACCGTGACCTACCAGGCCTCATTACCCAATACACCTTAATTGGCAGTGAAAAATTAAAAGAATACAAGATAAATGTTTACCCTCCCAAGCTGAATGTGCAATTGGGACATGGCATTGATTTTTTAGAAGGCAGTGCAACGCTTGATTTTGGTGATCAAAGCATTTCGCTGCTAGATGCCATCAGCCAATATAATAAAAACCATTATATTATGCTTACTGACGGAAGCCATGCTTTGGTTAACGAACAGTACATGCAACGTTTGCAACGCCTGTTTAAAAAGAAAAAAGACAAAAAAGGAGTTGTTGAAATTTCATTTTTCGATTTGCCCTTGGTAGAAGAACTGATAGAAGAACGGGTGGCTGCCGAACAATTTAGTTATGCCCGCGAAATATTTGAAGGATTTAATACACTCAACAAAAAGAAAACTCAATTACCTAACGTTAATGCCACCTTGCGTCCCTACCAAGAACAAGGCTATAAATGGCTCTACTATTTATATGAAAACAAATTAGGTGGCTGTTTGGCCGACGATATGGGCTTGGGAAAAACCCTTCAAGCCATTACACTTTTAGCCCAAATATACAGTGATAAAAAGATCAAACAGCCAACTTTAATCGTTATGCCAAAATCGCTTTTGTTCAATTGGGAAAATGAATTGAAACGCTTTGCTCCACAACTCACTTTTTATAAATGGTATAGCACCGATCGGGATATAAAAGCAGCTTTAAAACACAATATCATTATGACTACCTACGCCATGATGCGCAATGATATTGAGGTGTGGAAAGAACAGAAATTCCTTTATGTAATATTAGATGAATCACAGGCCGTAAAGAGCCTCAACAGCCAAGTACACAAAGCTGTTCTATTAATCAATGCGCCTCATAGATTAGCATTGAGTGGAACACCCGTTGAAAATAATTTATCAGAATTGTATGCTTTGTTCCGGTTTTTAAATCCCGCCATGTTTGGCAGCAGCGAAAGTTTTAATGAAAATTACCTTTACCCAATACAAAAACAAAACGACAAAGAAGCCGTACAAGAACTGCGGCGTAAAATTTATCCCTTTATTTTAAGGCGATTAAAAAAAGATGTGCTTAAAGAATTGCCTGACAAAATAGAGCAAACGCTGTATGTGGAAATGAGTGAACCTCAAGCCAAATACTACGAACAACGCAGACTGTTTTATAAAGATGCCATTGATAAACAAGTGGCCATGAAAGGCATTCAGCAAGCCCAGTTTTTTATTTTTCAGGCTATGAATGAGCTGCGGCAGATAGCTTCAGTACCCGAATCGCAAACCGATAATCGCATCCAATCGCCAAAACTAGAATTATTAATCGAACAATTGGAAGATGCCATAGCCAACCGACACAAAGTTTTGGTATTTGCCAATTATCTAGCGGCTGTGGAATTGGTTGGTGAAGAGTTAGACAAGCGGGGAATTGACTTCGTATCCATGACAGGCAGCACCCGCAACAGGCAACAGTTGGTTGAACGGTTTCAAAACGATTCGGAATGCAAGGTGTTTATCCTTACACTTAAAACCGGGGGAACCGGCCTTAACCTTACCGCTGCCGATATGGTTTTTATATTTGATCCTTGGTGGAACAAAGCCGCCGAAAACCAAGCCATTGACCGCACGCACCGCATAGGACAGCAAAAAACAGTAATGAGCTACAAGCTAATTACCATTGGCACCATTGAAGAAAAAATATTGAAACTACAGGAAATAAAAAGTGAATTGTTCGATAATATTATCTCTACAGATAGTGCTTCATTAAAAACAATGAACGAAGACGATATTCAATTTATATTAGGCAAATAAGCATGATTACAGAACATATTTCAGAAAAGGAGCTAGCCATAAAGTTTGAGCTTAACAGCACAAAAGAGTTAATTTACAATGTACTATTTTTGCCAATAAAGGATTTTTTAATCCACAATCTAGATACGCTATGGAATGGGGTAAGCGAAGTGGATTTACTTCAGGGCTTTGATATAAAAAAACAACCCACAAAAGCCGATTTGATAAAGATCTGTGCTCGGTTTTATTCTAACGTAAATGTGATGACAAATTTTTATGAATGGCTGCCATCGCATGATAAAAAAATTATAGAAGAATCAACCTGGACGGGAAATTTGAATTATAAAGCCCTTGAAAAAATATTTGGTGAGCCCGTAATTGTGATAAACGAGAGATTGGGTATTAGTAGTTCTTACAGAAAATTTTATTTAGAATTTAGTCCAAAACTCAAACGATGGGAAAAATTAATTCAGTTTAACGGTCATTGGAATGATTACAGCAAAAATGAAAAAGAGTATTTAAAGAGCCAGAACCCAACAATTATATTCCCGTTTTTTTTAAGACAACTATATTCTATCGTTTTACCAAAACCTGAAGGTTATTACTACACGGCTATAGAGCAACCTGAAAATACCATTGTTTTTAACGCAGAAGAAACTATTTTTAGGGAAATGCCCTTAATTACCGCCTATTATTTGCAAGGCAATATACGTTTTACCAAAAAGGGGATTCCCAATGCAGCTTCCGTTCGCAAAATGGCAAAGACCATTCAATTGAAACCCTCTCCAGGTGAAGGGGAAAATGCTCTACGGGCTATGCTTATTGCAGGTTTGTTCTCGGATAATTTTAAAATGTCGGCCATTTCTGAAACCCCGTTAAATATAATAAAACAATTATTTGCTCAAAATTTTAAGAAATATCCGCCGGTCTTTTTTATGTTGCAACACTTAAAAGGAATTAACTATTTGCAGTATTATGATTTTAATAATTCTGTTACAGAGTTAATCTTTAATGAATTATTCAGAACCCTACCAACAAAGGCTTGGGTTTCTTTTGATAATATAAAAGACTTTGCCAACGCTCACTTTTTTAACATTAACCCAATAGACAGCTTTTGGCTTTTACAGCGTCTTAGTACCGAGCTAGGTGCCAAAAAATATTACGAAATCCAAATGGATACTTCCAATGCCAAAGACTATATAGTCTATCCATACTTAGCCGGTCATATTTATTTATTGGCAGCATTTGGCCTTATGGAAATAGCAGTGGACGAAACCGTTGAAAATAAATATTCATTCTATGATGGTTTAAAGGCAATCCGACTTACTGCATTGGGTTCATACATCTTAGGAGTTCAGCCAGATTATAACCAGCCCAAAAATGATAATGAAACCAAACTAACCTTCGATGAAAACAGTACCATTATTAGGGTAGAGGGGCATATCGCCTTAGCCGATACCATGATGAATAATTACGCTACTAAAATGAGCGAAAACCGCTATCAGTTTAGTCCCGAAAAGTTCTTGAAAGATTGCAAATCCACCAAAAACTTAGAAAATAAAGTTTCCTTATTTAAACAAACTGTCGGCCAAAAACTCCCTGACTTTTGGGAAAACTATTTAGAGCAATTGATTAGCAATAGCAAAATAATTGAACAATATACGAAGCTAAAGGTCTTTAAACTTCCATCAGATAATAAAGAACTTCACCGCATAATCGCTCAGGATGAAGAACTAAAAAAAATAATCATCAAAGCAGAGAAATTCCACGTGTTGGTGGAAGAAAATAACCACAATATTTTTATTAACAGGATGAAAGTATTAGGGTATTTGGTGAATTAGGTGTTCTTAATAAACCTGACAGTTTTAATTGCAAGTTTTAAAATTTTTATTTTAATTGTATATCTGCCTTAACTGCCCTAACACTTAGATTCTTAGATGCATGCTGATTTTTGCTCTAATGAAATGATGTCGAATTTCATAATTTGAGCTAACATAAAAAAGGAAATTGAGATTTGGTGGGAAAATTTATGAAGCTTTAGAGATTTATTCAATCCAATAAAAAACGCCTTAATAATTCCAATTGCTAATATGTCTGTGAGTTTTGGAATCTGAATCATACCCAGTAAAAAAAATATCTTTGAAGAACCTATACAAAAGATTCTTTTTGTGAGATAAACATTAAGCTACATTTGTAACTTGAATATTCCTTGTTCGGAATAAAGTTTAACTGAAATATATCAAAAAAAGAATTCGAAGTGGAGTTTGAAGAATTTGCATATTCTCCAAATATTGAAGCTAAAGAAAAAGGGTTGAATTTGGAAATGAAAAAATAGAATTTGCAGGTTTTTAAAGCCATCACACATTTAAAAGATTTTAAAACTGACGGGCACAAGCCCGCATTGGTGTTAGCTGATAATGGTTTGAAATATGTAGTTAAACCTTGTATGGCAAATGGTTTTGATTATTGTATTTACAGTGAATTATTGGCTCATTTTCTATTAAAACTATGGCAAATACAAACGCCCGAAATTGCATTAATCAAAGTAGAAAAAGAATTGCTCAACAATTCGGATAATGCCAAACATTACAAAACCGACAGTTTTAAAAATTTATTTTTTGGTTCTCAGTTTATAGAAAACAACTTTGAGCTGAACAATTTTTTAAGTTTTGCAAAAAAAATAGATTATAAAAAAATATGGGAACCTGAAAAACTTATTCAACTAGGGTTGTTTGATTTATGGGTAGAAAACGATGATAGAAAACCAAGCAATTTTAATATTTTATTGGACTGCTCAACATCTAAATTTGCTATTGTTGCTATTGATAATGCTTGTATTTTTAGCACCTTGAATTATTCACAATTAAATTCTAAAGAAGTTAGCCAATCCTTTAACGATAATCTATTATATTAGCCCTTGGTAAAAAAAGTAGTAAAACAAATTAAACCCAATTCAAAATGGATTGGGCATCAGAAGGATTTGTTCTATCTTTCCATTAAAAACTGCGGGAAACATTTTGATAAAATAATATTAGACATTTCTCCGTTCTTCAAATTAGATGAAACCGATTTTGATTGTTTAAAATCATTTTTGTTTAATGAAGACAGGAATAAGAAAGTTTTTGATGATTTTATTAGCCGACTTAAATAATGCAATTCTATTATACTATATTAAAAATAAGCCCCAATACTTCATCCGGCGATACCGTGTCTATAGGTTTATTGGCATTTGATGGTACACGGGCTCTTATTTCATTTTCGGAAGGTAGAAAGTTATTGGCTAAAAAATTGATATCCTCGGAGCTTGTTGATTTTTTTTGCAAGCAACTTGTATCTAAAGTGGATGAACGCAATAAAATTCACAAAAAGAACTCAGAAGCCTTATTCAATAACGAATTTGTTTTCGAACCTTCATATATAGATTACTTAAGTAATTACTCCAACGGGCTTCTTCAATTGTCCAAGTCAAATCTTTTTTTAGGGGCACTGAATGAAGAAAACTTTAAGATGCTATTTGAAACTGTCATTGACAAAATAGATTTAAAACCATCCCACAGACACAAAATTTCCACTATTAGTAAAATTGTAGAAGAAAAATTAATCAGCCGGGTAAAAGAAAAGGTTCATACCAATATTAATATTAACAGTTCCTTGGTACCTAATCTCTATTTTTCTTATGACATGGATTGTATTGGAAAAAATGGAGTATTTGTTGGAGCTAAAACAATTGATTTTACCAATAAGAAACAAGCACTTGACAATAACATTAGCCACTACAGCAGCTTGATTGCCATATTGACAGCCAGCGCAAAAAAGGATATTTCAAAAAATAATTTTTATTTAATTGCTGAAGAACCCAAACAAATAAATATTCAGGAATATTCAATTTGGGATACTATACAACTCAACCCTTTGTTTAAAGTTATTCATCCAGATCAATCCGATTTAATTGTTGAAAAAATAGAAAGTTCAAAGGCGGCTAAATTTTTTATTTAATGTTCCAATAGCACACCTCTTAAATTACTAATATTTTATTAAAATATGCTATTTAAAATTCTTAATCCTGAATAATCTAAACAACCTTACTGATTTAATTCTACCTAATTCGGCTACCTAAACAATTTATTACCAAATTATAATCAGAAGCAAGGGACTTAACTTTCAAGATTAAATCTTTCCTATAACAAAAAAGCCTTTTAAATTTAGATTGCAAATCTCTATTTAAAGTTAGGAATATGAAAAATTTGCTGAGTAAAAAATCTCTTTCAAAAATTAAGATATATTTAATGAAACAGTTTAAGAATATGTTTATCATCAGAGATACACTAAATAGTTTTGTTTATAGTTTTAGCATTATTTCTTCATTTCGATGAAATATATTTGCTAACCAAATAAAGAAGAAGATGGAAGTAAAAGACAGTAATGGCAATTTCTTGAACAATGGTGATTCAGTGATAGTTATACAAGGATTAAAGGTAAAAGGTGGCTCATCGGATATCAAGCGCGGACAAGTTGTTAAAAATATTAAATTAACAGATAACGAAGATGAAATTGAAGGAAAGGTGAATGGGTCGGTATTGGTTCTAAAATGTAAGTTTATAAAGAAGGCTTAAAAAGTTGTATTTTAAATATAACTTGATAGCAATCCTGTATAATTTTCTTAAAAACAGATTACTTAAGTTCTAACAAAACAACCTAAAAAGCTCATAAAAAATCTTTTAGGCACAATAAAACTATCATCTAATTAGGCACGACCTACCGAAAAAGTTCAATTTAAATTATATACTTAAAAGTAAGTTACAGATATGCATTATACACTTCAAGCGGACGAATAAGTATATTTACAAGGAACTAACCGGCTAAAAACAGGAATATTGATAAATTAAATACAAAATGTTTAGAGCAACATGTTAGTTGTCTTTCAACTTTGTAAATAAATTTAAGTATTAATTTATTGAATATTATACTATTGAATAATTTTTAGCAGGCCTCAACAATACATCATGATCAGTTTCAATATTGAAGTGGAAACTATCATGAAAACTTGCGCAATCAATCAAATCAACTACGATTGGGACATACATTTCCTGAATTTTCTCCTTTATTTCTAACAAAATATCTATTGGTATTCTTTTCAGCCCTGGGGCTTGTATAACCAAATCGAAATAGCTGCCATCTTGCGCCTTCTTACGCGGTTGTCATTAGTTTAGAGTAAAAAAATTTTGAAATTCAGTAATAAGTTTTTAAGAAAATGAGATACTATTCATATTTGATTTTATATTTCTACTTCAGAATAAAAAGAGTTATAATTTAACTATCTAAAAGAGTAGAAATCAAAAATCACATAAACAAAAAACCCTTCCGAGGAAGGGTTCTTAATAATTTGGCAACGACCTACTTTCCCGGGTTTTACCCTAGTATCATCGGCTCGAAGGGGCTTAACTTCTCTGTTCGAAATGGGAAGAGGTGAACACCCTTGATATAGTCACCATAAAATCTTTAAGTTCTTTATTTTGCTAAAGGAGCAAAAAATTGACAAAAATTGGAAGTAAATAAAATAATATTTAAAGTCTTCAGGTAATTAGTACTACTCGGCTTTGCTGTCACCAGCTTTACACCTATAGCCTATCAACGTCATAATCTCTGACGACCTTCAATGAAAACTCATCTTGAGGCTAGTTTCGCGCTTAGATGCTTTCAGCGCTTATCTAATCCATACTTAGCTACTCTGCGGTGCAGTTGGCACTACAACAGATGCACCAGAGGTATGTCCAACCCGGTCCTCTCGTACTAAGGTCAGATCCTCTCAATTTTCAAACGACCACAACAGATAGGGACCGAACTGTCTCACGACGTTCTGAACCCAGCTCGCGTGCCACTTTAATGGGCGAACAGCCCAACCCTTGGGACCTTCTCCAGCCCCAGGATGTGACGAGCCGACATCGAGGT
>Ga0105048_10002122_pt1 | contig 32033 bp, 25 predicted proteins | sample MAT05_FD_78382 | JGI IMG/M metagenome (GOLD analysis project Ga0105048, IMG submission 78382) | Freshwater microbial communities from Lake Fryxell liftoff mats and glacier meltwater in Antarctica - MAT-05 | ecosystem: Environmental > Aquatic > Freshwater > Ice > Liftoff microbial mat | place... | reverse complement strand
CACCACCACCATCAGCTCCACGAGCGTGAAGCCTCGCGCGGAACGCCGGCCGCTTGCTGGGTGACGAAACGCGCGCATCCCCTGAAGCACCTGCACGCTTCGTACCACCAGCCGTGTCATCGCGCTGCCGTAGCCCCCGCAGCAGCATCATCATCGTCGTCATCAGACGCCTCCGAACCAATAGCATCCGCATCTAGACCGTGCTTTTCGAGCCGATAGCGCAGCGAGCGAAAACTGATACCGAGCACGCGAGACGCCGCTTTTCGAACTCCGCCAGTTCTGCCCAGCGCCTCTACCAGAAACCGCCGCTCCACTTCCGTCATCACCTCGTCCAAATTGCAGCCATTCGGAGGCAATTCCAGCAAAGAAGGGCCAGGCGAAGCTGCAGCTCCGCTCACTTCTCGCGGAAAATCACCCAGACCAATCACTCGTGAGCCCGCGAGTGCCACAGCACGCTCCATCATGTTTTCAAGCTCGCGCACATTCCCTGGAAAACCATACGTTTGAAGGGCGCGCAGCGCATCCGGCGTGAACCCAACTACATTTTTACCAAACTCGTCCGAGAACCTGCGCATGAACCGCTCAGCCAAAAGCGGAACATCCTCGCGCCGTTCGCGCAGCGCCGGCAGCTCAATGCGAATCACATTCAAACGATAATAGAGGTCCTGACGAAACTTGCCGCCTGCGACATCAGCTTCAACATTCCGATTTGTTGCCGCTAACACGCGCACGTCGATCGGCACTTCCTGCGAAGACCCCACCGGTCGCACCACTCGTTCTTGAAGAATTCGGAGCAACTTCACCTGCAAACTGAGCGGCAACTCCCCCACCTCATCCAACATGACGGTGCCCCCTTCGGCCTCGCGAAAAAGCCCCAGGCTCTTCGCCGAAGCCCCCGTGAATGAGCCCTTTTCGTGGCCAAATAGCTCACTTTCCATCAGCGCTTCGGGCAAAGCTCCGCAATTGACGACTAAGAACGGCTGGTGCCTCCGATCCGAGCGTTCGTGGATGGCGCGCGCCACCCGCTCCTTGCCCGTGCCACTCTCGCCCGTAATCAGCACCGTGGTTCGCATCGGCGCGATGCGCTCGATCATGTCGAGCACGCCTCGCATCTTTGGGCTTTTCCCGATGATATTTTTATCGGAAAGCTGTTCAACTTGCGCCTTCAGCCGCTGGTACTCAAACACGAGGCTCTGCTTTTCAAGTGCTTTTATGACGAGAGCCGCGAGTTCGCTCGGTTCGAAGGGCTTGGTGACGAAATCATACGCGCCTTGCCGCATGGCTTCGATCGCATTGTCGACGGATGAATGCGCGGTGATCAGGATCACTTCGGTGGCAGAACTGCGCTTTTTCGCGTCCGCCAGCACTTGAAGGCCCGTTCCATCCGGCATCGCAAGATCCGTGAGAACCACCGAGTAGGGCTCTGGCGCGGACTCAATCGCATGGACAGCTGCGACGTATCCGGGCGCCGTTGCCACCGCATAACCTTCGCGCCGAAACAAGATCTCAAGCATCTGCCGCAGGCCTGGCTCGTCATCGACGATCAACAGGCGTACGGGTGGGGGTACCAACGACGTCATTTTGGCTTGAAGGTAGCAGCTTGCCGCCATTGGGCCTAGCGGCGTGCTCTCCTACCCGCCCGCCTACCCGCTACCACTCGGCACCACTCCTACCTGGACAGCTCTGTTCTTAGCAGTTCGGCCAATCTGTGGCAGAGTCGACCTCCGCATTCGGCGGGACTTCATTCTTAAGCTTATAGAAAATACGGCGCGGCTTTCTGTTGGCGCCCTGGATCAGAAATGGCCAGATCTTATCTCTTGCTCCTTGGGTTCGGTCTTGCGGCGGCAAGTGTTGGTTGCGGCAGCGGGTCGGGTCAAGCAAGCGGCAACGAAACGCCCGTTTTGGGCAGCACGCCTGTTCCGATTGGAGCTGACAGTCTTCAATTTAAATCGTCGGCCACTCTCACTCTTGAACCCATGCAGCGAGCGACCTTGGCCGTGCGAGTTTCCCCGCCCGGGAGCTACGCCGTTCGTTTTGCGATCGGGCCAGACTCAGCGGGCCTGCCGACAGATGCGTCTCTGAATCAAGATGAAGTGGTGACGGACGCCGCCGGAGTGGCCAGTGTGGACGTGACTGCACCGACAAAGGCCACCACCTTTAGCGTGAGAGCTACGCTCGGGATGCTGACTGCCGATCAAGGACTATCGGTCAGCAGGGATGGCTTTGCCCGTTTGCTGATTTCGCCCGAATACACTGGCAAGCGGAAGGTCTCCGAGTGGGTGGTCAGTGCATCTAGTAGAATGGATTGCGCCACCGCAGCTACCCAGCCGGCACTCAACGGCGATATCCTAGCGCGCGGACCTGCAGCTGCAGGAATGCCAATTCTCCTTGAAGCTCTGCCTGCAAGCACCCAAGTGACGATCCTGGTGCGGGCGGATGGTCTCGCGTCGGGTTGCCAAGAGATGTTGGCCCCATTGCCGGGTCGAACGTCGCCCTTAAGTGTCTCCGTGTCGGATGTTCCCTTTCACTTTGAAGCTCAAAGCCTAAGAACAACGTTCGCGATCAATTCAGCCAGCCAATCTTTCTATGACACGCTCGCGAGTGACATTGGGCTAGCCGTGCTGGCGTTGACGCCACCCGCCTCGAACGATGTCGCCGAGCTGTTGGACACGATGGGAAGTCTGGCGGAACCACAGCAGGCCCAATTCGCGGCCGCTCGAAGCCAAGCCAATTGGGACGCTCGGGTGCAAGCCCTGTGGGGGACAGAAGCTGCACTCCGCCTGCGCATTCTTGCCAATCAATGGATGAGTGATGGCGTGAAGAGCTTGAGCGAGCCCGAGGCCATCGACGGAAATCTGCGCGCGACGAAAGGCGAACTCGGTCAAGCGCTTTTTGACGTTGCGAGCGTAGGCCACGTGGACCCCATTCGGGCTGGGTTTACCCCAAGCGCCGCAGCATCCTGGTCGGCTGAACCGGGGGACACGTTGGTGCTGGGGCTCAATTTGTTCTGGCGGCCTTCCCAGCTGGTGACTGCTTTGGCCGAACGACAGGCAAAAACAGCGCTCAAAACTGACCTATTCGCCACTGCACTGAAGGCTGCCCTCGACTGCACCCAGCTTGGCTCAAAGCTCGCCCCAACGGGTACTGCGTACGGTACCTGTGGTGCTGTTTGCCTGGCAGATCTCTGTGGCGACGCCGGCGTCGTCGTGTGGGAGCGAGCTCGCGAAGCTTCGGGTATTCAGGCTCGAACGCTGCAGGTCAATGCCAGTGCTCAAGCTACAGTCGGCACACTGGCTCAGGTGTCTGCCCTCAAGGGCAACTGGCTAGGAATGGTCAGTGGTGCCCCGCAGGAAGTCTCCGTTGCAGGCACTTTAGCAGGCACCGCGCTTCCTTAACCCAAACCGGCCGGCCGTTAATCCCCATTCGCGTCGAGGCCCCATTGGATCTCGAGCTGCCGTTGGATCTTCCATTCAGGTGATAGCTGGCAGGCGACAACACTGACGATGGAAAACACCACCGCCAGCGCCGCCCCTAGCTGAAAGCTCCTAGCTCGACGCTCAGGGTGGCGTTCCAGTCCGAACGCGTAACCCAGGCAAAGGCCCGTGGCCAAACCGCCAAGATGCGCGGCGTGGTCGATCTTCATCATCGAAGCTGGCAAGAGGAACGTCATGATGATGACGAACGCGAACAACCCAAACAGTGAACGCTTCCAGTCGGGCTCTCGCCTTGCGGCTTTGTGCGCCGAAGCGGCGCCCATCAGCCCGAAAAGTGCACCGCTCGCGCCGCCCGTCATGAGTGGGGCACCCGCCAGACGGTGATAGTAATCGCTGGCAACGAAACCTAATGTTGCCGCTAAAACGTAGAGAACTGCAAACCGTGCGGACCCGAGCTTTGGCTCGAGCGCTCCCCCCAACCCTCCCAACGCCAGCATATTAAACCCAAGGTGCACCGCTCCAAAATGCACAAACGCCGCCGAGAGATAACGCCATGGTTCCTGAGCGACGAAGCTGCCATCTGGGACGATGAACAATCCCCCGAATCTGAGCTGCGCAGAGGCTGAGGCCGCGCCCATCAAAGACAAGCCTGAGCTCAAGCTCATGAGGGCGAAGCTGAGCGCACAGATCAGGAAAAACAGCGCGGTGAATGGAGTGCGCTCCCCGAGCACCCCTCGGCCGAAGGACAGCAGACCATAAATCCAAGGAGCCAGCAGACGGCGCTGGCAACGATGGCACCGTTCAGCCTCCGACGCATTGAGTGCGCCACAGTGAGGGCAACTGCGTGCGAGATTTCCCATGGAGGCGGCCGAGTGGGCCCTCTTTTGCCACGCAATTCAAGCCCGATGAGCCGCTTAGGCCGTTTTTCTTGGTACGAGCGTAACCTCTGGCCTGCTGCCGCGTTCCATGGGTATGCCAAAAGCTTGGACCAGGACCAGACGCACCTAGATGCAGAGCAGAAGCTTTGCGCAGAGGCAGCTCGGGGTGACCGAGCGGCGCTTGGCACCTTACTCCGAACTCACGGTCCAAGGCTCTATCGATCGGTGCTCTTGCCTCGCCTCGGCAATTCCGCCAACGCCGAGGAAGCCCTCTCTCAGGTTTACGTGAAAGTCGTGCAAAATTTTGCTCAGTTTCAGTGGCAAAACGTAGGGCTCTACCCCTGGTTGCGAACGATCGCGCTGCATGTGGCGCTCGATCAGCTGCGGCGCGACAAGCGCCTCCGTTTGTTTGCACCTGAAGACCTGGAACGTGAACTCGATCGTGATGCCAGCACTCCTGGTGACGAGCTGGAACGTTTGGACTTGCTCGCAGCCCGCAGCAAAGTGGATCAGGCCCTCGAAGGCCTCAATCCGCGCTACGCACGCGTGATTCGGGGTCGTGTGCTGGAGGAACGGAGTCGGGAAGAATTAGCTGCCGAGCTAGAAGTGAGCGTCGCCACCTTCGACGTGCTGTTGCATCGAGCACTGGCGGCACTCAAGAAAGCGATCCAAGTGGGGGAGGTGGTGATTTGAACCCGACGGACGACAAAGACGAAGCGGTCGCTCAACTCTTGCGAAACGCGAGCACGCCAACGGAGCTGGATCCTGCACGCAACCTGCAGCTGATCGAGCAGGCCTTCGATTCGCTGGAGAGTCCTGCGGCCGCTGAATTGAAAGACGCCGATGAGCTCAGATTGGCCCTGGAAAACACCAAACCTCACCCCCTCCTAGAGGTAGCCGAGCTGCTGCGGGCCGCCGCTCGCCCTGAGACGTTCGAATTGAATGCATTCCGGACGCGAGGCCTGGTGGCTGAAGCACTCAAGGGAGATTTGCCCCGAAAGCCAAGACTTGGAACAGGCGGATTGGTGCTCGTCTTTTCCGGATTGGCAGCTGCGGCAGGCCTGGCGTTCGTCGTGGGCCGACAGGAATCCATCCCTGCGGCTAGGCTCCTCCACTCCGAGCACTCAACAGTCCCGCTGCTGCGCGCTCCGCTCGCTGTGGAAGACACCACGCTCCGAATCGATCGCATCGCTGAGCTTCGAACGAGTGATCTTCGGAACAATCGCTACGCACAGTGGGGGTTCGAATGAAACCCGTATTTGTATGTTGGGTGTGCTGCGGCTTGGCGTTAGCCATGGGCTGCGCCAAGTCCCCGAAGCAAGAGTGCGCCCCCGCGTCTGCCCGACCGGTGGATAGCGCCTTGGTAGCGTTCCTCAGTCGCAGTCGCGCGGCTCATCACCTGGCCGACGCCGCTGAACGTCAAGGTGCCCTGCAGCAGGCGATTGTTCCGCTTGACGCGGTGGTTCAAGGCCCCCTGCCCTCGTCAGGCCAACTCGCCCCAGAAACTCGCGAAGTGCTCGCCGACACCTGGGCCCGCTTAGCCCACCTACACTCCCGACTCGGTGCGTTCGACGCGGCCGACCGGGCAGTCGCACGGGGCCTTCAGCACGCCCCCTCTGCCAGCTATTTCGAGGGCTACCTGTTCGAAACGCGTGGTCTCAACGAAGAGCGCAGGGCGAAGGCGCTCGAAGCACGCGGTGAGGTGGCGCAAGCTAATTTGGCCAAACAACGCGCATTGACCGACCTGGAGCATGCGATGCGGATCCAGGGAGCCGTGATCGAACAACAACACAAGGCGCCGAAAGCCCCGTAAGTGAGCGTGCCAGGCGAGTTGCCCTTTTCGTTCCTTGGAAGATAGTAAGCATGCTTACTATCTTGCGTTCGACTTTGAGAACGAGGTCACAGACAAGTTTGGGAGCACTAAAAAGGCGCGCAAGATCTATGCCTCTAGATCCGGGTACAGTCCATCCCGTTGCGGTGTACAAATGGGAAGCGCTAGAATGCCGGCCTCTCATTTTTTGGGGCGTGAGCACGCGTGAGTTCGTTCGAGACATCACCAGACGTTCGGATCCCCAGCCTGGCTCCGGGCACCGATATTCGGAGTCTGCCGATTGGGCCAGAAGAGGCTTTTGTGCTCTCGCGCGTAGATGGGAGCACCAACGTTCTTGAGCTCAGCGCCGCCACAGGTGTTTCAGATGAACACCTAGCGCAGTTGCTCGCGCGACTAGAGCAGCTGGGAGCGATCCAATTCGCTAAGGAAAACGCATCCGAGCAGGCGGGCGTTCAAGCGCCGGACGGGCGCCGTCCCCCGGCGCTGCGCCCATTCGCACTCTATGACCCTGCCGAGCTTGACGAGGCCGTGGACATGGACGTTGACCGGCGGAGAAAGGTCCTCGACACGTTCTACAACCTTCAGGGATTGAATCACTACGCGCTCTTGCAGGTTACCCAAGCTGCGGACCGTAAAGCGATAAAATCGGCCTATTTCAGCGCGGTGAATCTGTTCCATCCAGATCGCTATTTCGGCAAAAATCTCGGCAGCTTCAAAATGAAGCTGGAGCGCGTATTCGCACAAATCACCGAAGCGCACGACGTCTTGACGCGAGTTGACGCACGCGCGGATTACGATCAATATTTACTGGCTCAGGAGAAAACTCGTGAGCTTGAACGCGAGCTCACAGATAGTCAGCGTCCCGATCGCCTGGAGCAAACCCTCCTCGATTTCGAGGATCGCTTCCGGGATACGGGAGCGTCCGCCCCTCCAAATCAGCCCGAAGAGCTGTACGCGGAAGGTCCGACGTACGACACGACCCCTGATCCGGAAGCCCGCCGTCGCGCAGCTTCTAGAAGGTTGCGAGCTGGGAGCAGAGGCCCAGCGCCACGCCCTTCCCCCCAGCCTATCTCCGGTGCAGAACAGAGAGCGAGCGCAGCAGAAGGCCTCCGCCAGCGCTACGAGGGCCGAGTCAATCTGGTTCGGCAACAACAAATCGAACACTACGTCAAGCTTGCCGATGCGGCGCTCGCAGCGAATAAGCCAGTCAGCGCGACCTCAGCACTCCGGCTTGCGCTCAACCTCTCTGGCGATGATCCGGCGCTAAAAGCACGCCTCGCAGAAGTGGAGACGACCGCTCACGCCGAAATGTCGGACACCTATCTCGCCCAAGCCAGCTATGAAGAGCGCACTGGGCGTTTTGCCGAAGCCACGCGCTCGTACGAAAAAGCGTCACGCGGCAAACCCACGGGTAAGGTCTTCGACAAGGTTGCTGCCTGCGCCCTCCGAGCGGGCGACGAGCTGCACACCGCCGTCGAATTTGCACGCAAGGCTGTCCGCCTAGAACCCGACGTCGTGCGGTACCGCCAGACCTTGATTCAGGCCTACCTAGCCGCAGGCCTGAAAACTAGCGCAATCGCCGAGATTGACCGCGCCCAGGCCCTCGCTCCCGAAGACGAACAAATCAAGGACTGGCTGAAGCGGGCGAAGCATGGTGAGCTTTAGGGAACCCCTTTTTAGTCTTACGAGAGAAGAGCACCATGGATCGCGTCATCGGAATTGACCTCGGAACCACCAACTCTTGTGTAGCCATCCTGGAGGGCGACACGCCTACCGTCATCTCAAACCGCGGCGGGTACAAGACCACCCCAAGTATCGTCGCGGTCACGGAGGCCGGCAAACGCTTGGTAGGCCACATCGCCAAGCGGCAATCGATCACCAATGCGGAGAACACAGTCTACGCGGCTAAACGATTGATCGGCCGCAAGTGGAAGTCACCTCAAGTGGAAAACGCCATCATGACGTGCAGCTACACGATCGTTGAGGGCCCCCACGATGACGTTCGGCTCAAGCTTCGCAACAAGGTTTACTCGGTCCCTGAAGTGAGCTCGATGGTGCTTCAGGAGATGAAGCTGATCGCTGAAGACTATCTGGGAGAGCCTGTGAAGAAGGCCGTGGTCACCGTTCCTGCTTATTTCAACGATAATCAACGCCAAGCCACGAAAGATGCCGGAGCCATCGCCGGGCTTGATGTCATCCGTATCATCAACGAACCCACTGCGGCGGCGTTAGCCTTTGGATATGGAAAAGATCTCGACACGAGCGTCGCTGTCTACGATCTAGGCGGCGGCACGTTCGACATCAGCATCCTGGAGATTGGTGCTCACGGCGTTTTTAAAGTGATCAGCACCACAGGCGATACGTTTTTGGGTGGCGAGGATTTCGACGCCCGCATCATGGATTGGCTGGTTGAGGGCTTCAAAGAGGAAACAGGCATCGATCTGCGACAGGATCGCATGGCGTTGCAACGTCTGCGTGACGCCGCAGAAAAAGCGAAGTGCGAGCTATCGCAACTCCAGGAAACGGAAGTCAATCTCCCTTTCATCATTTCGACGGGTCGAAACGAAGCGCTTCACCTGCAGCGAGTCTTGGATCGCGCCACCTACGAACGCTTGGTGGAAGATCTCGTGGAGCGCACGATTGATATCTGCCGGCAGGCATTGGTGGACGCCAAGCTCGGCGTGAAGGAAGTGGAAGATGTGATCTTGGTGGGTGGCATGACCCGCACACCGGTCATCCAAGCGGCAGTCAGCGCCTTTTTTCAGCGGACTCCCAATCGCGGAGTCCATCCTGACGAAGTGGTAGCGCTCGGCGCCGCCATTCAAGGTGCAGCCCTCGTCGAAGATCGCCAAGAGATGATCCTGCTGGATGTGACTCCGCACGCCCTCGGCATCATGACATTCGGAAGCAATTTTGAGGAGCTCATCCCGCACAACACGACGGTCCCCACGCATCGCGCCAAAATATTTACAACCAGTCGCGACCACCAAACGGCCGTGAAAATCATTGTGATGCAGGGGGACAGCGCCAAAGCCAACGAAAACGAACTGCTCGGGGAGTTCATCCTGACGGGGCTGCGGCGTGCCCCCAAGGGCGAAGTCGAGATCGAAGTCACGTTCGAGATCAACACCGACGGCATTGTGAGCGTTTCTGCCAAAGACCTCGAGAACGGCAAAGAGCAGTCCATTCAGGTTACCGCTTCAAGTGGCCTCACCCCGGATGAACTAAAAAACATGCTCACCAATGCGGATCAGTACATGGTTGAGCGCCGTACGGATGATAAGTTCGAAGGCTTGCGACAAGAAGCCGAGACGCTGATGGAGCAAGTTGAGCAGATGTTTCCGGAGATCGAGCGTGTCGTCGGCACCGCAGATTTCGGGCGGGATGCCATTTCGAAGGCCCGCGCCGTCGTGAGCAGGACCCGGGAGGCGGTCACGCAAAAAGATTCGACCGCACTGAAGGAGCAGGTGGAGCAACTTGCACGTACGCAACGAATGTTCAAAGGCGTCGTTGCGCGAGCAGAGTGACTGGAGCGCTTACTAGCCACGAGCAGTCATGACTGGCGACGACCCTAAGAGACCTCCACGCCCTGGGCCGGCGAGCATTGCGCCGAGCAGCCCAGAATTGGATGGAATTGATTCTAGCTGGAGCGTGCCAGCCGACGCCTTGAAGCCCCAGCATACAGCGAGCGAGAGTCAGCGCGCGCTCGCATCGACCCTTCCCCCACCGCGCGTCATACCCGCCGCTGGACTGACCGCCGTACACATTGGTTTCCTCGACAATTCCGGCGCCTCAGCACTTGAACTCGCCGATCTACACGCAGTTCGCAACCCGAGTCTCGTTGCGATGAAGCTGATGGCTGAACCGGTCCGAGCCGCACCAGTGGCGATCGACAGCATCGATTACATGCGGATGCTGAAAGACAAGATGGCCATGGGGGATTTCACGGGAGCGTTGGCTCTCGCAACTGGCATTTTGGAAACCGAACCTCATAACCCCGAAGCGCAGCGTTACACCGTACATTGCGAAAATGTGCTGACGCAAATGTACACGGCGCGTTTGGGGTCCCTCTCACAAGTGGTCAGCGTTCAGGTCGCGGCGGCCCAGGTGCGTTGGCTTTCCTTGGACCATCGCGCGGGGTTTCTACTCTCCCTGGTAGACGGGCAGCTGACTCTCGAACAGCTCCTCGACATCAGCGGGATGCCCAGGCTTGAAGCGCTGCGTCTGCTCCACGGGCTATACGAACAGCAAATCATCTCTGTTTCCTAGACCGAGCTCGGCCGAGCTTGGCGCCGCCCTTGCTCCAACTCGCCCCGAAACGCTAAGCCAGCTGAGTGCAGAGTCGTCGTAGCGCGCAGCTTTGGCTAACCATGCTCAGCCTGGTCTGTGCGATGCTCAGTAGCTATTCGGCCCGAGCACAAAGCTCAGCTTCTTACACGCTGGAGGTCGCACTGGATGTACAGCAGCACACGCTGCGTTCGAAAGGCGTGATTCATTTCACGAACCAAAGCACGCGCCCACTCACTGAGCTTTGGTTTCACCTTTACCTGAACGCCTTCAAAAACAACCGATCGCTGTTTCTCCGAAACCCATTTGCGCTCGGGCGCAGCGGCCAAACGCTGCGAGAATATGGCTATATCGAGGTGCATCGGCTCCACTCTGCCAAGTACGGAGCTGAAAACCTGTGGTTAAAAAGCTCACCGCATAGCCCCGGCGATCCGGACGATGCCACCGATATTTTAGTGCCCTTGCCGGCCCCCATCCTGCCGGGCGAAAGCGTCGATCTGAATATCGAGTTCACTTCGCATTTGCCGCCCGTCTTGGAGCGCACGGGTTACGCGGGCAGCTTCCATTTTGCGGGCCAATGGTTCCCCAAGCTGGCCAAGCTCGAAGCGAACGGCGACTTTGCGCACTTCGCTTTTCACCCCCATTCTGAGTTCTACGCAGATTTTGGCGACTACGACGTACGGATCTCCGCTCCGTCGAGCTTCACCATTGGCAGCTCCGGCAAACGCATGGAGGAAAAAACTCAGAAGGGGATCCGCACGACCCACTTTGTCTTGCGGCGGGCACATGATTTCGCGTTCACGGCTTGGGATGGCTTTCAGGAGCTTTCCGAAAAGATCGGACCGGTCACAGTACGGCTACTCTTTCCTCCTTGGCACCAAGCTAACGCACTCCGTTCACTCGCGGCTCTCCGATTTGCCCTTCCGTACGCAAGCGAATTGTACGGACCGTACCCCTACGACACGCTGACCGTTGTCCACCCTCCTGAAGCAGGCGCCGGTGCCGGAGGCATGGAGTACCCAGGACTGATCACCACGGGCGGTCTTTGGTTTGAGCCCTATCTCGGGAGTCATGCCATCGAGGCCGTCACGGTGCACGAGCTCTTGCATCAGTGGTTCTATGGCCTCTTGGCTTCCAACGAATCGGAAGCTCCCTTTCTCGATGAAGGCCTGACAAGCTATGCGGAGATAGGTGTCATGGAAGCCCTGTTTGGCGCAGGCTCTGCATTCAGTGGGGTGGGGCTCAAGGTGTCGCTTGCTGCATTGCACCGAGCCAACGCGGCATCCTACGCTGGCGATGAGAATATTGGTCAGCCCGCGCGCCAATTCACAGGCTTTCAAGCGCTCGGGGGCCTCGTCTATTCTAGATCAGCCACGATTCTATTAACGCTTGAACGTACGTGGGGAAAGGCAAAGTTGGCGGCAGCGCTGCGCAGCTACACAGCACGTTTTCGTTTTGGGCATCCAACACCTACCGACTTTGTTGCCAGCATCGAGCAGACCTTGGGCGCCAATGCTGGCCAATTTTTGCGCACCGCCCTCTTCGAACGCGGGTTCATTGACTTGAGAGTGGAAAGCATCACCAGCCGCCGAAAGCCCGCGACTCAGGGACAATGGCTGGGTCGAGCGGTCGTGATTCGTCGTGGCAATCTCAAGCTTCCGTTCGACGTTGCCCTGCATTTTGAAAACGGCCGAAGCGAACGGCGTCACTTCGAAGGAGCAGCCGACTCGTTGGTGATCGACTACCAAGGCGCATCTGAATTGTCCTCGGTGGAGCTCGATCCGGATCTCAAGATCCCACTCGATCAGGATCTGTTCAACAATGCGCAAGCAATTGCCCCAAAGTCTCCGCGTAGGGCGCTGGATCTGTTGCTCGCTTTTGCGCAGCTCCTGGTACTTGGAGTGCTGCCTTGACACGCGCCGGGCGCTGCGCCGTCGCAGTTTTCGGCTTCTGGGTCTTGAGCTTGGTGGCTGGATTATTGCTCAGTTTGCCGTGGTTTTCTGGAATTGGCGCTCAGGGGGTCGGCCGTTTTGCCGACGGGGAACTCGTGCTCATACGCGAGGGCGGAGCGTATTTCTTGGAAATGTTGCGTCTCGGTTCTGCGCACTTCCAAAGCCTCTTGCTTCCGACCGTCGCACTTGGGTTGGTCACCACTTTCATCAGGTTGATCCCGATTGCCGCACTTATCGTGGCGGTGGTTTCGGCAACTGGAAGCACTCGATCAATTTTTTCTCGCGCGTGCGGGCATTGGTTTGAATTTTCTGTGCTGCGTATTCTCACGTTTTTGATTCAAGGCGCCGTTGTCCTTACGGCCTGGCCGCTGGCACAGCGCCTGGCTCCCCTAGGCTGGGACATTCGGCAGGCGAACGGGCTTTCGCTCGCGGTGCTCGCGGTCGCGGGCTGCCTGCTGGTTGTGGTGGGTTGCCTTCAGGATCTGGTTCGCGTGCTGCTCGTTGAACGCTCTGGCGCTCTTTCCATCCCGCGACTCATTCGTGCAGGATGGAATGTGGTACGCACAGAATCACTGAAACTAATCGCTATTTGGACTGTGTTAGCTGGCGTCGCTCTGTTGCTAGCTGGGCTCATTGGAGCTGGCAGCTTTGCCTGGGTGCGCGACCACACCTTCGCAATCTGGTGCGTACAGCAGCTGCTGTTCGTCGCGCTAATTCTGCTGAAGTTGTTTTGGTTTTCCAGCTTAGCTGCGGCAGTCGCGAGGGAGCGCTACACCCGTTCTGTTTGAGCCGCTAGCGTCTGACGAAAAATCTGCAGGTAGCGCCGCACCGGTCGATCCCAACTGATATCCAAACGCATCACGCGCCGGAGGAGCGCGGACCAACCTGGGCTTGCATAGGCCGAAAGCCCACGCTCCAACGCCCCGATGAGCGATAACGCGCTGGCGTCGTCATACAGGAAGCCCGTTCCCGTGCTCAGCTCACCGTCCGCGTCCACCACCTGATCTTGGGTTCGCTCGGTGGCTAAACATACCGGAACGGCGCCGTAGCGCTGCGCGATCACCGGAAGCATGGAAGAGGCAAACGTTGTATCAACACTCAGGTAGAGATCCGCAGCTGCTAGCAAGCGCCGTTTTGCGCCTTCGTCTGCGAGCACTGTGAGCGCGCAAACAGCCGGGAAGCGCGCCACCATTTTTGCCACTTCTTGCAGCAATTCGGGCTCTCCCTGCGTTCCAGTCGTGGCTACCACCAACGAAACATCGTGCTTGAGAATTGACGGCAAGGCCGCCACGAGGAGTGCAAGATTTTCCTTCGCAGCAGGGTCGATCAAAAGTGCAATTAGTGGCCGTCGCGGCTGCAGCTCCAGCTTCTGCTCTAACAACAGCGCGTTCTTATTTCGCTGCTTGTTCGCAGTGTCTTCGGCATCATACCGGCTCACGATCAAGGGATCCGCAGCTGGGTTGAAAACGGCATAATCGACGCCATTGTTGATACCCAACACGCCCTTGCTCTCCGCCACGAAAGTGGCCAAGGGCCCACTCACTTCAGCTTTTGAAAAAGCCTCTGCGTAGGCATCCGACACCGTCGTCACCGCGTCGGCCAAGAGCAGACCGCTCTTCAGAACGTTCAGCTGCTCGCCCAGCTGTAAGCTCTCGGCGTCGCTCTCCGCGACCCCAAGGCTCCGCAACTCGGTTTTCGGGAATGTACCCTGGCGCCGCACATCGTGGATGGTAAGCACCGTGGGGACGCGGAGCGCGCTTTCGTTTCGCATCAGAAGCGGAACCAAGGCGCCCGGCCAGTCGTTGAGGTGCACCACATCGAAGCGTGCTCCCTGGTCCTGGTGCTGAAGCATCAGCGCCACTGCAGCTTGCCCAAGCAAGCCGAAGCGTTGGGCGTTGTCCGTGAATTCTCCTTGCTCGTTTCCGTACACGCCCCCGCGTTCGAAATAGTGTTGAGCATCCACCGCCACGAGCTTCACTCCCGAGGGCAGCCTGCCATCCAGCACGCCCACTTCGGTGCCACTTCGCAACACGAGCGGCGAGAGCCGCCGAGCCAACAGCAGACCCTGCTCCTCGAGCCCCGGGAATCGCGGCAAAAGCACGGTGACTTCGTGGCCCAACTGCCGGAGATGCTTGGCCAGGGCGGCAACGGTGTCGCCAGCATCAGATCCCCGCGCAAACGGGCTCAACTCGGGGGTAACTATCAGGATCTCCATCGGCGACCCGTCTAGCACACAACGTCTTGTTCAGGGGCCCCGAAGACGACTAGCCTCCGCGCCCATGGACGAATTGGTCGCCAAAGCCGCAGTTTTGCACGAGGCGCTCCCGTACATTCAGCGCTTCCAGCAGCAAATCCTGGTCGTAAAATATGGCGGCCACGCCATGCTGGACGATGAGCTGAAGGCGAGCTTCGCACGCGATGTATGCCTGCTGCGCTTCGTCGGGATCCGTGTGGTGGTGGTTCACGGCGGAGGTCCCCAGATCGACACGATGCTGAAGCGGGTCGGGATCAAGCCAGTATTCAGTGGCGGCCTACGGGTCACCGACGATGACACGATGGACGTGGTGGAGATGGTGCTCGGCGGACTCGTGAACAAGGAGATCGTGGCGTTGATCTGCAAGCATGGTGGGAGAGCTGTCGGTTTGAGCGGCAAGGATGATCGTTTCCTCCGTGCGCGGCGCGCGGCACCTGTGACTAATAAGACTGCCGATGGTGTCGAATCCCTGGTGGATCTGGGCCGTGTGGGAGAAATTGAATCGGTGAATCCGGTACTCATTTCCGATTTGATGGCGAATGGTTTCATTCCCGTGGTGGCGCCGATCGGTGTCGATCGCGACGGGCACGCCCTCAACGTCAACGCAGATACGGCCGCTGGCAGCATCGCTTCTGCCATCAAAGCCGCCAAGCTGGTGTTAATGACGGACGTCGAAGGCGTGAAGGATAATCAGGGCACCCTCTTGAGTTCCCTGTCGGCACAGACCGCAGAGAAGTTAATCGAAGAGGGCGTCATCAATGGCGGCATGGTACCCAAGGTACGCTGCGCGCTCGAAGCCGTGAATGACGGCGTGAAGAAAGTGCACATTATCGATGGCCGCCGCCGTCATGCGCTCTTGCTTGAGCTCTTCACTGATCAGGGCGTTGGCACGGAAATTCAGCGAGTTCTCGCTCCTTGACCGCGTTTCGGGGCGACCCTCCGGACCCAAGCTTGGGTCCCCCCGGACCAGTCCGCCCGAAGGAAGTCGAAGCCGACGCGACGGTTCGCGTGTTTCGAGTTCCAGCCGAGTCAGCGGGCATGCGCCTCGATGTTTTCGTGCAATCGCAGCTGCGCAACACGAGCCGCACCCGCGCGCACGACATCGTGGCACGAACCTGCTTTTCGACGAGTGGACGGCGCCTCAAACCGAGCGATCGAGTGCGCACAGACGACGAAGTGGTGCTCTGGCGCCCCTCGCTCAACGAAGACGAATCCCCGTTCGAGTTCAGCATCATCTTCGAAGATGAACACCTGTTGGTGATCGACAAGCCAGCGCTCATGGCAGTGCACCCGACGGCACGGCACCACAACAACACCGTCCTAAAGCGCCTCAGTCTGGCGCGTCCAGGCCAATTTCTCTCGCTGATCCACCGCCTCGACAAAGAAACGAGTGGCCTCTTACTGCTCGGCAAAAGCCCCGATTCTGATCGGCGCTTCAAGCGACAAATCGAAAGTCGTTCGATCCTGGCGGCCCACGCCGAAGACACCACCGATCTCGCCAGCGAAAACTTCCAGAAGAACTATCTCGCGATCACGCGTGGCATCCCCCAAGTGACGCTGATCGACCAAGCGCTTGAGGTGGATACGGACAACTCCCTGCGCGTCAAAATGCGCTTGGCGCAAACCGGGGGTATGTCCGCCCGCACTGGGATTTCCGTGCTCGAAACCCGAGCCGATCACGCCTTGGTCAGCTGTCACTTGTACACAGGCAGGCAGCACCAAATCCGTATCCATCTGGCCAATATCGGCTGCCCGATCGTGGGCGACAAACTGTACGGCCCCGATGAACGTTTGCTGGCTCGCGCTGCGGATGGCGAACTCACCGCCGAGGATCGAGCCCTCCTGGTGTTACCGCGCCACGCACTTCACGCCGCCCATTATCGCTTGCGGCACGCGGTGAGCGGCGAAATGCTCGACCTCCACGCGCCCCTTCCAACCGATTTATCCGAGTTCTGGGCAACCTTGGAGGAGGGGCCAGGGACTTGACGCCCGATTCCGATAGCGATACCCGCTCGGCATGATCCGTCGCGCTTTGCTCTCTGTCTCCGATAAAACTGGCCTCATCGACTTCGCCCGTGCCCTCGCCGCGCGCGGAGTCGCGTTGCTTTCCACGGGGGGTACGTACAAAGCGTTGCAAGCTGCTGGGATCCCCGTTGAAACGGTAGAAGCCTACACGGGCTCCCCCGAAGTGATGGACGGGCGGGTCAAGACGTTGCACCCACGGGTTCACGGCGCATTGCTTTCACGCACGGGCGTGGATGACGCCGATCTTGAACGCATTGGCGCCAAGCCGATTGATCTCGTGGTCGCGAATCTCTATCCGTTCGAGGAAACGCTCAAAAAGGGCAACTCCAGCTTTGAAGAGTTGATCGAGAACATCGACATTGGTGGCCCTAGCATGCTGCGATCGGCCGCGAAGAATCACGCACGCGTTACTGTGATTTGCGACCCCGTCGACTACGCCCCCGTACTTTCCGAGCTTGAAATGTCAGGCGAAGTGAGTCGTGAACGTCGTCAGTTTCTCGCCGCTAAAGTCTTCGCACACACGGCGGCGTACGATGCCGCGATTGGCGCGTGGTTCAACGGCTTGGGTGAAGAAGACGGCTATCCCCGCCACCTTTCAATCGTTCTCGAAAAGGCGTACGGCTTGCGTTACGGTGAAAATCCCCATCAATCGGGCGCTTTTTATCGCGAACGCAATGCTCCGGCTGGAAGCCTGGCAATGGCCGAGAGCCTCGGCACTGGCGCCAAGGAACTCAGTTTCAACAATCTGGTGGATGCTGACGCAGCGCTCGAAGCGGTTCGCGAGTTTCAGTCACCTGCCGCCGTGATCATCAAGCACGCCAGCCCCTGTGGAGTCGCCTGCGCCGAATCGCTCAAAGATGCGTACTTGGCAGCGCGCGAAGCCGACACCATGAGCGCATTCGGTGGCATCGTGGCACTCAATCGACAGGTGGACGCCGCCACGGCAAAACTCCTGGCAGAGACGTTCCTTGAATGCGTGGTCGCTCCCGATTTTCTGCCGGAAGCGCTCGATCTGTTGCGCGAGAAAAAGGCACTCAGGCTTTTGAAGACCGGTGTTTGGTTAGCTGCAGATGCTAAAGGCATGGTGGCTAAACGCGTTAGCGGCGGCTTTGTACTCCAAGCGCGGGACGCCACGGGCCCCGGTGAAGTGCGAGGCGGACGCGTCGTCACGAAGCGCCAACCCACGCCCGCCGAGCTGAATGCGCTGGAGTTTGCCTGGAGCGTCACCAAGCACGTGAAAAGCAACGCCATTGTGCTCGTGCGCCCAAGTGGTAGCGGCTACGCGACGGTCGGGATCGGCGGCGGGCAAACGGCGCGTGTCACGGCCGTAGAGCAAGCGTGCACCCGTGCCGGCGAGCTCGCGAAGGGCGCTGCGCTCGGCTCCGATGCCTTCTTCCCCTTCCCAGATGGGCTTCAAGCGGCTGCCAACGCGGGCGTCACGGCCGTGGTCCAACCGGGCGGCAGCAAGAAGGACGACGACGTCATCGCCGCGGCTGATGCGCTCGGCCTGACCATGATTTTCACGTCTGTCCGGCATTTCCGTCATTGAACAGGCTCGCTTATTGAAATCAGTCCGGCACCCAAAGAAACTGTGCGCCGAAACTTGGCCAAGCTCGCGAAAAGATGAGATTCCGTGAGGCGCAGCTTCCATAACCAATTCCACACCCGGCGCATTAAGCGCGCCGCCTATCCCAGAAAAGCGAGGTGCGGGATGACAAGAGACGACCAAGCAACCGCAAAAATTCTCACCAACGACACCGCCGTTTCCCCCGAGTTTTTCGGAGCAACCGGCTCACAGAACGCCATGATTCACACGGCCGATAGCCGCGGCGACAAGCCAACGCATTACAAGGTCATCTGTATCTCAATGTATACCGATGATCTGAACCGTCTGGACACCATGGTGGATACTCTCAAAGCACGTGGCCTCACCAAGGCCAACCGCAGCGCGCTCATTCGCTACGCGCTCGGCGAAGTGGATCTCGACGCAGTCCCCAAGGGCCTGTAGTCGCCCACGCAAGGAGTGGGCGGAGAGTGCGGGTTCAATATTGCCCGCACTCTCTGACCAACCATGCTCGATTTTATTGATTATCGCGGGGACTCAAACGCATTTGCGAAGCGTTTCGGCGTCTCCTCGGAGGCAGCCCAGCTCTATACCCAGAGTGAGGTCATCGACCTTCACGTCGATACCTTCATCTGGCAACGCCTCATAGGTTATCGCCCAGAACGTCGGCACGGCCGAGGCCCGTTCGCAGGTCACTTCTTAGGGCAGGTTGATTTGCCGAGGCTCCTCGAAGCTGGCATCACCGGCACGACGTGGGTCATCACCACCAATCCGCTCCGCGATGGCGTGCAGCGCGAAGCCGCCTTCTTTTCTAATCTGCGAGAAATCCAGGCCCTTTTCGACGCACAATCTCGCCATTTTCGTCTCGTCCGGAGTTCTCTCGAGTACCGCGCAGCTCGCGCAGCAGGGCTGCACGCTGTCTTTCTTGGGGTTCAAGGCGGCAATGCACTCGACCACGATCTCAGTGCCATCGAACGCATCCCGCCTGGGCTCCTCTTGCGCGTCACCTTGGTGCACCTCACCGCTTCGAATATCGGCGGCAGCAGCACCGCGCACCCATTCAAAACCACGTCCGGCCTCGGCAACCGCGGCGGCGCATTCATCGAAGCACTCGATGCCGCTCGCATCTTCCTCGATCTCGCCCACCTCCACCCGACAGCCTTCTGGCAAGCCCTAGCCATCCACAATAAACAGCATCCCGTGCTCGTCACTCATACTGGAGTATCCGGCGTTTACCCGCATTGGCGAAATCTCGACGACGCTCAACTACGCGCCATCGCGGACACCGGAGGGGTCATCGGCATCATGTACCATTGCCCGTACTTGGGGCGACCCTTCTGGAACGTGAGCGTCAAAACCATCGCCAACCACATCGATCACGCCATCAACATTGCAGGCGAAGACCACGTCGCCCTCGGCAGCGACTGGGACGGCGCCATCATCACCCCCAAAGACATGCGCACCTGCTTAGAATTACCCCGTTTGGTCGAGGAATTGCTCACACGCGGACATCCCCCCGAACGCATCCAGAAAATCCTAGGAGAAAACTTCCTCCGCGCCGTCGCTCAACTGCGAGACTAGCCACACGTCACAGGCCGTTCGAGCAACCAACGAACCAACGAACCAACGAACGAATGCCAGTTGGCTCGCGAGTGCGTGCAGTGGTGGACTGCCATTCCGTCGAACACAAGATAGTAAGCATGCTTACTATCTTCCAAGGAACGAAAAGGCACCTTCCTCTTGATCGCGACAACGAACGAAAGAATACCCTCCGCTTGATGGCCAGACGGAATCGCTCGGATGGCGATTTACGCGACAAGCACGGTACAAAACTCGAACGGCACACTTCGAAGGTTCGAGCGTGCCGGCGAGTGGAGGGTGATTGACCGAAACGGGTTGTGCCGGCGCGCCGTCAACGCCCCTTTGGGCTTACCGCTTTGGGCTTACCGCTTTGGGCTTACCGCTTTGGGCTTACCGCTTTGGGCTTACCGCTTTGGGCTAAGCTCGCGCTTCTTCGACGTCTTCATCAGCTTCTGTAAGATCTGCGGGAGTGAGGCGAGGCAAGCGACGCTTGCCGATGGGCCCCTCGTCCACGTAGTCGCGCAAGGCGAGCATGTCCTGCAATGCTTCAAGCTTTGCCAGAGCCTTGACCTCAACCTGGCGAATACGCTCTCGGGTGAGATTCATGATGGCGCCCACGTCTTCCAACGTCGTGCCGCCACGATCTGCAATATCTAATGCACAGGATTCGCCCATTTCCCAAACCTCCAAATCCGGAAAATTTAACTTGATGGCACCGGTTCGGGCCGAAACGTCAATGTAAAGATGATGTTTGCAAGAAACAAACGGACAGGGTCGGGGGCCACCCGTGCATTCTTCGCGTGCCTTGGGCCGGTGAAATTCGGCTTCTGGGTAGAGCAAACGGCCGATTTCCAGCTCGCGCTTGGTCATGCGCTTGACGCTGATCGTGCGAGCTCGCACGTCGCGCTTGCGTCGTGAACGACGCTGCTCACGCGTGATCGGCTTCGGCTCCAACGCGAGCGCCACACTCCCCTGACCATCTATGCTTAGATTCTGCATCGCGTTTAACTTCTCTTCCATGGTGCCTCTGCTCACTGTTCCTCGGTCGTCGCCCGCTTTTGCCTCAGGAAATCGCTACTGACTGCACGTTGGTCCGCGAGGTCAATCGCTTCTCAATCGTCGACAAGCGTTGGATCAAATCTTTGCTGATGGACTTCGCTTCCCCAACCTCACGAGCCACCACTCGAACGGTCGATTCTTCACGCCGTTCGCGCATCACGCCGTCCAGCTTTCCAAAAACACTTTCTAGCGTCACTGAAAGCTGCTCCAACTCGCCGCGCATGAATAGGAACTCACGCTGAATCTGCTCAATCGTGTAACTATCGGCCATCATCTGCTTCACGCGAACGATCTGCCGAACGACGCCGACCGGATAAATGCCCTTGGACCCGAGGTGCTTCCCCTTTTGGCCCACCCGGGTGCTCCGGGACAAAAGACCGAGCTGCACGTACTTGCGGAGCGTGGCCTCACTCAGCTGGACGCCATGGCTGGCGAAAACGTCCAAGATCTCTGATGAACTGATCCCCTTAGGGAACGTATGTTCAATCTGTAAGAGGAGCGCTTCACTAATCATGGGAGACAGGAGTCCATCCACTCAGCGACAGAAACCGTCGGCTGGGGTAAGCGTGAATATATTCTACTCAGTGGAGCGCTCAAAACTGTTTTCACAGGAAGTTTTGCGATCACTCGTAATTAGCGCGATGGACCTCGGATGGACGCATCAGTATGACATTTTATGTCCTCTCTAATGAATCGTCCATGGAGCTGATTCACCGTCCATGCCGCTTCCGGGCGCTGCCATCCCGTCCTTCGTTGTGGTCTGAGTCCGGTGCGAACCCCAAACCCTCGGCTGGCTAGACGTGCCGGGGGGTGTGCTAGGGTCCGGCCCGACGATGGAGAATTGGCTACACCGCGACGTGACGGTCAAGAGCACCCGCCTTCGCGTGATTGAAGCTGGAAGGGGTCGAGCTGTGCTGTTTATCCATGGTCTGTTTGAGGACGCTCGGACTTGGGAGGACGTGATGAGCCGCATGACTGAGCAGCGGCGGGTCGTCGCTGTGGACCTGCCTGGATTTGGGGAGAGTGAAAAACCACCCCTGGCACGCTTTGAATACACCGTGGATGCCTTCGCGGAGGTGCTGTGCGATCTCTACGGCGGTCTGGACCTTGGGCGCACTGCTGTTGTCGGGCACGGACTGGGAGGTGCCATTGCTCTGCGCTTGGCAGCCAAGCATCCTGAGCTCGTCTCAGCGCTCGCTTTGGTGGACACACTCTGTTACCCGGTTGATCCGGACCTCTATCGCTGGCTTGGGCGCGTGCCGTTTGTAGGAGGTCTCGTGTTCAAGCAGCTACTCGGTCGTTCCGCGTTCAGGGCTTTCTATGAAGACCGAGTCGTGGGTCGGCATTTCAAGGCTGATCCAGCACGCCTCAACGCCTACTACGATAATTTCAATTCTCCTGCAGCGCGCAGTTCAACCTTAGCAACCCTGCGCGCCACCGTGGATACACGGCCGATCGTGGCGGACATTGCGCGGATTGTTACCCCCACGCTTATTATATGGGGTCGGGAGGATCGAGTGTATCCCTGCGAACTCGGCCAACGCCTGGCCCGACAAATCCATGGTTCAGGTCTCCGATTGCTGGACACCGGCCACTCCCCACAAGAAGAACAACCCGATACTGTGGCGAGCGTGCTCACCGAATTTACTGATCGCTGGCATCCCCAGCTCTGATGCCGGGAAACGCGAACTTCCAACTATCTCCGCCGTGATCGCGTGCGCTGCTCCAGGAAAACAAGCCCTGCTAGCAACGCGCAGCCAGCCCCCAGCGCCAAGCCATAACCTGGAAGCGTTCCACCCCGAAACTCCAAACGATGGCGGCCCGGGCTCACATCGACCGCCACAAAGCCAGGAGCCACCTGAAACCATGCGACCGGTTTGCCATCAACAGCAACCTTCCACGAGGGAAAGGCGCTCACATGCGCCACCACCACAACAGGAGACGTCGTCGACACTTCGCCGATGATTTCGCCCGGCTTCTGGCTGAAGACTCGTGTGCTCGCACCTTCAACGTCGCACGTTGAACGGAGGACCGCGATCTCCTGCAACGGCGCCGCTGAGAAACGCAGGCGGACCAGCCTCCTTGGGTCCAGCAGCACCGAAGCTCGACTGCTTGCCAGCGTGGCCATCGCCTTTTCCCTCAGCGCCGCAGCTGGACCCGACCATTCCCCAGAAACACAGCCGACACCGAGTATTGACGGCTTCGGCTGAACCTCATACAGACCCAAATCAGCATCGCCCGCGAGCTTCTTGTAATGCGGTTCGGATAGCGCGTTGCACGCCAACACGAAGCCGACGCCGAGCGCGTTTGCTTCGACCCATGAATTAGCGGCTTCTGGCTCAAACGCGTGGTACGCGCGCCACAGAACTCCCACGTGTGCCCCGATGGCACCCGAAGCGGCCAAGTTCGCGGGGCTCGGCATTTCAAAGCCCGCCGTCCCCGCGCATCGACACTTGGAATCCATGGACAGGGGCACCCACAATCTCGCTCCGGCAACCTTTGCCAGAGCGTCCTTAACTGCTGCAAAGGCCGATGGTGTCGCGGCACCGCAGGGCGCCGTGCGGGTAACGGTGCTGAGCTCGGAGCGCACCGGAGCGTAACGCACCCACGTATCCAACAGACACGGCAGGAGCCATGCGGCCGCTATCACTGAACCAAACAATCGCGAACGAGCCCCAAAACCACCGAGACGAGCGCCGATCTTGAGCAAGGCCGGTTCAGAAACCTCAAGCGCTAACATCAGCACCACGCTCACCACTACCGGAACGACTCCCAGCGCACGGAGGGGTTGCGCAAACTCCAGGATAACCCGTGTGATCGTGTTGGAGTCCAGAAGCGGTCCTGCGCACGCAAGAATTAATGTTGCAAACAACGCGCACAGACCAAGCCTTGCATTCGGATTCTTCCAGAACAAAGCGAGGATGAGCACCGCCCCCAAAATCAAGGAGCTCAACCAGGATTCTCGATTCAAATCGAGCAATTCCCCATTGAGCAACCAATCGCCCAGGTGCCGTGTTCCAAATCCAACCCGTTTCCAACTGTTGAAATCAGGCCAGCCAAAAGGCGGCGCGAGCGTTGCCATTCCTTGACCATAGAGAGCAGCCCCGCCAATCAATGCCCCAAGCCCCGCGGCAACAGCATTGGCGCGAACTCTCACCGACCCGGAAACCAGCGCCACTATGGAAAGCACGCCTAGAAATGCCAAACAAACCTGGGGATGCGCTGCCATCGCCAGGGCTGCAACCAGCAATGAACTAGAGGCTCTCTTCGAAGTCAGAACCAATCCAACTAGAACCGTGGCTAGAAGCGTTCCGACGCACTGGGCAAAGAGCCCCATCACAAAAAATGCGTCCATCCCACCCACGAATCCATTGAACGGGGCGATCAGACTCATCACAAGTGCACCCAAGCAAGCGTGAAGTGGGCGCACACCGAAGCGAAGCGCAAACCCGAAGACAACAAGCGGCGCCAAGATGACGCTGGCTCCTCCAACCAGCATGGTCGCCTTCAAGCTATCCACACCGAGCGACACCAGCGTCGACGCGATCAACCATCCCAAGGGCGGGTAATGGTGCCCGACCGGAAAGCCACCTTGGTAGGCGTCCAGCCAGCCCGTTCCGAGGCCGGATCTTGCGAGCTCAGCGATCACATAGGCGTGCGTGCGTGCGTCTCCCTGCACCATGACGTGCTCTCGAAATAATGGCATCAAGTCGAGCGCTGTGACGTTCCCCGCCAGCACCACAAGTCCACAACTCAGTATCAAGAGCCACTGTGGCCGGCGCTCTGCGTGAACAACAGCAACTTCAGGATCTCCGATCCGACGCGCAAAAAACGTCGCCAGCAAGACCAGGAGCGTGATCAGCCCAAAAAGCATCGACTCAAGTAAAACACTCTCTGAGCCGCTTCCTTACTGAACGGGAAACGATGCTGTGGGCGGCTTCGATGCGGGAGCGACCGAACGGGCGGGCTCCCGACCGGGAACGCTTGAGGTAGGCTCCCTTCGTGAGCGAGGTGCACGTCTTGGTGCTGCCGCTGGCGCAGGCTTGGTGGCCACTGCTGGCGCAGGCTTCGACTCTGCAGCCGCCGGGCTCGGAGCTACTGCTGCGGGTTCTGGCTTCGGCTCTTCTGCCGGTGCAGGCTTGGCCTCCGGTGCAACCTCCGCGCTAACCGGCACAGCGGGCTGAACCTTAGCCGACTCAACGGAGACAGGGCGATCTGGACTCCTGACAGGCTCAGCGCTCGGCGCGCCCGACGGCGCCTGCGAACCAGTGACCGCGCTGTAGATCGCGGACCCGCCAATCGCGAAGAGGAATGCGAGCACGATCGTGACTATCTTGAGATTCTTCGCCCTGCGCTCGTCCATTTCGGGTGTGCGGATAAGCCGTGGCTGCTCCGGTTCAGTGAATGCATCGTGGAGTCCCCCGCTCGAACTCAGCGGTGCTGGCCCGTCAGAATAGTGACCGACTTCACCGGCTGCGAAGAATTCGTGGTGCTCATCGGGCTCACCGTGTGAACCGGTTGGAGAACGCTTCGCTGTGCGCCCGAGAGCGAGCGCCGCAGGAGACGCGGGCAGGGTCTGCGATGGCTCGGCGACCCTCGGCAACTCGCGAACCGGTACCAACGATTCCTCGAAACGCCCAGGTGAACCATACGTCCTTTCTCCCTTTGCTTCCTGAGCAACCAACAGGGGTTCGCCATCCTCTCGACGAGACGGGAAAGGGATCACCTTTCCTTCTTCGTGGCGGGCACCTCCTCGCGGCGAAGGTGTCACGCCGAGCGCGCGCGCGGAGCCTTGCAGATCGGAATCGGTTGACCCATCCATGAACGGAACTAGCGGTCCGAGGCCACTCGCGGTCTGGCTGAGGCCGCGGCGCCCCGCGCCCACCGCTTCCTGAAGCGAAGCTTGGAGTCGCTCGTCGGCAACCTGTGACACCTGCACATCCGGGCTTGCGGGTAACTCAGGCGGGGAATTCGCTGGCGGGGCAACCCCGAACATCGTCACCCTCGACCCCTCTACCGCTGGAACCATCATGTCGAAATCTGGGACTGCCCTCGGGCGGTCACTCGGCGTGGCTGGCCCCGGAGGAGGATCGCTCCAGTGCTGCGCCGCAAGCTCTCTGCCCGAACTCGCGGGGAGCTCGCCCAATGCCTCCAACTTGGACTCGCTGGGTAGCCGAGCGGGAACCACTTCGTCGAACGGGGAGCGTTTATCGGGCGGGGGTAGACTCTCGCTATGATGGCTCGTCGGCACGATGTCTTCGTCCGCGCCCAAATGGTCAGCATCTTCCTTGATCACCAACAGGCCTTCGAAGAACAACTTGCTGACGGTCTGGAGCGTCGATAAATCCTCAAAGGGCGAATCATCCACCACATCGAGCAACGTTCGCCTGCCATCGAACAGTTTTAGAATAGCATTCAGCTCATCGGGGATCTCGTTCAGACGCTCCATGAGCTGCTCGCTGGCAACTTCAAAAATCGCTAAGGCGGGCGGCAATTGCTCTGCGAGGCGACCCCATTCATCCACCCGGCGCATCCCCTCCATGAGCAAGCCCTGCGTTGAAGTGGTGATGACTTCATCATTCGCGACTGGACAAAACTCGACTTCGAAGGTGCCAACCGTCCAGAGCAACGCCCGATAAACCGCTTCTTCACCGCGCAGGCGGCCCATCACGGCGTCCACCACCCTGCCATCACGAAAATAAACGCGCGCCTCTCGCGGACCATCGGCAACCCGCGCCACGCCACTCTTGCGACTCACCTCAAAGGTCTGAAGCAAATCGACAACCCCCATGTCCTCCAACGAGCCGCTCAGGCGAGTGCGACGGCTATTCGGCATGGTGGTTGCCATGCTCTGTTGCGTCTTGCGTGCGAGCAGAAGTGTCACCCGAGCGATCAGCTCACGCACAAAGATGGGCTTGGTGAGATAATCCTCGACCCCAAGCTCAAGCCCCCGCATTTTGTCTTCGATCGATTTCTCGCTCGTGAGAAAAACCACCGGAATGGTTGATAGCTCGCGATTGTCTTTCAGACGCTTGACAAACGCATAACCATCCGTGCCTGGCAGACGCGTGTCCGTGAGGATGAGATCGGGAACCGAAAATTCCACCTTCTCAAGTGCATCGGCGGCATTTTCGGCGGTTGTGACGCTATAGCCCGCCTTCTTAAGGCTCACTTCCAACACACGTACGCTGCGGGGATCGGCGTCAACGAGGAGGAGTTGTTTTTTCGCCACGAGATTAGACGCCTATCTTGCCCAAGGATCGACTAGCTCACCAGCGCCAAAGCGAGCTTTCTTTATGGGGTGTTTGGGTGATTTCGCGGCTTCTGGGCGTGTGGGGGGAACCCTTGAGCCACTGAGAACACGCTCTTGGCCTTCCGGATCTGCCGCCTGGGGTACCGCAGCATCCTGCTCTGGAACCGCCGAATTCACTGATTTCGCTGCCGAGGCACTGGGCAATGCGAGCTTCCTCGGCAAGGGCACCTGAGGCAAAACTTGAGTATCAGTAAGGGGTTCGGGGCCACCCCGGCTCCGCCACAGCCAGACGCCAGTAGTTACCATGAGGAGGCTGACACCGAGCGCGATGCTGACCCAAGTGCGCCAGCGCCGAGCGGGCTGCACCACTTCGAACCCTTGAGTGACGGGTTCGAACTCTACCGGAAGCTGACGTTGAGAAAGCGAGAACCTTGCTCCAGCCTCGGGAGCCGAGGCTCGGGGCAAACCATGGACACCCCAAGCGTCACGGATCTGATCGAGCTCTTCAACCAACGCTGCCATCGTTGGAAAACGCTTCGCCGGATCCTTTTCGAGACAACGCAGGGTCACCGCTTCCAATTCCCCTAACGTCGAGCTCGCCAGCACTTGGCTCGGAGGCACCGGCTGCATGTACATGTGTTTCGTCAAGACCCCCATGAAGGAATCCGCCTCGAAGGGCACCCTCCCCGCAAACATTTCATACATCACAACGCCCAGTGCATAGATATCGACTCGCTGATCCAGTTCATCGCCGGCGGCCTGCTCCGGGCTCATATAATGAGGCGTACCAAACACGATACCTTTCTTGGTGAGACGGCTGGAACCCGCGACTTTCGCTAGACCAAAATCCAACACCTTGATCACTGGCTGTTCGCGGTTTGCGCCGACAATCTGAATGTTATCCGGTTTGAGATCGCGATGGATGATCCCTGCCGCGTGCGCTGCGCCAAGCGCCAACGCTACCTGCCGAATGAGCTCCAGGGCGAACGGCACTTGAATGGCTCCCTCTCGGCGGATCAGCTCACGCAGCGACGTGCCCGTGAGAAGCTCCATGACGAAATACGTCTGGCCTGAGGGGAGCGTTCCAAAATCCGTGATCTGCACCACGTTCGGATGATTGATGCGAGCCGCGGCCCTGGCTTCCTGCAAGAATCTGGCTCCAAGCTCTGCTTCGTTAGCGAGGTCTGCGCGAAGCGCTTTGAGCGCGAAACCGCGCCCAAGCGCCACATGCTTCACTTCATAGACCGTGCCCATGCCGCCCTCGCCCAGCACCCGTTCGACCTGGTAGCGCTGGTCAATCACCACGCCGAGCAGGGGGTCGTGGCGCGGCGCGCGCTCACTCGCTTCCAGAGCTGTCCCATCAAACGGGCAAAACTGAGCATCCGCTGCAAAGTACTGCTCGCACGCCGGGCACAAGGTTGATTGGTGCGAGCGAGCGACCAGAGGCTTCACGGCATAGCCGGGAACCTGGGATGGCGAATCAGTGCGCACGCTTTTGCTTTTAGGCAGGGGTTAACTTCGCCCCGCACTCCTCACAGAATTTGGCAAGCCTGGCGCAAGGCACTCCGCACTGCGGGCACGGGACCTTTGCGCTTGCACCTGCGTCTGCGCCTGGTGACTGCGCGACGGGCATGGGCGCGGCATAAGCACCTGGGTAGCCTGGCATGGGTCGAGCCATTCCTGGAAGGCCCCCCAGCATGGCACCGCCCATCCCGAGGCCAACGCCCAGTGCGGCTCCGGCAGCTGCCAGGCCCGAACCGCCTCCCGGCTGAGCCATGCCCTGCCCTGCCCCGATCATCGCCTCGGCATTGGCAAATTGCTGGTACCGGTTCATGTCCAAATGCTGCATGTAGCGAGCGCGATTCATGAACTCTTGATCCAGCTGAAATTGCCGCTGTTGAGCCTCTGCCTCCGCCCGGCTCACCCCAATCTTTGCCTTTCGCGCGTCGAGCTTGGCCTGGACGATCTGATCCTGCATCTGATCGACGCGGGTCTGATCCTCATCGGGAAGATTGATATTGAGCTTGGCAACTTCAAGCACCGCCACGCCGACCTGGGTGAGGCTCGGGCAATTGCTGACTATCGAACGCCCCACTTCGGGCCCCGCCGTTCCAAGATCCATGAACGTCAGGTTCCCTGAGCGGATGAGCTCAGTGAGGGTCGTGCGCAAGCCCATGAACAGCTGATCGCGCACCCAACGCAGCGCCTGCTCTGGATCCGAAGCTCCCGTTTGACCCAGGAATTCGGTCACAAAGCGCACCGGATCGATCACGCGATACGAGAACGTACCAAATGCACGCGGTGTCACCCGGAGCTCCAGCTCCGGATCGCGCATTGAGCCAATGCTGTCTCCGAAGGACTGATTATAGAGCGGGCGCGTGGTGACAAAGAACAGCTCCGAAATGAAGACGTTTCCGCCTGTCAGGCTATCGACCAACGCATTCAGAAAAGGAATATTTTGCGTCTGAAGCGTGTGGCGCCCGGGCGCCAATGCGCCGACAAACCGTCCGTCTTTGAAAAACAGGCACACCTCATCGCTGTCCACCGTGAGCTGGCTGTGGAAAGGGAAGGTCTGATCCGGGTGCTTGAAGACAACTTTATCTTTTTGCGCATCCGGACGCGCAATCGCCATCCGCGCAACACCAGTTTTTACGAAGTCGAAGATACCCATTTTATTCCTCAGCCTTAAATCACCAGCGTTGTCGCAGAGCGCCTGCAACCTAGGCCCCATGTCGAAAAGACGAAGAGACGACGAGGCGACGAGGCGGCACGGCAGCCGAAAGATAGTGCTAGCAGGTGACTCCTGCAACACACTAACCTTTCCCTTGAGTGTCTGAACCCATTCTCCCGACCCCAAGCGGCGCGCAGCTCCCAGTGCCTGCTCTGGCGTTTGCGTTGGATTTGCCCGCGCTCCCGGCTGCTGTTCAGCGCGTTCTGGGCTCCGGAACACCGCTCCCAGCCAAAAAGCTAGCTGCCCGGGGTGTCATCCCAGGCCTCAAGCCGGGCGATATCGCGACGGTGATTGCCGCACTCACCCACGACTCGGATCCCGAAGTGGCGGAGACGGCGCGCGCCACGTTTGCAAAACTGCCCGAGCCCATCCTGAACGGCGCGCTGACAAGTGACCTGCAAGCGCCCGTCATCGAATTATTCGCCGAACATTTTACGCGCAACCACGGCGTCATCGAGCAGCTCTTGCGCATGCCCCAGATCGGGGTTCGCGCACTCGAGTATATGGCTACGAGCGCCGACGAGCGCTCCGGTGAGCTGATCGCGACCAATGAAAACCTCTTACTGAAACACCCCACCATCATCGAGAAGCTCTACATGAACAAGCGTGTGCGGATGTCCACCGCAGACCGCTTGCTTGAGCTCGCGATTCGCAACAACATCGTACTCAACATTCCCGCTTACAAAGAAGCAGCCCAAGCCATTCGCAACGAGTTGATTGTGGAGCCCTCCGAAGAGCCCACCTTCGACGACGTGCTCTTCAGTGAGGCCCGTGCGCTCGATGAGAGCATCGTGCTGGGTGACGAAGATGACACGCATGAATTAGACGAGGAAGGCGAAGAGAAAGTTAAGGTGAAGTGCCTGCCGCTCCACGCACTGATCGCACAAATGACGATCACGCAGAAGATCAGAAAAGCGATGCTGGGCGACGCCGCCGCTCGCTTGATTTTGGTGCGAGATTCGAATCGGCTAGTGGCAGCAGCTGCCGCGAAAAGCCCTAACATGCGCGAACCCGAAGCCGTGCGGATAGCAGCCAGCCGTGCCGTTTCCGAAGACGTGTTGCGCATCATCTCGCTCAATCGCGAATTTACCCGGAGCTACCAAATCAAGCTCAACCTGGTGAGCAATCCGCGCACGCCTTTTTCATTTGCTTCGCGCATCGTGCCGCACCTGCGGGACAGCGATCTCAAGATCCTCTCGAAGAGCAAGAACATCACGGGCGCGATCTCGCAGGCTGTCCGCCAACAGCTGCAACGCAAAGAGAAGAAGAACAAAGTCTGAAGCGGCTATTGTTTTTTCTGCTGCTTGGCGAGCCGTGCCTTGGCCTTCATGTCACGGATCTCCTCGGCGCGTTTGACTTGCTCCGGATCGACCACGTAGCCATTCATGTGCTCTTTGGCTTCGAAGCTCGCTTTATAACGTAAAGCTTCAAATTTGGTCTTGAAGGGGCCAATCCGAACTCGGTGCCAGGTGCCCTTGCCGGGGAGGACGGCGGCGATCTGAAATGCTCGGTGCCCGCGCTGGCGGAGGGCTGCCACCAGCGTGTCGGCCTCGTCAACGTTTTGGAAACTGGCAACCTGTAGTTGCAATCCACCATCATTGCCCGCATCGGCGGCGCTGGCATCGGCGGGTGCTTCGGAGGCGCGTGCCGCAAGCGCGACTAGCGGATCCTTCGGAGAACGCGTCACGGACGTGGCGTTGAGCATCTCGCCAGTGGCCTGCAGCTTACTCGGAACTTTTCCGCTGATTTTGCTGATCCAGTCTTGGTCCGGGTCGGGAGCAGCATTTGGCGCAGGCTTAAAAAGCTGCCCTCGCTCATCTTTAACAGCTGCAAGTGCCGTGGTGGGTTGACCATGGTCACTCAAGATCTTCGGAAACGTCACATCCTTGGCCTTGAGTTCAGCCTCTGCACTCAGGTTTTGACGCCGCGCCTGCTTAACCAGCGCTTCTAGGGGGTCTGCGCTTGGCTTTTGAGTCGTGTCACGTCGATCCACCACCGTGATGCCCACAACCGTGAGCAGCCCCAGCACCAGTGCTCCCAGCCCGAGCGTTAGAAACTGCATAGGGCGGCCGCTGCCCTCCTGCTCTTGGATCTGGTCAAGATTGCGTACGTTCGCTGAGTCCATAGAAGCCCGGGGCCACGAGTAGCACCGCTGCTCAGCTTGGGCCCAATTCTTGACAGGCT
>Ga0105048_10002121_pt1 | contig 32057 bp, 28 predicted proteins | sample MAT05_FD_78382 | JGI IMG/M metagenome (GOLD analysis project Ga0105048, IMG submission 78382) | Freshwater microbial communities from Lake Fryxell liftoff mats and glacier meltwater in Antarctica - MAT-05 | ecosystem: Environmental > Aquatic > Freshwater > Ice > Liftoff microbial mat | place... | reverse complement strand
TTTCAATTTTTCACACCTGATAGCCGGTTCTGAAGGAACCCTTTGTTTCATTACCGAGGCTAAATTAAACCTGCTACCGTTGCCGCCTGAAGATGTTGCTTTGGTATGCGGACATTTTCAGACCCTACGTGAGTCGCTAGAGGCTAATTTGGTGGCTTTAAAGCACGGTTGTTACGCTTCTGAACTGGTTGATGATTACATCCTTCAACTCACCAAAACGAACATCGAACAAGCCAAAAATCGAGTGTTTGTAGAAGGTGATCCAAAAGCCGTACTGATGGTGGAATTTTTTGCCGATCCGACGCTCGGAAAAGAGAAGAGCGCTTTAGCAAAAGCACAAGCATTTGTGACTGATTTGCAAAGGCGAGGAATGGGGTACGCGCACCCAATTTTGCAGGGTGAAGAAACGCTGAAGCCATGGGCCTTACGCAAAGCAGGACTAAGTATTATGTATAGTATTCCTGGCGATGATAAGCCTGCCAATGTAATCGAAGATTGCGCCGTTGATCCGACCGACTTGCCCGATTATATAGACGAACTGGAGCGTATGGCGATGGATAAACATGGACTAACACTCGAATATTCGGCTCATGCCGGTGCGGGTGAGATACACGTGTTGCCCTTGATAAACTTAAAGTCATCGGAAGGGCGGACAAAATTTCGGGCGCTGCTGGCTGACACGGCCGCTTTAGTTAAGAAATACGGCGGCTCATTATCAGGGGAACATGGCGACGGGCGACTAAGGGGTGAGTTTATTCCGTTTATGCTTGGCGAAGCCAATTACCAGCTTTGTCGAGACATCAAAAACCTGTGGGATCCAGCCCGGATTTTCAACCCAGGTAAAGTAGTCGATACACCTCCCATGAATGAATTCCTGCGGTACGAAGCTGATAAACCCGTTCCACAGCCGACTACTATTTTCGACTTTTCACGAGATGGTGGTTTACTCGAACTCGCTGAAAAATGTTCTGGGTCAGGTGATTGTCGTAAAACAGAACTGTCGGGAGGAACCATGTGTCCCAGTTTCATGGCAACCCGTCGTGAAAGCGATACTACGCGAGCTCGGGCTAATATGCTCCGTCATTTTTATACTGATCAGCAACAGCCTACTTCCCACGATTATGAGGAAGTAAAAGACGTTCTTGATCTCTGTCTTTCGTGTAAAGCGTGCAAAGCGGAGTGTCCCAGTAGTGTAGATATGGCTCGTATGAAAGCCGAATTTACCCAACAGCATTATAATCAGAAAGGCGTTCCACTGCGAGCGAGGCTAGTCGGTAATTTTACCCGTCTTATGTCCTTGGCCAGTCTGGTTCCCTGGGCTTACAATGCCATTTACGACCAGCCTACCCTCCGCCGACTAGCTAATCGACTCGTGGGTTTTCACCCAGAGCGGACCATGCCAAGGCTGGAGAGAGAGACAGTTAAAAAATGGAGTGAGGGAAAGGCCGCTTTTCTACCTGTGACTTCGCAATCCACAACAGTTTTGCTCTTCATTGATGAATTTACCAATTACAATGATGTATCCGTTGGGAAGAAGGCGGTGATGTTGTTGAAGCGATTGGGCTACAACGTGCAGCTTCCTAAAACGGCAGAAAGCGGCCGGACGTATTTATCGAAGGGCTTAGTAGAAGAGGCCCGCAAACTGGCTATTCGCAACGTGACATTGTTAAAAGATCTTGTGTCTGCGAAAACGCCCCTTGTTGGCTTAGAGCCATCAGCAATTCTAACGTTCCGGGATGAGTACCCCGACTTGGTGCCCGCCGAACTTAAAGCGGATGCGCAACGAATTGCACAGCATACATACCTATTTGAGGAATGGCTGGCAAAGGAGGCTGAGGTCAACCGAGTCCGACCAAATCAATTTACGACCGAAACCCGATTGGTAAAAGTTCACGGGCACTGCCACCAAAAAGCTTTATCGAGTATGGTGCCAGTCAAAAAGATCTTGTCATTACCACAAAACTATACAGCCCAATTAATTCCGTCGGGTTGTTGTGGCATGGCAGGGTCGTTTGGTTATGAGGTAGAACATTACAACCTATCGATGCAAATCGGAGAGCTGGTCTTATTTCCAGCCGTTCGGGCCACCGCTGACGATGTTATTATTGCTGCACCAGGCACCTCCTGCCGACATCAGATTAAAGACGGTACAGGCCGGAAAGCACTGCATCCGGCAGAGATTCTGTTTGACGCCTTAGCCTAATAATTCTCAATAGTGGGAGATGCCACTCCTAACTCTGCATCCCAAACAGACTTTCAGATCAGTGACACCTGGCGTTGTCGTATGAAGGCTTTTTATTGTGTGGTTTAGCCATCAGGCTGCGTTATCACAGCAAGCGCGGACATGTTCACAGAAATTTAACGTCGAGGTTATGGAATGTATATAATCGCTGCATCTACCTACAAAAGCAACTTTTTTATTAATTCAGACAACATTGACCTTAAAACGTATTGAAAAAACAATGAACAAAAGTCCCCCCAAATTACAATTTTATTCTGGCTGGAAAGAGCCTCCGAACTCCTAACACACAAGATGTTAGGTTTGTTATGAAGATGAATTCTATGGGCTGTGTTTCTTGTTAAATTTATACAGCCTATTTATGAACTACTACTTGGGTTGATTTTTTTTGGTAGCAGCACTTGCATCGTATTGCATTCAAAGCCCTACTTTTGTCGAAGGCTTGACGCATGTTCACCAAAATTTTATTGCAGTAAAAGCCGCCGTTGTAAAATTTTTGACTTTTTTTGAAGAGCGAAAATCAAACTTTCAATTTAACCCTTAGTACAAGTTCAATGAAAACACAGAATCCTGCTCCAGCACCCGCCAAAGTTGCCGCGCCTAAGAGAAAATCCGGTGGCCTGAATCCAGCATTGGTCATTCCGATTTTATTGGTAATCGGTCACTTGGCTTACTACCTCATCTTCGGTGACGGCAGTCACTTTCAAGATGGCGACAACTCGAAGCAGCCTCTGGCTGGCGATTTCTTCGGAATCATCTTCAAAGGTGGTTTCATCGTACCAATCCTGTTCACCTGTTTCCTTTGCGTACTGGTGTTTTCGATTGAGCGTTTCATTACCATTGGCCGTGCCAACGGCTCCGGCTCTGTAGATGACTTCGTTTTGAAAGTGAAAAACTTGCTCGACAAGAACGAAGTAGAAGCCGCTATCCGTGAGTGCGACAAGCAAAAAGGCTCTATCGGAAATGTGGTGAAAACTGCTTTGATTAAGTATCAGCAACTGGCTTCAGACACAGATATGTCGAAAGAGCAGAAGTTAGCTGCACTTTCTAAAGAAGTGGAAGAGGCTACAACGCTCGAACTGCCGATGCTGGAGAAAAACCTCGTTATCATCGCCACGCTCGCATCGGTTTCTACCCTGATTGCCCTTCTCGGAACGGTAATCGGTATGATTCGGGCCTTCTCGGCAATGGGTGCTACGGGTCAGCCCGATACGGCCGCTCTATCAAACGGTATTTCTGAGGCCCTCGTAAACACGGCCGTTGGTATCGGTACGGCTGCTATTGCAACCATCATGTACGCGTATTTTACAAGCCGTATCGATGCTCTGACATACAACATCGACGAAATCGGTCTGAGCATCCAGCAGAACTTTGCCGCTCACAACTAAGCGCGAAGCCAATCTGGTTATCAGTTTACACTTTAATTAGTAACGACACATGCCACGAGTAAAAACCAAACGGCACGGATCCGGTATGGATATGACCGCGATGGTGGACGTAGCGTTCCTGCTGCTGACGTTCTTCATCCTGACCGCCCAGTTCCGGGTACAGGACGCGGCAACCATCGAGACTCCGTCGTCAATCTCCGGTATTAAGGTGCCCGACAAGGACATCATGACCATTGGCCTGAGCAAAGACGGAAACGTTTATTTCGGTATCGACAATCAGCAAAAACGCCGGGATATGCTCGACAACTTTGCGGCCGCCAACGGCATGTCGTTTACTGAAAAAGAGAAAAAAGCGTTTTCGATCCTATCAAGTTTCGGTGTGCCAAAAAGTCAACTCAGAGCGTTTCTGAATCTTGATCCCGAACAACGTAATGCGTTCAAACAACCGGGTATCCCCATCGATTCGACGGGAGCCGGTGTCGGCAACGAGTTGAAGGACTGGGTTTTTAATGCCCGGAAAGCGAACAACGATCTGCGGATTGCCCTGAAAGGGGATAATCTGGCGAAGTTCCCGAGTTTCAAAAATGTGCTGGGAACCTTGCAGGCGCAGAATATCAACAAGTTCAACCTGATTACGGGTACGGAAGCACCCCCGGCAGGTTGGAAGAACGAGTAATTTATCTGTTTATGGTTTCAAGTTCCAGATTTCAGGGTTCAAATGGACCGATGAAATCTGGGACTTAAAACCTAAAACCTGAAACAACCATGTCAGAAATAGACACCTCCGGTGGGGGTGGTAAAGGTGATGGTAAGGTAAGGGCCAAGAAAGCGTCAACCAAAATTGACATGACCCCGATGGTGGACCTTGGGTTCCTCCTGATTACCTTTTTCATCCTCGCTACTACCCTGAGTAAGCCATCGTCGATGACGCTTAACGTGCCGGATAAAACAAAGACCGAAGAAACGGAACCGATCAAGGCTTCGAACGTAATGACGATTTTTCTGGGTAAGGATAACAAAGCACACTATATTTTTGGGAAAGCTGCCTCAGAAGACCCGGAAATAAAAACAGTAGGTTTTGGCTATGACCTCCGTAAAGCCATCCTGACGGAAGCCCAAAAGGTGCCCGCCGACAAATTTGTGGTGGTGATTAAGCCAACCAAAGAGTCCACCTATAGAAATGTTGTGGACATTATGGACGAAATGGCCATTACCAAAATGAAGCGGTACGCGCTTGTGGACGAATTGATGCCGGACGAGAAAAAACTTCTCAAAGACAAATTAAAGTTAGACCTATAACAACACCATGGCAGAAACGACAGCGAAAGCAACACTTGACGACATAGTGTTTGCGAACCGAAACAAAGCGTATGGTGCTTACTCGCTACGGAAAGGATATCCGACCACGGTAGCCCGCGCCCTGTTGATTGGTGCTACGGTGTTCATTTTGGCAGTATTGGCACCAACCATTATTAGTGCCATCACGCCGGATAACTCCGACGATCAGGCAATGGTGGAAGTTGACTTGATGAAATTACCGCCCCCGCCAATTGATCCCAACGAGCCGCCACCACCGCCACCCCCGCCAATCGAAATGCCGAAGGTGAACACGGTGAAGTTCCTCCCACCCGAAGTTAAGCCGGATGAAGAGGTTCCCGAAGAAGTACCCCCACCAGCCGTGGAGGAATTGAAAGAAGCCGTGGCTGCTGAGAAAACTCAGGAAGGCGACCCCAATGCCGAAGAGGTAATTGTGGCTCCTGAAGAGACATCAGGCCCTACAAAGGTGGAAGTAGCTGTTGAGGCTCCACCTAAAGATGACCAAGTGTTTACAGTGGTAGAGCAGCAGCCAGAATTCAACGGAGGTATGAGTGCGTTGAACCAGTACCTTAGTAAAAATATTCGCTACCCAGCAGCAGCCCAGCGGGCCAACGTTTCGGGTCGGGTATTTGTAAGCTTCATAGTAAACACCGATGGTAGTATTCAGGATGTTCAGGTACTCAAAGGTCTTGGGTTTGGTACTGATGAAGAAGCCACTCGTGTAGTGAAGTCAATGCCAAAATGGAGACCTGGTAAGCAGTCGGGTCGTCCGGTTCGTGTAAAGTATAACCTGCCCATCAACTTCCAGTTGGAGTAATGCCGCAGCGAAATAGAGTATCGGAGCGACTGACGCTGGTTTTAGCGGTACTTGCTTCGGTGGCATACCTGGGAGGAGGCATCGCACTGATAGCCTCCTCTCAACGTTTTGTCATTTTCCCTGCCCCCGGTCTGCTTCGTTATGGTTTGGCCGTCCTTCTGATCTGGTACGGTGGCGCTCGTGCTTATCGTGCTTATTATCTTTACAAAGACAGTCAGCACGAAAATTGAACGTAATGCTTTAAACCAAGAGATTGCAAATTTGTCTAAAAATCATCAAAGCAATGGTTGTGGAATATGGCCTCGCTTTGCACCTATAAGCTGATGATGAAAAAATTGCTCTGGTCATTCGTAGTCAGTATTGTTGCCTTTGGGTGCAACTCAGAGAAACAGCAGGCTTTAGATACGCCTTCCCGTGGTGAAATTACTGTAGTTTCGGATGAGTCATTCCGACCATTGGTTGAACAATTGACGGGCACTTACTCAGGAATTTACCCGAAGACAAAGTTCAATGTGTTGTTCCGGCCCGAAAAGGAAGCTATAGCCATGATGCTTCGTGACAGTGCCCGTATGGTTTTCTGCACTCGAGTACTCACTAAAGGCGAGCAGGCTGTGCTGGATCAGCGCAAAATTGTTGGGATAACAGAACGAATTGCTACTGATGGAGTAGCCCTGATAACGGGAAAAGCCAATACTGACAGTTTGGTAACGATGGCCGAGTTGCGGGGTTTATTCAACGGGCAACTGAAAAACTGGGAGCAGTTGAGGGGAGGTAATCAAGCTGGACCTGTAACGCTTGTTTTTGATAATGGCAATGGAAGTAATATCGACTTTGTGCTGCGAACCTTTGCCGTTAAATCAATTCAGGGTATCCGAATTTTTACAGCAAAGTCTAATCGGGAGGTTATTAGCTATGTTCGCGAGAATCCACGGGCATTAGGGTTTATTGGCGTAAACTGGATCAGCGACGGCGATGAAGCACTCACCGCTGAACTATCGCGGGACTTGCGAGTACTTGGTGTTTCTGACCAAGTAAACCCTACTGGTATTAAAGACTATTTCCAGCCTTTTCAGCGTAGTTTGGGTTTACAGGATTATCCACTTCGCCGTCCTTTGTACATCATTAGTCGGGAAGCACATTCTGGTTTGGGTAGTGGACTAATCAATTATCTTGCCCGCGATGTCGGCAGTCTGATAATTGAAAAATTGGGTCTTTGGCCTACAAGGCCATATAATCGGGAGGTTTATATTCAGAAGTAAGTAAATTTTTGGGTTTAACTGCAATTTTTTACTTTTGCAGCTTGTTTTATTTAGACAGTAAATAACTAATTCTTACCAACCTGAAGTACATGATGAAGATTCAGAAAAAATCGCTAACGACAGTTCTGGCACTGGGGACTATGATGTCGGCTCCGGTGTTTGCGCAGGACGTTCAGACGGGCTTGAAAGACCTGGAGTCGGAGCGGTTTGCTAAAGCTGAACAGACGTTCACGCAGTTGGCAAACAGCGCGCCAACAGCTGATAATCAATATTATCTCGGATATTATTATCTCCGCACCAACCAATTAGACAAAGCGCAGGCCGCTTTTGAAAAAGGCGCCGTTGCTGATCCGAAAGCGCAACTTAACAACGTAGGTCTGGGGGCCGTAGCCTTGGCAAAAGGTGACCGGGCTGGTGCTAAAGCTAAGATCGATGCGGCTGTTAATGCCACCAAGAGTAAGAACATGGATGTTCTATTCCGGGCTGGAGAAGCATACACCCTTAATGAAAAAACAAACGACCCTGCTGAGGCAGTCCGCCTTCTTGATTTAGCGTCTAAGCTGGATAAGAAAAACAGCAACGCCGATATTAAAATGGCGATGGGTGACGCTTATTTCATCAAAAACGATGGTGGCACTGCCGTGTCTCGTTATGAAGATGCTTTAATGGCTTCGCCAAATCTGGCCGAGGCTAATTATAAGATTGGTCGGCTTTACCTGCGGGGCAAAAACTACCCATTGGCGCAGACGTTCTTTAGTAAAGCTATTGAAAATGATCCTGAATTCGCTTTGACTTATCGCTCATTGGCCGATGCTTTGGCTGGTGCCCGTGCGTATAAAGGAGCGGCCAAAAACATGGAGCTGTATGTTCAAAAAAGTAATACGACAAATCCGGATTACTTGACAACAGTAGCCAAATACTACTTTTTAGCAAACGACTATATCAAAGCGACCAGTTATCTGGATCAGCTACAGGGCAAAGTTAATGATCCCGTTCTGGATCGGATGTACGGCTGGGCTTACACGGCACTTGGCAAAAATGAGCAGGCTGTTCAGGCTCTGAACAAGTTTATTGCCGCTGCTCCACAAAAAGTGATCTATGACGATTACAAATACCTGGGCCGCGCTTATGGTCAGTTGGGTACACCCGAAGCAGATTCTCTGGCCATTATCAACTTAGAGAAAGCAGCACCAGAAGATACAACGGAGAACTTATACCGCGAGATCGCTAAAAAGTACAACGATGGCAAGAAATACGACAAGACGTTCGATTATTACGCGAAAGCCATTGGTACGGGTAAACCCCTCAATAACGATTACCTGTTGATGGGCCTGGCTGCTTATAACTACGGTTTCCGAATTGGTCGCGATATAATGAAAGAAGATACTGCTGGTGCTAAGCAATTGCGCAAGCAGTGGTTCCTACGGGCTGATTCGGCCTACGCAAAGCTCGCTGAAATAACACCAGCCTATTCTCCTGCTTACTATTATCGGGGTGTATCGAATTACTACGCTTACCCGTCGTCTGAGTCGCTAAGTAACCGGGCTTTTGTTCCTTTTTTAGAAAAATTCACAGAAATGGCTCCTCAAGACATTACTGCTGATGCCTCGAAAGCCCCTCAGTTCAATCGTCTCCTGTTGCAGTCGTACAGTTTACTAGCTGCTGATGCTGTAACTCGAAAGGATGAGACTAAAGCAAAGGACTATGCAACAAAAATGTTAGCTATTGACCCCAACGATAAGCGGGCAAAAGATTTCCTGGAAGGTCCAAAGCCAGCGCAGGCAGCTCCAGCTGCTACGCCAGCAACAACAAAACCAGCGCCCAAAACACCAGTTAAAAAAGGTTCTGCCAAATAAAGAGTAACAACAAGTTAATGAAGAGCGGCCTCGTTGGGGGTCGCTCTTTTTGTGCTAAACCAATGCATAAAACCGGGAGGTGTAACACCCGGCACCTATTATTTTCGATCAGTCGTCGTAACTTTGCGCCCGCGATTAACCAAATCACCAAAGCCCACTACTAAACCTCATGCTTAATCTTGTACTGTTTGGCCCTCCGGGTGCGGGTAAAGGCACACAAAGTGAGAAACTTATTGAAAAATACCATTTGGTACATCTGTCTACTGGAGATTTATTACGATCACAGATTGCAACTGGCACCGAGCTTGGGTTACGAGCTAAAGCCCTGATGGATCAAGGTTTACTAGTGCCAGATGAAGTAGTGATTGGCATGATCGATAACAAACTGAGCGAAAATCAAACTGCGCCGGGGTTCATTTTTGATGGCTTTCCACGAACGGTTCCACAAGCTCAGGCGTTAGACGATTTGCTGGCTCGATACAACGAGCAGATTACCACAATGGTCGCATTGGTAGTTGAAGAAGAAGAACTTACACGTCGATTACTGAGTCGTGGTCAAACATCGGGTCGGCCCGATGATCAAAATGAGGAATTGATCCGCCGTCGGGTAAAGGAGTATAATGAAAAAACAACTCCGGTTGCAGGTTATTATGGTAACCAGGCGAAATACGCAGTTATTGACGGTATTGGCAATATCGACAGCATTTTCGAGACTATTTGTCACAAAATAACAGAAGCCCAACCAGGCTGACGAGCTTTGACCACCGGGTGTGGGCATTCTACGTTAAGCCGGTGGGAAACAACAGAGCATGGCATCATCAAACTTTATAGATTACGTTAAAATAAATTGCCGTTCTGGCGCTGGCGGTGCTGGGTCGGTGCATTTCCGGCGTGAAAAACACGTCCCCAAAGGAGGCCCGGATGGAGGAGATGGCGGCCGGGGAGGTCACATAATTCTTCGAGGTAACGCCCAACACTGGACATTGCTACACCTTAAATATCGGAAACACATAAAAGCCGAGCCTGGTAAAGCCGGAGAAGGTGGCCGGAGAACGGGCCATGAGGGTGAAGACGTATACCTGGACGTTCCTCTTGGAACTATTGCCCGCCATGCTGAAACAGGTGAACACATGGCCGAAATCACCACCGAGGGGCAGGAAATTATTTTGCTGCCAGGTGGTCGGGGTGGTTTAGGCAACGACCATTTTAAGTCAGCCACGAAGCAAACACCCTACTATGCACAAACGGGTGAGCCAGAGCAGGAAGTATGGATTGTTTTAGAACTCAAGTTGCTGGCTGATGTTGGTTTAGTTGGTTTCCCTAATGCGGGTAAATCAACGCTATTGTCTATACTCTCTGCAGCCCGGCCAGAAATCGCTGATTATCCCTTTACTACACTTGTCCCCAATCTGGGTGTGGTGGCCTATCGCGATTACAAATCATTTGTTATGGCCGATATTCCTGGAATTATTGAGGGAGCTTCGCAAGGGAAAGGTTTAGGCTTACGTTTTCTTCGGCATATTGAGCGAAACTCAGTGTTACTCTTTATGGTGCCGGTAACAGCTGAGGATATCAGGGCAGAATACAACACGTTAGTGAATGAGCTTCATCAGTATAATCCTGAATTATCAGATAAAGAGCGGTTGTTAGCCATCACAAAAACAGACCTTGTTACGGAAGATGAGTTAGTTTCAATAAACAAATTGTTACCGGAACGAGTTAAATGCGTCTTCATATCAGCAATAAACCAACAAGGTCTGACCGAACTGAAAGATGCAATCTGGCAAACATTATCGGATGCTCAGGTGATTGTTCCAGCCGAAGAATAAGTTTATCATTTCTCTTTAAGCATTAAGCGTTTACTTTACCTGTGATGAAAAATTATACGTTCTGGGCAGCTCTAACCGGGCTGCTTGTTTTTTCTTGTGCCGTCAATGCCCAAATTCAGGTAACTTTTCCCACCACTCGGGCCGTTTTTCAGCGTAATAATGCTAACCAGGGTACGGTGCGTATTGCTGGTCTGTATACAACGGCTGTAAATCGTATTGAAGCCAGGTTAACTGCGCTCAACGGCGGTGCTGGATTCGATTATCGGACTATTCAAAACAATCCTACTGGTGGAAGTTTCACGGGCGAGCTGACAGGGGTTGCAGGGGGATGGTATCGCTTAGAGGTGCGGGGCGTACTCAACGACCAGACGGTTGGCTACGTAGCTTTAGAACCCATTGGCGTTGGCGAAGTATTTGTTATCGCCGGGCAGTCGAACGCACAAGGCGTACGTTCGGACGGTTTACCAGCAAATGACGACCGGGTTAATGCGGCCGTAGTTGGTACTCAGAATGAATCCCTGACTGAACCTGCTTACCCGACTTTCCGCAAAGTTGATAACAATATCGTAATTGCTCCTCGTGGTAATGGCCCCTACTATTGGGGACGTTTGGGCGATTTGCTCGTACAGCGATTGGGTGTACCAATTATGTTTTTTAATGTTGGGTGGGGTGCAACAACGGTTCAGAACTGGCGACAAAGCGCTGAAACGGGTCAAACGGCCAACGTGTATTCACAAGTACCTTTGCCGCCGGGAATGCCCTGGGCCAATTTTAAACAGGCTACCCAATTTTACGCAAGTATGTATGGCATGCGTGCTATTCTTTGGCATCAGGGTGAAGCTGATAACTTTGTGAATACACCTACAGATCAATATACCAATGATTTGTTATGGTTGGTGAACAGAATACGTCAGGAAACAGGAAAAAACATTCCCTGGGTAGTTTCCAGGGCTTCTTTTGATAGTGACCTGGCGTTATTTGGTCGGACAACAAACCCCAAAATTATAGCGGGTCAGAATGCTGTTATCAATCCGGCAGGTGGCATTTTCCCCGGCCCAACAACAGATGATTTTATAACCACGGCTGATCGTTTAGATAACACGCACTTTACCGATGCAGGTTTGGCTAAAGTCGCCACCCAATGGAACAGTGTGTTGAATGATAATTTCTTTGGAAACGCACAGCCTATCGCGCCTGCCTCTTTGGTAACAATAGCAACAGGTTGTCCGGGTAGTAACCAGGTAACCTACACGCCAAATGGCCAGTTTTCGAGTGTTGTTTGGGAAGCTATTAACGATCAGGGTCAGGCAGTAAGTATACAGGGTGGTCCAAGCATTACAAAAGGCAGCGGACCAGCTCGCTATCGGGCTAAAGTGCGCGACGGATTCGGCAATATCAGCTACTCGGGCGCTGTTCGTGTTTCAGATGCGCCGTCGATAGGAATAACCGGGCCGACAACATTTTGCGAGGGGGGGGCAGTAAATCTGACTGCTAATTATGAGAATAATGTCTCGTTTATAAACCAACAGACTAATGCAGTTGTAGGTAACAACAGGACATTATTGGCTAATTCATCGGGGAATTTCGTTGCCCGTTACCGCGATGTAAGCGGATGTGATTTCAACTCCCAGGTGGTAAATATTCAGGTCGATAAAAATCCTTCTGCGCCAGTTATTGCCAATGATAAACCAACCATGTTTTGTGATGGTGATAACACCACCTTACGGGCCAATGTTGATAATGTCCGGTACAACTGGAACAGCGGTCAAAACAGTAAAACGATTGATGTTCGCCAAAGCGGAAACTTTCGACTGACCATAACTGATCAAAATGGGTGTACTTCCCCACAATCTAATGAAGTAAACGTAGTAGTTAATCCAAACCCAGCTACCCCCACAATAAGCAGCAATGGTCCTACTACTTTTTGCGCCGACCGAAACATAACCTTGTCCGCGCCCGAAACGACAGGGTATCAATGGAGTACAGGAGCCACAACACGAACTATCACGACCAATCAAGCGGGTGGTTACGCATTGCGGGTAAGAAACCAGTTTAATTGTATTTCGCCCGAATCGCCCCGAATTGACGTACGGGTGAATCCTCTGCCTAATGCCCCGAACGTAACGGCTTCGGGCCGGACCACGTTTTGCGATGGCGATCAGGTTAGGCTGACAGCCACCAGTGCCTTCCGTACGTTCTGGTCTACAGGAGACTCAACGCAAACCCTATCTGCGCGAACATCGGGTAATTATTCGGCTCGTACCCGCGATAATAACGGCTGTATTTCGCCACAGAGTAATATCGTAACGGTGACAGCCCGGCCACTACCTGGTACACCGACTATCAATCAAGTCGGTACGTTCTCGCTACAAGCTATAAGCTCATCAATCGGAGGAGCTTCGTATCGCTGGTATCGGGGTGCCGACTCACTTTCTGTTCAGACATCCGTCATCAAGGCCGGGCAGTCGGGCAGTTACCGGGCGCGTACCTACATCGTTTATAGCTCCGATCTGACTTGCTACTCTGCCTTCTCTCCCAATTTTGCCTATACGGTCGACCCGAGCTTCAATGGTCTGAGTATTTATCCTAATCCGGCACCTACTCAGCAGGTTACCGTAGAGACATTAGAAAATATTCAGAATGCGGTTGTTACAATTTACACGTTGCAGGGGCAGGAAGCTCTCAATTTTAATGTACCCTCCTTTAGCGAGCGTCAGCTGCTTAATCTAACAGCGATTCCGGCAGGACACTATGTTTTGCAGGTTAGAGCCCCTGATTTCAATGTTTCAAAGCGTATTTTGGTTGGTTTCTGACGCGCCAACTAAAGCCAGAAGTATAAATTTGATGCGCATAAAAGACTATGTAAATAAAAAATCCTGGCCACGAGCCGGGGTTTTTTATTTACATCTGGTGATTGATTAATTGTATTTTATTGGGATATACTAATTTTGTAGATAGTGAGGTATGACAGACCTAGACAGATTGTTACGAATCGAACAGAAAAAAGACTAACTTTCTCTATGGTTTGGGCTGATTTTTGAGAAGCAATAAATGAGGCTTGTAAGATATTTTTATGAAACAGAGCATATTGGGTGCATGTGGCGGAATCCTGTTGAGTTTGTCGCTATTGTCGGCCCACGTTACCGCACAAACGATTCGGATTACTTACCCTGAAAGTCGCGCTGTGTTCCAGCGTAACCTCGACCAAACGAGTATCATTTATGTATCAGGCAACTATTTTCAGCCTGTTGATAGCGTTCAGGCTCGGTTAGTATTCGAGAATCCGGGTCAAGGTCTATCAACCAACTGGCAAACCGTTCAGCGAAATCCTCAGGGTGGAGTTTTTCAAGGTCCGGTTCGCGGCACTACGGGATGGTATCGGCTTGAAGTAAGAGCGTTTACTGGTCGTAATATTATTGGTGAGGATGTTATAAGAAAGGTGGGTATTGGTGAGGTATTCATTGTAACCGGACAGTCGAACGCGCAGGGATTTCAGGATTTGGGCGCTGCTGGTGCCGCCGATGACCGGGTGAATTGTGTGGACTACGATAATTTTGCGAACAGTTCGTTAGCAGATCCGCCTGCTCCAAAGTTTCAGCAACTTAGTGCAGGGGCACTTATTGGCCCTCGTGGACAAAGTGCCTGGTGTTGGGGAATTCTGGGCGATCTGATTGCCAAACAGTATAACTGCCCTGTACTTTTTATAAATACGGCCTGGGCCGGAACTACCATCCGAAATTGGGTTGAAAGCTCGCGAGGACAGGTTGCCAAAAATATTTTTGCAATAGGCACGCCCAACGAAAACTTTCCGACAGGTATGCCCTATGGCAACCTGATTATTGCGCTTCGCTATTATTGCTCTCTTTTTGGACTAAGGGCCGTTTTGTGGCAACAGGGCGAAACTGACAATGTACCGCTCAACCTACAGCGAAAAGAATACGCCGATGCTATGCAGTTTCTAGTCAATCAGACCCGGGCTGATACCGATCGTTATCCTGCCTGGATTCTGGCTCGTTCGTCGTATAATCAAGGTAAGGTAAGTCCAAGTATCATTCAGGCTCAGTCTGATGTAATCGGTACATACAACAATAACGTGCTGCCTGGACCATTCACCGACCCAATTCAAATTCCCCGCCCCGGCGACAATGTTCACTTTGGGGGAGATGGTTTGCGACAGTTAGCACAGGCATGGTATAATACCATGGACGCCATCTTCTTTACAAGCTCATTGCCTTTGCTACCGTTGCCTCAGCCTGCTATAACGACAACTTGTGCGGCAAACGGCAGTGCGGTAACTGTACGCCTACCCGATGGCTATTCGAGTTATAGCTGGCGAAGTGGCGAAAAAACGCAGGCATTGACCATCTCTACACCGGGTGTGTATCGGGCAACGCTAAAAGATCTAAAGGGCAATACCTTCCTGTCGCCCGCTGTCGAAATCACTAATCCTATTCGGCCTGCTACTCCTACGATCACGCTTGCCCGCCAGCCGGGTACGCCAGCAACGGGCGATCAGCAGGTTTGCTCCGATTCAGTGCTGACACTAACGGGTAATGCGCCATCAGATATTCGCCTGATCTGGAATACTGGCGCTATTACGCGCACCCTATCCGTGGGTGCAGCAGGTGCCTATACGGTGCAGGCTTCAAATCTATTCGGTTGCCGTTCGGTCCAATCGGCACCGGTTAACCTAGTGGTTCGTCCCCGCTTAATTATTCCGATTATTTCCCAGGCTGGCACCTATTCACTTAAGGCAACCGTACCGGCAGAGTCAGGGTTTGGTGATTTTTTTGATTGGCGCCGGGGTAGTAATGCCCTACAAAATCAGAATACATCCATTGCTAAAGTAGGCAGCAGTGGCGTTTATACAGCCAGAGCCAAAACGGTTTATAAACTAACCAATGGCAGTAGTATTACCTGTTACTCGAGTTTCTCGAATCCGTTCGACTATGTACTCAATGCTACTGATCAGGGCATGAGTGTTTACCCAAATCCTTCGAAAGATGGCGTGGTCTATGTTGAAACGCTGGAAGACCTACCCAATGCTGAGATCACGGTTTATACCCTCACTGGCCAGTTGGTTTTCAGTAAGAAAGTAGATTCATTGAATCAGCGCCAGTGGCTGCCTCTGTCTACTATGGGCAAGGGGCAATATGTTGTTCGTGTGCGTTCAGCAGGCTTCAATGTGGCCCAACGGTTCGTGATTGATTAATCTCCTCAAAAACGCCCGTGTTCATTTTATGATTAACTTGCGCTCCTATTTAGAGAGGAGATTTATATGAATGCAGCTTACGTACCATCGGACTATCTACCGGTGTTCATTCAACTATTGTTAGCGCTTGGGTTTATTGTCACTACCATGATTGTGACTCACTCAATAGGGCCGAAACGCCATAGCCAGAAAAAAGACGATCCGTTTGAGTGCGGTCTTCCAGTGGTTGGCGATGCTCGCGCTCCCATTTCCATCAAGTATTTCCTGATTGCTATTCTGTTCGTACTGTTCGACGTAGAGGTTATTTTTATGTACCCCTGGGCCGTAAATTTTAAACAGTTAGGCTTACTCGGATTTATTGAAATGGTGTTGTTCATGGGCCTGTTGCTGGCTGGTTTCTACTACATTATCCGTAAGGGTGTTTTGAAGTGGGAATAGAGCCAGAAGTGCATACGATAGCGATACATAAATCGTTATAATACTACAAGCCATACCCGCTAAAACTCATGTCAACAAGTGTTAAAATGGTTGAAGCCCCGGCCAGCTACGACGGTGCCGGTTTTTCAGCTACTTCCTTCGATAAAGTAATTGGCATGGCTCGCGCCAACTCGCTGTGGCCGTTGCCTTTTGCTACTTCCTGCTGTGGAATTGAGTTTATGGCCACAATGGGTGCCCATTACGACTTCGCCCGCTTTGGATCGGAACGTCCAAGCTTCTCTCCCCGTCAGGCCGACTTGCTGATGGTGATGGGAACAATTGCCAAGAAGATGGCTCCGATTGTGAAGCAGGTATATTTGCAAATGGCCGAACCCCGCTGGGTGATTGCCATGGGAGCCTGCGCGTCGAGCGGCGGTATTTTCGATACCTACAGCGTCTTGCAAGGCATTGATCGGATTATCCCGGTTGATGTATATATTCCGGGTTGCCCGCCACGCCCTGAGCAGGTGATCGACGGCCTGATGCAGATTCAGGAGCTGGCTCGCAACGAGTCGTTGCGTCGCCGGAATACAGAAGAATATGGGTTGTTACTAAACTCATACGGTATTGAATAAATCAAACTCCCGACTGTTATGGACGAATTAATGGAACTTCGTCAGGCTGTTACAGAAGGCCGTTACGCCGATGCGTTACATATTATTGACGAGTTAGACGAAATGGCCCGCGACGACAAGACAAGTAAGATTTTCAGTTTTATGGAAATCATTCTTATTCATTTAATAAAGCAGCACGCTGAAGGTCGCACGACTCGTTCCTGGGATAACTCGGTTTATCATTCGGTTTATCAAATAAATCGGGTTAATAAGCGAAGAAAAGCTGGTGGTTACTATATGGATAATAAAGAACTGCTTGACACGCTGTCCGAAGCCTTCCCGTTAGCCCTTAAACAGGCAGCGTTAGAGACACTTGAAGGAATGTGTTCAGACAAAGAGTTGGCTGGTAAGGTTAACCAACATCAGATTATTGCAGAAGCACTTCGGCTAATCGAAACCCCATAACCCACCGCTATGTTGACCAACGAAGCCGTTGCCCAGGATATAATTCAGCAGTTTGGCGAAGCCGTGTCAGAGTTCGACGATCCGTTCGATCTGCTCACGCTGACCGTTAGCCGGGAGAAGCTAATTCCGCTGTTGCAATATCTGAAAGACCACAAAACGTTTCAAATCAGCTTTTTGACCGACCTGACGGGGGTACATTTCCCCGATAGCCCCGGTCGGGAATTTTGCGTGGTTTATCACGCCCATAGCCTGATTAACAATTACCGTATCCGGTTGAAGGTGTTTCTGGCCGAAAATGACATTCACGTCCCAACGGCCACTATTCTCTATGAATCAGCTAATTGGATGGAGCGAGAAACGTTTGATTTCTTCGGTATTTTGTTCGATGGGCACCCGAAACTGCAACGCATTCTGAACATGGAAGAAATGGACTATTTCCCCATGCGCAAACAATACCCGCTGGAAGACGGCACCCGCGAAGATAAAATCGACGCGCTTTTTGGACGATGAACATGGTTACTGAAGACCTAAGCATAGATGCCGTTGAGGCACGCAATACCCCGGCAACCCCGGAAGGACCTATTCAGTATGTCAATGAGCTGACTACACTGAACCTGGGTCCAACCCACCCGGCAACTCACGGAATTTTCCAGAACATCCTGCAAATGGATGGCGAGAAGATCGTGTCGGGGGAGCAAACCATTGGCTACATCCACCGGGCGTTTGAGAAAATCTCCGAACGGCGGCCTTTCTACCAGATCAAGGCCCTCACTGATCGGATGAACTACTGTTCGTCGCCGATCAATAACTTCGGCTGGGACATGACCATGGAGAAGTTGCTGGGCGTGGAGGTGCCGAAACGGGCGCAGTATATCCGCGTGATTATGATGGAGTTAGCCCGTATTTCTGATCACCTGATTTGCAATGGTATTCTGGGTGTAGATGCGGGTGCTTTTACGGGCTTCCTGTATTTGTTCCAGCAGCGCGAAGAGATTTACGAAATCTATGAAGAGATGTGCGGTGCCCGCCTAACCACCAATATGGGTCGGGTTGGAGGCATGGAGCGCGACCTCTCGCCCGAAGCCATTCGGAAGATTCGTAAATTCATCAAGAATTTTCCGCCGGTCATGCGTGAGTTTGAAAAACTCTTCAACCGTAACCGAATCTTTATGGATCGCTTGGTTGATGTAGGGCCAATCTCGGCAGAACGGGCCCTCAACTACGGGTTTACAGGTCCAAACCTTCGGGCCGCCGGGGTAGATTACGACGTCCGGGTAATGAATCCCTATTCGTCGTATGAAGACTTTGAGTTCGATATTCCGGTTGGAAAAAGCGGTGATACGTACGACCGATTCATGGTTCGTAACGAGGAAATCTGGCAAAGTTTGCGGATTGTGGAGCAGGCCCTCGAAAACCTGCCCGAAGGCCCATATTATGCCGATGCTCCCGAATATTATTTGCCCCCAAAGCAGGAAGTCTATAAAAACATGGAAGCCCTGATCTATCACTTCAAAATTGTGATGGGCGAGATCGACGCGCCCGTTGGCGAGGTCTATCATGCCGTGGAAGGCGGCAATGGCGAATTGGGTTTCTACCTGATTAGCGACGGAGGCCGCGCTCCTTACCGGCTGCACTTCCGGCGACCCTGTTTCATTTATTACCAGGCATTCCCGGAAATGTGCAAGGGTACAACCCTGTCGGATGCTATCGTAATTATGAGTAGCCTGAACGTGATTGCAGGGGAGTTGGATGCATAGTCTATTACCACCATGACGACAGAGACGAACAACGCAATACAATTTACGCCGGAACGATTAGAGAAGGCAAAGGCAATTATTGCCCAGTATCCAGCAGGTAAACAGAAGTCGGCTTTGCTGCCCCTGTTGCATTTATTGCAGGAGCAGGAGGGGTGGACGCCCGCTGAGGGCATGGATTATATAGCCGAACTGCTTGATATTGAGCCGATTGAGGTATATGAAGTAGCTACGTTCTACACCATGTACCACGTCAATCCGGTTGGGAAGCACGTGATCGAGTACTGCCGGACAGGCCCTTGCTGCCTGATGGGTGGCGAAGAAGTGTATGCACATCTTCGGCAACGGCTGAGCATTGAAGCGGGACAAACAACGGTTGATGGACAATTCACGATTAAAGAGGTGGAGTGCCTGGCTGCCTGCGGCATGGGACCTGTGTTTCAGGTGCGAGAAAAGTACTACATGAACCTAACCAACGAACGTGTTGACGAGATAATTGATGAACTGTCGAAATAAGTTGATATGGAAACGATTAACGAAATTGAATCAGCCATATCCAGTTTGTCAGATCATGATTTGGCTCAGTTTCGCGATTGGTTCGCTCAGTATGACGCAAAAAAGTGGGATGATCAGTTTGAAAAAGACGTTAAATCGGGTAAGCTATCAGGTTTAGCCGAGAAAGCTTTAGGACATTTTAAGGCTGGTAATGTTAGAGAGTTGTGAGGCATTTTACGACACCTGAGTTTTGGGCCTGTTATGACGAATTGCCTACTAAAATTCAGGAATTAGCAGACAGGAATTACAAGTTACTCAAACATGATTCACGACATCCATCGCTGCATTTCAAGCAGGTAAACGGCTATTTATCAGTTAGGGTTGGTAAGAAATACCGGGCCATTGGTATCGAGAACGAAGAAGGAGTAATCTGGTTTTGGATTGGTACGCACACAGAACATGACAAATTGATTAGCTAACTTATGGCTACTAAAATATTAACTGAGCATATTGCCGTTCCCGGCATCGAAACGTTCGACGTTTATCGGAAGCAAGGTGGTTATACGGCCGTTGAAAAAGCAATAAAGACGATGACTCCCGAAGCGTTGGTGGAGGAGGTCAAAAAGTCGGGAGTGCGGGGTCGGGGTGGCGCGGGTTTCCCGATGGGGATGAAATGGAGTTTTCTGGCCAAGCCGGAAGGCGTTCCCCGTTATCTGGTCTGCAACGCCGATGAGTCGGAACCTGGCACGTTCAAAGACCACTACCTGATGAAGAATCTGCCTCACTTATTGATCGAAGGCATGATTGTGTCGAGCTTCGCGCTCGGGGCAAACAAGTCGTTTATCTATGTGCGGGGCGAGTTGATGTATGTGATTCACATCTTAGAGAAAGCTATTGCCGAAGCCAAGGCAGCTGGGTTCCTCGGTAAAAATATCCTCGGGAGTGGCTACGATCTCGAATTGATCGTGCAACCGGGAGGAGGAGCCTATATCTGTGGTGAAGAAACGGCTCTGCTCGAATCTCTGGAGGGTAAACGGGGTAACCCTCGTAATAAACCACCATTCCCCGCTGTGAAGGGCTTGTATCAGTCCCCAACCGTGGTGAACAATGTGGAGTCAATAGCTACTACCCCCTGGATTATAAACCACGGAGGAGAGGCATATGCCGCCATTGGAATTGGCCGGTCAACGGGTACAAAATTGATTTCGGCATCGGGCCATATCAGAAAGCCCGGCGTTTACGAAATTGAGTTGGGTCTCCCTGTCGAAGATTTTCTTTACGCTGATGAATGGTGTGGAGGTATTCGCACTGGTCATAAACTGAAAGCCGTTGTGGCGGGTGGCTCATCGGTTCCGATTCTGCCTGCTAACCTGATTCTGAATCTGGCTAATGGTGATAAACGCCTGATGTCGTACGAATCATTGTCGGAAGGTGGATTTCAGACGGGTACCATGCTTGGTTCAGGAGGCTTCATTGCCTTCGACGAGACGGCTTGTATCGTGCGGAATACCTGGAATTTTGCCCGGTTCTATCACCACGAATCATGCGGGCAGTGCAGCCCCTGTCGGGAAGGAACCGGTTGGATGGAGAAAGTTCTGCATCGTATCGAGTACGGCCATGGTCATCAGCAGGATCTTGACTTACTAATTGATGTAGCCAAGAAAATTGAAGGAAACACCATTTGCCCATTAGGCGATGCTGCTGCCTGGCCTGTTGCCAGTGCAATCCGGCATTTCCGCGACGAGTTCGAATGGCATATAACTAATCCGCACGAAGCTACTCAGCCCGGTGGGGTGTATAAAAGAGACATGGCACTGGTGTAGTGTATAGCAGAGATGGAAGATATAAAACCGCAATTGTTTAAGGTTACTGTTGATGGAATTGAGGTCGAGGTAGAACCCGGCACAACCATTCTTCAGGCGGCCCGTAAAATTGGACCGGATGTGGCTCCCCCGGCTATGTGCTACTACCAGCCTCTCAAAGGTAGCGGTGGTAAGTGCCGGGCCTGTCTGGTGCGGGTAGCGGCTGGATCAGCCAAAGACCCTCGGCCGATGCCCAAGTTAGTTGCCTCGTGCATCACGCCTGTTCAGGACGGCATGATTGTCGAAAACACAACCAGTCCGCAAGTACTGGAAGCACGAAAAGGTATTGTAGAGTTTCTGCTCATCAACCACCCACTCGATTGTCCGGTGTGCGACCAAGCGGGTGAATGCGACCTTCAGAACTTTGCCTTTGAACATGGCGCTGCTCAAACCCGCTACGAAGAAGATCGCCGGACGTTCGAGAAGCATGATATAGGTCCTAATATTCAGTTGCACATGACACGGTGTATTCTGTGCTACCGTTGCGTGCATACGGCTGATCAGATTACCAATAAGCGTGTTCATGGTGTGCTTGGCCGGGGCGATGCCGCCGAAATAGGTACGTATATCGAAAAGGCTATCGACAATGATTTCTCTGGTAACGTAATTGACGTTTGCCCGGTTGGCGCGTTGACGGACAAAACATATCGCTTCAAAAACCGGGTGTGGTTTACCAAGCCCGAAGATGCCCACCGCGATTGCCCAACCTGCTCGGGCAAGGTAACACTGTGGTATCGGGGTGAGGAGGTGATCCGGGTAACATCCCGTAAAAACGAGTGGAACGAATCAACAGCGTTTATCTGTAACACCTGCCGGTTCGAGACAAAGAAAACAAGCGATTGGGTGGTTGAAGGACCAACCAAAATTGCTCATGGGTCGGTAATCTCAGCCAATAAATACCGCGCCGATTTGCAGAAACCAGCTTTTGGCGACCGTTTGGCAGCGGCTCAGTACAAGCCTATTGATGACAAACGCGACACGAGTCAACTTCAAATTCAACAATTGCCGTCTGAGCGCTTTGCAAAAGCATTGCCATCTGCAAATGAATAGTCATTTGTGGTCATTGATAGTCGTTGGGTGTTCCTTTCGCTATACATGACAAGTAATGACAACATAGTGAATGACAATTAATGACATTATAAAATGGATTTAACCGTTCTCATTGCCAAAGCAATCATCATCCTTCTGATTTTCGGAATCACCTTGCTGATTGCTACTTATTCGACCTACGCTGAGCGGAAGGTAGCCGCATTTTTGCAGGATCGCATTGGCCCAAACCGGGCGGGTCCTTTTGGTTTGCTACAGCCCATTGCCGATGCAGGAAAAATGTTCTTCAAAGAGGATTTTATCCCGGCTCAGGCCAATAAATGGCTGTTTATTCTGGGTCCTTGCCTGGCCATGCTCACTGCCTTGATGGCGAGTGCCGTAATTCCATTTGGCGACAGTATCAAATTTGGGCAATTCTCAATTCCGGTACAGGGTATCGAGATCAACATCGGAATGCTTTACATATTCGGCGTTGTATCGCTGGGCGTGTATGGCGTGATGGTGGGCGGCTGGGCCTCAAACAATAAGTTTTCCTTGTTGGGAGCCATCCGGGCAGCCTCGCAAAACATCAGTTACGAAGTGGCCTTAGGTATGTCGATCATCGCAATCCTGATGATGACGGGTTCGCTGTCGCTGAGAGCTATTGTAGAACAGCAGGCTGAGGTTGGTTTCTTTGGTTGGAACGTGTTCACCCAGCCGCTGGGCTTCGTGATCTTTCTGACCTGTGCCTTTGCCGAGTGTAACCGCACGCCCTTCGACCTGCCGGAGTGCGAAACGGAATTGGTGGGTGGTTATCACACGGAATACAGTTCCATGAAATTAGGCTTCTATTTGTTTGCCGAGTACATCAACATGTTCGTGTCGTCGTCGGTGATTTCATCGCTTTATTTTGGTGGGTATCACTATCCCTTTGCGGCTCAGGCACACGATGCCCTGACCAACGCATTAGGTGCTAACACGGGCCATAACGTGGCTACGGCCATTGGTACGGTAATGTTTTTCGGTAAAATCTTCTTTTTCATCTTTTTCTTTATGTGGGTGCGCTGGACAATTCCGCGCTTCCGGTTTGATCAGTTAATGAACCTAGGCTGGAAAACGCTGATTCCACTGGCTATGCTAAACGTGGTAATTACGGGCGCGGGCTTGTTGTTCAATTTCAACTATGCACCCTGGGCCATTGTGATAGGTATGGTACTTATGGTTGTAGTATCATCGGCACGGGCACCTAAACCAGCCGTAGCGGTGCAAAGGACGTAAACGAGTTCGACTATTTATATGCAACTAACGAACCGATCTAAACAAGTCAGCAACAAAGAAATGACACTCGCCGAGAAGATGTATCTTCCGGCAATTGTTCAAGGGCTGGGTATTACGATAAGCCACTTTTTCAAGAAGAAACCGACGATTCAGTATCCCGAAGTAAAGCGGTATCTGGGGCCGGTCTTCCGAGGACTCCATATCCTGAAACGCGACGAACAAGGACGTGAACGCTGTACCGCCTGTGGCCTTTGTGCCGTTGCCTGCCCGGCCGAAGCGATTTCGATGGTGGGTGCCGAACGTAAAAAAGGCGAAGAAGGCTTATACCGGGAAGAGAAATACGCGGCTGTTTATGAGGTCAATATGCTACGTTGTATATTCTGTGGCCTTTGCGAAGAAGCCTGCCCAAAACAAGCCGTTTACCTGCGTCATGATCGAATGGTGCCGGTTTTTACCGACCGGGAGGACATCGTTTACGGCAAAGATAAATTAGTGGAAAAAATGGATGATCGGTACGTTCGGAACAATCCCAGTGTGCAGGCCACGCCAACGGAACCCAGTCTTTCGCGATCAGTAGGATAAATCAGCATGAACGAACTTCTAACGCATTTCAAGCAGCTAACTGCAACTGGTTACCTTTTCTGGGTACTGGCTATTATTACGGTCCTGAGTGCCATTATGGTGGTAACGGCCCGAAATCCTATTCACAGTGTACTGGCTCTAATCGGCACATTTTTCTGTCTGTCGGGGCATTACGTGCTGTTAAATGCTCAGTTTCTGGCAGCCGTGAATATCATAGTGTATGCTGGAGCCATCATGGTTTTGTTCCTGTTCACGATTATGTTCCTGAACATGAAGCAAGAGGATGAAGAATCGAAAACAAATATGGCCAAAGTTGCCGCCGTAATTGTTGGGGGTACATTGTTGGTGTTAATGCTGGGTATCTTTAAAGCGGCTCAGGTTGGCTCCTACAATCCCATGTCATTCGACAACAAAACTGGTTTGGTTGAGCAGTTAGGAATGCAGCTCTATGGTGAATATTTATTGCCGTTCGAACTCGCGTCGATTCTGTTTTTGGTTGCAATGGTAGGTGCGGTAATGCTTGGCAAACGCGAGGCAGGAGACCGGCATTTTTAGACTAATAAGAACCAATATTTGTTCTGAGCCAGTGCCGTCGATTCGGTTACTGGCTTTATTTTTCTGTAGTTATGCCTCAACCAAAACAGCCTTTCGTATCAATTATCCTGGTTAATTACAATTCCAGCGATTACACATTGCCTTGCCTCCAGACGATTTGGGACAAGACAAATAGTGTTGATTATGAGATTGTTGTTGTTGATAATGGTTCAACGCCTGTTGAGCGGGAGAAACTTGGGTGTGTTCGGGAAGATACCAGAATCAAGTTCGTGCAGAGTGAAGTGAATCTGGGTTTTTCGGGTGGAAACATGCTGGGTGTTCAGGCGGCCCGGCCCAATGCTGATTATTATTTCCTGCTCAACAACGACACGATTCTGCTTAATGACGTTTGTGGCGAATTGGCCCAATACATGGAATCCAACCCCCAAACGGGTATTTGTACTCCCCAAACGTTTAAAGCAGATGGTTCGTTTGAATCATCATTCACGTACTTCCCGACACTGAGCGTCAAATTATTGGGACATGGGTTGCTGCGAAAGCTGAATCCGGCCGCTTATCCCCATGAAAAGAAACGCTATACTCAACCTCTGCAAGTTCCTGTGGTGACGGGCTGTGCCATGTTCGTTCGGGGAGAGGTTTTCAGGCAGCTAAACGGCCTCGATACAAGCTATTTTTTGTATTGCGAAGAAGAAGACTTTTGCCAGCGATTAAAGCGGGCGGGTTATGCAGCGGCTTTAGTACCGTCCGCCGAGTTTGTGCATTATGCCGGTGGGAGTGGGGAACAGAGTTTACCGGTGCAGAAGGAGTTTTACATCTCCCTGTTTCAGTACTACCGAAAATACCACAACTGGCTTGACCGGAGGTTGTTACAGGTGTTTTTTGCGATCAAAAACGGACGAAAAACCGTTAAGAGTCGGGATTTTGGGCGCCTTGCTTTTTTTATTCTGCGGGGAGCACCAGTGAACGAAAGTTTGCGGTATCGGCAAAGAAGGGGGGGAATTGGGTAAAACGGTAAATGGGTAATTAAGAAAATGGGAAACCCCCAGTCACCTAATTACCCATTTACCTAAATTACCTTTCTACCAATTACTATGGCTTAATATCCCCCCGAATTTCACCGCCGGGGAAAGCCGGTGTGTGCAGGTTAGCGTAGTAGAAGCCATTCAGTAAACTATCGACCCGGCTTGCCGTTGTCAGCGTTGCCGTACCAATGATGGGTGAACCCAGAGCCGCAAAAGGAAACTCAACGCCCCCTATACCTGTAGTACTATTTGTAACACGGTGAAGGTGTCCTGCTGATAGTGTCAATCCCGAATAAGTCACTGTATAATTAAGCACCCGCGTAACAGGATCAACTATACCCACGAAAGCACCCGTAGCCAAAGAGACAACCGGAGTAGGCCGCTCGGCTGCCCCCGATAGAGTTGCTTTTAGTTTGATAGGGCCATTCACCCGGATGTTGCCCCGAATCTCACCGCCGGGATTTGCCGGTGTGTGTAAGTTGGCGTAGTAAAAGCCATTGATCAAGCTATCGACCCTGCCCACCGAGGCCAACGTCACAACGCCGGTTATAGGCGAACCCAAACTGGCAAAAGGAAATTCGACCGGGCCATTTCCAACGGTTGAATTTGGGATAATCCGGTGCAGGTGACCCGCTGTGGGTGTAAAGCCCGAATAGGTCACGGTGTAGCTCAGTACCCGGCTTGCCCGATCTAAAACGCCGGTAAACGTACCTGTACCCGGTGAAACAACAGGCGTTGGCAGTTCGGCAGAACCACTCAGTGTTGCTGTCAGCGAAATTTGAGCGTTTTGCGGGAACGTAGTGTGATCGTTGCAGCTACTAAGTGCAACACTCATTGTTGCCAGCATCACCAGCGAAAGTAGAGAAGTAATTCTGTTCATACTGAACCAGTTGGTTTGTTATAAAGGGGTTACACAAAAGGAGTGAGTACCAGCTACACAACTCTCGTTTGGGGAGAAGGTTTTATAATTGGCAGCAAACACATTGATACTACGGAATAATTGACCGGAAGGATGCGTAAAGCAAAAAAAGTGATGATAAACCATAAAGTCTATCATCACTTGGTTCATTTACAAGCGATTAAGCCTCGCTTGTAAATCAATACCCCGGATTCTGCGGAAAGGTTGTCACACCATTGGTAGTCCGGTCGATCTGGTCTTGCGGAATAGGCCGTAAGAGGTGGAAATCTTTGATGTTGGCGGCAGCGTCTGTGTTATTGGCCTTCACCCGCTCAATGAGCTTACCTGTGCGTTTGAGGTCGAACCAACGGAACATTTCGCCAGCGAGTTCGCGGTCGCGCTCATCCAAAATAAAATCGAGTGTTACCTGAGCAGGGGTGATCTCCATTTGGGTAGTGCGGCCCGGCCAAGCCGCCCGCCGACGAACCATATTGATAGCCGCAGCCGCGTCGGGCAATTTGCCCAAACGGAAATTAGCCTCACCCAGAATCAGGTATGTTTCGGCTAACCGAAACATCATAAAATCGCGGCTACCCTGCTCATAGGTGCGGTCAGGGCGCAGGGGGTCCAGAAATTTTTGGAGCGTCGGAAACAGGTTTGCGCGGTAGTTGCTGGGTACCAACACCTGGTATTTACGCTTGGCGCGTTCAGCCTGAGCCATTTCGACACCCGGAATAAAAATGGTCGTGTCGCCAGCCGCAAAGGTGAGCGTTTTTTTGGAGTCATCGAACACGTTTGTGTACGTACCGGGGCGATTAGAAAGCCAGGTATCTTTAAACGTCTTTTTGTAACGTGAGTCGTTGACCCGGTTGGCCGGAGCAAAAACTATCTCGGTCATGTACTTTGTTGGCTGATATCGCTTAAAGGGACGACCATTCTGGGTGTCGCGTTGCATACCGGCTTGGGTATCGTATTCCATACCATAATACAAGTGCGTTTGGTTGCCGGGACCGTTTGTGAGGGGGTCAGCCGTGTATTGCGTTGCAAAAATCACTTCTGAATTGATTTCTCCACCCCCCTGATCAAACACCCTGGCAAAGTCAGGAAGCAGTGCATACGAATAATTCTTAATGACGTTATTTGCGTAGTTAGCCGCCTTGTCGTAATCGCCGGTAGCCGTAGCTTCCGAGGTGGCTTTGGTCAGGTAAACACGCGCCAGCAGATGTTCACACGCCCCTTTATTAGCTCGTCCATAATCGACTCCGCTGGTTGTAAGGGGCAAATCAACTAAAGCAGATTCCAGGTCGCTCACAATAGCGGCATATACATCTTTAACCGGGGTTCGGGTGAAGGCCTTGGTTGGCGCCGTATTTCCCTTAAGTACGAGAGCGACTGGCCCCCAGGTTTGCACCATCACAAAATAATGATGGGCCCGTAAAAACTTCATTTCGGCCACCCGCCGTTTTTTGATTGCTGCGTCGATGCCAGAAATTTTTTCGGATGCGTCGACCACGAGGTTAGCGGTGTTGATACCAATATAGAAGTTATTCCAGAGGTCACGAATCTGGTCAACGCGCGGGTCAAACTGCGAGAGATACTGGTTCATGTACTTGTAACTCCCGTCAGCTCCCATGGTGTAGGTATCGGTTCCGAAGACGGTGAGGTTCATACCCACTTCACGGCCGTAAAAGTCGCGGAGTGTTTGGTATGCAGCCCGAGAAGCGGCTTCAAACCCGGCTGGTGTGTCCAGATACTGGCTACCTACCTGTGAGATGGGTATTTCAACCAGGACATCCTTGCAGGACTGTCCCGTTAGTAGCAGCGCTGTGGCTGTAAAGAATATGATTATTTTTTTCATGGTTGAATGTGCTAAGTCGGGGTTAGAATTTCGCATTAATGCCAAATATGAATTGTTTCACGGTAGGCGACTGATTCTGATCCACAATGTCGAATGATTCGTTGTCGATACCTTTGTACTTCGAGCGATATTCCGAAATATTCAACGGATTCTGGGCAGACGCATACACTCGTAAACCGCTTAACTTGATGCGGCTTGTGAGCGACTCGGGCAAGGTGTAACCCAAATTAATGTTCCGCACTTTGAAGAATGTGCCGCTGAAGTACTGTAGCGTTGACTGAAATACGGGAAACTCCTGATTCTGATTTGGCCGTGGAAACTCATTTGTTGGGTTGTTTGGGGTCCAATAATCAATATCCAGGTTGTTGTACCGACCAGCCAGTGAGTTAAAGGCCGTGTGGAAACCACTGCGGAACGTGCTGCCGACGCGGGCAAAGATAAAAAACGACAAGTCAAGTCCTTTATAACTGAATCGGTTGGTCATACCCGCCGTGAAATCAGGAACCTGCGAGCCAATGATAACCCGGTCGTCGGCGTTGATTTTTCCATCAGGCTGCCCCGTCAGTAAACCATCGGCACTCCGTCCGTTGTTGTCTTCAACTTTGATTTCACCTACCTTCCGGCCAAAACTGGCGGCCTGAGATTCTTCGCCTAATTGCCAGATACCAATTTTCTTAAAATCAAAGTAAGCCGTAATAGGCTTACCAATGAAACGGGTGTTACCAATGTCGTCCACTTTACCATTGAACAGTTCAACTATAGCTTCGCGGTTCTTGGCCCATTGAATGTCGGTTGTCCAGCGGAAACCACTTTTGGAATCAACGTTAACTGTTGAGACGCTGATTTCGAGACCATCGGTACGGGTTCGGCCCACATTGCGTAATACACTGCCGAAACCGCTTGTCAGGGGCAACTGGTCAGAAAGTAGTAAATCGGTTGTATTAGCGCGATACACTTCTATCGCTCCACTCACACGTCCCCGGAATAAGCTGAAATCCAGACCGATATTGGCCGTAGTGGTTGTTTCCCACTGCAAATCGGAGTTGCCAATTGTGCCGGGGCGATACCCATAAGCCGGTGTCGTACCGAAGGCATAAATGGTGCGACCCAACAGCGTCTGCGTCTGATAGGGGTTAATGGCCGTGTTGCCAATAGACCCATAACTAGCCCGCACTTTGAGCTGATCCATCCAGGCCACATTCTTCAGAAATGGCTCATTACTGATATTCCATCCCAACGCTGCCGACGGGAAGAAACCATACTTGGTATTGGCTCCAAACCGGCTCGACCCATCGTAACGGCCTGTTAGTGTAAATAGGTATTTGTCGTTGTAGGCATAATTCAAGCGGCCCATGTAGGAGTTCAAGGCCCAACGGCTAATGCCCGTGCCAATTCCATTAATCAGCGTAGCCTGACCAAGGTTAAAATACTGTTGTGTTTCGGCAGGAACACCTGTTACGCTTATTTGTGCACCCTCATTATCGTCCTGCTGAATAGACTGTAGAGCAGTCAGGTTAAAGCTGTGTACGCCTTTGAACGTTTTGTCATACGTTAGGATATTTTCAAGGGTATAGTTAAAAATAGACTCATAGGCCGTAAAGGCTGTTGGGTCGCCCCCGCGCCGGGCGTTGGTCTGGCTACCCACAAACCGGCCAATGCGCCGATTTGTAAAATCAGGCCCGAAATTGACCCGGTAGCGAAGTCCATCCAGAATGTTCCACTCGCCATAAACACTGTTGAACAGACGGATACGCTTGGTGAGATCAACCTGAGCACCGGGGATTACCTCGGAAATCGGGTTGGTGCGTAATCCATCGGTAGTAGGCAGGAAAATCAGGTTGCCATTATCATCATAGGGTTTACCCAGCGGGTTTTCCTGCAAGGCACCACCGTAGGGATTGAACAATTCGCCATTCTGAAGGCTATAAACGCCCAGTGATGATATGCCTATTTTTACGCGCTTGCTGATCTGATGGTCGAGGTTAACCCGGAAGGTGTAGCGGGTAAAGTCCTGATTCTTGATAATACCAACATCCTGGAAGTAGTTGCCCGAAATGGCGAACTGGGTTTTTTCGCTACCGCCCGACACGCCAATCTGATGACTCTGAATGCTTCCCGTGCGGAGTAAATACGATTGATAATCAGTCGTGCGGTTGTTGGTAATGCCATCTAATTCGATGGGTTCAAACAGAGCAGCATCTGTTGTGTAGGTATTAATAGCCCGGCGTGACTCGCGTTTATACTCGGCAAACTGAGGGCCATCCATCACATCAATGAGACTCAGCGGCTGGCTAACCCCGTAATAGCTATCCAGGCTCACCACGGTTTGCCCCGGCTTACCGCGTTTTGTCGTTACAATCACTACACCGTTAGCCCCCCTTGACCCATAAATGGCTGTTGCCGAGGCATCTTTCAAAACCTCCATACCCGTAATATCATTCGGGTTGATGTCGTCGATACCCCCGGAGAGTGGAATGCCGTCCACCACGTAAAGAGGATCATTGCTGGCGTTGATAGAACGGCGGGCGCGAATTCGCACCGTTACCCCCGCACCGGGACGGCTACCATTTTGCACCACATCGACCCCGGCAGCCCGCCCCTGCAAGGCTTGCCGGGCGTTGGTAATGGGCAGTTCGGCAATTTCTTTGGCTGAAACCGACGAGATAGCCCCCGTCAATTGGCTCTTTTTCTGGGTACCATAACCCACTACAACCACTTCGTTCAAGGTGCGGTCGTCAACTTTTAGCTGTATACTGACGTCAGAGCGATTACCCAACTCTAGTTCGGAACCGATAAAACCCACCGACGAGAATACGAGCGTAACGTTGCCATCGGGAACGGATAATTTCCAGCGGCCTTCGGCATCGGTGGTAGTGCCACGGGCTGTGCCTTTTACAGCTACGTTAACACCCGGTAAACCCGTGTTGTCGTCGGATGAGGTGACCCGGCCCGACACATTGCGTTCGATGAGTTTCGGGTTTTCGATCACTGCCCCAGATGAGGAAAAATGACTAGCCGCCCAGGCTGGGCTACCAGCCAGCAACGACAACAAGCAAGCTGTGGTAAGCCACTGATTGGTAAAAGATGTAAACAGTTGTTTCATAGTGATTTGTGAAAAAATAATTGCACTTTACGATTAAAGAATTTTTCTTTATCATGTAAAGGTCGTTTTTTTTGATCTACTGTTCAAAGTATATTATTTAGAAAGCCTGAATACTGTACAGTTTTTACCGCTTAAATTACCGTTATGCCATTAGACCTTTTTTGTTTTTTATGAACTTTAGGCGTTCATATCATTGAGTAATCCCAGAACT
>Ga0105048_10002120_pt1 | contig 32064 bp, 29 predicted proteins | sample MAT05_FD_78382 | JGI IMG/M metagenome (GOLD analysis project Ga0105048, IMG submission 78382) | Freshwater microbial communities from Lake Fryxell liftoff mats and glacier meltwater in Antarctica - MAT-05 | ecosystem: Environmental > Aquatic > Freshwater > Ice > Liftoff microbial mat | place... | reverse complement strand
ATTTAGTCTCTATGTCTGTAAAATAATGCAAAGACAATCGGGCGTAAATCAAATCAAAATCTTCATATTTAAATGAATTCAATACTTTGGTATCTAAAACTTCAAATTTTAAATTCGGAATATTTTTATATCTTTCTTGGTTTTCAGCTATTACCACTGAAGCAAAGTCTGTTGAAACTACATCAAAACCCTGTTCAGCAAAATATTTAGAATCACTCCCAGCACCACATCCAAGTTCTAATACTTTGGCATCAATTTGAATCAATTTAGAGACTTCTACTGCAAGTGGATTCGGTTCTTCTGAAAACTTACTAATATGACCGGCTTTATGCTTATTATTCCAATGGTTTTGTTGGTTGTTACTCATATTTATCGTTAAGATTAAAAAATCATTCTATAGATTCTAACAATATTCTCTTTTCAAAAGCACCTCTCTCATTTGATTTCTTTAATCATCGTAGATTCATAATTTTCAAATCCCGACTTAAAGTAAAAATCCCTAGCTAACTGATTTCTTGTAAACATTAACAATTTTAGAAACTTTATATTCTTTGCTTTTGCAAAATCTTCTGGGAGCTGCATTAGCCTTTGTGCCAACCCCTCACCGCGGTGTCCTTCAAGAACAAACAACGCTGATATATATACAACTGGTATATTCTCTGCAATTAAAGGATCATTTTTAATACTTTCTCCAAATGCGATAAATCCAACCATTTCTTTCTCGTACCTAACACTATAGACATGTTTACCAGCTCCAATCATTTCAAGATTATACAGTTCTTGGACAGATTGGTTATCTAATTTAAATGCAGGTTCGTACTGCCCCTCAAATTGCTTAAAAGCTTTAATTAATCTCTGAAGTTCCAGACGATGCTTTGGTTCAAATACTTCAATTTCGTACATTCTGAGTGATTGGAATATTTCCTTCTCCTATGCAGTTTAAATGTAATTTTGTCTTCATTAATCAAAACTTCAAAAAAATACTTACGCTTTAATCTCAATCTCAGCTGTGCAAATTACTATACATAGGGGCATGGTATTTCACAAGATCTGTGAGAAATAATGCCAAGTATTGTGGGATTTGACTCTAAGAATAGAAGCTAAAAATTGCGGGGGTCCGATTCGAACGGACGACCTTTAGGTTATGAGCCTAACGAGCTACCACTGCTCTACCCCGCGTCTTTATTGCACAAAGCTTGCAAGTCTCAAATTATACCATCAATTGGTCAAAGAATTTAACAACATTTCCTTCAAGTAATTCCACCATTGCTGAGTTTCAGCTTCTTGGATGGGCTCCGGATTCTTTCTCACGAGCTCGTAGCTTTCACGCTCGGACAATTCTACCAGATAAAGCTGCTCCCCTGGGCGTGTCATATTAAGACTGTCATATGCGTAGCGCTGTTTATATTCTAAAGACGAGAAATAATCCACACTACTTTGTAACTCACTGCTGCGACTGCGTAGCTTGTCTAGTTTTTCTTCTTCTTGGACAAGTGTGTTATAGTTTTGGCCTGCTTGCACCAACGAAGCATAGATGTTAGCGATTAAGCCTAAGAACACTACCCCCAAAAATATAATAATCAGAATTCGGCTCCAGTTGAAGCCCAAATGGTTAGCAGTTTCCTGTAAATTGAGCCAGCGTCGCAGGGCAAACTTGCGACTTAAGTGCAGTATTTTGTTCATTCGCGGTGGCGGTTAGTTACACTTATATCTTATAGTATTAGCGATTTTACTTGAAAAATGTTAAAATCTAATACTTTTATTTAATATATCATACAACCTTTTGTGATTGCCTCCAAAAGACTCGTACAGATTATTTGTGAAAATGGAATTAAGCTCTGGGATTAGCCAATTTTTGAAACAAGTTGAAACGTTAGGCCGCTCACCAGCGACCATTACGGCTTATCAAAATGACCTGGGGCAATTATCAAGTTTCTTGAGCGAAAAAGAAGTAAATAAGGTTACCACAGCAGACCTAGAGGCTTTTAATCGTCATTTGGCAGCTAAAGGATTTACACTAAAAACCTTATCCCGTAAGATAAACAGTATTAAATCCTTTTTCAAGTATTTGCATGCCCAAGAAAAGGTTATTGTTGATCCAAGTAAGGCTGTGGCCCACCCTACTCTACAGGCAAAATTGCCTAGAGTTTTACATGCTGATGAGATTGAATTATTACGTACAGAGACTAAAGCCAATATTCGTTTACAGACTTTAGTAGAGCTAATGTTGCAAACTGGTCTGAGAATTGGTGAAATTTCCAGATTGAAATTAGAGCATATTCGCATTAAGAATTTGACCGGGCAGTTATTGATTGAAGAATACGCCTCCTCTGCCATGCGCATTGTTGAGTTAAATCTAGCCGCAGTGAAGGCTATCAAGGCTTTTATTCCACATAGATTGCAAGTTAGCAATGACAAAGGCTACCTGTTTAACACCAAAAATGGCGGCGGAATGATTATCCGCAACATTCGCTCTACTGTGGATCGGCCCTTTAGAAAAGCCGGGATCAAGAACGCTACCGTCAATGATTTGCGCAATACATTCATAGTCTACCAACTTAATAAAGGAGTATCCCTAGAGAAGATTGGGCAAACTGTTGGTCATAAGCGTTTCTCAAGTACAGAAAAATTTCTATCGATGATGTCTCGAAGCAAGCCCGGGCGCGGTGCTAAACTAGCAATTCTTTAGACTCGCTGGTTCTATTTCCACTGTTAGAAAATTTCCTGACACTTTCCTGCGATCACTGAGTTAAAGTATTACATACTTAACTTAATTCTTCATTGTATGCAAGTATCAACACCTAAGCACTTGCCTCGAATTTGGCGCTACATTCTAGTGGTGTCGATATTAACAGTCATTATTGGCCTATTTAGTTTGTTCATGGCCGGCGTCGCCAGTCTGCGTAATGACATTGCAGTGAACAATTTCAATGAAACTAGCAGCCTCTACAACGGTGAATTGAACCAACAGGCTCCTAAACTCATGCCCATAAAGGATCTCACTACCCCAGATGCTAATAGGCTTTCCAGTTTGGGTAGTGTTTCCAGACAAGAAAAATTGAAGAGGTATGTGGAAAATTCCAACATCACCAAAACTGTTGCTGATGTTCGAATCACAGCTGACTTCGTCAAAAAGGGACTAGAATATCAACCAACATTCAAAACTAGATTTGCAACACAGTATGTGCTCAAAAACTCTTTGAACGAAGAGTCGCTGGTAGGCTTCGAGTTTCCTTTTCCAGTAAATATTGCCACTAATGAGATTAGCAACGTTAAACTCACTGTTGATGGCGTGGAAGTCAGCAACGCCAAGGTCAAACTTAGCTCAGCCCTGGGGAAACAGGCTAGTGTTTATACTTATCCAAGCAATGATGACGTCGATGGTCTGCGCTGGGAAGGCAAGGTTAATGCCAATGCCGAAAAGCAAATTATGGTAACTTACGAAACTGTAGGGATTGCACGCTTCAACTATCAGGGCTTTGCTAATAATCAAGGCGCGCAAGACTTCAAATTAAGCCTACTAATCGAAGGTACCCGCAGCTATGATGTCAACGCTGGACTGACAGTTGATAAGCGTGAATTCGGACAAAATTCAGTGCAATTAACATGGGATAAACAAAACCTTTTCTCCACTCCAGTGATTAATGTAGTGGTAGCAGATAAATTAGCTCCCAGCAGTCAAGTGGCTAGAATCTATTTAGTTATGGCGCCAATCTACCTAGTCTTTGTATATGCACTGATCTGGCTAGGTTACAGAAATCGCAAGCAGCTGAGACTACGTGACATCGTTTTAATGAGCTTTATTTATACTCTATACTTCCCATTACTACACTATTTCGTCAGTTTTACGATTGACCCGACAATGGAAGTATTTGCGAATCTACCTGCAATTGGCTACTTCTCTATGTCATTGCTTGGTGCTTTTGCCCTGGCGTTAGGGCTGATTGGCAGCCTGATGCTTTATTTGTTGAGCAAAATCTATGGTCGTAAGTTTGCCTTCCAAGCTGGTTTACCTAGCATACTAATGTTCCTAGGGTTCTTCCCGCTAGTGGTAACTATTCCGGAATACTCAGTATTGATGCTGTTAATCGGGGCATTAATTCTGACAGGCTTTGTGGTGCGGACCATTGTGCAGACTGCCACTACAAGTCACGAGTCTAAAATCTAGACAATTAAGTTTCTAAGTGCAAACTGGCAATCGCCATGTTAACGGTTCATGGTTAGGGGACAGCATTTGCTGTCCCCATTTTTCAACCGAAATTAGCTGGCTAGCTCGCTGTAAAGGTATCGTCAATTCCTGCAAGAGTATCGCCAGTTTCCAAGGACGGAGAGCTGACCAAAATCACGCTGTTAGCAAGGTCTGCGATTAGATTCTGCGGAGAGTTAACTCTGCCATGCTCTATCAATTCTTGCAATAAATTCCTTTCAACTTCGGTGAGAGCATTTGTTAATTGAAAATGGATAATGGCGAAAGGATGCCTTTTGACAAAACTGCTCAGGCCCTCCCAGTCAGGGTTTCCATCTAGGTGCACGGTAAAGTGTAATTTACTGCTGCCTAGATAGCACTCAGCTAAAACCTTTTGTAGGCGAGTAACCAAGCCTAAGTTAAAATTGATCAGGGCAAAGCTAGCTAGAGGTCTGCTAGAGTTGGTGCTCGCAGCACTTAGCCTTTGCAAGGCCTTGGTAATCGCCTTTACTAAAGGTTTCTGCCCAACCAGATTCTCTTGTAATCTCTCTTGCAACAATTTAAAGCGCTCAGAAGAATCCCCTGCTTGCCCACTTGTTTCAGCTTGCTCATTTATTTCAGCCTGTTTGGAATTGAGATTGCGGTCCAGCAAACCCAAAGATTTGGTAAAAAGCTCAGTGGAGTTGACTCCATAGCGCTTGCGGTAAAAATCCACCATTAGCGAAGAGTCTATGAAGCGCAAACCACTCGCATGTTGGTATTCACAGAATTTGCCCAGATCACCAATAGCTCTTGTACTAATGTCACCACTAGCCAGACCGGCTTTAGTGAATGCCAACGCTTTGGCCACAACTTGCGCGTTTAAGTCCAGTTTATATTGTTTAGCTAGACGATTTGCTGCAAGTAACAAAGTCACAAATGGTTGTAAATCCTGGTCCCCTGGGGCTATCTGTAGCTGCTTAGTAACCACATCGGCAGAATTAATAACATTCATTAAGCCATAGTGCCAAAGACTTTGCTGGGCTTGGCGACGTCTATACTGTGTAAGCGCGCTAAGCCCGTAGGCCTTAGCCACACTCTCTAAGAGATTTTTATCCAGTCCCAAACCCAAAGATATCTCACTCAAATCCGAAGCTAGAATTTGTAATAATAGCGCTTTACCATCAATAAACCTAAAACCACTTGTGTATGCTAGGTTACTGGCTGTCTCGATTAACTGAATAAACTCGAGCTTATTATAATAGCCATGATGTTGCCTCGATTTGGCCAAGATCAGTTTTTGCTTCTGACTATCAAGAGATAAATTGCGTAATAAAAACTTATTGCTGGGGAGCTGAAATAGCCTTTCTAGCAACGCCGACTTAAATACTTTATTCCCCGGGGAATGTCTGAGTAAGTTTCCCAGCAAAACCGCTAAATCAATTTGCAAGTAGTCATTGACTGCCGCTGCCTCTTCCAATTGATACAAATCTCTGGGCGTATATGGCTGTCTGCTTAGGTAAACCGCTACGCATAGTAATGTAATCATAATGCAGAACACAAAACTGCTTAGGGAGAATTCTGCTGGATTTAACGTGTTAACTATTAAATTGCCGCCATTGATTGCTGTAATTATAAATAACAGAAGTATGCAAATTAGCACTATAAAGCGCAGAATCTTACCAAAAGACCAATACATTTCCCACAGACTTACATTCCTGCTGAGTATTGCTACTAATTTTTTGTAACTTAACTTTGTAAGCATTTTAGTTCAGTAAAAACAACCATACTTTAATTAAGGGAGCCAGCGGTAATAATAAGTAACCAATAAATCCCACTGTGAAGATTGTGCTGCTAAGAGAGACTAGTGAAATCAACAAAACAATGGTGATTAATCTCAGAAGTGGTTGCGCTAAATGCGGCAATGTGAGTAACTCAAATCCAATTCGATTGACCAAGTCGATATAATACGAGACTAAGTGCTTGGGATTGTCCCAATACCACCATCCCCAAAACTTGAGTGTAATCTTGATTAGCAATAACATGGGCAGTTAAAACTACTAGGTTAATAATTGTTCCTGGGTTCCTACTAACATCACCTTAGGCGCCAATAAGAGCTCCCCCACGAAAGCATCTTTGCGTCGTTTGCGTAAATTGAAATCAGCTAAACTAAACACAGTGTAATTGACCTCTTTCTCGCTGCGCTTCTCATGTTCAGCTACAATACTTGTAAGTTCTGGTAAATCTACATTGCCAATCAAAACCAAATCCAGAGGATGAGTCATATGAGCATTTGTACTGCTGGTATAACTGCCGGTCAGAATGGCAAAATGCACCTCACCTAGTTTATTCAAATTACGAATAATATCTCCCCCTAAGCCAAATGTTTTCAATACGATTCCACGGAGTTCATCTAAAAATGGGCCCCCTGGATTTAAAGCATAATACTTGCGATTGCCTCGTACATCGATTGTCAAAAGCTTGAACTCTTCCATACGCACCAGTTCTCTTCGCACAGCGTTGATTTCCTCTTTGATCTCCCGCACTGCTGCTCTTAAATGAATCGGAACTTCAGGGTTTGAAAAGAAATACTGTAACAATTTGATACGCACTCTGGAAACGAACAAAAACTCCATTGACTTACGAGAGTTATACATGTTTGTACGATTTACTAAACTTAAGCCTGCTAATCAAGTACCTGATTATATATAATTAGCAGATTACGTACAAACATTTTCACCGCTAAAGGGCTTAGGCAATATTGGCTTCCTTTTTGAGTTTTACCTCAATCTCGTCACGCAATTTTGTATTCTCAGCTAGTAATTCCTTTACCGCTTCTCTACCCTGCCCTAATTGTTGATCATTGAAGCGTAACCAACTGCCAGCTTTTTCGATCACCTTGAACTGAATTGCTGCGTCAATCAATGAGGAAAGTTTATCAATCCCTCTTGGGTAAACAATATCAAAAGTTGCCTCTCGGAAAGGTGGAGCCATTTTATTTTTGACCACCTTCACACGTGTGATATGCCCAGTGACATCTTCATTGGTCCCCAGTTTTTCTTTTCTGCGTATATCCATGCGGATAGACGAGTAGAACTTCAAAGCATTACCTCCAGTGGTAGTCTCAGGATTTCCAAACATCACCCCAATCTTCATGCGTAACTGATTGAGGAAGATCACTGTAGTGCCAGTTTTGCTCGAAATTGCTGTAATCTTTCGCAGGGCCTGGCTCATGAGTCTTGCCTGCAAACCCATATGAGAATCTCCCATCTCACCTTCTATCTCAGCTCTTGGAGTCAAAGCAGCTACCGAGTCAACTACGATAATATCTACCCCTCCTGAACGCACTAAAGTCTCGACTATCTCTAAGGCTTGCTCACCATAGTCAGGCTGAGCTAGGTATAGGTTTTCGAGGTCAACTCCTATTCCTCTGGCATAATTGGGATCTAAAGCATGCTCTGCGTCAATAAAAGCTGCAATCCCACCTCTAGCCTGGGCCTCAGCGATGATATGTAATGCCAAGGTAGTTTTCCCAGAAGACTCCGGTCCATAAATCTCAATAATCCTGCCTTTTGGCACACCACCGATCCCCAAAGCAATATCCAAAGAAATAGCCCCTGTGGGTATAGCTTCAATATCACGTTTTTGAGAATTCTCCCCTAATTTCATAATCGAACCCTTGCCATAACTGCGTTCAATTTGCTGTAAAGCAGCTGCAACAGCCTTTCTTTTCCCATCAGCAATCTTACCCTCTTCACTCAAATCTGCAGGGGCTGAATCTTCAATCACACCTACTTCTGCATTTAACGTCTCATCAGCAACACCACCCTCAAGTCCCACTGGTTTACTTGTTTTTGGATTTTTATTAACTGCCTTATTTGCCATAGCTCAATATTCTTAAACTTAATTAATAGATTCTACAGGGGAGTGCTTAAAATTTCATTAACAATAATTAAAATACCTCTAAATAACTTTAACATACTTCCCCAACACCCAACCTTCATTGCCACCGTAGCGAATTTTGTACCAGCCGGTATCATTGCGCTCTAACCAAACATAGCGTTCATTTGGCGAAGCCTTTCCTACAACTTGAGCGTTCGCCGAAGGATTTTGGCGCACATTCAAAGTGCCGGTTTCCGTACTAGCAATTTCCAGAATCTGAATACCCTCTCTGTCGATATTCAATGTTACTTGCAACCTTGTATCTCTAAACTGTTGCCCAAAGCCATTCTTCAGTATAAAACTTTCATTAATCTGCCCCGTAGTCAGCGGCACTTTCACTTTAAACTCACTGGTAACTTCTGCGCCGGGACTAAGTACAGCATCGTTTTTCAATACTGGAAATTGCGATTTTGACACCCACTCATTGTTCAAGAACAGTTGACTATCGCGGCCATCTGCGGTAGCCAAGAACAGCTCCGAATCGTCACTTGCAAAAATACTATGCTCACCTGTATTTTTTAGCTTTAGTCCTAAAGTGACTTCTGTGCCAGCTTTTACAGATGCAGTAGGGTTCTCATAGCCGCTTAGCGCTACTTGGTATTGCTTAGGTATAGGTTTGTAATTGGTCTTAATTCCTTCGATTAACTTCTTGAATGTCAGTTGCCAGCTGCCAAATAATTGTTTCTGAGCCAAATTAGCAGTTTTTTCTGCAGGAGCAATCTGCAGGCTCAAGGCACTCAAGTTGATATTGTCAGGATTAATGCTATTTTCATTGGCTAACTTTAAGAGCAGGCTCTGCAGGGTAGAGCGCACATCTAGGTCGAAATCAGTATCCTGGCTGTCAGCAAGGTACATAATTACTAAAGACTTATTATTCCCGTCTGCAAGGGTGATTTGCTTCTCCACCCCACCTTTGATACCTTCGTAAATCTCGCCTTTCTTGCTAATCACAAAATGCGCAGGAATATCTTTGAAGTTATAGCGCTCTGAGACGAAATAATAAAATAGTCCTCTATACCAATCTCTTGACTGCAGTTGTGGACTGCCTGTTAAAAAAATTGGGGTTAGCAAAATACTAGTAGGACTTGCGAAATTACTTGAATCAACCACACTAGCAATGTCCAAATTCAAGTCAGATTTCTTAATCACATTCAGCTCACTTGTTGTATTTGTTTGTGCATTAACCGGGATCACACCGGCGAAAAGGCACAATAAGATTGTACTTAAAATAAACTTCTGGAGTTTCAGCATTTTACTTAGTTTAACATCAAAGCCTACACTTACACGAGTGCTTAAACCAGTGTTAGGTATAGAAATAATCCTAGCTTAGGATCTACCCTGCCGCTTTTGGCCGCATAGTCTAAGTCGGTGAGCTTGCGCACTAATAATGTTAATTTGGCGGGTGGAATCTGCCCCGCAAGTTTGGTTAATCTGGAACGTAAAAATGACGGCAATTTCTGGGGACGATAGTAATACAAAATTAGATTACGTAATTGCGAACTTAAGAAACCAATTATCTGAATTGGCTCTACCTCTTGATTCAATAAATCTGTGAGTAAATCAAAAGCTAGTGGTTTGCTCTGCGCTGCAAGATTTAGTAATTCCCAGATCTCCTTATCAGCAGTATGATCAAGAATATTGAGATCAGAAGTAGCTACCATTTGCCTCTGACTCGCGCGCAAAAGCAATACAAGTTTACCTAATTCTAAATCCAGTTTAATCAGGTTGTAATTGGCTATTAATTCTGACAACTCGTTAATAATTTCCGAACCCAACCCAAAACCTTCTCGGGCCAAGCGTTTGCGAGTGAATTCTAACTTCTGGCCAATACTAGCAGGCTCGTAATTAAAAACTTGCCCCTCTTTATTGAGATATTTGTAAAGAGTCAGGCGCTTATCAATATTACCCGTCTCTCTGAAAATGAATAAGGTATTGGGGTCGTCTTTAACAGCTTCTAGTCGCTTACTGACATTTTCTCGAAGATCTTTTTTAGCATTGCTCAAAAAATTCACCAATACAACCACCTGCCTAGTTGCAAATAATCCCATACCTCCGCTCAGACCAGCAATCTCGTTGATGCTAGAAAGTTCATCTCCGAAATATCTGAATACCTCCGATTTAGTTGATTTATTAAATTCCTGGAGTAATTGTGCAGTCTTTGTAATTGCATGGAACTGCTCAGCGCCGCCCAGCAAGTATAGATTCGACATCCTGGCTATTAATTGCGATAAAAAGTGATTACCAAATATTCATCTCTCAGTTCAATTGATTTAATGGGGAGTTGCTGAGGCACCTGCTGAGAGCTTTGCTGTGCAGTAGACAGTTTAGCAAAGATCTGACTGCCTTCACCCAGATTAAATACATTTAGCACCTGCTCCAAGCTACTCTGCGCTGGACTAATTAATAAGCTAGGTAAGGGAATCAGACCCAACCCTCCATCCAGCAATACAAATTTCTGATCCTTAAGCCCAAAGTTAAGATTCAACCAGAGAGGACTACCCTGGTCTTCTAAATTCGCTACTGTCCGTAAGCGTCCGGGATCTAGGTCTATGGCTAGATTACGACTGTGTTCGAGGTTTGCATTCAGCGCACCAGCCAATTCAGCCTCAGTCACAGTGATAGTTAGATTATCCAGGTCTGATCCTGAAGCACTTTGACCTGCCACTTTAGCTGAAAGATCGAGGCTCTGAGCCTCATTTTTGACTGGGGTAAATTCTGAGCTCGCTAAATTGTTATTCAAAATACCCTTAACAGGTCCCCATAATGATTCGGGCTGAGCTACCAGAGTAAACACTCCCAAGACCAATATACCAACTACTGCTAGCAAAACGAGACAGCTAATATTGCCGCAATTAATCCCTCTATTTGGTCTATCTCGATAGACAATCTTTTCCTGCACTACCACTCTCTCAGGAATGTCTGAATTACCAGCAATGCTAGAAGTACTGGCCTCCCGCTTGGAGCCCAACATTTGTGACAAACTGGGACGAATTTTCTCTTTAGACATAACTCTATTCTAACCTGTTTTTAAGTTTACACAGTTGTCTCGCTTGCAATTGGATCAAATTTACGCAGGCGCGAGATAGCTCGTCGAATAGCTTTAAGACTCGGATACTTGCTAAAGAAGCGTAGGAACACTCCCACTTCCTCTATGCGTAACAGTCCACAAATTCCAAAATAAGTCATTACGGAAGCAGCAGTGGTAGTGGCAAATAGGAAGAACAAGTATATCGTCTTTTCAGTACTTTCGAGACCAGCCCAGATCTTATAAATGAAGTAACAGACTACTAACATAAAGGCCCCGGCCACCAATTTTTTGGCGAGCGGGCCAATGACTTCGCTCCACTTAGCTTTAAGATAGCGTCTATTCAACCAATAAATCAAGATCACTGCTTCCAGAGTGAACACCACACTTGAACTCAGGGCCAAGCCGCCAACAGCAGGCGCGCCAGCCTCGCGGTTGAACAAGTAACTTAAATTCAGAGTTAATTGCCCCAAAGAAAAATCAGAATAATGGCTAAAATAATTGGTGAATAAAACTCCGGTACTCACTCCTAAAATCAAGGTAAATATTGACACAACTAATGGCCTGAGAGTGTCGTGAGCAGCGTAAAAAGTACGATAAAGAAAAATACGCAGACTTTCAAAGATAATGCCTGGTGCAAAAAATAGGATGGCCCAAGCGATTGTATAAGTCTCCAAAAAGCCAATCTGGTCGCCAACCAGCCCGAAAGTCATTCTCGAAATTGGCACTCTCAATACCAACAGCAATACGCCTGCCGGCACTGAAAAGAAGAATATCTGATTCATGATTCGCAAAAAAATCTGTGTGGCTAGAATCCGATCATTCTTGGCAAATGCCTTAGCCAGAGTTGGGAATGACGCTGTTGCAAAAGAACTACCAATTAAAGCCAAGGGTATAGAAATCACAGAAATTGCTAAATTGTACAAAGCCAATGATCCCTGCACTAGGCCGAAGGCGATGAATTTATCCAAAGTTTTGGCAATTTCTTCTACTGATAAAGCAGCAATGCGCGGCGTAGCCACGCGCGCAATCTTGTGAATATAATAATCCTTAACGTCGAGGATAGGTGCGTACTTAATTCTAAGATGAAACACTACTGGTATCTGTATAGCCAAATGCAAAATTGAACCAATCAATGTTCCCCAAACTAGCACCCAGGGTGACTGTCCCAAAATTGGCAGAAAAATAAACAACCCTATGATTCTGCCAACGTTATATAACAAAGGCGCCAACTGCGGAACTAGAAAGCGGTCGTAAAGGTTCAATGCAGTAGTTAGATAGACGCTCACTCCCAGAATCACTTGTGGAATCATCAGCACCCTGAGCATTGCGACGATTTCTGGCAGCTGGGCTGCCGGAATTGGTGTCTCCGGTTGGATTATATAGGTAATTAGCCAGGGAATAGTGAATTCCGCAGTTAAACCTATAAACAAAGCTAACAAAGTGAATAAAATCACGGAACCATTAACCAAGGTGTTGAATACTCTCACAAAGCGATACTCACCCTTTTCTGCCAACACTTTGGCAAGCAAAGGTAGCACAGAGGCACTAATTGCGCCTAGAAGAATTACTTGCGAAATTAGTTCCGGAATATTACTGGCAAATACGAAATTACTATAAACTTCCTTGCCAATACGGCCCGCCACCACAGAACTATATACCAGCCCAAACACTTTGGTGACTAGGCCAATCACCATCAACATGGTGGCTATAGACATAATCTCAGTCTGTTTCTGCAGCAGCACATTACGAATATTGGAAATTGCTCTTTGTACCATATGATCCTCCTATAACTGTTCTGAGCTTTGATCTGATCTACTTCGTCTAAATCTTGAAATTAGAAATATCACTACCACTAGCACCACCAATCCAGCAATCCCAGCCATTACCCACAGCCTCTGAGTCTCACTAGTCTTGGCGGCCTGCGCAAGTTCACTTTTAATATCTAACTCAATGTCATAGTTACTTTTACTCAAACGTCTCTGTGACTCGGTTTGTGTCAATTTAACTGGCAACTTCAAATTGTAATCTTTGACCAACTTAGAAGTAAGCTTTAGTTTTAGCTTCTCTTGGCTATTAGCCTCCATTTTGATTGGTAACTTAGCTTTTGTGAGATCAATCTGTGTGGGGTCAGTCTGCAAACTGGCTTCAAGCTCCAAGCCCTTATCTGCAAGCCGCTTAGCATCATCAGAACTTATCTCTAGGCTGAAATTGTAGGCAATACTGCTCTCATTTTTCAAATCAAACTGCAAACTGATCTCGCCTAAACTCGAAATCTCAATGTTATAGCTTGTTGGGTTGAAACTAAAGGCCTGTTGTGCAATAGCCGATTTAGCCACAAATCCACTCATACCCAGCAATATCACTATGAAAACGCCCAAGCTAACTGGGTGTAGCAGCCGAATTTTCTTAAGCAGTTTTGCCATTTGTATTTTCTATTTCAACTATGCCTCTCAACTACACACCGCAACTATGTTTGAAACTAAGTTTGAAGCTAAGCCTGAAACTAAGCCTGAAACTAAGCCTGAAACTAAGCCTGAAACTAAGCAGGGTCAGCTTGTTTCACTGACAATTTGAGTCTACCTAGATCGTCGCGAGCTACCACTTTGACCCTAACTCTGTCACCTTCGTTGAACAAGTCCCTGACATCTTTGATAAAGCCTTCAGCTAACTCGGATACGTGCACAAGGCCGGAAATGTTGGCGGATACATCTACAAACATTCCATAGTCAGCAATCTTGCCCACAGTACCAGTATAAGTCATACCAATTTCAGCCTCTGCGGTAACTTCGCCGATCAAGTCTAGTGCTCGCTTACGGTATTCCTCGTTAACTGCTAACACATAGATATCTCCATTATCCTGGATGTCTATCTCGACTTTGTTCTCACAAGCCTCAAGAATACGCTTGATATTCTTGCCTCCTGGGCCAATTAATTCACCAATTCTTTCAGGATTAATTTTCACAATCTCGATCTTTGGAGCATAGGTGCTTAGGCTGGCTCTTGGCTCTGAAATAACCTTGGCCATTTCCACTAGGATCTCTAACCTGGCTTCCTTAGAGCGGCCTAAGGCCTCTTGCAGGATTTTGACTGGGATACCTTTTAGTTTGTTATCTAGTTGGATCGCAGTAATACCATTTTTGGTGCCAGTAACTTTAAAGTCCATGTCGCCGTAGAAATCTTCTACATCTTCCATATCGGTTAAGATTTTGTATTGCGTGACATCCGCGTCATTGGTGACTAAGCCCAAAGCAATTCCAGCAACTAAACCTTTCAGCTTAACGCCGCCATCCAATAAAGCTAAACATGCAGCGCAAGTCGCAGCCATAGAAGTAGAACCGTTAGAACTCATTATTTCGGAACTTACTCTAATTGTATAAGGAAATTCTGCCTCGCTAGGAATTATCCTTCTTAAAGCATTTTCGCCAATATTGCCATGTCCAATCTCTCTGCGCCCTGGGAAATACTGGTATCTCTCAGCACTTCCATATGAAAAGCCTGGAGAAGCATAATGGTGCATAAAGCGCTTCTGGTCTTCACCTTCAAAACTTTCGAGCTTTTGCGCCATTCGCATTGAGCCAAGTGTTAAGACTGATAAACTTTGAGTAATGCCTCTAGTAAATACGGCTGAACCATGCACTCTTGGTAATACACCCACTTCGATTTTTAGCTCGCGAACCTCATTTAAGGCTCTACCAGAAGTGCGCTGTTCTTTATCAAGTACCATAGCTCTCATTAATTTGCGTGCCACGTACTCTACTGCTGTCTCAATATCGTTAGTGTTAGCTTTACCGCCTGTGGCCGCTAGCTCTTCATTTAACTTGCTAGCCAGATCTGCTTTAGCAGAATTGATTAGGCCAATTCTTTCCTCGCGATTTAACAAAGCTCTAGTAATTTGCTCGCTATAATCTCTTTCCACACGGTCAACCAATTCCATTGGCGCTGACTTTTCTGAATATTCCAACTTCTGACGTCCATATTTTTCAGCTAATTTTGTTTGGAATTCGAGCATTGGCTGTATATTTGTTACACTTTCCTCCATTACCTTGCTCATAATGGACTCGTCAGTTTCGTCTGCCCAACCCTCGACGTTTAAGATGCGCTCACCTACCACTGAAATCACCATATCCATTTTTAAATGCTCTTCTTGGCTGACCTTTGGACCCCAAACTAATTGGTCAGTCTGATCCAAACCTACTTTGATACTGGCCGATGGGCCATGGAAAGGGACGCTAGAAAGCATCAAAGCGGTGGATGCACCGATTACGCTTAATTGCTCCGGGTCATTTTCACCGTCATAAGCTAAAACTGTGATAATCACAGCTACAGGTTTTCTCCAATTTTTAGGGAATAGTGATCTGATGGCATGGTCAATCTGTCTAGCTTTGAGTACTGCGTCATCTGAAGGTCTGGCTTCACGTTTCAAAAATCTGGAGCTGCTGATAATACCTCCGGCATATAATTTCTCAATGTACTCTACTGACAGAGGTAGAAAATTGGATTCAATATCTTGCTCGCCAGTGCTAACAGTTGCGAGGATTACGGTCTCACCCTTTTGAATAGTGATCGCGGCGTCTGCTCTATAAGCATAATGGTTTAGCTCAAAAGTGAGCTCTGACTCCAGGAATTTAATGGTTTCCCTTACTGGAGTGGGAATATTTTTAGTACTTTGAATCATACGTAACTTTTGGGATCGCTGGCGTAGAAGAAATTGCAAGAAGCACTGTTAAACGGCACTTTACCACCTAGTGACTCTTGTAATTCCTTCGTTTACCCCGAGCTTTCCTGACTTAAAAATTTAATTATTAATGGATTATAGCAAGTATCTTGATTATTTGGTCTATTTGTCGGCAATTTAGTACTATCTGCAGATCTCCGAGCTCTCACCGAAAAATCCATCTCTCCATCAACATTTCCCCCCCTTGTGAAGCAGTTGTCAAAATCTACCTCCAATTGGTGACTTTTGTGCGACTTTTTGACCACTATTTGGCGATTTCTCGACCACTATTTGACGACTTTCGTGCCACTTTTGTGCCACTGGTCCATAAGTGTACAAAAAAAGGAAGTCCAGCCCTTTAAGAAGTTATAGGTTTCAGGAACCCGCAGACGCTAAGGACCAGCAAGCGTAAGGTGGAGAGCAAGATTACAGAAAAATCGCTTTTGACAGGATTTTGTAAACTATTTGGAAGATAATCATCATATGATTTGGGATGCGAATAACTACACAGAACTAGATGCAAAGCTCAGGAGGGATCCAAGATGGAGGGAAACAATTGAAGACCACGAAGGTACGGCGCCACTGCACAGCGTGAACGAGCCCGTCCCACTAAGGGCAGATAACAGATCTAAGGTGACGATCACCCTCCCAAAAGTTGTGAAAAAGGCAGTGACAATTAGAGCAGCCAAATACGATATGACTGCTAGTCAATATATTCGATTTCTGCTTTGCAAAGATGTAGAACTGGAAGTGCATCAGTTGAGTCGAGTCGAGTCGAGTCGGGTCGCTGCAGCGAAGCTACGTAGAGTAACACCAGAATAAATTAAATTATCAACGGATTTATCTTAAAATCTTATCTTTTCCTAATCTTGTTCTACCTAGTCCACTCCTCACCTTTGCAACTATTTCCCGGCAGAGGCCAACATTAGTGCCTTCTCCTGCTCCCATTCTACATATTTCTCAAGGATGTGCGCGGCGGCATAGGCATCCCCCATCTCCTGCTTTTGTTTTCTACTTAAGCCCTGGTTACTAAATCTAGTAGAAAAATACTCTGGGTAGAAGGCCAGCTCGGGCAGTTTTGGCCGAACACTAAGACCTATTAATTCACGAGGTCCTTGCACAGCCAATTGCTTTAGATAATCCTTGTAATAAACTTTAAGCTGCTGCGCAAATCTACGAATTACTTTACAAGTTTTACCTTCGCTCCCATCCTCTTGCAAGGGCAGTCCGAAGACCAGTGTACTCGGCGCCCACTCAGTTATAACTTGCGCCAATTGCAGCAACACCTCTTCGATATTTTTAGTGTATCTAAGCACGCTAACCGGCGAGGCAATTCCAGAGTCAGCAGTCACTGTTGCCAGACCCAATTTATGTCCGCCATAATCAATTCCAAGGTAAACCATGAGACATTTTAACAGTTAACAACTATTGTTTGATAAAATGAATATATTAATAATAATCCAATATGCCAAAAACACTGAAGTTTCTATTCGCAATAGTATTGATAGCCGCCGTTATAGCAGTAGTTGGCTATAGCGCATTTAGTAATTGGTATTATAGCGGAATCAGCTCCAGTGCTGACACTGACAGCACTCCGGTCACTTTCGAGATTAAGCCTGGCCAGAGTCCCACAGTAGTGGGCAATAACCTAATCGCAGCGGGTCTAATCACTGATATTAACGTTTACACTCTCTATTTGCGCTTCAATAATCAAGGTGATGAGTTCAAGGCGGGTAAATTCTCGCTTGCCAAAAATGCCAGCATTATTGAGATCGTCGATAGCATCTCAGCGGTGCAAAAAATTGACGTGGCCAAGGTCACTTTGCTAGAAGGCTGGAAGGCCAAGCAAATGGGAGTTAAGCTTGAGGAAGCATTTAAAGGCAAGCCCAAAGCAGTATTTACCTCGGCTGAATTCGATTCTCTGACTACCAATCCAGACAAAGTTGAATTCAGAGCTGACGTCAAAGCTTTCCTGAATGAACATAAGCCTGCCGGTAAATCGCTGGAAGGTTTCCTATATCCAGATACTTACGAGTTTGAGTTTGACGCAAGCACTAAAACTGTGGTGGAAACTTTGCTGAGACAGTTCAGTAAGAAATTATCTGCTGAAACTCTGGGGGACAATTTTTATCAAGACTTGGTCCTAGCCTCAATTATTGAACGAGAGAGTTTCACCAATTCTGAGCGACCCATTATCGCCAGTGTATTCAAAAATAGATTAAAGATCAAAATGCCTCTGCAATCTGATGCCACAGTTAACTATGCAACTGGCAAAAGCGAACCCCAGCCAAGTATAGAAGATACTAAGATTAATTCCCCATATAACACCTACAAGAATATCGGGCTGCCACCCACACCAATTTCCAATCCCAGGTTAGAATCCATCACAGCCGCTATGCGCCCTAGTGAGACTGATTACTACTATTTCATCCATGAGCAGGATGGTAGTGGTCAGGTGCATTTTGCCAAAACTTTTGGCGGGCACTCCGCCAACATCCGTAAATACTTGAATAACTAAAGTTGCGGGGATTATGGCTCAAATTGCACAAAAATTTCTACAATTATTAGAACTAACCAGCCTGTTGCCAAAACCAGATAGATCATTTACGCAAAAATATCATCTAAGCAAGCAGCAGACATACCTGATTTACCTAATCAGCATTCAAACACAATTAAACGATAGTCGCGATGTTGGCATGTCGACATTTGCGAAGTTGCTGAATATCTCCACGTCTACCCTTACAAGAAATGTGGAAAAGCTTGAGCAGCGCAAGGTATTAGAACGCATTCACAAAACGGGTGAAAAAATTGTAAGCTTAAGACTGTTATCACTAGGACAACTTTACGCCCTAGAAATTGGCGACCACTTTGAACAGGCGCTAGGCAATGTAAGGCTTTAGACCGTGTAAGGCTTTAGTCCCAGCAAGATATCTTTTGTCACTTGTTCGACCAGCTGCGCACCATTAATTTCTACAAGTACGCCTTGGCTTTTGTACTGCGCTAAGATTGGTTCAATCGTATCTTTGTAAGACTGCAATCTTTGCGCCATAATCTCCAGGGTAACATCATCACGCTCATGTCCTTCACTTACCTGATTGGCCATTCTGGCCAGTAGAACGGAGTCCGGCACATGCAAATGCACAACTGCAGACAGTTCTAACTTCTGCCGCGCTAGGATATCCGGAAAGTAATTTGCCTGATCGATACTACGGGGAAACCCATTCAAAATGACCCCCTCTTGTGCATGAACAACCAGATAGCTTTCTAATAATTGCGCAATCACATCTCCTGATACCCACTTACCTTGATTCGCAACCTCTTGGGCTGCCAAAGCAACTGGGTTCTGACGCTTGGCCTCAGCACGGATAATTCCCCCCATGGATATATGGGTCAAGCCAAGCTTCTGAGCCAAGATTGTCCCTTGAGTATCTTTACCACTTCCAGATCCACCGATTAGACAAATGAGCATAATTATACAGCTATATATTCGCTAATATCCAAATTAGTTGGAGGATAAACGCAAGCGCCACGAGCATTATACCCAAAACTGTCAGGATTTTGATCACTTTTTCAGAATTTTCTTGTTTATACCCCCAGACTTCTGGCTTGACCAAAAGTGAGAGTATCATGCCGACTACTAGGCCTCCAAAATGAGCCAAGTTATCTACACCTGGGATAGTCAAGCCAAAGAGAAAATTCACACCTACAATAATCAGTAAACTATTGCGTTCAACTGGCAGTGCAATACCAAATCTTTGGCGGAAAATTGTATTCCCCAAGAGCAATCCCAAAAGTCCAAATATAGCACCAGAAGCCCCGATAGACAGTGAAAAGTTTGCGTTGGGATTGATCAATACCCACAAACCCTGCCCCAAGGCGCTAAATAAACTCGCAGCTAGCCCAGTGGCCAAATAGATCAACGTGAATTTATGATTCCCATAAAACTTTTCCACCATTCTACCCACCTGATATAAAAACAGCATGTTTAAGCCCAAATGCAGGATATTGCCATGCAAAAAAACTGAAGTTAATAAACGCCAGATCTGGCCGTCAACCAACAATGGAAAGGCGTTTCCACCGGCCCAATAGTACACATTGCCGGCTAAAGCCAACTGCACAAATGACACAAGGATAAATAGCACTAGATTGACCCCAATAATCACATAAGTGGGCGAAAATTCAACTCTGAAGTGTTTTAGTTGATAACGGATTTCATCCATCAGCCATACAATAAACTAACGTTCCACTTTGAAACAAACAATAATATCGCCAGTCATAATCTCAATCTGATTATCAAGCATGATCCCACATTCTGTACCTTTTTTGGCTTCCTTTACATCTTCCTTCAGGTATTTTAGGGATACAATCTTGCCCTCGCCTATTTCCTCACCTTTGCGTTCCACATAGGCTCTGTAGCCTTTAATCACATTGCCCATTGTCACTTCACAACCAGCAACATATTTGCCATTTGAAAGCTGAAACACTTGCTTGACTTTGGATTTTGCCACCTCTACTATTTCCTCTTCTGGTTGTAACATTGACTGCACCACTGCCTCAGCTTCATTGATCAAATCATAAATGATCTGGTAATTCCTTACCAAAACTTTCTCATTTTTAGCCAAAATTTCAGCTTGAGGAGCAATTTTCACTTGAAACCCCAAGACAATTGCTTTGACGTCTCTAGCCATTTCCACATCAGACTCGCTGATATTGCCAGGCATCGCTGAAAATACCTCGATTTTGGCATCAGCAAAGCTCAAATCGTTCAGTTTGGCCACAATAGCCTCCAATGTGCCTTTGGTATCTGCCCTTAAAATCACTTTAAGCTTTGTCAAAGTGTTTTGCTGGGACTGCCTCTGAGACAATAGCTCGGCGAACATCGCAGTGTCGTCTAAGGCTTCTGTAATTGGCTCTAGCTCTTCTTGGGTCTCAGATTCAATCTCTTTTTGCAGACTCAGCGCTTCCTTCTCAGTAGCGAAAAATAGTAAGTTCTGACCTACGTTCAGCACTGATTCCAGGCCAATCAACCACACTGGGTCACCTGCTGCGGCTCCATCTGTCTGTTTCTGACTCTCGTCCAAAGTTGCGCGAATCTTGTGAATTTGATCATCTGCCAAGATATACTGTCCTCGGCTAATCTTCCCTGACTTCAGCACTGTTAATGCCACCGGCCCAAGGTCTGTATCAAGATTCGACTCCAAAACGAACCCTTCTGCTACTCCCTGCGCTGGTACTACAGCCTTTAGCTCGTGAATTTCAGCCAGTAATTGAATTGCTTCAAGCAAGTCACTGATACCAGTCTTTTCGACTGCTGATACTTCTACAAAAACAGCGTCACCACCATATTCTTCTACTAATATGTCGTTTTGGGATAATTCCTGCTTAACCTTGTTGGAGTTGGCGCCTGGCATATCCATTTTGTTGCAAGCAATCACCAGTGGTAACCCGGACTTCTTGATAAACTTGATGGACTCTTTAGTCTGTGGTTGGACACCGTCGTCTGCAGCTACTACCAACATTGCAATATCAGCCACTCTGGCGCCGCGCGCACGCATTTCGCTAAATGCTTCGTGTCCAGGGGTATCAATAAAAGTAATTGTCCTAGGTTGTCCGCTAGTCATAGTCACTTTATGCGCCCTAGTATTTTCGGTAATTCCCCCAACTTCGCCGGCCTGTACACTGGTATTGCGAATCGCATCCAATAAACTGGTTTTGCCGTGATCAACATGCCCCATCACCGCAACTACAGGGGTACGTAACTCTAAGGGAATTATTTGCTTTTGTTTAGTAGACTTCTTTGCCATGTGTTCTGAGATTGATTGTAGCACATACTAGATGGTGAATGATCATAATTGTGAATGTAAGAGTTTGGCTAATTTTGGAAGTGTTTAACTGTCAATGGAAGTGTTTAGATGAGTTCGGCTAACTTCTGGCTGGTATTTTAGCGCCAACTGAAGACTGAGGGCTGAGGTTGAGTTTGAATAGCTAATTATTAGCTTTACCTGGCATCCTTACTTGCCAAATTAATTTGTAGACTTCACCTGTTACCCAATCATTAAACACAGGGAACATTTTTATTGGCATTATTATCTAAGAGGGGAAATACGTCGTTATTGATTAAGAAATATTGGCAGAGAAGCACTATGTCTGCTAAAATGTATAGTCTTTATAAATTATTAGGGCTTAGGTTATACTGATTCATGGCAAAAAGGGATTACTACGAAGTACTAAAACTAGCCAAAGCAGCTAGCAAAGAAGAAATTAAGAAGTCATACCGCAGGTTGGCCAAGGAGTTACACCCTGATCGTAATAAGGCCAGCAACGCCGAAGAACAATTCAAAGAAGTACAGGAAGCCTATGAAATCCTCAGCGACGAGAGCAAACGCAAAGCCTATGACCAGTATGGACACGCTGCTACACAAGGTTTCGGAGGACGCTCAGCTTATGGAACAGGCGCAGGCGGTGCTGAGGGTTTTGGCGACTTTGGGGATCTTAATGATATTTTCAGCTCATTTTTTGGACAGGGTTTTGGTGGATTTGGTAGGAGAGAGGCCAGCTCTACCAGCAATCGACGTGGTAGTGATATTGAGGCAACTTTGAGAATCGATTTCGACGAAGCTGTGTTTGGTAAGTACAAAACAATTAGTTACCGCCGCAAGATTCTTTGCTCGCACTGTAAAGGCAGTGGCGCTGAAAAACCAAGTGACGTCGAGACCTGTTCCACCTGCAATGGCAGTGGACAGGTAGTCAGAATCCAACAGACTTTTCTAGGAAGTATCCAAACTGCCGCTATGTGTGACCGATGCGAAGGCACTGGCAAGTTAACCAAACACAAATGTCACATTTGCCAGGGCGCAGGCCGTAGCGATACAGACGAAGATTTCAAAATTAAAATTCCACCAGGGATTCCAGATGGAGTGACGCTGCGTTTCCGTGACCAAGGTAATGCTGGCAAACTGGGCGGAGCCTATGGCGACCTTTACCTGACGATTGATGTTGAAGCGCACCCCACATTGGAGAGACGTGGTGATGATATTTACACCGAACTAGACATCGCTGTCACCACTGCCGTATTGGGGGATGAGATCAAGGTAGATTCAGTCAAAGGTCCAATTGAAATGAAGATCCCAGCTGGAACACAGCCAGGCAAAATCTTCAGGCTTGCTGAAAAAGGCGGACCTAGATTCCGAGGCAAAGGTAATGGTGATCAATACGTACAAGTAAACATCAAAATTCCTGAAAAAGTTTCTCGCAAACAGCGGGAACTCTGGGAAAATCTAGATGAAATCAAGTCTGAAAAGCCAGGAATTTTTGGTTAAGCACTTCCCTGCTCGCTCTGCTAACAATCTGCCAACTAATATTCCGATCCAACGTTTTCCCCGAGGAAATTTTACAAAATCTAAACTAGTCAATTGGATTTATGCTCAAGGAATTTGCACGTTCCTGTCGATAGATCCGTTCGCCAAAATTTGACACAAAATTCAGACTGTCATTATACTGGTATTAATTACTATGATAGATCTACAACTGCTTAGTGGATTACCAATAAAATTCGATGAGCTGGCTGAAAAGTTCACTTATGGCGAAGGTGTTGTTTACAAGCAAGTCAACAATGTTCCAATTAGCAGTATGCTCCCAGGGTTGCTAAATAAGTCGGTAAGATACCCTGAAATGGTTTACCTAGAGCACAAAGACATCCATAAGACCAACGACAACGACTTATTTTCTCTGGACAATATCCACTACGATTTGCTGATGATCCCTTCAGGCTTAATGGGGGTTGAGTTTATTAGAACGCATATTTTCTACGCAGAATTATCAGTTGATGGAAAAGGCCTGAGCGAAGTTGTAGAAGCCCTGTCTGGGTCACTGACTATTTTGTTACAAAGAAATAAGCCTAAGGTCGATGAATTGGATTTTGATACACGAGTTAGCGAGGGCTTTGTTGTCAAATTAAACAAAGGGGAGAAATTCTATTTGCCACGAGGTTACTATTACACATTTATCAATACACGCAGCAAACCAGTGGTATTTTCCAGATTCTATTTAAAGGGCTGTATTTGTGACTATACTCGTTTCCAAAGGGAACAAGGACTTGCCTACTTTGCCATCCGCAAGAATGCTAAACAGGAAATCGTGTTAAACCCAAGGTATCGTGAAATCCCCCAAATCCGCAAGACTAATGCAAGCGGCGCTAGTACTGTGGGAGGTTTTTTACAAGAAATTAACAATTTTTTCACTGCCGCGCCTCTTTATGACCAAGTGGTCAGCCGCACTGGTGAGCTAAAGTTGCTAATGTAACTTGATCTATTCAAGCTCTTTAGGATAATATTTCCTATGTACACATTTATGTTAGTTGGCCCCTCAGGAGTTGGTAAATCACACTTAGCCGCGGAACTCGAAAAGCAAGGTTTCCCGCAATTATCCCGCTATGTGGACCGTGAACTGCGCACCGAGGAATTAAATAACTTAGGAGATTTAGTGCCTTTGACGGTGGATGAATTTTCCAGGCAAATTGTGGCGAATGAATTCATTTACTGGTTTCAACTCGGTCAAAACCGTTACGGCTATAAAGAAACAGACATTCGCGCCGCTGAGGCAAAAAGTGTAAAGGGCTTAACCTGGGTAATTCCTGAAGAAAACGCCGTAGAAGTGCTCAAAATTCTTCCAGAAGTAGTCACCATCTATCTATATGCCAGCAAAAACACCAATCGGCTAATGCTAGAGCGCATGCTCAAACGAGATCAATTGCTAGATTACCGTAATTATTTCAGCATTCCAGTAGAAGCTGTCGATGAATTGCTAAACTCTGAATTCAAAATAGCAGTTGAGCCAACAACTAAGGCGAAACTAGATAAAATTACACAAAGATTAGAACGCAATATTCTTGAAGCCGAAAAAGTAGCCCAATACAAAGCAGAATTTCTACGCAATCCCCTAGCGCGCATGTTCGAGATTAAGGACGACCGCAGTCTATATACAGAGGTTTTACCTTACATGCTGGCGGTCTGAGATTTCGAAAGTGAAGATATGTTGTATAATTTCTTATGGTTGATTTTCACGCAGTTTTGGCTGATCCGGCAACATTCAAATTGGCAAGTAAGCAGAAGAATGCTACTGTCGATATTGACCGATTAATAGAGCTGGGGCAGCAGAAACTGGCTTTACAGAAGAACTTACAAGAATTGCAAGCCCAGGGCAATCTTCATGCTACAGAGGTCAAACAGGCCGGCAGACCTACTGAAGCTCAAATCATTAAGGGCAGGGAGTTGAAGGTGCAAACACAGGCCCTGGAGGCTCAAATTAGGCCAATAGAAGAAGAGTTTACCACCCTACTCTACCAAGTGCCGAACTTACCTACTGAAGATACCCCAATTGGCAAGGATGACAGCGAAAATGTGGAAGTGCGTAAATGGGGACAGCCCAAGCGTGCTGAGCAATTTGGCTTCCAACCTAAAGAACACTGGGAGCTTGGTGAACAGCTAGGTATGATCGATATTGAGCGCGCCACAAAGATCAGTGGGAGCAGGTTTAACTTTCTCCTGGGCGATATTGCATTATTAGAATTTGCAATTATTAATTACACTTTAAAAACGGTGCTTGCCAGCGACTTTGTCGCAAAAATCAATCAAAAATTCGGATTAAATGTTAATACTAAGCCTTTTATAGCCGCCGTGCCTCCAGTACTTATCAAGCCGGAAGCCTTCAGCCGCATGGCTAGACTGGAACCAAAGGAGCAGCGCTATTATATTCCCGAAGACGATTTGTATCTGGTCGGCAGCGCGGAGCATGCTCTGGGAGCAATGTACATGGACGAGACACTGTCTGTTGAGCAGCTGCCAGTTAGGTTATTGGGATTTTCGACATCCTTTCGCAGAGAAGCAGGCACATATGGCAAAGATACCCGCGGTATCTTACGTGTGCACCAGTTCGACAAGTTAGAGATGGAGTCTTTCACATTACCAGAGGACTCGTTAAAGGAGCAAAATTTTCTGGTGGCAATCCAAGAAGAATTAATGCAGAGCTTGGGGATTCCTTACCGGGTAGTAATATGTTGCACTGGCGACCAGGGAGACCCTGACGCCAGGCATTTCGACATCGAATCTTGGCTACCTGGGCAGGACAAATATCGTGAGACCCATTCAGCAGACTTGATGACGGATTATCAAACCAGGCGAATGAATACGAGATTCAAATCGAATGATGGACGTAAAGGATTGTTACACACTAACGATGCCACTGCCTTTGCCATTGGCCGCACAATTATCGCAATCATGGAGAATTATCAGCTGGCTGATGGCTCAATCATGGTCCCAGAGGTGCTGCGTGATTTCATGGGTAAAGAGTTAATCCAAAAGTTAGCCAATTAAAATAGGCAGAAAATTATGCCGGACATACAAATGCAATTTACTAAACTTGACCCAGAGGCTAAACAACCAGAATATAAGTCTGAGGGCGCGGCAGGTGTGGACTTCGCAGCTTTAGAGGCCACCACCATCAAGCCGGGCGAAACTGTCCTAATCCGCACTGGAATTGCCATAGCTATTCCGACAGGGTACGTAGGGATTATGGCGCCACGCAGCTCGCTAGCCTTGAAACAAAATCTGAGCATGCCTAACTCGATCGGGATTATTGATAGCGACTATCGAGGCGAGATTTTTGTGGGTCTGCGCAATCTTGGCCAGATCTCTGTAACAATCGAAAAACACGAACGCATTAGTCAAATGTTATTCCTGCCCTACCCCACTGCCAAGATGCTTGCAGTCGACTCTTTGGACGAAACTTCAAGAGGTGCTGGTGGATTCGGATCCACTGGCAAGTTCTAGGTTTCGGTATCGGCTTCGTATTCTTATGTTATAATTTTGACATGCCAGAACTTCCAGAAGTTGAGAGTGTAGTTAGATCTCTCAATATGATTATTAAGTGGAGGCGCATCGAAGCCGTTGACGTCCACGAAACCGGAGTCAGAGCCTTAGGAGGATACTCCCCCACTCTGCTCTCTGAAAAACTGCACTTGCAGGTTTTTAGGATGGTGGAAAGACGTGGAAAGTTTATTATTTTCCACCTAGTTGATAATCCAAGTTTGAAGGTAGTAGCACATCTACGCATGACAGGTGGCTTTTTCTATCAAAAAGATGGGATCAACTCTAACCTACTGAATCTAAACAGCTATATAAATACTAGTAATCAAAAAGTTCATAAACTTTCATCTCTAGTTAGCAATAAAATACCTGACAGCAAGTACTATAGAATTAGAATAAAACTCGATATCGGTGAGCTAATATTTACAGACAAAAGACGGTTCGGTACATTCCATGTTGTCGAGAATTTAGAAAACTACCCAGGTTTACAAAGATTGGGTGTAGAAGCGATTGCACCAGGGTTCACTGCAAGTTATCTTTTAAAGAGGCTGCTCAACAAAACAAAACCTATATATAATTCCTTGTTAGATCAGTCTATAGTGGCGGGAGTGGGCAATATCTATGCATGCGAAGCTCTGATTAGGGCTAGATTACATCCGCTGCAGCCCAGTGGTAGTGTTTCAGCTGGACAGCTCGCAAAACTAGTGGCAGGGTTAAAAAAGATATTGGAATTAGCAATTTTGAGTAACGGTACTACTTTTAGTGATTTTAAGGGAGTCGGAGGCGAAAAAGGTGAATTTCAGGGTCAGTTGCTCGTGTACGGCAAAACTACAGCAGATCTGGATGGCAGGCATTACAAGGTAGCAAAGCTAAAGATAAGTGGTCGCAACGCGCACTATATTCCTGAGTTACAAATACTAAAATAGCATATTATACAGATTGAGTATGAAGCCACATTTACTAGTACTGATAAACCTAGCCTGCGCGCCAAACTGAAAGCAATTGGAGCCAAGCTAGCCAGACCTGAGTTTCTTCAGAAACTGGCAGCACTAAACTTGCCAGCCGGTAGCCGGTAGCCGCTAGCCTTGCACTTGGCCGCGACTCCGAGGTGAAGGTGATAAAACCACCTTGACGTACAAATCTGTCAAGAACGGCGGAGCTATTGATGAGCAAAGGGAGATAGCAGTGATAGTGGATAATCTTGCAAATACTATAGAGCTACTTGAGGCGATTGGAGCAGAAGCCAAGGCCTACCAAGAGACACCCAGCATTGTATTCGGTATGGCAAATCCATTTCTCTAAGCGATTTGCTAGTTGCTGAGTTAGACTGTTGAGCTGGATTAATTGAGATTATTGAGTTAATTGGCTGTGATTTGTTGATTATGCCTATTCCCAATCAGGCTCATAGTAGCGCCTGCCACGCAAATTGTCCGGCATATATTCTTGCGTAACCTTTTTGCCAGACTGCTTTTCCTCTAGCCATGGGTAGCGCACATGATCTTTGCCATAATCAAAACTAGCCATCAGCTTCGTAGCAGCATTGCGCAAATGTAACGGAATAGGGGAGAGGTTCTCCAAATCCACATCACTCATGGCAGCGCCAATTCCCACAGTGCTAGCAATTGACTTTGGGCAACTCGCTAAATAAGTGGTGGTCTGCGCCAAAATCAAAGTCGACTCCGGCATACCAATCATTTGCACAGCATGCATGCAACTCGTGGCTAGAACTAAGGCGTTTGGGCGAGCATTACCAATGTCCTCCGCGGCAAAGATCAGTAAACGCCTGGCAATAAACAACGGGTCTTCTCCAGCTTTGAGCATTCTGGCAAGATAATGCAGACTGGCATCTGGCTGGCCCCCGCGCAGAGACTTGACCAGAGCCGAAATAGTATCGTAGTGAGCATCACCCTTCTTGTCATAATAAGAAGCTCTTTGCTGAATGGCGTCCTCAACCACTTTTTTCGTAACTCTTCCAGCGCCAGTTTTAGCAAGTTCTACTGCCAATTCCACCGCATTTAGTCCTGAGCGAGCGTCACCATTGCTAGATTTGACAATATAATCCACTGCGTCAACATCCCACTGAATCTCGGGAAAGCTTGTCACAGCGCGCTCTACAATCAAAGCCATGTCTGCATCACTAAACTCCTGCAACCTGTAGACTCGCGAACGCGATAATAGGGGAGCATTGACATAAAATGACGGGTTCTCAGTAGTTGCCCCGATCAATATGACAGTACCAGCCTCCACATGAGGTAGAAAAGCATCCTGCTGAGCTTTATTGAACCTGTGAATTTCGTCAACAAACAACACTGTCTCTCGACCATAATCTTTTCTTAACCCATCTGCTTTGGCGATAATTTTGCGCACATCTGCAATTCCGCCAGTGACGGCTGAGAAAAGAATAAACTCTGCGTCTACATACTTGGCAACCAACCTAGCCAGAGTAGTTTTGCCAGACCCAGGTGGTCCCCATAGTATCAAGGAAGCGATCTTGCCGGCCTCCAGTAATTTACGCAAGGGTGCGTCGGTCCCCACCAGATGTGACTGTCCGATAAACTCCTCCAAACTCTTGGGGCGCAGTCTCTCAGCCAATAGATTGGGCATTTTGTTATAGGTCTAGGGCAAATTAGGTTTCGTTTAATGATTATAACTGACTTTGGATAAATACGAAAGTGGACACGAAGTCTCTATTTTTTCAGGGGGGGCAATTCTTGCTCGATTGCTCAATCTAGCAATCCTATTCCTGTAAAGTTTATAATTAGTTCAAGGTAATTATTTATGCAAGATATGTAAAAAATTACAAGCAGGTCTCACTGTCGTGGAAAAAAAGTTGGCAGAAGCAGCACTAGCAGCAAGCTACAGTTAGGCCTGCCATTTGGACTTATCCAACTAGAAAAGACATGAGCCAAGCAATTAGATATTAGTGTAGGGAACCTAGGTCACAGTCACGCGAAGAATTTGACCAGCTTATGGGAAACCCAGAAGTTTTAGTTTATTATTAAGAAATACAGCTAATAACTAAGCATGAACTTTGTCAAAGTCCTAAAGATTTATTTGTCATTAGTATGGATACGCAAGTGGGACTTCACTGCCTTCCTAGTTCTACTGCTAATTAGCTCGGGGCTAACCAGACTTTCGCCAGTTTTCTTAGGCAATATCGTCGATGAATTAACTAGGCAAAACTTCCAGCGCGCCGAGTTCATTGTGGTAGTGCTAATCGGTGTTAGAGTTTTTGGAGGACTGCTGCAAAATCTGAAAGACCACTTTGGTGGCTTGACGCTGGTCACTGCCCACAGAGAGGCCAAGAATCGCTACCTAGGCGCCCTACAACGCATGGATTATGCATATCACACTTCCAAGTCGTCTGGCTCACTTATTAGCATTTCCAAGCGTGGTGACGGCGCTATAGGCACTGCCAATGTCGAGATCAACGACAGGGCGATGGTCCTAATAGTAGAGTTCATTGTGGCCATTGTCTTCGTAGCCACAGTCAACCAGACAATTGGCTTAATCTTTCTGGTAACAGTCATCCTGACACTGACAATTTGTGCATTTTTGATCAAATTAAATATTGATAAACGCAAGATCGCTAACAAAGCCGATGACGCTGTTACTGGCGTAATCGTCGATAATATGGTGGGGTTTGAAACAGTGAAGATCTTTGCTAGGGAAGCTTGGGAATTACGCAAACTGGACAAGGCCTATATTCCTTGGATAAAAGCCTATTTAGATTACTTCTTCACCTTCCGCTATATTGAAGTCTCAGTATTATTTTTTAGTACCATCGGCATCAGTGTAGCCTTATTTTACGGCGTTGAGCTGCTTAGAAGTGGACAAATTAGCCTGGGTCAGTTCACGATTATCGCTGGTTTTATTTTCGCTTTGGCTCAGAGTATGATGGATTTGGTTTACAAATTTCGTGAGCTGGCCAAAACCTACACTGATTTGGTGAATTACTTCGAGATAATGGAATTACAGCCTAAAATTGTGGACGCAATACGTCCGCTAAAATTAGAGCGCGCCCGGGGCAATATCAGCTTCCGCAAAGTGGCGTTTGGCTACAACGGCAGTCTAGAGGTTTTGCAGGATATTAACCTAGACATAAAAGCGGGGGAGAGCATTGCCCTAGTTGGCAAGTCAGGCGCTGGCAAAACCACTCTAACCAAGCTGGTCTTGCGCTTCTACGATGTCTCACAAGGGGCGATCTTTCTAGATAACGTCGATATACGCAAATTACAATTGGAAAATCTGCGCAAGCAAATAGGTTTGGTGCCGCAGGAGGCAGTGCTATTCAACGACACCATTGCCTACAATATTGGTTATGCTTTGGATAATCCTAGCCTGGAAGAAGTTAGTAATGCAGCCATGAAAGCCAATTTGCACGATTTCGTCATCTCTCTCCCCGAAGGCTACAACACTATCGTAGGTGAACGCGGCATCAAGCTTTCCGGTGGGCAGAGACAGCGTCTGGCAATCGCCAGAGTGATCTTGGAAAATCCTGCAATCGTCTTGTTTGACGAAGCCACCAGCCAGCTCGATTCTGAGAATGAAAAGCAGGTGCAGGAGGCATTTAAAGAATTAACTACTGGGAAAACTACGCTGATTATCGCGCATCGGTTATCCACTATAATGCATGCTGATCGCATCATTGTGTTTGACCAAGGGCGAGTTGTGGAACAAGGTAAACATCGAGAGCTGATCGTACAGAAAGGCTTTTATGCCAGACTCTGGAGCTTGCAAACCGATGGGATGATCCCGGAATAATTGCCCAATATTGTGACTATGCAGTGAAGTACTGTGGATTGCGAAAGCTGGTTAGTGACAGCATTACTGGCTGTACGAACGACTCCTTGCGACTCATAGCGTCGTTGGTAAGAATACCGATAGCGCCGCTGGACTGCTTGGAATTGCTGCGACCATAGACTTGGTCATCCGCGTCACCCAATTCCATACCTTTTTCAAGCAGGGCTGCCACCCGGGCTGGCAAGAACCAGCTGGCGGCGCGTGCTTTGCCAAGCTGCCCAGACTTATCAATGGTTACTACCCAAGCAAATCCCAGCATCTCCCCTTGCCAATAGTCCACGCCACCCTCCAAGCCAAACCAGTAATCTGCCTCTGGCATAGCCAATCGGGCGTTTTGGGCGCGATTCACAGCCCCAGTATAAGTTTCCTTATCGGACATAGGTTGATCAGGCACACCTGAAACTACACTTACTGACTCAATCTCAAAAATCAGTTCTGGAAACATTTTAGCAAAGCCCTCGCGCACCGCTTCGATTTTCACAGGATTAGCCGAGGAAACTACTAGTTTTAACTTGGAGTTTGACATGGACTTGGAGTTTGACATGGACTT
>Ga0105048_10002112_pt1 | contig 32122 bp, 23 predicted proteins | sample MAT05_FD_78382 | JGI IMG/M metagenome (GOLD analysis project Ga0105048, IMG submission 78382) | Freshwater microbial communities from Lake Fryxell liftoff mats and glacier meltwater in Antarctica - MAT-05 | ecosystem: Environmental > Aquatic > Freshwater > Ice > Liftoff microbial mat | place... | reverse complement strand
GCTTGGTCGGTCGACGTTCCGGGCCGTGGGTGGTCGTCGCCGATTATCGCGAAGGGGAAGATCTTTCTCACTTCGGTCGATCGTGATGGCGGATTCGAGGACGCGAAAAAAGGGCTCTACTTCGGCGGCGAACGGCTCAAGCCTTCGATGGCTGAGTATAAGTGGGTCGTGCTCTGTTTCGATCTCGCGACCGGCAAGAAGCTTTAGGACAAGGAAGTGGCCAAGTCGAAACCGGAAACGCCTGTCCACATCAAGAACACCTACGCCTCGGAAACGCAGGTCACTGATGGCAGATCAAGAAAGCCGGTCGCGATTACGAACTGAGCGAGCCGATGACGTCGCTCGAGAAACACCGGGCCAACATCACCCCCATCAGCGGCCTACACCATCCGCTCGGCATCGGTTCGCTGCACGAATGCGAGAAGGTCTGGCTGACGGCGGGCGGGCACGCATTACGCGATCTGCGCCCGGCCCGTCGATGACAACGCCCGCCTGACCAACCTGTTATTGACGATGATGAACAAGATGGAAGTGAAGACCGAGAAATTCGCCGACAGCCTGGGGCCGATCTCGGATCTGATGGCGTGAGGTCGGTGGGGGAACGAGTGTGCCTGGCGGCGATGGACGAAGTCTCTTCACCCCTCGCCTTGACCGATCTCTTCGAAGCTGTTATCCCGCCGGTGTTCCAGGGAGGGAACTGACGATGCGCCGGCGTACCATGCTGTTCACACTTGGCATTCTCGTGCTGTTTCTCGCCACATGCGCGGGAACCCTTGGCATGATGCTGAAGCATGAGCCCACGTTCTACAAAGTCTCCACCATGCCGGAGGGAACGGATCGGACGCAGCACTCCGGCGAGTTCGTCAATCGCTACTCCAACTTGATGAACAGCATTTACAACCGTTATCCCGACTGGTGGGAGTTCTTCACCACCGAACAGATCAACGCCTTTCTTCAGGAAGACTTTCAGCGTTCCTTCGGCGGCGACGAGAACCTGCCCGAGGGCTTCCACGACCTGCGCGTGCAGATGGAAGAGGGGAAAATGCGGCTCGGCTGCCGCTATGGCCGGGGCATCTGGAGCACCGTTCTTTCCGTCGAATTCAAGATGTGGCTGGTGGCGGAAGAAGTGAATCTCATCGGCATCGAGTTGACCAACCTGCGCGCGGGCGCTCTGCCAGTCTCGAAGCAACTTATTCTCGATTACATCACGGAAGCGGCCCGACGTTCGAATATCGACGTCAAATGGTACCACCGCCAGGGCAATCCGGTCGCCATGTTAAAACTCCAGGCCGACCAAATTCGCCCGACGATTCAAATTCAGCGGTTCGAACTGCAAAGCGGCAAGCTCATCATCGTCGGTCGTTCAACGGAAAATCGCTGAATGTGACGGTGTCGATCGTAATCGCGAGCACGCCCCGCAACCGTCGGCCCACAACCTCGATCTCCATCCGCTCACGATCTTCGATCCGCACCACAAATGTCCCAAAATCCCAACGTTTGACGCTCCCCCGGTTGCCAGAGACGGGGCCTTCGTAATCCAGGTAAGCCAGGCGATGGGCGGCGATCGCTTCCGAGGCCACGGCTTCATTCCCAACAGGCGGCTTCTCCAGCCGCCAGGTGCGCAGAGAATCGCCCCATTCCAGCATCAAGTCCCAATGCAGATGCGGGTGATCGTGTTCGAGGATGACGAAGCGCGGCACGGGAATCCCTCTATGGCGTTGGGGTGATTCTTGCTAGGATACGCCCTCACGCACCTGGGACGAGACACGGCATGGCCGGCAAGAAAAAGAGCGCTGACACGAAGGACACCATCACCATGGTGTGCCGCAACCGCAAGGCCTTTCATGAATACGAAATCATGGATCGCCTCGAATGCGGCGTCGTGCTCGTGGGCACCGAGGTGAAGAGCCTGCGCGACGGCCATTGCACGCTGGATGAAGCCTACGCCCGGATCGACGAAGATGAACTCTGGCTGATCGGCTGCGAGATCCCCGAATACGCGATGGGCAACCGGCTCAACCACAAGGCGAAGCGGACACGGAAGCTGCTCCTCCATCGCCGTGAGTTGGCCAAGTTCGCCGGCAAGGCATCCGAGCGTGGTTTCACGCTGGTGCCGTTGAGCGTCTACTTCAAAAACGGCCGGGCCAAGGTGGAAGTCGCCGTCGCCCGCGGCAAGCAGATGCACGATAAGCGCCAGGCCATGAAATCGGCCGACGCGAAACGCGAGATTCAACGAGCGATGTCGCACCGCCGCAAAGGCTGATCGTGAAATTGAAAAGAGGAAAGGAGTCCTCCCCGTGCGATTGGCGGCCCTCGTCGAGGGTGAAGATCACGTCTGTTGCCGATACCGCCTAAAGGCGTTTCAGCCGCACCTGGCCAGCCGGGGGCACACGCTTGACCTGCGTGAACTGCCGCGCGGCATGTGGAATCGTTTTCGCCTCGGGGCCGATCTCGCGGGGCATGACGCCGTCATCCTGCAGCGCAAACTCCTCTCAACGATCGAAACCAATCTGCTGCGCCGCCGGGCGTCTCGCCTCTTGTATGATTTCGACGACGCGATCTTTCTGCGTGATTCCTTCTCCGGAAAAGGCTTCGAAAGCCGTAAACGCCGCGACCGCTTCCGGGCGATCGTCCGTCAGTGCGACGCGATTGTCGCCGGCAACTCCTTTCTTGCGGAGAACGCCGCCGAACTTTCCCACGGCCGGCCGGTCACCATCATCCCCACTTGCGTTGATGTCGAACGCTACGAGCTTGCCGATCACGAACGGCCCACGGGGCACGCCGATCTCGTCTGGATCGGTTCGTCTTCCACGTTGAAGGGGCTCGATGCCATCGCCCCGCTTCTGGAACGCGTGGGCCGAACGCTGCCCGAGATGCGCCTGAAGCTAATCTGCGACCGCTATCTGAAATTCGAACACCTGCGCGTGCTGCCGACGCCGTGGTCCGAAGCGCATGAGGGGGACGACCTCGCCTCTGCGGACATCGGCATCAGTTTTATCCCGGACGATCCCTGGAGTCGGGGCAAGTGCGGCCTGAAGGTGTTGCAATACATGGCGGCCGGGCTGCCGGTCGTCGCCAACCCGGTCGGCGTGCAAGTCGACATGATCCAGCATGGCGAGACCGGCTTCCTCGTGAACTCCGATGACGAGTGGATTGAAGCGCTCGAGTTGCTGGCACACGATCCCGAGCGCCGTCGGGCCATGGGCCTCGCCGGTCGCAAAATCGTCGAAGAACGTTACAGTGTCGAAGCGGGCGCCGCCTGCTGGTTCACCTTGCTCCGCAATCTTTCCTCACACCGGGTGTCCGCATGAGTTTGCTCCAGGCGCGACCAGGGCCGCCGGGCGTGACGGCCGGCATCCGCTGGCACTATTCCGAATCCGGCTTTGACCTGTTGCAGAGCGCCTCGCTCGATCTCGACGCCCTGGTCCAGTCGGGCCGGGCGACGCTGGTGAAACAGAATCTCTTCCGTCGTGTTTATCAGGCCGACCTGGGCGACGTTCGGGTCTACTGGAAACAGTGCCGGATCACGACGCCGCGCACCTGGCTGCGCCAGTGCATCCGCGCGCCGAAGGCGAAGCTCGAATTCGATCGAGCGCTCGAGTTGGCCCGGCGCGGCATCGGCACCATAGAACCGCTGGCCTGGGGCTCCCGCCGTGGTCTCATCGGCGATAGTTATCTCATCACCCGTGAATTGACGAACGCGGTCCCGCTCAGCGATCTCTTGAATCAGCCGTTGAAGTCGTCCGAGCGTCGCGACCTGGCCCGGCAACTGGGCAACTTTCTGGCGCGGGTGCATCAGGCCGGCGCGGTCCATCCCGATCTGCATCCCGGCAACATCCTGGTCACGCACGTCGCTGGCGGCGCGTTTCGCTTTCACCTCATCGATCTTCACGACATCACGCTGGGGGAGCCGCTTGATTACGCGGTCAGCCGCGATAACCTCGTGATCCTCAACCGCTGGTTCATGCTGCGGTCGAATCGCACCGATCGCCTACGTTTCTGGCGAAGTTACGCGGCCCATCGCGGTTGGAAAGTCGCGACGGCCGAACGCGAGATCGAAGATCGAACGCGTCTTTCGAATCTGGAATTCTGGCGTCGCCGCGAGACACGCTGCCTGGGCACGAACCGTTATTTTCAGAAAGTGTTATCTCCTGCCGTGCGCGGCTTTGCCGTGCGCGATGTCGAAGGCGATCTGCTCGCCGGGCTCGCGGCCGACCCCGATTTTCCCTTTCGCGATCCGACCTCGCGGATGCTGAAAAACTCAGCCACCAGCACCGTCATTGAGATGGTGGTCGCGACGCAGGACGGCTCGCGCACGTTCATTTACAAGCGATTTAATTTGAAGAAGTGGTTCGCCGCGACGGCCAACTTCTATCGCTCCTCCGCCGCTCGGCGATCATGGCGATTGGGCCACACGCTGCGCGATCGCGACTTGCCCACGCCTCGGCCCATCGTCATGTTGCATCGCCGCGGCTGGCTGGGGCCGCGTGAAGGCTACTTGCTCTGCGAGAAAATCGAAGCGGTCTCCTTGACTGAAGCGGTCGAGAAGGCAACTCATCAAGAACGCGGCGACCTCATTGATCGCCTGGGCCGCCTGCTGCGCCGTTTTCACGAGAGCGGCTTGAAGCATCGCGACCTCAAGGCAGCGAATCTACTGGTGAATGATTCGGGCATCCACTTCATCGATCTGGTGGGCGTCTCCCGGCATTCGAAGGTGCCTTTCTTGCGGCGCGTGCGTGATCTAGCGCGGCTGAACGGCAGCTTTCACCAGTCAACTCAACTTTCGCAAACCGACAAACTTCGCTTTCTTCGCGCATATTTGCAGTGGAGTCTTCAAGGTAGCGAAGGCTGGAAAGCCTGGTGGACCGCCCTTGCTGCCGCCACCCGCGAAAAGATCGCACGCAACCAGCGAACCGGCCGGCCGCTCGCGTAAGAATCCTCGGCTGGAGCGATTTGCTCACATGGGGTATCCTGTTGGCGAGCCGAGCGTCGTAAGACGCCGGGGAAAGTTCGAAAGCAGGACGCGACATGATCTATCGCACAACATGGCTCTTGATCCTGCTGGCCGGGTGTAATGCGCTTCGTCCCAACTCAGGCACCGAAAAAGAGACGACCCCGCCGATCGCCGGTCCGGGGAAGTTTCACCATCGCGAGTCGCAGTATGTCTTCTACAGCGACTTCCCCCTCAAAGAGAATCTCCCGCTCTTCAAGGAGCTAGGCGATCTCCGCGAGCAGATTTGCCGCGACCTGAAATTGCCCGATTCGAACACCGTCATCCAGGTCTTTCTCTTCGAAGATCAGACCAAGTACGAAACCTTCATGAAGGCTCGCTACGCGGAGCTTCCCGTCCGCCGCGCGTTCTTCATCAAGCAACCCAAGAGTGCCGGCGGCCCGTCCGATTTGCTTGTGTACACCTGGTGGGGTGAGCATATTCGCCAGGACCTACGGCATGAATTAACTCACGGCATTCTGCACAGTGTCCTCAAGGATGTCCCGCTCTGGCTTGATGAAGGCATTGCCGAGATTTACGAACTGCCGCCCGAGAATAACGGCATCAACACCGGGCATGTGGAACTCTGCCGCAAGGGGCCGTTCAACCCAGACCTCGCCAAGCTGGAGCAACTCAGCGAGGTCAAGCAGATGCAGCGGCCGGAGTACCGCGAGGCCTGGGCCTGGGCTCACTTCCTGCTCCGCGGCACGCCCGAGTCCAAGACCGTGCTCCTTAACTATCTCCAGACGCTTCGGCAAACGCAGCCGGCCGCGCCGCTCCTGCCCGAGCTACGCAAGGCTGTCTCTTCGCCGAACGAGGCGCTCGTCGAGCATGTCCGCCGGATACAATAACGGCATCATGGCGAATATTCTCCTCGGCGTCACGGGTTCCGTGGCCGCCATCCGCACTCCGCTCCTCTTTGCCTCGCTGCGCGAACGTGGCCACACGGTCCGAATCGTCGCCACGCGGGCCGCCACCTATTTCTTCGATGTCGCCGCCATCGCCGGCACGCCGCGCTCATCCGAAATCGTCGTGCTGGATGAAGACGAATGGCCCAATGAATGTTACCAACGCAACGACCCGGTCACGCATATCGAACTACGCCGTTGGGCCGACCTGTTCCTGATCGCGCCGCTCGATGCCAACACCCTGGCGAAACTAGCCCACGGCCTATGCGACAACTGCCTGACTTGCGTCTGGCGCGCCTGGGACCCCGCCCGCCCCGTCGTGCTGGCGCCCGCCATGAACACATTGATGTGGCAGCACCCGTTGACCGCCCAGCACCTCGGCGCACTTGCGAGCCAAGCGGGCATCGCCGCGCCTCCGGCAGATTCCAGCGCCATCATCGACGCCATCAATCGCAGTCAAGTCAGGCGAATCGTCCCGCCTCAGGTGAAAGAACTCGCCTGCGGGGACGTCGGCATCGGGGCAATGGCTGAGGTGGAAACGATCGTCGGAATGACAGATTCCCTCATCCGGCGTTAGCGACGACCTCGAGATCCAAGCTCACGCCTGACCCAGTCAGCATCTCAAGCCCCAAAATAGTGTTGAGACAAAAAGATCGTGATATATGTTGCGTCCAGCTTTCCTGCGAATGTTAATGAACCATCAACCCAACAGTGATTTGATGAATTCAAGAACAGGGCACGATATGCCTGCATCTGCAGCAATTCGAAATGGCCATCAAATGTGAAGCCATCACACTCAAAAGTTTTTTGACAGTCGATTTCGCGACGTTTTCAGGGCATTTCCTTGCTAACCCGGCATCATCGCAATTGGTTTCTGCCGCATTGGTACGGCCTTTGCCTTAGATACATTGGCAGCAGCCAAAAGCTACTCGAACGCACTGGCCACGGGAGAGGTGGTACAAGCGGGCGAGTAGCTTTTTTTATTTTCTTTCTGTCATTTCTCTTGCCAAATTATTGATCTCATCTCGCGCGTTTCGACGCAGCGATTCGGTTTTCGCGTTGTCCCTTCCTGACTGCATTCTAATCACGATCGACTATTGACCGATCGACGCATTTTAAGTGGCCTTCGCCATGGATAAAGCACCGCTGTTGGCCGGCCAGCGCTGATCGCGCCACGAGTGTGAGGTGATTTTTTCTTTATCCCGAAGGGGTTTTATACTGCTCGCGGCCCAAATTGAGACATCGAGCCCGCGGGGAGACCGCAGCAAGCAAGGGAACGTAAGACCCTTGCTTGCGCTGCGGGCTCCCCGCAGGATGCAACACCATTGTCCGCGAGAAGTATAAACGACCTCGGATTTTTTCGACAGTGTCTCCTTTCGCTCCGATCTTGCTCGAAGCGAAGTGGTGGGCGACAATTGGACGATTACTTCAGCAACTTCGCGATGTCTTCCTTGATGGCGGAGGCCCAGATTTCGTAGCCGGCGGCGCTGAGGTGCAGCAGGTCGGGCATAATCTTCTTGTCGAGCGTGCCGTCCTTGTCGAGGAACTTGTCGCCGATGTCCTTGTAGAAGACGAACTTGCCATCATCAAGCTTCGCGATCGTTTCGTTGATCTTCTTGATCTTGGCGCGGATGGCGTCCTCGGCCTTGGCGGAGCGCGGAAAGACGCCCAGGAGCAGGATCTTCATCTCGGGCTTCTGCTTCCGCAACTCTTTGACAATGGCTTCGATGCCGCCGGCGATCTGCTCGGCGGAATGACCGCCGGTATTGTTGGTGCCGATCATGATCACGGCGACCTTCGGTTTGAGCGGCGCGATTTCCTTGCCGTCGGTGATGCGCCAGAGGACGTGGCCAGTCTGATCGCCGCTGATGCCGAGATTGACCGGCTTGAACGCACCGAAGTTTTCCGTCCAGATCTTCTTATTGCCTTCCCAACCCTGAGTAATGGAATCGCCCAGGAAGATCACATCGCCCTCGCCCTTGGCGACGATCTCAAGAAATTGCTTGTGCCGTGCGTTATCCCGATTCGCTGCCTTGGCGGCCGGGTTGTCCTTGGGGTCTTGTCCCATCGCCACGGATCCGACCACGATGGCCGCGAACGCGACAAAGGCCTTGCGAAAGTTCATGAGATTCTCCATTAGGTTGAGTTGGCGGTCCGGATGGGCCGCGAGAGGAAATACTGGGTTGGGTAGTATATGTGGCGTTCCAGGGTGATCAAGTTCCCAAAAGGACGGGTTGTTGACCTGTCCGACCGAGGGCAAATCCGCTTCTTGGAAGTCGTCCGTGCGATCAACTTGTCAAACTCGGCAACCTGCGGCGTTTGACCGTGGCGGAGGAAGCCTCGCTAACTGGTGTTTCGGCTAAATACTTCGGGGAAATGGACAACTCCCGTACTGCGCGGTATAGATCTTGCACGAAGCAAATCAAAACGGCGGACTGGCTGACCGGCGAACCGTGAACAGTTGGCTTAGGATGCCAGTGTGGGAACGTCTCCGCCGACGTTCTTGCAATCATTGAGGCGGAACCTTTCTGCTGATTCGCCCAAAGATCCTTCACCCTCAATTAGTCTGGAACGGAGTGTTCGCCGTGCTCGTGCAGCAATTCATTATTTGGCAAACCATGCTTCGATTGGGCGTGATCGCCGTGGCTATAGGGACGACTTTCCCCACAGATGTGGCTCAGGCGGATTCACCCAAAGCATTTGTGCTTCGGATCGGCTCAACCAGCACTCTCACAGGCAATGCCGACAGCGCCAAGGAAAAAGCAGGCCATGAAACCCTGCGCAAGTTCATCAAGGAAGAGACCGGGCTGACGAACGAAATCGTCGGCCAGGAGAAATGGCAGGATCTGACTGAGAAGCTTTCGAAGGGGCAGTATCACCTGGGCGTCTTCCAGGGCTTCGAATTCGCCTGGGCGCAGGAGAATAATCCCAACCTGAAGGCATTGGCCCTCGGGATCAACAGTTATCGCTACCCGACCGCGTGTGTGATGGTGCGCCGCGACAACCTTGCCATGTCCTTCGCGAATCTCAAGGGACAGACAATGGCTGTCTCTCTCACGGGTCAAGATTGTCTCAACCTGTTCATCGAACGAAGCTGCATCGCTAACGGTATTCCCCGAAGTGATTTCTTCTCCAAAATCATCACGCACGAGAATATTGAGGATACACTTGATGACGTCGTGGATGGCAAAGTGACAGCCACGGTTATCGATCAAGTGGGCCTGGATGGGTACAAACGCCGAAAGCCGGGCCGATTCAATCAATTGAAGGAGATCGCTCGTTCGCAGCCGTTTCCGCCGGTCGTCATTGCTTATTATGGTTCGACACTGGACGACGCAACTCTCAGGCTGTTCAAGAACTGCCTACTAACGGCCGCTCGCAAAGAAAAAGGCGAGTTATTGCTGACGCTCTCGCGGCTGACGGCCTTCGAGGACGTCGCGGCCGATTTGCCGCAGATGCTGGCGGATACGCGAAAAACGTATCCGAAGGATGTTCGGAAGTAAGTGATTGCTGTTGACCTTGAACTATTTCCGCCGGCCCGCGTCCGTCAGCCCTGCCTTAAACGTGCCGGCGGTGATTCGTTCCAGGTCAGCCAGTGCGATGATTTGCTTGTGAACATACGTGTTGTACTCGGAGCGAGCCTGCGACGCGAGGACGCGCGAACTGATGACTTCTTCCACTTTGACTTTCAGGCCCGCGGCAAAATCCTTCCGGTAATCGTCAGCGAGTTTCTCGCCCGCCTCGGCCGCTTCCTTGGCCAGGCGTGCCTGGCTCGACGCTTCTTCCCAGCGTAAAAACGCGTCTTCGGCCTCAAGCGTAATCAGGTTCTTTGTAGTCGCGACCACGGTTGCCGCTCGTGCAGACAGGGTTTCCGCGTGCTTCATGCGCTCGGCCCGCGAGCCCACCAGCATCCCCGGCATCTCGGGCAGCTTCGCGCCCGGGCGGTATTCGGCGCCATTGCTTCCTTCCGGAACTTGCGTCGCGTGAATATCGGAACCGGAGGCAAACGTCTGCATTCGCTGGGCGCGACTTGTGGCCTGAGCTTGCACTTCCAAGGCGGCCACCTGCGCGAAGACGGTCGCCTGGATCAGATCACCGCGACATTTCAAGGCAGCGGCCACGATCTCTTGTCGATTCGGTTGAGCCACCGGCTCGACCAACTCACCCGCGGGGATCTCCAGCGTGGTTTCGGCTCCGAGCCCGATCGCCTCACGCAACGCAATCGTTGCCCGCTTCACCCCTTGAGTCGCTTGAATCCGTCGTGTTTCCGCGAGTTTCAGATACACGATCGTGCGGCTGACATCGCTCGAAGTGACGTCACGAGCGCCGGCTTCCAGACCTTGCTTGGTGGCTTCCAGCACGGCTGTCAAGCGTTCCACGACCTTGCGAGTCAGGGCTTCCTGTTCTCGGGCATAAAGTACCGTGTAATAGGTGCGTGTGACCGCGTACGAGGTCTCCTGCTCAGCCTGGTTGAGCCCCGCCACGGCAGCGGTCAGCCCCTGGACGGATTGCTGGCGACGTATCGGAACTTGCGAATCAAGCGTGGCCGGCAAATGCAACCGATCGAGCGCCCGCTTATTGTCCTCGGCCGCAACGAGCGAGAGCCGCAACGTGGCGATGCGCGGATTGCGTTCGAGTGCCATCTTTTGGCATTCTGCCAAGTCGAGTGTCAGCGTTGAATCCGCCCACCCCGATTCGACGACGGGCGTGGAAATGGCCATTGGAGCATGGCGGACTCCCCTCCCGAGGCAGCCGGTGATGGCAACGATTGAGAAGAGAAGCGGCGCCGTGAGCCAATAATGAGTCAGCAGTTGCATCGCGTTTCGCGAGCATCGAAGGCTCATGAGCGCACTCGACTCTCTCTTGGGATCAGCCAAAAATCGCCACCTGGAATGTGCGAGATAAGAGTATTATCGTATGTTTCACGTCATTTCTGAACGAGAAGACGGTTCCCCGCCAATTGGGAGAAGATCGGCAGATCGCCCACCCCGAACAATCTCTCGATTCCACTTTTCCGGTTGTAGTGAAGGAAAGGCTCGTGAGGATGAAGGCACGCACCTTAAAGCTTGAATTTCGTCGAGTCTGACGTGCCGACACGATCCGTGCCGGGTGCACGTCTCGTTTTGCTCAAAATGAGCGAGAACCACGAATACGGCGAATTGAACGAATAAGAGATAGGCAACTCAATCTGCACTCTTATTCGTGAGATTGGCCGTATTCGGGGTTGTTTTGCTTGCGAACTTTGTCGTGCTGGAAATTTCAGTTGCCTGAAGGTCGGAAGAGAGCGAGAATTATCATCACCCCGTTAGGAATGAACTTCGCACGATGAATGCCAGTAAACCCAACCTGCCCTTTTCCGGATTGCTCGACCGCCGAGCCCTGCTGCGCGTCGGCATGCTTGAATCGATCGGGCTGGGGCTGCCGAGCCTCTTGCAGGCCGGCTCCGGCTCGGCAACAAAGTCGAACGATGTGAAGTCGTGCATTTTCATCATGCTCAACGGTGGGCCGAGCCATATCGACACCATTGATCCGAAACCCGATGCGCCTGCTGAGATTCGCGGCGCCTATCAGAGTATCCCGACCCGGACCCCCGGCATCCGCTTCACCGAGATGTTGCCCCGGTTGGCGGCCGCATCGAATCACTTCTGCTTGATTCGTTCGATGAGCCACAAGACCGCGGACCATGTGGAAGGGGCACACGTTTGTCTGAGCGGCCAATCGGATGGCAGCCGTAGCAATCGGACTCCGTACTTCGGGTCGGTGATGGCCAAGATCAACCCGTCGCCGATCGGCATGCCGTCGTATGTCTGGTTGCACAACCTGCTGGTCGGCACCAAGAAAGCCGGCCGGAACGAAAACGGCGGCCTGCTCGGCTCGGCCTTTGCTCCATTCCGCATCGGCACTGACCTCGACACGCCTGTTCAACCGGACTTCCGCGTGCGGGCCTTCGAGGCGCCCGAAGGCATAAGCGAGGATGCCCTGCGCGAGCGGTTTGCATTGCTCGAGAACGTGGAGAAATCGGCCCGCCCGACAGGCGTGAACAACGACATGCAACGTCTCCAAGAGCGTGCTCTCGATCTCATCACCAGCCCGGCCGCGCGGACAGCCTTCGATCTGCAACAAGAACCGGGACGAGTGCGCGATCGTTACGGGCGTCATCAACTCGGGCAGTATTTTCTGTTGGCACGACGGCTCATCGAAGCGGGTGTCCGGTTGGTGAGCGTCGTCGCCTGTCCCGGCATGCCGCCCGGTTCCACCGAAGCCCCGGTTCGCCAGCTTTGGGACATGCACGACGAATACTACGAAGGCAAAGACAATACGTACGGCAAGGGACCCTACGGATTGGGCATGGCGCTCCCGCGTCTCGATCAGGCGCTTGCCGCGCTGCTTGATGATCTGGCCGAGCGTGGTCTCCTGAAAAATACACTGGTCGTCGTGGCCGGGGAGTTTGGCCGAACGCCCAAGTTCGAAGGCAAAGGCCGCGGCCGAGGTCACTGGCCCTATTGTTATTCGGGCATCCTCGCCGGCGCGGGCATTCGCGGCGGCTCGGTTTACGGCAGTTCCGATCAGACCGGGGCCTATGTGAAATCCGGCTTGCCCGTCACGCCGGAGATGTTCGGCGCGACGATCTTTCATGCCCTGGGTGTGGCGCCGGAAACCCGACCCGATCAACGCAATCTTGCCTACCGCGTCTCCGAAGGCGAGCCGCTACTCGACATCTTCAGCTAATTTCTCCGCTCGAGTGAATCTGTCGATCATCTCTTGAGGTGGGACTTTCAAACAGGGGACCTGATGGGCATGAAGAACCGCCGATCGCCGTGGCTAAGTTGGATGGTGCGTCTCGTCCTCGTTCTGGCGTTGTTCGCTGGCGGAACCGGTTCGGCCCAAAAACCGGTCGCCGAGCCGAAGGCCGATTACGCCACGGTGGTTCAACCGCTACTCAAAAAGTACTGCCTGGATTGTCATTCGACGAAATCCAAAAAAGGCAGCCTCGACCTGGAGCGATTCACGTCGCTCGATCTGGTCCGGATGGACATCAAGCCGTGGCAGCAACTCATCGAGCAACTTGAAGCGGGCGAGATGCCGCCGAAGGAAAAGCCGCAGCCTTCCCCCGAAGAGCGACGGCAACTCGTCACGTGGACTCGCGGCTTTCTTGAGACGGAAGCCCGCGCCCGAGCGGGTGATCCGGGACACGTCCCGCTTCGCCGTCTCAGCAACACGGAATATGATTGCACCATCCGCGACTTGACCGGCGTTGACCTGCGGCCGACCCGGGAATTCCCGGCGGACGGAGCTGCGGGCGAAGGGTTCACGAACGCGGCCGAGGCTCTCTCGGATATTTCGCCCACGTTGCTCAACAAGTATCTGAACGCGGCCAAGGACGTCGCCGACCACGCCTTCTTGCTGCCGGACGGCTTTCGCTTTTCGCCGTCCAAGACACGCCGTGATTGGACCAACGAGAGCACGGCACGGCTGCGCCAATTCTACGCCGAGTTCAGTGCCGACGGCCGATTGAAGATTCAACCGTACTTGAATGCCACGGTTCGACATCGCGAAGCCTTGATCGAGAAGAAGTTCACGCTGGAAGAGGCGGCTCGGACTGAGAAGCTGAACCCGAAGTATCTTGGTGTGCTCTGGCAAACTCTGACGGACAAGACGCCCTCAGTATTGCTCGATCCGATTCGCGCTCGCTGGCGGGAAGCCACCGAAAAGGATGTGGCGGCCCTGTCCTCCGAGATCACGGCCTGGCAAACGGTCTTGTGGAAAGTCGTGCCGATCGGCAGCTACCGCTATGGCAACGTCGTCCGGCAAGTCGCCAGCGAGCCGGCCGCGAACGACCCGCGACTCGCGAAAGTGATGATCAAGCCAGCTGCGGAAAAGGGCGACACCAAACTTCTGAAACAGGCCTATGCCGACTTTCGCCGTTGTTTTCCCATGTTCATCTGCTTCACGCAAGTGATCCCGACTGACGAAGTTGTTAGTTTGAAGATGTTCCATCGAGAGGACGAACCGCTCGAACGGCTGTTCCTCAACGACGAACAGAAACGTCGGATTGACCGCCTCTGGGACGAGCACCGTTTCATCAGCCAGCAACCGGTGGCGGAACACAAGTACCTGCCGCAGTTCATCGGCTTCGTCACCCAGGACCAGCCGAAGGAACTACTTGCCTATTTCGAAGGCCAGCGGGAAGCCTTCCGCAAACGTGCCGAGGATTTCGAAAAGGACCAATTGACGGCGATTCCCAAGCAACTCGATGCCTTGCTGGAGTTCGCCGGCAGGGCCTTTCGGCGACCGTTGAAGGAAAAAGAAAAGACCGACCTGCTCGCCCTCTACCAGACGATTCGCAAAAAGGGTACGAGCCATGAGGAAGCGTTCCACGGCGTACTGGTTCGCGTGCTGGTGTCGCCCGCGTTCCTGTTCCGCATCGAGCAGGCCCCAGCAGGAAAGGACCCGGTCGCCGTCAACGACTGGGAACTGGCCACGCGCCTGAGTTACTTCCTGTGGTCGAGTTCACCTGACGGGGAATTGCGGAAGCTCGCCGCAGCCGGCGAATTGCACGACCAAAAGGTGCTCGCGGCCCAGGTTCAACGCATGCTGAAAGACGATCGCCTGCGGGCTCTCGCCATCGAGTTCGGCACGCAGTGGATTCATGTTCGCGGGTTTGACGAATTCAAGGAAAAGAACGAGAAACTGTTCCCAACCTTTGACGCTAACTTGCGGAAAGCGATCTATGAGGAATCGATTCTCTTCTTCCAGAATCTTTTCCAGAGCGATCATTCCGTATCGCACCTTCTCGATGCTGACTACACGTTTCTCAACGACGTTCTGGCAAGACACTACGGCATTCCTGGCATTACCGGCCCACAATGGCGGCGGGTCGACGGGATGCGCAAGTACGGTCGCGGCGGTGTGCTGGGGCTGGCAAGCGTGCAGGCCAAACAAGCCGGGGCGTCGCGCTCGAGTCCCGTTCTCCGCGGAAACTGGGTGGTGGAAACGCTGCTCGGCGAGAAGCTCCCGCGCCCACCGGCCGACGTGCCACGCTTACCAGAAGTGGAAGGCGGCGTCGACAAGCTGACGATGAGGCAACTGGTCGAGAAGCATGCGTCAGTCCAAGCCTGCGCGGTCTGCCACGTTCGCATCGACCCGTTCGGCTTCGCCCTGGAGATGTACGATCCCATCGGCCGTCTGCGGACAAAGGACCTCGGCGGCCTGCCGATCGACTCGAAGGCCAAATTGCGCGACGGCAGCGAGTTCGAAGGTATCGACGGGTTACGCACCTACTTGCTGGCAAAGAAGAAAGAAGTAATCGTCCGCCTGTTCTGCCGCCGCCTTCTCAGGTATGCTTTAGGTCGAGCCGTCACGCTCTCCGACACGACCCTGCTCGACGAGATGGTTGCCGAGTTGAACAAGAACGCGGGACGCGTCACGTCGGCCGTGCAGGCGATCGTGCGAAGCCCGCAGTTTCGGATGGTGAGGGGGAGCGAGATTACGGAGTGAAAAGATGGCGACTCTATCGGACGAGATTCACGAGCGAATCCAATCCCTTTGCAAGCATGGAGATGAATTCGCGACTGAAGACGACTATACCGCGGCGTTGGAACAGTATTGGACTGCATGGGACCTGCTTCCTCAACCCCAAACGGAATGGGCAGCAGCAACGTGGATTCTGGGTGCAATTGGCGACGCCAATTTCCTTAACGGAGAATATTCAGCAGGAGTTGACAACTTGTCGCAGGCCATGCATTGTCCAAACGCAGTCGGCAATCCGTTTCTGCATCTCCGGTTGGGACAGTGTCAGTTTGAATTGGGAAATCTCGGGCGAGCGGCAGATGAGTTGACGCGTGCTTACATGGGGATTGGGTCCGAGATCTTCGATGATGAACCGCCGCATTATTTCGAATTCCTGAAGACTTGTCTGAAGCCACCCCCTTCAGGCTGATAATGCGCTCTTCGATCTGGATGTGGGTAATTTATTTGAATGGAACAATTATCATGAGCCCTTCGAACCTCACTCACCCTCTCTCCCGCCGCTCCTTCCTCCACGGCATCGGCGTCACCATGGCTTTGCCTTGGCTGGAGTCGGTTCCTGTTTGGGGCGACGACAAGTCGAAAAACCAATCGTCCGAGCCGCCGGTGCGCTTCGCTTGCCTGTTCTCCGGCAATGGCTTCCACAGTAAGGAGTGGTGGGCCAAGGGCGAAGGGAAGGAAATGGAGCTCGGGAAGGTGTTGGAGTCACTCCATCCCTTCCGCGAGAAGTTATTGTTTTTGCGTGGGCTTTACAACCAGGAGGCATTGATCGGCGGCATCCATAGCTGTCAGACGGGCAACCTGTTGACGGGGGCGCATCTGGCGCCTGCGGGCGAGATCAAGTCGGGGGTGAGTTGCGATCAGGTGATCGCGGAGCGGATGAAGGAACAGACGAAGGTGCCGAGCCTGGTGCTGGGTTGCGAACCGTCGATCGCGGCCATCCACAAGAACTACTCGATGATCTACAGTTCGCATATTTCGTGGAGTTCGCCGACCACGCCGACGCCGCTTGAATTGTATCCCGCCTTGGCCTTCGACCGGCTGTTTCGTGATGAAGTGGGCAAGGCGGACAAGAGCGTGCTGGATGCCGTGCTGGAAGATACGCGGGGACTGCGGAACACGGTCAGCAAGGCCGACCAGCTGCGGCTTGACGAGTATCTGGCGTCAGTCCGCGAGGTGGAGCAACGGATCGAGCAATCGGGAAAATCGGGCCGGCTACAAGGCTGGCGGCCGACGCTTGCGACGCCCGACATCCCGCGCCCGGCCGACGGCATCCCGCAGGACATCGACCAACACATGCGGCTGATGTGCGACATCTTGGTGCTGGCTTTCCGCACCGACACCACGCGAGTCTGCACGTTGAAGCTGAACAACGACCACTCCTCGCTCCGCTTCCCGCATCTGAAAGTGGATTACATGATCCACCACCTGCTCTCGCACAGCGACGGGGCCGACTGGTTGAAGGTTAATCGGTTCTTCGCGCAGCAACTGGCTTACATTGCCGAGAAACTCGACGCCGTGCAAGAGGGAGAGCGAACCCTGCTCGACAACAGCATGATCCTCTACTGTTCGAGCATGATGACCGGCAACCACAACAACAATCAGTTGCCCGTGGTCATGGTCGGTCGCGGCGGCGGGCAGATCAAGACCGGCCGTGTTCTCGACTACCTCAACAAACCCAACCGCAAGATGTGCAGCCTGTATCTATCGCTGATGGATAAGACGGGCGTGCGCCTCGACCGCTTCGGCGATTCGAAAGAGCGGTTGGACGAGATCTGATTCAAAGGTAAAAACAGAAAGCCCCGCTTGCGGTAACGCAAGCGGGGCTTGTTTGGACGCACTTTAGATCCCCGCCAGGCGCTCCTTCGAGTCGCCGAACTCTTTCAGTTCCAATCCCATGCGGTCCATGATCGACAGGTACAGGCTGCAGAGCTTGCGCTTGTCGTTGCCGGACTTGAGATAGTCGAGCGAGCGGCCGGTGGCGAGCGTTCCGCCGAGACCGCCCGCGAGGACGAGCGGGACCTGCTGGCCGTTGTGCGCGTTCCAGTGCTCGGACACGAACATGATGCAGGAGTTGTCCAACACCGTGCGGTCGCCTTCTTGCATCTTGGCAAGGCGTCCGATTAGGTACGCGTACTGCTCGATGTGGAACTTCACGATCGACTGATACTCGGGACCCGTGTTGGAGTGCGAGTAGCTATGGTGGTCATCGCGAATGTTCAGGAACGGGTAGACCTGGCCGGACAGGTCGCGCGACATGAGCAGCGTGGCAATCCGGGTGCGATCAGTCTGGAAGGCCAGAGCGATGATGTCGCACATGAGGCGGGAGTACTCGCGGAAATCCTTCGGTTGGCCGACGGGAGGCCGTTGGGCCGAGTCGGGCAACGGGGTCTCGTCCTTGGCTTCCTTGTTGAGTTTCTGGATGCGTTTTTCCGTGTCGCGCACTGACGTCAAATACTCATCAATCTTGATCTGGTCTGACCCGCTTACCTTGCCGCGCAGGTCATTGGCCTGTTCGCGAACGTGATCGAGGATGCTTCCTTGCAGCTTGCCGGTTTGGCTTCCGAAGAGGCTATCGAACGCCATGGCGGGGAAGAGTTCGATCGGGATCGGCGAGTTGGGAGTGCGCCACGAAATGTGCGACGCATAGACCATCGAGTACTGGCTCTCGTGGAACCCGCTGACGGGTTGCTCGCAGCCGAGCACCAGGCTGGGCACCGCGGACGTTTCCTCGAAATGCTGCGACAGCTTCTGATCCATGCTGATGCCGCCCTGGATCAGACGGCCGCGCTGCAGGGCGGCGCCAGAGAGGATATTGCCGGTGCACTTCGCGTGACCGCCATCGCCATGCCGATTGTACAGGCCGTTGATGACGTTGATCTTCTCCTTGTAGGGCAGGAGCGACGCCAGGCTGGAACTGAGTTCCATGTTGGCGCCGTCACCCTTCGACCACCAATGCGGCGGGGAGATGCCGTCGCCGATGAAGAGGCAAGCGAATCGTTGGGGCGTCTTGGCCTTGGCCACGATGGCTTCGCGGGCGGAGAGATTTAGGGTTTCCAGCCAGGGCAAGGCGACTGAGCAGCCGAGACCTTGGAGCATCAGACGGCGCGAGATCTTCTTCTTGGAAATCACGGTTTCTCTCCCATTGGGTCGTTTTTCAAAAGTGCGGGTGCGTACTCGCGCCCGCGCTGATTGCGAAATTGGGGACTGGCTACCACGGTTTCAAACAACGTCATGAAGCGATATTCGTTCTTTTCCAGTTCCGACTGCATCTTTTCCAACAGAACCTGATCCGAAAGTTCGAGCGAACGCCCGAGGGCGTAACCGAGAAACTTACGGCTGAGCGTTTTGGTGAACTCGTTCTTCCGATGGGTCGCGAGATATTTCGAAAACTCGGGGATGCCGCGGGCGGCCTCGCCGGAAGGCAACATAACCAGATTGTCGATCGGCCGACCCGCGAGGTCTTTCGTTCGGCTCTTGCCGATGGGATCGAACCCTTCCATCGAGAGCCCTATCGAATCGAAACGCACATGGCAGCGGGCGCATCGTGCGTCGTCCGTGTGCAACTTCAACAACTCGCGGATGCTCTTGCCTTTGGTGTCGGTTTCCTTGGCGGGCAAGACGGCAACATCGGCAGGCGGAGCCGGGATATGTTCACCGAGCAACTTGTGTACAACCCAGAAACCGCGTTTCACCGGACTGGTGCGTTGCGGCTGCGAGTTCTTCGTCAGGAATACCGCCATGCCCAGGAAGCCGCTTCGGCCTAGTTGATTCAGCCCGTTGGTCTTCTCCCAAGCACCATCCACGCCGCGGTAGGTTAGGCCGTAATGCTGGGCAAGCCGTTTGTTCACGAGCGTCACATCGCTCTGGAGGACATCTGTTGCCGGCATGTTGTTCTGAATCAACCACGCGGCGAACCGTGCGGGTTCTTCGAACATCGCTTGTTTCAACGCATCATCGAATTCAGGAAATACTTCGCGATTGACCGATTCCTGTTCAAGGAAATCGCGAAACTGCAGCCATTGCCCGAAGAACTCCAAGGCGAAGGCGTTTACCTTTGGGTCCTTCAGCATGCGGCGGGTCTGCGTGCGTAGCACCTCTTCGTTCTTGAGTAGTCCCTTGATCGCCAGATCGAGCAATTCCTTATCCGGCGCCGAAGACCAAAGGAAATAGCTGAGCCGCGACGCCAGGGCGAGATCATTAAGCGGCGTGATCGCCTTGCCCGCCGGCGGCAATTCGAGCCGGTAACAGAAGTACGGCGAAACCAAAATGCGCGTGATGCTGGCTCGCACCGCCTGCTCAATGCCGAATTCTTCTTGCTTGGCGACCGAGTGGTAGAACTCGAGCAGTTGCTTGGTTTCTTGGATGGTAAGCGGCCGACGGTAGGCGACCTGTGCGAACTCTTGAAGTTTCTGAAGATAAGCGGGCTGGGCCTTTTTCAACTGCGTCGTCCGACGTTGCAAACTTTGGCGGATGTCTTCAAAGAATAGGTGAATCGGATTGGTCGCCAGCTCATTTCCGGTGGCCGTGACATTCGACCGCTTGAGGTAAATCTTCTCGAAACGCTGCAAGGTCTCGTCTTTGATGAGGTCGGGGTCCTCTTCCTTGATGGAATCAAAGTCGGGGTGCTTCAAGAAGTTCCGCTCGGATCGTTCGAAGAATACGAATCCGCGCAACATTTTCTCCGCGATGTTGGTGGCGAAATACAACTCGTCCCAGAGGCGATCAAGATTTTGCTTTTCGGCATCGCTGAGCACGGAACGGCAAAGAGGTTGATCGTCGCGGAAGAAGCCTTCGATGAGATGAAACCCGGCCGATAGGCCACGTGTTTCATCGACGAAATAGAACCGGTTGGGGAACAATTTGCAGTACGTCTCACCTGCGGACTGGAAGCTGCGTGCCTCGGAGTGCTCCGGATTGATCAGATACATCCCCTCGGCCAAATTGTCGCCCTTGGCAGGTTTGTCCGAAACAACGATTCGTGCGATGCCTAGCTTGGAATGCTTTTGATCCAGATTCGCTTCTGCATAAAAGCGGGAGCTTTTCGATTCTTTCAGTCCCGCTTTGGGAATATCGATTTCGATCTGTGAAGGAACCTTGAGAACAAGGCTATCGGGTTCAACATCATGCCCCAGCGGATGCTTTCCGAACGGCAACGTCTTGAGTTGATCGGGCGCGTGTTGCGCAAGTAGACCTCGCAACGGGATGTTCTTTTTGTCTTTCGGATTGTAGTTGTTGGACGATAACGAACTTAAGTTCAGTTGATTCAGAACGACGTACCCGTCCTCCGGATTTGAACCGATGACCGCCACGCGAATGATCAATTTGGCTGGAGAATTGTCGCCGAGGTTCTTGATTTCCCACTGCAAGCGTTGGCTGGGTTTGATCGCGTTGGGGTTAAGCTTGTCGCGACCGGCGGCCATCTTGTTACGGCGATCGATGTGCATAATCGGCCCATTGCCGGCGCCGGGAACAATGGCCTCGACCTCCGGGGTACAGAGCAACTTTCCAAGGCGCTGGATGTCGGCAGCCAGGACCCGGATCTGCCGAGCCGTTTCCTGCGGCACGGTCGCGGACGTCACGTCGCTTGAAGCCGGCAGAGCGTTCCAGCGTTCACGCAGCCACCTGAAATGGAAGACGTTGCTGGCGGCATCCGGCTGCAAGGCGGTCCAGAGTGAATGCAGATACTTGGGGCTGAGATTGTTTTCCGTTGCCCAGTTTTCGATCGTTGTCTGATGCTTGGCCGCCGGGCGATGGCGGAAGGTCCAAGCCGCCGTGAGGTAGGCTTCGTAGTTGACCTGATGTTGTTCGTAAAAGCGAATGATGGCCTGTTCGTAGTACTTCTGTTGATCGGCAAAAGTCACCACCGGGTACGGCGCGAAGTCGATTCCCGTCGTCGTCAGTAAGGCATGATCGGCCACTTGCTGCGCTGCCGCGTAGTACTTCTTGAACAGGCTCGGCGACATCACTAACGCTTCGCCCGTGTTGTTGAAGCCCTCGCCCGAGGCTGGATCGATCGGGAACGACTTGGCCGGGCGAATGTCGACCCCGGTGAGGTCCCGGATCGTGTAGTTGTACTCGGCATTGCTGAGCCGCCGCGGCATCATGGCGCCGGGGTCGTTGGCAAGCTTGCGGGCTTCTTGCATCAGCACTTTTTCAATCGCAGCCAGAAACGCCGTGCGCTCCGCCGCGGTCGGCTTCTTGGCCTCTTTCGGCGGCATCTTCTCTTCCGTCAGGAACGTGACGACATGTTCCCATTGCCGAAAGTCTTGAGCGACCAGGGCGGCCGAGGTGTAGCGGGTGAGATTCAACTCGCCTTCCGCCGTCTGCTTGTTGTGGCACTTCACGCAGTAGGTCTGCACGAAGGGAAGCACTTGCTCACGAAACAGATCCTCGCCGTGAGCGGACGGGCAACCGGCACTCATCAGAATGAGTGATAGCAAAATGGATTGGACACGATACTGAACCATCATCGGTTTCGCTCAGAAGTTCGCGTGTTGAAATCAGCGTTGGCGGGCTGGTTGACTACAGTCGGCCGCACGGAGAGAGGTCGTTCGGCGGGATTCGGGCAGTAGAAGATAGATTACAGCGCATCGCGGCCAAGAAGCAAGAAGAACTTCTGACATTTCTGGGGTTGCTGCGATCACGTTCATTTCTTGCCGATCGCGTACAGCCGTTTGTTGCCCGCCAGATAGATTCGGCCGTCGGCCACAGCGGGCGAGGCGTGATTGGAATCATCGAGCTTGTTCGTCGCCAACACCTTGAATTCGGGGCCGGAATCGAGCACCAGACTGGTGCCGCCATTCGCCAGATAAATTCGCCCACCTGCATCGGCGATGGGGCTGGCCCAGTTGCTCGACAGCGCGTCGACCCGTTCCTGATAGATTTTGTTTCCTGTCGCGATGTCCCAGCAGGTGAATGTCTTGTTATCGTGCAGTCTGTAAATGTAGTTGCCAACGACAAGAGGAGAGCTGAGCCCCTGGGTGACGGTGGCTTCCCACTTCACGTGCGTGCTCGTGATGTCGCCTGATCCGCTTGGATCGATGTACTTGGCGACGCCGCCCCGGCCGCAGTCGCAGAAAACAAATCCCTTGGCCAGGACGGGTGAAGCGGTTTCACCTTTACCGGCACACCACCAGATCCGCTCGCCGGTCTTGGGATCAAAACTTTGAATGGCATTCTTCGCCGATCCGAGCCCCGCCCCCATCAGGATCATTTGCGGCTTGCCCTTCACATCGATGACAAGGGGCGTGTTGTGACCATAACCGGTGTCCTTCAAGTTTTTGTCCCAGGCAATCTCACCCGTGCCGCGATCAAAAGCGACCAGCCGTGATCCGCCTTTCATCCCACAGAAGACGATGACGAACTTCTCAAAAAGAATCGGGCTCGTTGCCATCTCGACGTCATAGTCGTGCGGCTTCAGTTCATTCTTCCAAACGATCTTGCCCGACCAATCAAGCGCGACGAGAATCGACGACCCAAACAGGGCATAGACCCGTTCGCCATCGGTCGTGGGGGTACAACTGGCGAAACCGCCGCCCGGCCGACCGGTATGGTTGCGTTTCCATGGACCGGTCGGGACCACGGTATTCCAGAGCAATTTCCCTTCCTGAGTTTCGTAACAGGTTACGTGCTGTTCGGGATAGTTGCGCTTGGCCTCCATGTCGTCGGCTTTCCGCGACGCATTCACCACGAAAATGCGATCCTTCCAGACGATGGGGCTGGAAATGCCCTCGCCCGCCAATTCCGCACTCCAGAGGATGTTCTCTTTCTTCGGCCCGCCCCAGGTCAGGGGCAAATCTTTGTCGCTCGAAACTCCCCCGCCAGTGGGGCCGCGGAATTGGGGCCAATCCTCCGCCTGGAGGGTATGGAAAGTCGAGAATGTGAAGGCAATGATAAGGGAGAGTTGAAATCGAACTTGCGTAAGGGTTGACATCAGGTCGGCCAAATAGAGGAAGAGAGTCAAGGACGATGACTGCATGGCGAATCGGCAACTACAGGCCGATCCGCCGCGGAGCCATCACGGAAGTTTCTACATCAGGGGCGTGATGGGCTTGCCGACGCTGATTGTATCCACCACGTTCTTGGGAACGTCGCGGGCCAGGCGCACCTGCCCCACATCGAGCACCGTATGCATCACGGTCGCGAGCAGGTTCTCGGGCGTAAATTTCTCGGTGGCGGGCGTGCCGGCCTGCTTGTCGGATTGGCCGATAACCTGCCCCATCTTGAGTCCGCCGCCGGACAGCAGAAGTGGTGTCAGGTTGCCCCAGTGATCGCGGCCGCCGTCCTTGTTGATCTTCGGCGTACGGCCCATTTCACCGCTGACAACGAGCAGAATCTTGTCGCTCAGGCCACGCTGGTGCACGTCCTCAATGAATGCCGCCACGGCATGATCGACCTGGGCGCCGAGCCACTTCATCCCCGCCAGGCCCTTCGGGCTGTTGCCATTGGAATGCATGTCCCAGCCGGCATCCATGACGGTCACGAAACCGCAGCCGGCCTCAACCAACCGGCGGGCCATCAGCATCTGCTTGCCGAGCAAGTTCGACGACCGGCGCATGTCGCCCCACTTAGTGACTTCTTCCAACTTATAAAGGTTGCTCGTGTCGTACTTGCCGACGGTCTTCTCATCTTCCCGCGATAGGTCGAATGCCGAGGCGATGCCCCCGACGATCACGTCGTAAGCACGCTGCTCGTAGGCCGAGAGGTCGTCAAAGGCGTGCGTGTTCTCGACACGGCGACGGAGATTGTCGAGTTCCCCGAGCAGGTTGCGGCGGTCGTCGAAACGGTCGCGGGGGAGCTTTAGTTCGAGATTCTGACGCAGCTGGCCGCCGCCCGACGGATCGAAAAAGGCGTAACTGGCGCCCAAGTTCTGGCTCGCGGCGATCAGTTTGTTGAGCGAATCGGTCTCGAAATTCTTCCCGAGTTTGACGCCGGGAGAGACCCCTTCGGGGGTGATGATGGTGTTGCGGGGTATCCCGGTGCGCGGATCGTTCGGCCCGGCGACCCGCGCGTAAAGCGAGCCCATCGGGGTCTTGAGCGGATTGCCGCCGGCCACGGAGATGTAGTTCTGGTGATCGCCGTTGTTTGAAGCAAAAGAACGCACCACGGCAATGCGATCCGCGAGGGCGGCAAGCTTGGGGAATGTCGCCCCGAAGGTGATGCCCGGCAGGGACGTTTGCACTTCCCCGAAGATGCTGCGAACTTCCGAAGGCGCGGTCATCTTGGGGTCGAACGTTTCGATCTGGGACGGCCCGCCCTGAAGGAAGAGAAAGACGACGGCCTTGTCGGTTGTCAGCTTGCCAGTCTCGGCAGCTAAGGCTCGCTTTTCCAACAGGCCTGGAAGGCTCAGTCCGCCGAGAGCCAGACCGCCGACGCGAAGAAATTCACGCCGACTTTGGGAAGGTCCACTCGTGGAAATGGAGAACATGAACAGCCCTCGAAGATTCTGGCAGGGATCGCGTGGGACGACCGGCGGGGGGATTTCAGCAGCAGGTCGGCAGGTAGGTCAAACTTTTCAACAACAGTTTAGGTAGTTAAACTACCCGATTGGGCATCCAATTGCAACAACTTTGGAAAGAACGATGCCTCTCTAAGAGCTCCACATCGGCAAGATCCGATGTCTCAGTTGATCGAAACGTCACGCAACATTCCAGCCGCAATCGGTCATTCCGCGGCGGCTTTCACGGCATCCATGATCCGCTGAGCGCGTTCGATGGTTTTTCGCGACTGAGTTTTTTCGAGGAGGGCCATGGTCTTCTGGATGATTTCGGACGCGGCAGCCCGATCACCTCTCGCCAGAGCGACCTCTGCCAGACGACGCATGGCCCGGCCTTCACGTTGCCGAAAGCCCGTTTCGCGATGGATCTGAATCGCGACACTCAACAATTCGTGTGCTCGGGCGGTGTCGCCTGTTTTCAGGGCGACGTAGCCCTGGTCGCTGAGGATCCGGGCCTCCGCCTCTTTGTTATTGAGCAGATTGGCTAACACGAGGCTTTCTTGAAGATGTTGCTCGGATTCGGCGTACCGTCCTGCCATCATTTCCGTATCGCCGAGTTGATAAAGGATCTCACGCTCGATGTGAACATCCTCCACCGCGCGAGCGAGGGGGAGTGCTTCTTTGAATAGGCGAATTGCCGACGGGAAATCACCCTTGTACTTTGTGTTTTGCGCGAGGTAGGCAAGTGCCGTGACTTCTCCGTTCCGATCACCCAATACTCGATAACCAACCAGCGACTTTTCGAGGAAGTTGGTCGCCACGTCGTATTGACGGCCGATCACGGAATGCAGTTTGCCGAGATGGGCGTAAATTTGCATGCGCAGGGCGTCGCAACCGGTCGTGCGGTCGCACGCCGCCTCGCCGCGCAATGCCACCTCTTCGGCTTCGTGATACTTTCCCGCGTGTCGATAGATGAAAACCAGATTGCCATACGCGAAGGCCTCTTCCGCCACGGAACCTAGGTTCAGGGCTGCCGCGAGGGCCGCATCGCCAAGTTGCTCCGCGACAAGCCAATAGCCGCGCACGTTCCAGAACATCGACGTGGCCTTGGCCAGGTCGAGCAAAAGCTGCCACTGTTGATGGTTTTTGGCATAGCCGATCACGGCGACGATATTCGGCAAATGAGCCGAACACCAGTCAAGAAACTCGTTCATGCGCGTCTTGGCATCGGTTCCATGAATGGAGTGCTCACGCCAACTCTGAATCGCTTTCGTCACCCCAACTGCCGCTGTACGTTCAGCTTCCCCTCGCGAATTGCCGAGGCGCTCCAACGCGAATTGCCGAACAAGCGGGTGGACCGAATACAGATCTCCCACCAGTCGCCATAGCGAGGCATTGATCAATTCGTCGGCCGCGTCGTACCAGGCTTCTGTTCCCGTAACATGGGCAACAAGATCGGCATTGAAGGCTGCCGGCAAGACGCTCAGAGCTTGCAATAGCGTTTGAGCCTCGACCGAAACTGACTCGAAGGAAAGACTGATGCAGGCTTGAGAGCTTTGGTGGCGTGAAGGCTTGGTCGGGTCGCCGCGAGCATCCAACACGCCGATGCCCTTCGTCTCGAGTTGTTTCAGCAACTGAGTGATCGGAACGGTCACGGCACGAGCTGCCAGTAACTCGATTCCCAAGGGTTGGCAACCGACCCAGTTGCAGAGTGCGGTTACCGTGGGACGGGGCGGCGCCACGCGCAACCCGGCCTTTTTCGTAAGAGTGTAGAACAAGGTAATGGCGGCGTCGTCGGTCAGTTCCATTACCGAGATTACTTGACCCGCAAGCCCCTGAGGCGTGACGCGCGTGGTGATCAAGATCCTTGCCGGAGCGCGGACCTCAGCGATCCAGCGGATCAGTTCGTTGTCGCCGGCGACAGTCTCGAAGTTGTCGAGAACGATCAGCCCGCGATTGTCGACCAGATGCTTCGCGATGCGTTTGGCGAGCGCGGCCGTCGGTTCCGATTCGCTCCGATCGCCGAAGAAGAGGCTCGCCGCCTGACGCAGGCATTCGTCATGCGACGGACCCGTTTCGCAATTCACCCACACGACGCCGCCGGGAATTTCACCGGCTCGCAGGGCGTCGTGCGCGCAAGTCAGAGCTAAAGTTGTTTTGCCCATGCCGCCTTCGGCACGGAGAATCACGACACCGCCCTGATGCAGATACTCGCGAAGTTCGGCGATCAAATCCGATCGACCGGCCACCAGACGCGGCGGCGGCGGGAGATTATCCGGCGCGAGGGCCGCCTCACGCAGCGGTTGCGATTCCTTATTCGCATATAGAAGTTCGAAAACGGGGACGGCCCCGATCCCTTTAAGATTGCGATCGCCATGATGCCAGGGGCGAGCCTCTTGAATTTTCTCGTCTTCCAGCAACGCCTTGGTGAGTTGGGAGATGACGATCTGGCCGCCCTCGGCCAAGGCTCCCAACCGGGCCGCGTAGTCGATCTCCTGCCCCACGTATTGGCCGGGATGATTGGGGTCGGGAAGCGGGTCGCCGGAGTGCATGCCGATCCGAACTTTCAACGGCCCCATCGGCGTCAGCAGCGGCTTGTCGATGAGGTCGATTTGCAAAGCGATCGAGAAGCGGGCCGCATCGGTGGCTCGGTCGAAGACCAGGAAGTAGCCATCGCCGACAGTTCCCGCGATCCGGCCGTGGAACTCGGCCAAGAAACGCTCGAATCGCTCGCGATGCGGCACCAGAATATCACGCAGGTATGTTTGGTTTCGCTCACGCAGGTCCGAACCGGACAACACCACCTTGACCGCTGTCGAATTGACGAGATCGGTAAAGACGAGGGTCAGCATCGTGGGCACCACGTGGAATGGGTAAACGAGGCGAGGCACTGTATTGGATTGATAGAAATCGCTCGTAGGGATGATTCTAGCGGGTTGTCATTTATGCAAGGACTATTTTTCGATACGGTTCGAGGGCGCGGATTCACCCTTTTCACCGCGCCCACAACCTGCGATCCAAGCTTCGATAGCCAATGGCCTCGCTCAAATGCCCTTCCTTGATGTCGGGTGCATTTTCCAGGTCAGCGATGGTTCTCGCCATTCTCAAGATTCTGTCGTGGGCCCGGGCGGAGAGCCCCAGATCCTCCATCGCCCCTTGCAGCATTTTTTGCGAGACCGGATCGAGCACGCAGAACTTTCTCAACTGGCGGGAACTCATGCGGGCGTTGACGAGTGGGCCGCCGGGACCGAAACGGGCGGCCTGGATCGCTCTCGCTTGATCGACCAACGCTCGCATGGTGGAACTAGCGGTTCCGTCATGCTTGGCCGAAAGTTCCTGGAACGGCACGGCCGGCACTTCGATGTGAAGGTCGATTCGATCCAATAAGGGGCCGCTGATGCGTCCCATGTACTTTTCGATTTGCATGGGAGAGCACTTGCACGCGTGCTTCGGATCGCCCATATAGCCGCAGGGGCAGGGGTTCATGCTGGCGACCAAGATGAAGCTGGCGGGAAACGTCGTCGAGTTAACAGCCCGGGAGATTGTCACCCGGCCTTCTTCGAGCGGTTGCCGCAAGACTTCCAGGCTGCGGCGATTGAACTCCGGCAGCTCGTCCAAAAAAAGAACGCCATGGTGAGCAAGGGAGATCTCGCCCGGCATTGGTGTACTGCCGCCGCCCACCATGCCGGCATCACTGATCGTGTGATGAGGCGAGCGGAACGGCCGAATTGTAAGCAGCGGTTCCGCGGGCGTCAGCCGTCCCATGGCGCTGTAAATGCGAGTCGTTTCGAGGCTCTCGTTTGGCGTCAGGGGCGGCAGGATGGTCGGCAGACGGCGGGCGAGCATCGTTTTTCCCGTTCCGGGGGAGCCGATGAAAAGGACGTTATGCCCGCCGGAGGCGGCGACGATCAGGGCTCGCTTGGCGAACTCCTGGCCGCGGACGTCGGAGAAGTCAATGTCGTACTGGTTGAGCCGCTGGGAAACTTCGGAGATGCCGCTCGGGGCCGGTTCGAACGGCGCCTGGCCAATCAGAATTTGGACGGCATCTCGCAATGTTCCGACACCATAGACGGCAAGCTCTTCGACGACGGCCGCCTCGCGGACGTTGTCGGCCGGGACGAGAAGGCGTTTGCACCCCTGCTCGCGGGCCGCCATCGCCATTGAGAGCACGCCCTTCACCGGCCGCACGATGCCATCGAGTGATAACTCGCCGACCATCGCGCAATCGCGTACATGATCGGTCTGAATCTGCGAGGACGCGACGAGCATGCCGAGCGCGATGGGCAGGTCGAAGGCCCCGGCATCCTTACGTAAATCGGCCGGGGCAAGGTTGATAACCGTCCGGCCGAGAGGGAGGGAGAAGTCGAGATTCAGCAGCGCACGTTCAACCCGATGGATGCTCTCGCGCACGGCCATCTCAGGCAGGCCGACGAGGATGGTCTTGGGCATCTGGGCGTAGACGTTGTCGACCTCGACCTCGACGTGAACGGCGTCGATGCCCACAAGCGCGAATGTATTCAACTTGGCGAGCACGGGCGAAGGCCCTGACAATGGGTTCGAGATCAATCGGACACTTCATGAGAATATCAGACTGTACGAGCGATTTCGAACAAAAAATGCTTCCTCTTTTGGCTTCTGCACGGCCGATCAAGGGTAGGTTCAGCAATAGCGGATGAGCTTTTCGCTTTCACGATGTATAATCTCCGCGGAGGTCAATCATGCCGATTCATGACTGGAGCGGAGTTCCCTCGGGAATCTTCCATCATTTTCATCAAGACTGGTCCGTCGAGATCGCTCGGAGTCTGAATCGCAATCTTCCGCGCGGCTTGTCAGCCTTGGTGGAGCAACGCGCCGGACCCAAAGAGGGGGACGTGCTCACGGTGGAATCGTGGTCGCAGGCTAAGAGGAATCGTCCCACCGAAAGTGGAGGGGTGCTGACGCTTGACCCTCCTCGTACGAGTATCATCCGCAAGACGAGCAAAGAAATCTACGCGGACAAAGCTAACCGCATTGTCGTTCGACATCGCCTGGGGCGAATTGTGGCGGTGATCGAGATTGTCTCACCGGGTAACAAGGATAGCCGGGCCGCTCTTCGCGATTTCCTCGACAAGACGATCGTATTCATGCGGCAAGGAGTTCACCTCCTGATCGTCGATCTTTTCCCTCCTTCACCGCGTGATCCTTTTGGGATGCACAAGGCAATCTGGGACGAAATCCATGAAGAGGATTTCCAGTTTCCGGCCGGCAAGGATCGCCTGCTCGCTTCGTATGAAATGGGTAACGAGCGGACGGCATATATCGAGCCGATCGGCGTGGGAGATACGCGGCCGTCGATGCCGTTGTTTTTGTCGCAGGGGATGCATATCCAAGTGCCGCTCGAACCGACTTATCAGAGTACGTGGGACGCCAGTCCCGAGGTCATGAGGACCGCTGTCGAGACCGGCATCATGCCCGATCCCGACGCCGATGATGATTGATTTGCACGATCACACGTAAGCCAAACATTTCGTGCGGATTTTGAACAAAAATCGGTATCATTTTAATATCCCCAAGTTCGGAGTTTCGTTCACTGTGTCGACCGGGTCGACGACCATCAATGTTCAGGAATGCCTCGATCGGCTGAAATCGGGCGATGGGAAAGCGCGCGACGATCTTCTGAAGGCGTCGTGCGAACGGCTTGAGTCGCTTACTCACAAGATGTTGAAGGGATATTCGGGTGTGCGGCGCTGGCAAGAAACGGGCGACGTCTACCAGAACGCCATGCTCCGTTTGTGGAAGTCGCTGGATGCGGTCTCGCCGCCGACGGCGCTCGACTTCTTCAAGCTGGCCGCCACGCAGATCCGCCGAGAGTTGATCGATCTCGCCCGGCATCATTACGGTCCGCAGGGCGACGGCGCTCATCATGCCACCAACATTGGCGCGAAAAGCGGCGGCGACACCGTGGCACCCGCCCATGAACGGGCGGCTGACGTGAAATCCGAACCCGCGGGGCTCGCCCTCTGGACCGAGTTTCACGAGCAAGTTGAGAAATTGCCCGACGAAGAGAGGGAGGTCTTCGATCTGCTTTGGTATCAGGGCATGAAGCAGGAAGAGGCGGCAACGATCCTGGGCGTTACGACACGCACGATCAAGAGCCGTTGGCGCAATGCCCGTATTCATCTTCACGAAGCCCTGGGCGGCGAACTCCCGGAAAACGGATGAAGACTAACTCTGCAGATGATATCGACTCCCTCATCGAACGCTGGGAGGACGCGCGTGACGAAGGACGGGACATTCCCGTCGAGGAACTCTGCCGTGAACGGCCGGATCTTCTGACGGAATTGCGCCGGCAGATCGACGCGCTGCGGGCATTTGAGTCATTTCAAGAACGCGACACCAAGCCTTCCGGAGAACCCACCCCCGCGCCGATGCCGCGGGAGGTCAATGGCTATGAGGTGCTGGAATTGCTCGGTCGGGGCGGTATGGGAGTTGTCTACAAAGCCCGGCAACCCGGTCTCGGTCGCATCGTCGCGTTGAAGATGATTCTGGCGGCCGAACATGCGGGGGCCGAGATTCGCTCACGGTTCCGCCGTGAGGCGGAGGCGGCAGCGCGTTTGCATCATCCCGGCATCGTGCAGATTTACGAAGTCGGCAGCGGTCCCAACGGCGACTACATCGCCATGGAGTACGTCGAAGGCGGCAGCCTGGCCGATGAACTTGATGGCTCGCCGTGGAAGGCGCCCGAAGCCGCCGCGCTAGTGGCCCATCTGGCCGAGGCGATCAACCATGCCCACCGTGCTGAGATCGTTCACCGCGATCTGAAGCCGGCCAATATTCTTCGCAATGCGGAACGCGGAATTCGGAATGCGGAATTAGAAACACGGAACAAAACGACACTCGCGGAAGGAAACTCGTCGCCAGGTGCGGCCCGGTTTGCGTTTGCCCAAGCGAAGATCACGGATTTCGGCATCGCCAAACGGCTTGACGAGGAACAGGCGGCGACGGCCAGCGGACAGATTCTGGGCACGCCTTCCTACATGGCGCCGGAGCAGGCGGCAGGCCATTCCCGACTTGTCGGCCCGGCCACGGATGTCTACGCCCTCGGGGCCATTCTCTACGAACTCCTGGCCGGTCGGCCGCCATTCCGAGCCGCGTCCGCAATTGACACCATTCGTCAGGTAATCGACGACGAGCCGGTGTCGTTAGTCCGCCTGAACTCGAAGGCGCCGCGCGATCTCGAGACCATCACGCAAAAGTGCTTGCACAAGGAACCGGCTC
>Ga0105048_10002108_pt1 | contig 32157 bp, 28 predicted proteins | sample MAT05_FD_78382 | JGI IMG/M metagenome (GOLD analysis project Ga0105048, IMG submission 78382) | Freshwater microbial communities from Lake Fryxell liftoff mats and glacier meltwater in Antarctica - MAT-05 | ecosystem: Environmental > Aquatic > Freshwater > Ice > Liftoff microbial mat | place... | reverse complement strand
GAGTTCGCGACCGTCGCGGGGAGGAGAATCAGCGTCCAGGAACGGAGCGCGAATGGCGGCATGGTGGCGCGGCTGTAAGGGCGGAGGGAGTTCAGTTTGTCGTTCGCCCCGCCGAGTGTCAAGCGTTTGGAAGTCGCCTTCGACCGCAAGATTGCAACCTTCCATCGAATTGGAGAAAAAACTTCGGATTGCGCGTCCGCTTTCCAGTTCCGATTTCGATTGACCTGTAGGACGACGGCAAAACTCTTTCGATCCGCGATCGACTCCCGCTCTCGTGCGAGCGGGTAAGGCGTAGCCATGCCGACCATTTTGATCGTCGATGCCCATTCTTTCAACCGCGAATACCTCGTCAAAATCCTGGGTTTTGACGGGCATCGGTTGATCGAGGCGGACGATGCTCGCAAGGGGATCGAAGTCGCGGAGACAGAATCCCTCGACCTCGTCCTCGTCGATTTTCCGCTGCCGACGATGGAGGGGGCCGAGTTCCTCGCGCGCTTCCGCGAGGCCGTGCCGTTCGCGGGTCCGCCGGTCATCGTCCTGACGGATCCGAAGTTCAAGCGCGAAAGCCAAATGCTCGCGGACGAATACGGCATCGCGGCGGTGCTGGCGAAACCGTGCGAGCCGGAACTGTTCATCCGCGTCGTCCGCTCGGCCCTGGCGAAGGCCGCCCCGCGGCTCGCCGTCGCCTCGGGTTCTCCTTCGCGCTACTTGGAAAGCGCGATCTTCCGAGCGAACGTCGATCCGGAACCCGGCGAAACGCTCGTCGATTGGCGGTGGCCCGAATTCGATGCGGCGGCCCCGGCGGGGAACTGCGCCGACGGCGTGGAACGGACGGCGCATCCGACCGGATGGAGCGACCTAGACCAGCGCTTCGTGCGGGTGAATGCGGCGTTCGTCCAACTCTTCGGATACTCCGAAACCGAACTGCTGGCGATGGCTTGGTCGGACCTCGTTCATCCCGAAGACCTCGCCGAGTGCCCTTCGTGCCGCACGAACCTCGACGCAGCGGAGTTCGACGAGTCCGGAACGCAGCGGCGGTATCGCCACCGGTCCGGGCAGACCGTTGCAGGGTTCGCCCGCACCGCTGCGATCTGCGACTCGGCCGGTCGCCCGCACGCCTTCGCGACCCAAATTCGGGACAATTCGAAATGGAAGTTGGCGGAAGTGGAACTGAGCGAAACTCGCAACCGCTTCGCTCGCGTCCTCGATTCGAGCCCGGTCGTGTACTGCGAGTTCGCACTCGAACGGCCCTCGATTCGGATTTCGTGGGTCACCGATAACGTCTCGGCGATGACCGGATTTTCGGCGGCGGAAGTCCGGGTGCCGGGGTGGTGGAGCGAACGGCTCGCCCGCGATGAGGCGGACCGGTTCTCGGAAGAACTCTCCTCGCTCGCCGCGCGCGGTTCCTCGGCGAGCGACTATCGACTCCGGCACCGCGACGGAACCTTTCGGTGGCTCCGCGTTCAATTGCACCGCTCGAAAGGAGGGACCGGCGAACTCTGCGCCGCCTCGTGGACGGACGTCTCGGACCGGAAGCACTTCGAAAACCTTTACCGGCAGTCGCAAAAGTTGGAAGCCGTCGGCCGATTGGCGAGCGGCGTGGTCCACGACTTCAACAACTACCTGACCGCCATCAACGGCTTCGGCGAAATGGCCCTCGGAACTCTCCGACCGGAAAATCCGGCGTTCGGGATGGTGCGCGAGATCGTCGCCGCGGGCAATCAGGCGGCGAAGTTGATCGGCCAACTCCTGAATTCCAGCCTGAATACCACTTCGGATTTCGGCTTCCTCGATCTGCGAACCGTCGTCGCGGAAATCCGGCAGATCGCGGAGGGTATCCTCCGCCCGGACATTCAACTCGAAATTCGCTCCGACCACGAAGTCGGTACGGTCCTGGCCGACGCGGGACAGATTCACCGAGTGCTCTTGAACCTGGTCCTCAACGCCCGCGACGCCATGTCCCGCGGCGGTCGGATCACGATCGACGTGCGAAACGCGAATCTGGAAGTCTCCCTTCCCGCAATCCCGGCCGGGAAGTACGTGCTCCTCGCGGTCGGCGACACGGGCTGCGGCATGGACGAAGCGACGAAGGAGCACCTCTTCGAGCCCTTTTACACGACCAAAGGTCGAGCGGGCACGGGCCTCGGCCTCGCCGCCGTCCAAGAAATCGTCCGCCAGATCGGCGGTCACATAGCGTTCGAAAGTGAAGCGGGGCTCGGCACGACGATGAACGTCTACTTGCCGCGCGTCCAAGAGCAGGAGATCGGAGTGCCCTACGAAACGAAAACCGTCCTAATCGTCGAAGACGAAGACGGCATACGCAATCTCGCTCGATACGTATTGACCGACTGCGGCTATGCAGTCTTGGAAGCGCAGGACGGAGTGCAGGCGGTCCGAATCGCGGAGGCTCAGGAGGGTCGAATCGACCTGCTCATCGCCGACTTGAACCTGCCGAAATTGGGCGGGCGAGAAGTCGCCGCGAAAGCGAAAGCCGCTCACCCCGGACTACGGGTGCTTTTCGTTTCGGGCTATTCGCAAGACTCCGTGGAGCAAGGCGGTCCGCTTCCATTCGAGGCGTCGTTCCTCAGCAAGCCGTTCAGTACCGCCGCGCTGGCCGAGAAAGTCCGCCAGATCCTGGGATGATCAGCGGCAATCGACCGCAGTCGCCCGGCCCCGCAGCGTTGCGGCGTTCGACCCGCGGGGGGCGTTCATCGCGGTCGCCAGCCGACCGGCCAGAACGCGAGCCAGAACCTCGTCCGCATCGTTCCACTCCGGCCGTCCGATTTGGTAGCCTTGATTCCGCACCCAGGCGGGGACCGCGGGCGGCCCTTCGCCGCAGGCCATCGCGGCCCGCAGAATCGGCAAGAGTTGCAACGCCCCAACCGCGTCGGGGTCGTGCGTCGTACGATCCACCGTCATGTCCCGGGTCTCCGTGCCGTGCAGGGTTCGGTTCGCCATTCTCAGGGCGTCGGGGAAATGTGGAAGTAAGCGGGTGGCGAACTTTGGCCGTTCCCATCGACCACCGTGGCCGAAACCGTGCCGTCGTCGCCACCGTTGGTTTGCACGTTGACCGCGACGGCGAACGTGCCGTCGTCAAAGGTCACGCCCGTTGCGGTCGCCCCCGAAGGAAGTACGATGGTTACGGTCAATCCGCCGGGCGTTCCGGCTGCAACGGTGCCGGTGAATAAGAACCAGCCGTGCCCGAATTCTTCGGCACCGAAGTCGTTGATTGCGGTGGGGATGGCGGCCGTGGCGGTGATGCTTTCGATGGGAGGTTCGCCGAAGTCGCCGGGTGAACTCGGGACGAAGCGGCCGTCCAGCGATTCGAGCGAGAGGCGCGTGCGCAAACCGGAAGCGGGCCGGGAGGGCCGCTTGGAGAACCAAAGCATGAGTGACCGGGGGAAAGAACGAAAGTTCGGCCGTCCGGTCGGCCCCGTGAGCCGAGAAACCGACGTCGATAGTCATTCCATCGTGAATGCGGACCGAAAGGGGACACAAAAAAACGAAGTGCGATCAGTTTTTAGCGATTATCGCATTCCATTTGGAGCGATCGGCGATGGGTTCGATAAGCCTCAGTGTTGAAACCGTTTTCGACCCCTCGGAACCGCGGGGAAGATGGGGAATGCTTGCGAACTCGGGATGAGTGCCGAGGTTGATGACAAATACGATGTCTTTCGCTTCTTTGACTGGGTCTTTACCGGTCCGCACGGCCGCTTTGAGGTGCTCGACAGCCTCATGGGAATACCTCGGATCGAGCTTCGAGCTCGCTGCGAAAATCCTCGCGGCATGAAGGTGGAGATCTGCGGACCTCGGCTCCGACGCGAGGGCAGCCGCGATCTCGCGAGCACTTGTCTCGTCTTTCAGTACCATATTGTTCTTGAAGGCGTCCAAATAGTGAATCATCGCACGGTTGTAGTGGGCCGCCTGCAAACCGGGGTGTTGATTGAGTGCAATCGCGAGTTCGGCGAGTGCGGGTCCGGTTTGTTTGCTCTGTGCGAGGGCGTAACCCAAATTGTTCCGCACTTCTACCGAGTCGGCTCCTTCCTGAATAGCCTGTCGTCCCATCGCTGCCGACAAGACGGCCTGTCCTTCGCGAGCCGTTCCATAGGCGATGTACGCCAAACACCACGGATCGCGGGACATTTCGTAAGCTCGCACAAACTCGGCGCGAGACTCGGCCACGCGGTCGGCGTGAAGGAGCTTGATCGCGAGGTCGAAGTGCCCTTCGGCGGTTTCCGGCTTCGCTTCGACGGGCGTGCGGTGGGCTTCGGGCCGCGCGGAGTAAGCGGCCGTTCCGAACGCAACGAGCGCGATCGAAGCCGCGACGACGGCCGCCATCTGCACGGTTCGCCGGCCCCGATTGCGGGCAGATCGAACGGCCCGATCTAAGGCCGCGGCGACTTCGGCCGCGGAGGCGGGTCGGTCGGCCGGGGCCGCTGCCAAGCACTTCTCGACGACCGCAGCCACGGCCGAGGGCATCGCACTCGGCATCGGCGGCGGTCCGCGCCGCACGGCTTGGGCCAGGTCCCCGAACGTCACGGACTTGCCCCGAGGAAACGGGAGTTCGCCCGCGAACAACTCGTACAGCACCACGCCGAGCGAGAAGAGGTCGGCTCTCCGAACGTCGATCCCTTCCGTGGACCGTTCGCCGAGCGCGGCGTCGAGTAACTCCGGGGCCATGTAAGCAGGAGTACCGCGGGCCACGTGCGAAAGGGCCGCATCGAGTGCAAGATTGAAGTCGATCAAGTGCGGAGCGCCGCCGGGACCGATCACTACGTTCGAGGGCTTCAGGTCGCCGTGGGCAATGCCCCGGCCGTGCAAGTACGCCACCGCGTCCGCGATGCGCGCCCCAACCGCACACGCGCCGACGGCGTACGACTCGTTCGGCCGAACGACCGGAGCGGAGCGGCGGTCGGCGTGTTCGGCCAGACCGTCGGCCACGGCCACGGTCACGATCACGTTTGCCGAGCCCGGCATTGCGCTCCGCGGCTTCGGGAAGGCGGCGGCGATTACGTCGCTCAGGGTGCTCACGCCGACGAACGGCATGCACACGGCCGTGCGGCGGCCGACCGCCCGAGCCCAGTAAACGTCGGTCACGTGCGGATGCGCCAGCCGGCCGATGACCCGCGCTTCGGTCGAGGCGCCCGCGGCCAATTTGAGCACGCAAAGGCGGTCGGTTCCCGGATCGAACGCCAGATACGCCCGGCCGAACGACCCGCGGCCGAGTTCCGAAACGAGTTTCAAGCCTTCGAACGTCGTTTCGAGTTCCGGCCACGCCGCCGTCGGAGGAGTCAGGAGTTCCGGACGTTCGAGGAGTAGCTGGTGCGCGTCGAGCATTTTCGCAATGCTCGAGCGGAAAGCGGGGAACCGGGCCGCGAACGCCCGCACATCCGGTTGCGGTCCAACCTTTTCGCGTATCAGAAATTCTTCGTAGGCGAGTTCGACGACGAGCGATTTGAAGGAGGCGAGTTCGGGATGCTCGGCGAGGGCCGCCGCCGCGTCGCCGGTTTCCTCGCGCCGCCACTGGCGTTTGAGGCCGGTGGCGAGCGCTCGGGCGGCCTGCAAGTCGAGTTTCGGCGAGGCGACGGCGGTCACGACGACTCCTCGCACAATTCGCGGACGCGTTCGACGATCCTTCGCACGGTTCGGGGCGTGATGCCGGCCATCCGGGCCACCTCTTGCTGGGAGAATCCTTCGCGAATCCGCTCGATCACGACGACGTGGGCGGTCGGGAGCGAACTCGCGATTTCGGCCCACTTCTCCCCCGCGATCGCCCATTGGCTCGGCGTCGGTTCAGGTCCGGCGAACCCGAATTCGCTTTCGTCGTCGTCCAGAGGCATCGGAACTTCGCGGTTCGCATCGTAGCGCTTCGTGGAGAACCGCCGGCGGCAAACGTCGATCACCTTATTGTAGGCGATCTGTGCAAGGTAGCCGCCGAGGTCTTCGGGCGTCTCGAAAGTCCGGTTCGCAGTCGGGGCGACGCAGAACGAGGCCCACACGTCCTGGACGAAATCGAGCGAGTCGTATTCGCGTCGCAATCGGTCCGGCAGGCGGCGGCGCACGGCTTCCCGCACCACGCCGCCGTACTGCGAATACAGCGACGCGAGGGCCGCGGTATCCCCCGCGTGATACCGCTCCAAGAGCGAGGCAAAATCGTTCGCTGCGTTGCCCACGACGCCCATCCGACGGATTTCGGCTCCGGTGCGTTGGAATGCAGTGAATATGATGGGTGATAACGGCGAAAGACGCAAGCCGCGAATCGACGAAGTGCAAGGACGAACGGAGCTGAACGCGAGTGAGGTCTTGCGAAAAACCTCACTCGCGTTCGGGCTCAAATCGATCGCGTTCGAACGCTATGCCCTTTTCCACCACCGCCGGGCGAACCCAAGAGCGGGCAATCCGAGACCGGCGAGCAGCAGCGTGCTCGGTTCCGGCACCTGCGGCACGGGCACCGTCGTAGTCGTGATGTTCGCGTCCGGCAGGCCGTCGCTGGTCCGGTGCGTGCGTGCGGTGAACGGCCCTTCGGTCGAGACCTGGTACGGCGAGAGCGCCGAGAACGTCCCGAGGTCCGCCGCCCCCGCCGTGATCGTGGGGCCGGTGTACGTCCACGTCAGGTTCGGTAAGTTGGTATCCGACGGGAGCAGGCCCGGCGGCACCGGACCCCGCTCGGCCGAGGTGCCGGTCCAGTTCGCCGGCGCCGTCATCGAGCCCGGCCGATAGCCCGCGAAGTCGTAAATGGTGAAGTAATCGCCGGACCGCAGCATGGTCTCGGTCGGCAGCGTCAGCGAGTAGGTCCACCGGTAGAAGTCGCCTTCGGGAGCCGTAGTCACGCTCACGGGCAGGAGCCCCGCCCGGGCTTCGGTCGCCAGAAAAACGCCGCTCAAAATCGAGATCGAGATCAACAGCCGCCGCATCGCCTTCTCCTCGGTAATCGCGCCCGCATGGTCGCCGGGCCGAATGGGTGGCGGATGGTAGTCCCAAAATTCCGAACCTGTCAACCGCGACTGGAGAGGCTGGGCACGCTCCGGGAATTGGGCGCCGCGGAGAGTACGACGGCGTTCCGATGACCCAAAAACCCCAAACGCGGATCGAGGGGCTTCGGGACCGATTCGATCGCGTTCGATTTTTCGCAACTGTTCGCATCCCCCCCACCGGCAGCAGTGATCATCCACTTTCTCCACCCATCCGTATCATTTCTCCGATTGCCCTCCCCGGAGAACTTCCATGACCCCGCTTCAATCGCTCGCCGCGTGCGGTACCAAAGTTTGGCTCGATTCCGTGGACCCGGACGAGATCGCCCGCAATCGGGCGCTCGGGGCTACGGGGGCGACCTCGAACCCCATCATCATCTCGGACTTGCTCAACACGGGCCGGTTCGATTCGGATATCGCGTCGTTCGCCAAGGCCGGGCACGACGACGAAACTATCGCCTGGGCAGTGACGGATAAACTCGTCAAAGCGGCGCAAGACGTGTTTCTGCCCGTGTGGACCGAAACCAAGGGGAATGACGGCTGGGTGAGCTTCGAACTCGACCCGCTGCTCGAAGATTTGGCTTCGACGCTACCCGCGGCGGAGCGGAGCAAGAAGTACGTCGAACTCGGCAAGAAGTGGTCCGCAGGGCACAAGAACCGCATGATCAAGGTGCCCGCCACGCCGGGCGGGCTCGGGGCGTTGGAAGGCCTCGTCGCCGCTGGGGTGTGCGTGAACGTGACGCTGATCTTCAGCGAACGGCAGTACAACGAGGCCCGCGACGCTTGCTGGCGGGGCATTCAGAAGCTCGCGGACAAAACGCACGTCAAGACGGTTTACAGCATCTTCGTCAGCCGGTTGGACGTGTATACGGAGAAGGCCGTGCCGGACCTCTCGCCCGCGGCTCAGGGGCAAGTCGGCATCGTCAACGCGAAGTCGATCTGGAAATTGAACAAGCAATTCTGGGCAGATAAAGGTCTGGCATTGCAGCAAGAAATGATCTTCGCCAGCACCGGCACGAAGAAGAAGGAAGACCCCGCGTGGAAGTACGTTGAAGCGTTCGCAGGTTCGGACATCGAAACGAACCCACCCGGCACGAACAAGGCGGTTCAGGAAAGCGGCCGGACGATTACTTCGCACATTAACGAAATGCCTTCGGACGAAGTGCTCGCGGAAATCGCCGAGAAAGTGGACATGGCGAAGCTCGAAGAAACTCTCATGAAAGAGGGTTTGGCGAAGTTCGCCGACCCGCAAAAGGCGCTGATCAAGTTGATCGCGTCGAAGCGGTAATAAAAGCCCAGGGACGGCAGTCCCTGGGCTTTCGTGGTCTAAAACTTAATCCAACGGCCCCAGCACTTGGCCGTCCTGCTTGTTGGCCAACCGGCCGAGCGTGGTGGCGTCGATGCTGGCGCGGAGAGGCTTCACGGAGCCGTCGGCGAGGACGAAGTTGCACACGTCGCCGTGGTAGCTGCCGAAGTTGCCGGAACCGGCGGATGCGGGATTGCGAACGATCGTGCGACCCACGCCGGCCGCGCGATTCGAGTAGCCTTTATCGCCGTTGTAAGCGGGGCCATCGCCCGCGCCTGGGACGCCGAAATTTCCTTGTTGAACGTGCTTTTCGCCGACGAGTATCGTGTTGCTCGTGCCATCGGAAATCTCGGCGATCTTGCAACCCATTCGGAAACCCGTCGCGCCCCAGTTGTTTTGAAGTCGAAAAACGCCATTATTGGGGACGTTCGGAGCGCCCGTGCCGCTGGTCGGCGTGTCCCACCAGTAATCGCCGCCGGAGCCCGTACTCGGATCTCCGGTACAGGCGGCATAATCCGCGGGCACTCCGTTGGCCTGGGCGCCGGGGCCGTCCATCCGGTCGATACTGACCGTCGCACTCGACGCCGTTCGACGCGACGGACAATAGTAAATTTTCACCGGGGTTTCGCGCGCCGTTTGATTTTGCGAACTGAATGCCAACCCCGTCATGGTCCACTGCTTGAACAAGTTGTCTTGCTCCGCATAGGGGAGAATCTCGACCAGCCAAGTGTAGCTGGCGTCGCGGCGGCTATTGGGCAACGCCCCCGTGCCGTCGTGGAAGGCGTGCAGGGCGATGCCCATCTGTTTCAGGTTGTTCTGGCACTGGCTGCGGGCCGCCGCCTCGCGGACCTTTTGGATCGCGGGGAGTAGCAGGCCGATCAGAATTGCGATGATCGCAATCACGACCAGGAGTTCGATCAGCGTGAACGCCGATCGGAGCGAGGAGCGGGCCATCGAAAGACTCCGAGCGAATGAGGAGATTGAACGACCGGGGAAGCCGGTTTGAATCCCGAGATTATATCATAACTGCCCAGAGATCGTCATACGAAAGAGAGGCTCTCACCGTGCGAATTTTGAAATCCTGCCCGGCCGGTTTGCTCGGCTTTTTCCTTTTGGCCGCCGGATGCTCGTCCTCCGGCATCCATCCCGTCTCGGGCGAAGTCGTTTATCCGGACGGTTCGCCCGCCAAGGAACTCCAGGGCTGCCGCGTGATTTTCGAGGCCGTTGGCGCCGACGGGAAGAACTACAGCTCCGAAGGGGAAATCGATGCGGAAGGCAAATATCAACTGACGACGACGAAGCCGGGGGACGGCGCGCCGCTGGGTAAGAACCGCGTGGTGATCGAACGGAAAATGCTCGATTCCGAGCGAGTCATGCCCCGGGTCATCGAAGAGAAGTTTGAGAACTTCGACACCTCGGGGCTCGAATTCGAGGTCAAAGAAGGGACGAACCACGCGAAGCTCACATTGACGAAGATCGAGAAGAAGAAGTGATTCACTCCACCGCGATCCGGTAAACGTCCGACCCGCCGTGGCGGGTCGAGACGAACGCGATGCTCTTGCCGTCGGGGCTCCATGCGGGCGAGGTATCGTGGCCCGAGTGCTCCGTGAGGTTCTTCAGGTTCTTGCCGTCGGCATCCATCAACCACACGTCGTAATTCCCCGTACGGTTCGAGACGAAGGCGATCCGCTTGCCGTCGGGGCTCCACGCGGGCCAGGCGTCGAGGAAATCGCCGTCGGTGAGGGCTTTCGCGCCTGTGCCGTCGGATTTCACCGCGAAGATCTTTTGCTTGCCCGTCCGCCCGCTGGCGAAGGCGATCTGCTTGCCGTCCGGGCTCCACGCCGGATGCAAGTCGTAAGCGACCTGTGACGTGAGCCGCTTCACGTCCTTACCGTCGAGCCCGACGGTGTAGAGTTCGGGGTTGCCGTCCCGCGTCGAAACGAAAAGCACTTGTTTGCCGTCCGGCGAATACCGCGGGGACTCGTCGAATGCTTTGTGGGGTATCAGGATTTGCTCGTCGCTTCCATCAACGTTGCAGGTGCGAAGGCTCAGCTTGCCGTCGGTCCCCTGGAATTGATCGTGGACGTAAACGAGCCGTTTGCCGTCGGGCGACCAGTGGGCGTCGAAGTCCGGTTGGTCGTGCCCCGGCAGCAACCGCTTGAACCCCGACCCATCCGCGGCCATCGTCCAAACGCCCATTTTCCCCTGGTGAATGCGAGTAAACGAGAACTGCTTGCCATCGGGGCTGGATTGGAGGTGCTGTTTGAAGCTTTGATCCGTCGTTAACCTAACGGGCTCCTCGCCCTTGGCAGATGACACGGTCACATCTGACAGGGTGACAAGGTGCAAAAGGACCGCGATCAACAGAATTCGATTCTTCATCATCATGTCACCTTGTCACCATATCACCGTGTCAAAACAACTCTTCAATCACCCGCCCCGCTGGGGTCAGCCCCATGCCGGTGATCTGTTCGCTGGTCAACCCGACGGCATGGTGAACCGTGGCGCACAAATCGCCGGGAGTGAGCGGGGTATCCGCGGGCTTGGCGGCGCGGGCGTCGCTGGTGCCGACGAAGCGTCCGCCGCGCGTGCCGCCGCCGGCGACGAGGGCGGAGTAGCAACCGGGCCAGTGCTCGCGGCCGGCCTTGTCGTTGACCTTGGGGTCGCGGCCGAACTCGCCGACGGCGACGACGAGCGTGGATTTCAAAAGGCCCCGCTGCTTGAGGTCGTTCAGCAATGCGGTGAGGCCCTGGTCGAAGTTCGGAGCCTGGCGATCCTGCGTGAGTTGGAAGTGGCGGTAGTGGTTGTCCCACCCGCCGTCGCCCGCATCTTCCTCGGCTTCGACGTGATCGCTCCAATTGACTTGCACGAAGGGAACGCCGTTTTCCACGAGCCGGCGAGCGAGCAGGCAGCTTTGCCCGAAGCGCGTGCGGCCGTATCCGTCCGCAAGCTTCGCCGGTTCCTTCGAAAGGTCGAACATCTGCCGGGCATCGGGCGAGGTCAACAGCGCGAACGCCCGCGTTCGGTAGTCGTCGAGCGCCCCGGCCTTGTGAGCCGATTCGACGGTTCGCTCCGCGGCCCCGAGCGCGTCCAGCAGCGTGCGGCGATCCGCGAGGCGTTCGGGGGTGAGGGCGGGGGGCAGTTCCAAGGCCGGAACGCGGGTGCCATACGCGGGATCGTACTCCAGGCGGAACGGATCGTAGAGCGCCCCGAGCGGGCCGCCGCCTTCGCCGACGATGGCCTTGTGCCCCTGGTGGAGCTTGCCGCCGACGACGAGGAACGGCGGCAATCGGCTCGCCTCGTTGGCGGAGCTTCGAACCTTGGCCACGATTGCGCCCGTGGCGGGGCGGGCCGACCCGGCGAGCGGTTTGCCGTCGAGTCCGGTGCCCCCCGCGGCGCTGCCCGTGAGGCCGATGGTGCCGGCGATGCCGTGGTCGTTCGAGAGCGTGCTGAGCGTGCGGACGACGGCGAGTTGGTCCGAGATGCCCGCGAGCTTGGGGAAAAGTTCGCAGAACCGCACGCCGGGGATCCGCGTCGGGATCGTGCCGAACGGGCCGCGAGTCTCGAGCGGTGCGTTCGGCTTCGGGTCGAAGGTTTCAAGTTGGCTCGGCCCGCCCCACATCCAGACGAGGATGACCGCCTTCGCGGACCCCGGCGTTCGGCCGGTTTCTTGGGCTCGCAGCAGGTTCGCGAGCGACAGCCCGAAGACGCTGCTCCCGCCGACCTGGAGGAAACTCCGCCTGGTGAAGCAGCGGCCATTTCGTTGGCGACCGATCGAGAGCATGGGGGAGGGCTCTAACGGTGGATGGAGAGATTATCGTACGAAGAAGGCTGTGGTGAAAGCGAAACCCCAACGCACGTTTCCAATCCGTCCAAAGTTTAGCCCCCGGTGAATACACTGGGGGCGACCCGCTGATGGCAATGGGGAATACAGTTTGCCTGGGTGTCTGCGCTAAGCGGATCCGCCCCCGGTGTATTCACCGGGGGTAAAGTGTTTTGCCCTGCCGCACTTTTGCGACGCGGACAATAACTTCATCGAGAACGTTAAGAATCTGTTTGCGGGTTCGGGAGAGTGGACTAGATTTGCATCGGATCGCCCCATCCCTTTCCGTCGATCAACGCGGGACCATGGCGAACGCGGACGACCCACTCCCGGACCTAGTCCGGGCCTTGCGAAGCCCGATCCCGGATCAGCGGGTGCGGGCGGCCCGATCGATCGGGCGGCTCGGCTGGCTGGCGAAAGACTCGCTTCCGCCGCTCGTGAATGCGCTTAAAGACGAGGACGCGGGCGTTCGGGAAGCGGCCGCTCAAGCCGTCGGCCAGATGGGTCCGGAGGCGTTGCCGCAATTGGTCAAGATGCTTTCGCACAAGGATAAGTACGTGCGGCGAAATGCCGTTTGGGCGTTGGGCAAGCTCGGCCAGCTCGCGAAAGCGACCTTGAACGACCTCTGCGAAGTCCTCCGCGACGCCGATCCGCGAACCGCGGCGGGGGCGGCCCAGGCGCTGGGGAACATGGGGACGGACGCCTCGGACGCGATCCCGGCGCTCACCGAAGCGATGCGGGGGACGAACATCGTCCTCTGCCGGCTGGCAGCGAAGGCGCTGAGCCAGATTGGCCGACCTGCGTTGCCGGCGCTTATCACGCACCTAAAGCACCGCGACCCGTTCATCCGCGGCGAAGCGGCCTTGGCGCTGGGCTGGATGGGACCGGCCGCCGCGGCGGCGATTCCGACGCTGATCGAAACGCTGCGGAGTGCCGGGAAGGCGTCCGCAGTGGCCCACACGGTCGCGGTGGGACCGGACAGCCGGACGCCCGCGACTCCGGTAACGGCCCCGCAGCATAACACGGCTCCGGACGAACTTTGCCGGGCCTACGCGGCCCAAGCTCTGGGCCGCATCGGACCCGCCGCGGTTTCGGCCGCGACCGCGTTGGCCCAAGCCGTGACCGACCCGAACGAGCACATCAGCACGTCGGCAAGACTGGCGATTAAACAAGTTCAGGCGGTTTAGTAGTTTTTTCGTGGCACAGGCCTGCGGCCTGTGCGAGCCCACACAGGCCAGAGGCCTGTGCCACGGAATTCGTTCACGCCAAACCGAGGGCTTTCTTCTTTTCGACGATGAACGCGACGTGGTGGGCGACGTGCCCATTCACGGACGTGAGCAGTTGTGCGAGCGAGAGCAGCCCTCGCTCGCTGTGAACGCACATTTTTTGCAAGCTCGCCTCGGGCAAGCTCCGCAGCACCCGGCCGAACGCCTTTCGCGAGGCTTCGATCACGTCGAGTTCTTCCGCGATGTCCCGCTGTTGATACGCAAGCGCTATCGCGAATTCGTTTTCGTCGGCACCGAGCACTATCGGCCTACTCAAAGCGATCGTCCGCTTCATCCGTTCGACGTAGATCGGCTCGAAATCGGCGAGGTGGGCCACGACTTCCAACGTGCTCCACTTACCGTACACGGGCCGAGCTCGGAGTTGATCGGGAGTCATCCCCACGACGACGGCGCGGACCTTAGCGGCCCCGGCCATGTAGGCGTCGGTCAATTCGGCGAGGGTGGGCATGGGCTCTCCATCGAGGGGTGATCGATGGAAGTGATTTATGCCTTGCGGTCCAGCTTGGCCCGCAGGTACGCGACCTGCCGCAATCGAACGTCTTCCGGCGAGTCGGATTGAAAGACGAGTTGTTCGCCCGTCACCGATTCCAACAGGCGAAACGCGAGGTGGCGGATTTCGAGTTCGCGGCGTTCGAGCGCCTCAAGCAAGACGGGGATCGCAGCGTCGCCGCGGCTGGCGAGTTCGTGCCAGGCGTTGGGCATCTCTTCGCGGTCGCGGAGTTGGTCGATGAGCCGGCGCATCTTCTCCTCTTCGAGGAGGAGTTGCGTACTGCCGCTGAACTTGGGGGCCGCGGGCGGCGGCGGGGCTTTCGGAACTGCGGGAACGATGCTCACGGACGGCGCCGGTCGCGTCGGCGGGTACGCCGCTGCGGGCGACGATACCGGGGGCGCGGGCTTCGGCGGCGCGACCTGAACCGGCACCGAAAGCGGCGGCTTCGGCGGGCTCATCGGCACCGGCGGCGGAGGCTTCGGGGCTGCGGGCAACAACGCCACCGGCTCGGGTTCTGCCGGAACCCCGCGGAACCCCGCGACGCGGGCCATCAGCGCATCGTCCTCGAACGTCGAACCCAAATAAGCCTTGATTGCGACCGGATCGCGGATGAGTTGCTCCGGCGTACCGTGGCAGACCACTTTGCCCTGCACGATCAAATAGATCCGATCCGCCGTTTTCACCACTTCGCGGACGTTGTGGTCCGTCAGCAGAATTCCGATTCCTTTCGTCGCCAGTTCGCGGATGTTTTTGCGGATGTCTTCGGTCGTGATGGGATCGACCGCGGCGAACGGTTCGTCCAGCAGGATCAACTGCGGCTCGCAGACCAGGCACCGAGCGATTTCGAGCCGGCGCTTCTCCCCGCCCGAACACCGGGCGGCCACGTTCTTGCGGACGTGCACGAGGTTGAACTGGGTCAGCGCTTCTTCGGTGCGTTCCCAACGCTCCGCGGACGTGAGCCTCCGCTGGAGTTTGCGGCTCTTCGGTAGGGCTTCGAGGATGGCGAGGAGGTTCTTCTCGACCGTGAGCTTGCGGAAGATGCTCTGTTCTTGCGAGAGGTAGCCCATGCCGAGCCGAGCCCGGCGGTACATGGCGAAGTTGGTCACGTCCTGATTGTCGAAGACAACCCTGCCACCATTTGGGGCAATTTGCCCAGTGGCCATGCGGAAGCTCGTGGTCTTGCCCGCCCCGTTGGGCCCGAGCAGGCCGACGATCTCGCCGGGGTTGACGTCGAAGGAGACGCCGTCAACGACTTTCCGCGGGCCGTACCACTTTTCGAGCCCGTGGACTTCAAGCAACGCCATCGACGCAGCACTCCGTGCGGCCGCCGCGGCGAATCGCCGTGGGGTAAGCGCTTCCTACCCGAACTCGGGAACAGGGGCAAGGGCAGTGGAGCGTTTCGAGACCGAGAGAAAGTCTTAGCCCGAAGGCGAGTGAGGGTTTCGAAGGCCTCTGTGGCGTTCGGGCTAAGGCAAAATTGCACTAGCGGCGAATGGTTTCGGTCGCGGGGAACAGGTCCGCGATGACGCGGCGAAGGATTTGCCCCGTCGTCATGCCCCGGGCGCGGGCCGCAGATTCCAGCGCGGCGGCTTGATAGCGGGGCAACAGCAGCATCAATTCCACCACTTCGCTGTCCGACGCGGCGGCCTCCGCCGGGCCGTAGCGGGCGGAAGTCGATTCGGGCCAAGCGGTGAGAGTGGACATGTGGATCAAAATCCCGGGCGATGGTTGGGACGATCGAAGCGACCGGAGAAAGCGGGAGGTCGCGAAAAAAGCTAAAGCAAACTCGATGCCAGCTTGCAGAATCGCCCCCATACTTTTCGCAAACTCTTCATGAGCCGACGATTATCGCTTTGCGGAACCCCGCAAGGGAAAGGGCATCGCCCAAAAAGCTTGCACCCCCTGCCCGGTTCTCAAGAGGTATTCCGTAACGAATCGGGTTTCTAAACCGGTGGTGCGGCCCGTTCTGCAGGAAAGGCAGAAAAATATTGCTTGCGGCGATTAACATGGAACAATTGAAACATTACTCTTCACCGACACAGTTTCCCTGGTCGTCCCGGCCGTTTCGGGCCGTTTTGAGTGGAGTCGTCGATGGCGAACGACAGTTCTCTCCCCCCGCAAGACCCGGACAATCCGGACAACCCCCTGCGGCCGGCGGACGAGTGGCAACTGGACGACGACAACGTCTTCGACGAGAACTCATTCGAAGCGCCCAAGGCGAAACCGCTCGACGGCGATGACGACGACGCCCTCGGCTTGAACGACGAACTGCCGTCGTCCGGTCCTTCGACTTCGTTCGTGGGAAAGATCAAGTACCCCCCCGCCGATCCGGACGACGCTTTGGCGGACCTCCCGCCGGTCACGCCCGCTTCGCCGGGCTCGGGTTGGTTGGACGTTCCCGCCCCGCGGGCCACGCCTGCGCCGAAGTCCAAGGCGCCGGAATCTTCCGACATCTTCGGGCCGATGTCCGCGCTGGGCGAATCGGACGTGATCCGCAACCTGCACGAACCGACGCCGAGCAGTTCGAACATTTTCGACGCGCCGTTCGCCGGGTCGAGCCGCTTCGAGAACCCGCAGGACGGGACCGAAGACGTGACGGAAGGATTGGCCTCGGCTTTGGAGCCGATCGAACCGTCGAGCGACTTCTTCGCGTCCGATTCCGAGCTTTCGCTGCAAACGGGCTCCGACGCCACGGACATGATCGAAGCGGTGCCGATGCCCGCTTCGTTGTCCAGCGACTCCGGACCGGATTTCAACCGCACCAGCGTGGGCGATTCCAGCTCGAACCTGTTCGCCGATTCCTCCGACGATGATGAAATCTCGTACGGAGAATCGGGCGTCAATCTGATGAACCCCGACCGCGGTCCGGACTCCGGCGTGTCCGTTGGGGCCGGCTCGAGCATCTTCGGAGCAGACCTCAATGACGTGAACGACGCGGGCCGCGTGGACGTGGACGAAATCCCGATGATGGCCTCGAGCGACGACCCCGCCGACGCCGAACTCTTCGATCCCGAACCGATCGAGAACACGTCCAACATCTTCGAGCGGGGCTCGAAGGGCTCCGGAGCCAAGAAGCCGATCCGGGCCAGCGACATCGACTTCCGCAACGCTTCGGACACGGACGACCTGACGCCGCCGCGCAAGCCGATCCGCGCCAGCGACGTGGACTTCGGAGACGCCCGCGGCACGGACCTGTTCCCGCCGCCGGACGCGGACGGCGGGCAGGTCGATTGGTCCCTGCCGGAGCAGGAGGAAGAAGACCTGCTCTCGGCGCAAATGAGCATCATGCCGAGCGAACTCACGTCGGACTTGGACGTGAACGACTTGCTTGCGGACGCGGAAGACCAGTCCGAGTTGCCGATCACGACGACGGCGTCTCGCAAGCGGCAGTCCCTGCCAGTGCAAACGGAAGTCGATCCGCCGCGACCTTCGCGCACCCGGCCCATCGAGCGTGCCACCCCGGATCGCCCTCGCCGCGGCGGCGCGGGCCGCACGATCGCCGCGGGGTTCCTCGGACTGGTGCTCGGGGCGGGCGCTCTCGGCGGAGCCCACTTCGCCGGCGTGCTACCCGTCGAACCGGACAATGCGAAAATCAACGAACTCACGGGCCAACTCACTTACGCGAAGGGCAACGAAGGCATCGCGACGAGGGCCGCCGAGAAATCCGAGAGCGAACGCAAGGTGCTTGCCGAGAATCTGAAGACCGCCAAGCAAGACCTGACGGCGGCCCGAGAACTCGGCTCCAAAGCCGAACGCGATCGCCAGCAAGCCGTGGCCGCCCGCCAACAGGCGGAGAAGGACAAGCCCCAGCTCGAAAAGGACAAGCAGAAGGCAATTGCCGATCTCGCCATCGCGAAGGCGGCGCTCACCGAGCAGACCAAGCAACTGACGGACGCGTTGGCGAAAGCGACGGACCTGGACAAGGAATTGACCGTCGCGAAGAAGGCTGCGGACGAGCAAGCAACACTCGCGAAGGCCGCGGACGAGAAAGCGGTCGCCGCCACGAAGAAAGCTACCGCGGCCGATGGGGCACTCGTGGACATCGTTAAAGAGTTGAAGGCGAACAAATTGGTGGACGAGAAAGACGATACCGCCGCGGTGATTGCGAAGTTGCCGGACGTGCTCAAGAAGGTCACCACGGCGGCGACCTCGGCGGATGCCACCAAGGCCGCGGCTGCGGTCAAGCTAGCCATGAAGTCCGCGGACGACGCGAGGGCCGAGGCAACGAAAGCGAAGGCGGACGCGACGCTGGCCCAGTCCAAAGCGGACAAGGCCGCGCTCGACGCAAAGACCGCGACGACGGCGCTGACCGCAGCGAAGGACGACGCGCAGAAGAAGTTGGACGAGATGGCCCGAGCCGCACTCGTGGCGGAAGCACGATCCAAGGCCGCTCAGGATGATCTGGTAACGAAACTCGCCGCCGCGGACCGCAACGCCGCGAGCCAGGCCCAACTGGTCGAGCAACTCCGCAAGCAGGTGGCCGAAGCCCGGTCCGGGGCGATCGTTCCGCTGAGCGCACCGGAAGTCGTGGCCCGCGAGCAGGCGGAAGTCACGTTCGGTACCGGGCTCGACCTCTACTTCGCGAACCGCTTCGCCGATGCGGAGAAGGTCTTCCGCGCGACGAGCACCGCTTCGCCCAACGATGCCCGCGTCTGGTACTTCCTCGGTTTGTCGCAGTGGATGCAGGGCAATCGAGACATTGCGGCCACAGCGTTCAAACGGGGTGCCGAACTCGAGACCCGCGGTCAGCCCGGTATTCGCTCGATCAGTGCGGCTCTCGAGCGAGTCCAGGGGCCTGCCCGGCAAGCTCTGGCGGCTTACCGTCCGTGAGCGACGCTCGAACGATCTCGGCCCGGTGGGTCTTTCCGGCCGCCGGCCCGCCGATCGAAAACGGCCGCGTCACCGTTCGCGGAACGACCATCGAATCCGTCGGCCCGCCCGAGTCCCGGGCGGCCGACGAACACCTCGGCAACGTCGCCCTCATCCCCGGCCTCGTCAATCCGCACACCCACCTCGACCTTTCCGGCGCGCAGGGGTTGATTCAACCCGAAAACTATCCGCACTTCACCGACTGGTTGAAAGCGGTGATCGCCTATCGACGAACTCGCACCGCGACGGAAACCCAAGCGGACATCCGCGCCGGCCTTCAAGAGTGCCTGCGCTTCGGAACCACGCTCGTCGGGGACATCGCGGCCGAGGGGCAAAGCTGGGATGCGCTCTCGAACGAACCCACGCGGGCCGTCGTGTTCCGCGAGTTGATCGGGTTGAGCCCGGCCCGCACGGAGCAAGTGCTTCAAGAAGCGAAAGACTGGAACCATAAGACGCCCGATACGGACCTTTGCCGCAAGGGTTTCAGCCCGCATTCGCCGTTCAGCGCGAGCGCGGCGCTCATCGCCGGGGCGGGCCAACTCTGCAAAGAATCGAATCGACCGCTCGCAATCCACCTCGCCGAATCGGCTGCCGAGACGGAATTCGTTTACCAGCGAACGGGGCCGTTCGTCCAATTCCTTAAAGATTTGAACGTCTGGACGGAGGCGGGGTTAGTTGCCGACTTCTCCGACGCGATGGTGATCGGCGAAGTCCAACAACCGATGCTCTTCATCCACGGCAACCGACTCTCGCCCTCGACGAACGTCCCGAACAACGGAACGATCGTCTATTGCCCCCGCACGCACGCCGCGTTCGGCCATCCGCCGCATCCGTTCCGCGAGTTCCTGAACCGCGGCATCCGCGTCGTGCTCGGCACCGATAGCCTCGCCTCGAACCCCGACCTCGACGTGCTCGCGGAGGCCCGATACCTCCGGGCGAAGTTCTCCGATCTTCCGGGCGACGTGCTCTTGAGAATGGTCACCCTGTCCGGTGCGGAGGCTCTCGGTTGGGCGAATGAAACGGGAAGCCTGGAGCCGGGCAAGTCCGCCGATCTCGTGGTGATCCCCATGCCGAACCTCGCGACGAGCGACCCGCACGACTTGCTCTTCGCATCCGATTTGCGACACTTACCGCGGCGAACAATGTTCCGCGGCACCTGGCAGTGACACACCCCGAGAGTACTTTTCATGATCCTCTCCCGCACTCTCCTCACCGCTTTGCTCTTCTCGTTCACCGTCCCGTTCGCTCTCGCGGACAACTGGCCCGCGTGGCGAGGCCCAACCGGGCAGGGCCACTCCGCCGAGAAGAACCTGCCGTTGAAGTGGTCCGCCACCGAGAACGTGAAGTGGAAGGTGCCGCTCGCGGATGCGGGCAATTCGACGCCGGTCATTTGGGGCGACAAGATCTTCCTGACGCAAGCCAACAAGGCCGGCACCGTCCGCAGCTTGCTCTGCCTGTCCAAAGCCGACGGCAAACTACTCTGGCAATCGGATGTGAAATACGAGGAGAAGGAAAAGAACTGGAACGGCATCTCGTACTGCAATGCTTCGGCCACCGCGGACGGCGGGCGCGTCGTCGTCAGCCACGGTTCCGCGGGGATGTACTGCTACGACTTCACCGGCAAGGAACTCTGGAAGCGCACCGACCTGGGAAAGTGGGAACACCAATTCGGCAACGGTGCTTCGCCCGTGCTCTACGAGAATCTCGCCATCCTTTGGTGCGGGCCGAACGAGGCGAAGGGGGCGCGCAACTTCCTCCTCGCTGTAGATAAGACCACCGGAAAAACCGTTTGGGAACACGAGGAAACCGAAGGCTCGTGGGCCACGCCGGTCGTCGCGAAAGTCGGCGATAAGGACCAACTCGTCCTCGGCGTCGGCCCGTCGCTCAAAGCCTACGACCCGAAGACCGGTTCCGAACTCTGGCACTGCGACGGCTTGCAGAGCTACGTTTACGCTTCCGCCCTCGTCGGCAAGAACGTGGCCGTGGGCATGTCCGGCTACGGCAAGTCGTCACTCGCCGTCAAACTCGGCGGCACCGGCGACATCACCAAGGACCGCCTCTGGCTGCACCCCAAGCCCGCCAACCAGCGCGTCGGCTCCGGCCTCATCATCGGCGAACACGCCTACATCATCGACGAAAACGCCCTCCCCCGCTGCTACGAACTCGCTACGGGCAAAAACCTCTGGGAGAAAGAAAGCCGCCTCCCGAGCTTGACCTGGGGCTCCATGGTCCACGCCGACGGCCGCCTCTACACCCTGCTGCGCAACGGGGAAACGGTCGTGCTCGCCGCCAAGCCCGAATACGAGATCCTCACCGTGAACAGCTTGGCGAAGGGGGAGCAATCCAATTCGTCGATCGCGGTTTCGGACGGGGCGATTTACCTCCGGACGTTCAAGCACTTGTGGTGCATCGAGGGGAAGTGAACTGAAGCAATGCAGCATTTGGGTGCGTCGATACCAACTTCACTTTCTCCGGGTATAGGATGATTTCAGGGGCTGGACTCGATCGATCTTCCAACCTGAGCCCGACGAGACAGGTGTGATCGTTTACATTTGGGGGAATCTGACTTCAGACAATTACCTTCCTGCATTCAGCCGTAGAGAGAAGACGAATCCGAATTCTATCCGGTGCTTCCAGACTCTTTACTCCCGCGTCACCGGCCTCAACAACCGGCACGCATACCGCCCCAATCGCATGAGCATCACGCGGTTCAAATAGCCCGTCGTAGCTTTCGCGCCGACTTTGCCCAGGAAGCGCCCGGCGACCTGGGAGCCGACGCCGGCGCCGACGATTTGGAGGCCCTGAGCGAAGATTTGGTCGTACTGCTCTTCGGCGAGCTTTTCGAAGTCGTTGAGTTGGCCCGAAAGGTAGGCGTTGAAAAAGACGCGGCCGAGGAGGACCGCGGTGCCGGTACGGCCGGCTTTGAGGTTGTAAATCTGGCAGAGGTCCGCGAGCAGCGCGAAGCCGAAGTAGGTCGTGGAGATACTATCCACGAGACCGTTGGGCGAAACGGCGGTGACGAGCATGGCCCGGTTCGCCCAGTACTTGATGCGGGCCTCCGCGGCCTGATCGAGGCTCGTTTGAAAGCCGTCGCGGAAGCGGTCGAACCAGAGCCCCGCCGAGGCGTAGCGGGCAGGGTCGAGCAGTTCTTCTTTCACCTTCGTCAGGCCGAGGATCAGTTCGGGCGTGACGCCGACGCGGGCCGCGGCCTTCTTTTGCTTGTCGTCGAGCATCGGGTATTCGGTCAGGTACTGTTCGAGCCGGGATTTCGCTTCGAGCACTTTCGCGTGGGCCAGCCAGCGGAGGCGGGTGCGGTCTTGAAGTTCTTCGAGCCCCTTCAAGCGGAGTTGTCGATTGCGCCGCAGGCGGACGTAGAGGATCGCGAGGCGCATCATCGATAGCAGAATCGCAGACGAGAGAATGGCGAGCGCGGCGTAACCGAGGTACTGAATCCACTCGGGTTGCGTGGCGATGTTTGCCAGGATGCTGAGGACTTGCGAATAGAGGAAGAGCCCGAGCGCCCCGAACGAACCGAGCAGGAACGCCGCGGCGAGGGGGTGCGTGGCCCAACCCGCCCATTGCAGAATCGCGGGGTCCGAAGCGGTGAGTTCGTCCGCCTCTTCAAGGTCGCGAATCGCCTGCTCTTCCGCGGCTTTTAGCAACAACTTGCGGTCTTCGTCCGTCAGCGGCATCACGTCCACGGCCACTTGCGCGGGGCGACCGAGGTCCGTGTCGCCGGCGCGGAGTTCCGGTTCGGGCTGAACTTCGAGTTCGACGACGGGTTCGGGTGCGACTCGTTCCCGCGGCCGATTGACGACCACCCCCGCGATGGGAATTCCGAGCCGGTTGTCGTCGTCGTCCCAAGGCGTCGTGGCCATGATCGGCTCCGGAGTCCGCGGCGGTATCAGTCATTCGCCCGGCAGGGCCAGGGCTTTCGAATTCTACCGTTTAGCCCCCGGTGAATACACGGGGGATGGAAAACGCCCCCGGTCTATTCACCGGGGGCTAAACGGTATCCGGCATTTCCAGCGAGAACGTCGATTCCACCCGGAACTTTCCGATCTCTTGCTCGAACACGCGGCGGATGCCTTCGACGTGGGTGGGGGTGATGCTGTAGTCGTGGTAGGCCCAGTGGTGGTTCATCGTGGAACTGCCGACGCAGGCAATTGGGAACGGGATCTCTTTCGTCTTTGCGAGGACGAAAGGCTGGTGAATGTGTCCGTGCAGCCAGAACGAAATGCGGCAGTCGATGGCGGTTTGCAGGGCCGCGACGTGGTCGCGGAGGCGGTGAGCACGGCGCTCGACCAGGCCCGCGGCGGTACGCAGAGGGTAGTGAGTGACGAGGATTCGTCGCCCGGCTTCGAGGCGGTCGCAGAGTTTCTTCAATCGTTCGAGTTGATCGGAACCGATCTCGCCGCTGGCGTCCGCGTAGCCGCGGTTGACGGTCGCGGAGTTGACGGCGACGAGCCAGGCATCGCCGACCCGCCGGGCGAAGGGATAGCGGTGCTCGTCGATGCGTTCGCCGACTTGCCAGTGGGCGAAGTGGTTTTCGAACTGGCTGTGGAGGACGGCCCGCTTGGTGTAATAGTCGTGGTTTCCGGGCACCGCGACGGCGGGGGGCCAGGTGGGGTCCGCGACGGCGAGGGCGTCCGCGGCGATGGCGAACTCGGAAGAGAAGCCCATGCCGGTCGCATCGCCGCTGAAGGCGAGGGCGTCGAAGGTGCGGAGGCGGAGTTCTTCGACGAGGGCTTCGATCACGGCCGGGGCATGGCGGAAGTGCTTGCCGCGGCCGAGCATCTTCACGTTGAACCACCCGGTGACTCGCTTGCTGACGAGATCGCGAGGTCGCCAGCCGAGCCGGCGCGCCGTGAGGTGGATGTCGCTGAAGTGGGCAATGCGGAGAGTCATATCGGAATGCGGCGTGCGGAATGCGGAATGGGGAATTACAATCAGAGACGTTGTATTCTACCTCGCGAGATCGGAGCTTCGATTCTCCCATGATTCACTACGATTTTGCGGGTAAAGTGGCGCTCGTCACCGGCAGTTCGCGGGGCATCGGGGCGGCCATCCTCGAGCAGTTCGCGAAGGCCGGGGCGACCTGCATTCTGCACTACTTCGACGACCCGGAAGGAATGAACCGCAAAGACGCTGAGGCACACGCGGCGAAACTGGGAGCGAAGACGCTCGTACTCTCCGCGGACGTGCGCGACGCGGGACAGATCGAACGACTCATGCAGCAGGTCAAAGAGAAGTGCGGCGGGCTGGACATCCTCGTGAACAACGCGGGGGTCCTGCGGGACCGCACCCTCAAGAAAATGACCCTCGACGAATGGCACGCGGTCCTTTCCACGAACCTCACGGGCGTGTTCCACTGCTGCAAGTATGGCGCGGAGATTTTGCGGGACGGCGGGCGGATCGTGAACATCGCCAGCGTCGCCGGGCTCGCGGGGTTCCACGGCCAAACGAACTACGCCGCGGCCAAGGCGGGCGTGATCGGGATGACCCGCGTACTGGCGAAAGAACTGGCAAGACGGGGAATCACGGCGAACGCGGTGGCCCCCGGCGTGGTGCAAACGTCCATGCTTGGGGACATCAAAGAGGACGTGATGGCCGAGTACTTGAAGCAGATCCCCATCGGCCGATTGGCCCAGCCCGCGGACGTGGCGAACGTGGTCCTGTTCTTGGCGAGCGAAGAGACGGGGTATGTCACGGGGCAGGTGATACCGGTAACGGGGGGGTGGATCGTGTAATCATTCTTTCGTGGGGACGGGCCTCTGGGCTGTGCCAGATTCGCGACAGGCCAGAGGCCCGTCGCCACGTGGGAGAAATTACACCGTGATGGCGGGAAGCCCGGCCAGGTATTCCGCGTAGGCCAAGTTATAAAGTGCCCCGTCTCGCTTCGTGCGGAGCTGTTCCACCGCACTCGCTCCCGTCATGCCCAAGCAGGTGAACACGATCCCCGCCAAGAGCGGGGAGCGGTTCAGGCCCATCGTGCAGTGAATCAGGACCGCTTTCTTGTTCCGTACCAAATCCGCGGCGAGTCGGCCGAGGGAGTGCAGCTTGATCAGGTCCGGCAGCCCTTCGTCGTTGAACGGGTAATAAACGTACATCATGTTATTGGGGATCGTCGGGACACCGTGGTCGATGCCGCCTTCGAGGTCGATGACCAGGCGGATGTTCGCCGCGGCGAGCGGCTTCCAATCGAGGATCTCCGGCGAGACGAAGAGCAAACCGTCGTCATCCACTTGATACAGTTCCATCGCTCGCCTCCGAGGGGAATCAGGCTTCACTAGGATACGATTAGTCATGCTCACCCGATTCGTCCGCACGGTCAATAAGAAACCCGCCCGGAGATAATCCGGGCGGGTCGCTGAGGTTTGTTTCCGTCGCTCGCTTACGCATGAATGAGCGTTTCTCGGCGAACGGTGCCGATGGCCGGAACGGCGAACAGGCGGAAGGTCGGTCCTGCTCCGACGAATCCTCCGGCGGCGGCCGCGAGCATCGAGACCAACACGCCGACGAACGACCACCACGTTACGCGGGTGGCGACTTCGCCGGCCTCGCGGGTGGTTTGTTCGGCCCGGGCCTGCGCGGCGGGGTCTTCGGCCGTCGCCTTGGCGTCGGCCGGAGCGTTTTTGATGCTGTTTTTGAAGTCGTTGATCTGCTGCTGGTTGTAGCCGGCGCGGCGAGCGGCTTCGTCGAAATCTGCCGCCGTGGTGTTTTGCGCAGTCGTGTTTGCAACCGATGACGTGGTCGTGGCCACGCCGAGGATGGCACTGAAGCCTGCCTTGACGCCGCTGGCCATCAGCCATAGGAGCATCGCAAACACGGCGGCCCACACCAGCAAACCGTAGAGAGCGGCTTCGCGCTTGTTCTCGCCGCTAGTCAATTGACTGGCGACGAACCCACCCGCGAACAGGCAAATGGCGGTGACCACGATCGCGTAGATCGCCGCTGCCATGCCGATGTTTTTGCCTTCGAACTTATCGCTGACGGAGAAGCCGATCGCTCCGCCGAATAAAGTCAAAAGGAAGTACATGGCGATGGCCAGTACGGACCCCGCCAGAATCGCGCCCCAACAGATGCGGCTTCGGACGCCGGAAATGTCTTCCACGCCGACCGCGGTATCGTTCCGGGGGGGACTGATTGTCGTGACTGCCATGCGAAACTCCTCAACGCCCGAGTCTGAAGGGGAATCCTTCACGGACTATTTGGAAAGCATTTTCAGGCTCCACAACGGAGCCATTTTCAAGAAATGTTCTTAGCAAAGCCCGAGCCGAAACGATAATCGACCGATATTATTTGCACAATTGCCCATCTGTGACACCGTTTCGCACTCCCTTAGTCAATCCTGTGACTCGCTCGGACACGGGCTAGCTCTAGATTTCAGCATTGTGATAGCGCGCCACGCTCCCTAGCTTTATTTGTTGACTGGATCGCCTCCTTGATTACCTGACGACCCAATGCCACTTCGGGTCGTCACTTAAACAACCAGACTTTCTGTCCCATCGTCGATCCCCCGCAGTGGGATCGGGATTTGTCGAACCCGACCGAGGACGGCGATGAGCACGCACGACGCAATCAACGCCTCGCCCGAGCAACTGGCTCAGCGGTTCGATCTGCTCGCGGCCGACGCCACGGAATACGCCCTTTACCTCACCGACCCGCTCGGAAAACTCTTGTGCTGGAACCCCGGGGCCGAACGGCTCTTCGGCTACCGGTCGGACGAGGCCGTGGGCCAACACTTCTCGCGGTTCTTTACGCCCGAAGACCTCATCGTTGGGCATCCCGAATACGAGCTCAAGACGGCCCGGGAACTCGGCCGCTCGGATGGAACCCGCTGGCAGCTGCGCAAGGACGGGTCGCGATTCTGGTGCAAATCGACGATCACCGCACTCTTCAACGAAGCGAAGCAAATCCACGCTTTCGCTCGGGTGATGCACGATTTGACGGTCGGCCAAGAGCAGGAAGCCGAGCGGAAACGCGGGAACGACTTGGCGGAGGCCAACCGCGGCAAGGAAGAGTTCATGGCGCTCTTGTCTCACGAACTCCGCAACCCGCTCACGCCCATCCTCAATGCCCTGGGCATCCTCAAGCAGTTGCGGACCGACGACCCGGTCATTCAGCAAGCCGCGGGGATCATCGGTCGGCAAGTGAAGCAAATGGTCCGACTGGTGGACGACCTGCTCGACATCTCCCGCATCACCAAGGGGAAGCTGCGGCTCACGACGGAGCGGATCGACCTGCGGACGGTGATGAATAACGCCGCCGACGCCGCCCGGCCACTCCTCGACGCCCGCCGGCACGGGTTCTCGCTGCTCCTGCCGCCCGAACCGCTTTGGGTCGAAGGCGACTCGGGCCGGCTCGAACAGGTGGGCGTCAACCTCCTGACGAACGCGGCGAAATACACCGAAACTGGCGGGTTGGTCCGCATGACCGTGGCCCGAGAGGGAGACGACGCCGTGGTCCGGGTGCTGGATAACGGCGTGGGCATCCCGGCGGAAATGCTCCCGAAAATCTTCGACCTGTTCACCCAGGTGGACGGCTCGCTGAGCCGCTCGAACGGCGGCCTGGGAATCGGCTTGGCCCTGGTTCGCACGCTCGTCGAAATGCACGGCGGCCGGGTCACTGCGACCAGTGGCGGGCTCGGCAAGGGGAGCGAGTTCGCGGTCAAGCTCCCCGTCCTCGAAGGCGCTGCCGGCCGCGAGATGACGACCTCTCTCAAGCCGGGGGAACGATCCGGGCAACCTCTGCGCGTGCTCGTTGTGGAAGACAACATCGACGCCGGGGATAGCTTGAGCATGCTGCTGCGGCTCTACGGCCACGAGGTTCTGGTGGCACGCACCGGCCCGAGCGCCCTGGAAATCGCGGAATCGTTCCATCCGGCTCTGGTGCTCCTCGACATCGGGTTGCCCGGCATGGACGGCTACGAAGTGGCCCGTCGGCTGCGCGCGAACCCGGCGACGACGCGCACGACGCTGTGTGCGTTGACCGGGTACACGCCCTATGAAGGGGACCGGTTCCGGCCACAGCAATCGGGGTTCGACCACCACTTCGTCAAACCGGTCAGTCTGGATTCGCTGCTCGGACTGCTGAAAACCCTGGGATAAACCTCTCCGCCCACGAGGTCGAAATGACCCTCAAGACTCTCAGCGAATCGCACGAACTGACCACCCTGAGCGATGCCGTGGATGATCGGTTCCGATTGCTCGTGGAATCGGTCCACGATTACGGCATCATCATGCTCGATCCGGCGGGCAACATCGTCAGTTGGAACCCCGGCGCCGAGAAGAGCAACGGGTACAAGTCTTCCGAGATCGTCGGACGACACGTTTCCTGCTTGTATTCCTCCGAAGACGTGGCCGCGGACAAGCCTCAACGCGCCTTGCAGATCGCACTCGCCGAAGGTCGCTTCGAGGAGGAAGCGCAGCGGCTCAGGAAAGGCGGGGAGTTGTTCTGGGCCGTCGTCGCGATCACGAAAATCGAATCCTCCACGGGGCAACACCTCGGCTTCGCCAACGTCACGCGGGACATCTCGGGGTGGAAGCGGGCCGAAGCGGAGAAGCAAAAATTGCTCGTCGACCTCAACGAGCGGGTCAAGGAATTGGGCGTCCTGCACCGCACGGCGAGGATCTTTCAAGACGAGTCTCTCGACGCACTCGGATTGATGGAGAAGGTCGTCGGTCAAATCCCGATGGGGTGGAAGTATTCCGAGATCGCCGCGGCGAGGATCGCGTGGGGGCCGCACGCGGTCGCTTCGCCTCGCTTCGCGGAGTCCCCGTGGCGTCAGACCGCCGCGTTCGAGGCCGGCGGCCACGCTGGTACGATCGAGCTCGTCTACTTGGAGGAGCGGGCGGCGGAAATGGAAGGCCCGTTCTTGGCCGAAGAGCGGAGCCTGCTGAATTCGCTCGCCGAGATGCTCGCGGCCCAATTGAACCGCCGGCAGGCCACCGCGGCGCTGCGGGCGAGCGAAGAGCGGTTTCGGGCCTTCATGGAAAACAGTCCCGCCATCGCGTTCATCAAGGCTGCGGACGGACGGTACCTCTACGTGAATGCAACTTGGAAAAAGCAGTTCGACCCGCCCCGCAGCGACTGGGTCGGGAAGACCGACTACGATTTCTGGTCCGCGGCCGAGGCCGACCGCTTTCGCGCGAGCGACGAGGCATGCTTGACCCGGAACGGTGCGATCCAGATGGAGGAGACCGCCAAGGCGACTTCGGGCGAGGAAGTGAATTGGATGGTGATGAAGTTCCCCCTCGAGGACGGCCCACTACGGCGAGTCGGCGGAATGGGCTGGGACATCACCGCCCGGAAGCGAGCCGAAGAAGCCCTCGAGCTGCGCGATCGTGCGATTCAGGCCATCACGCAGGGGATCCTCATCACCGATCCGCACCAACCGGACAATCCCATCATTTACGCGAGCCCGAGCTTCCTTCAGTTGACGGGTTACTCAGCCGAGGAAGTCGTGGGCCGTAACTGCCGCTTCCTCCAGGGCAAGGATACCGACCCCGCCACCATCGCACGCATCCGCGAAGCCGTGCGAGAACGGCGAGTCTGCAGGGAAGAGGTGCTCAATTATTGCAAAGATGGCACTCCGTTTTGGGACGAACTCGCCGTCGCGCCCGTCTACGACGCGAACGGCAATCTTTCGCACTTCGTGGGCGTTCAGACGGACGTGACTCAGCGGCGGCGGCTCGAAGACCAGTTCCATCAGGCCCAAAAGATGGAAGCCGTCGGGCAACTCGCCGCGGGCGTGGCCCACGACTTCAACAATCTGCTCACGGTCATCTCGGGTTACAGCGAAGTGCTCCTGGAACTGCTGCCGGAGAAAGATTTCAAACGCGAGGCACTCACGGCCATCAGCGACGCAGGCACGCGAGCGGCGGGGCTGACCCGCCAACTGCTCGCATTCAGCCGCCGAGCCGTGTTGGAGACGAAAGTCCTCGACCTCAACGCGGTCGTCGCCGAAACGGAGTCGCTGCTGAGGCGGATGATCGGCGAAGACATTTTGATCGCCGTCGTACTCGACCCCAACATCTGTCGAATCAAAGCCGATCCGGGCCAAATCGGGCAAGTGCTCATGAACCTGGCCGTGAACGCCCGCGACGCGATGCCCCTCGGCGGCAAGCTCACCATCGAAACGGCGGACGTCCACTTGGACGAAACCTTCGCCGTGCGGCACGCGGGCTTTCAATCGGGGCACTACGTCCGATTGGCGGTCAGCGACAGCGGCACGGGCATGACGCCCGAAGTCAAAAAGCACATTTTCGAACCGTTCTTCACGACGAAGGGAATCGGCAAGGGGACCGGCCTCGGTTTGGCGACCGTCTTCGGCATCGTCCAGCAGAGTGGGGGGAGCATCGACCTCTATTCCGAACCCGGCCTCGGCACGACGTTCAAGATTTACCTCCCCGCGGTGACCGAACCGCTCCACCCTTCGACCAACGGCCGCACAATCGCGATAGCGACGGGGGGAACCGAGACGATCTTGCTGGTCGAAGACGACGATGCCGTGCGCGAAATCGCCACGTTCTCGTTGCAAGCTCAGGGTTACGTCGTACTCCCCGCGGAAAGCGGAACGGACGGCATCCGAATCATCGAAGGGCACGACGGTGTCATCGACCTCCTCGTAACGGACGTGGTGATGCCGGGAATGAGCGGTCGAGAACTCGCCGAAACGCTTTGCGTGCGTTACCCGGGCCTCAAAGTGCTGTACCTGAGCGGCTACACGGACGACACGGTCATCCGCCACGGAATCCTGGAAGTCGAAGTCGCCTATCTCCAGAAGCCGTACACGCCGCTGTCGCTGGCGAGGAAAGTCCGCGAAGTGCTCGACCGCAAGCCGGAGCTCGCAGCGATTTGATCCCGTCACCGAAACCTTGCAATCGAATCCCCGGCCGATTGACCCCACCGCCCCGCGGACGCATAATGTCCGCCTGTACCGGACGGCCGGCCGGGTGATTGTTCCCCCGGGCCCGCCGCACAGGCCTTCCGAAGCGAGGGGACCGTGACCGGGGTCAATACGCATAAGCTCAAGATTTTCAGCGGCCGGGCCAACAAACCGCTCGCGGACAGCATCGCCAAGCACCTCGGCGTCCCGCTGGGCAACCTCAACCTCGGCAACTTCCCGGACGGCGAATCGTCCGTGCGCATCGACGAGGACGTCCGCGGCCGCGACGTGTTCATCGTTCAGCCGACCTGCCCGCCGGTGAACGAAAACTTGATGGAACTGCTCATCATCCTGGACGCCTTCAAGCGGGCCAGCCCCGCCCGCGTCACGGCCGTCATCCCCTACTTCGGCTACGCCCGCCAAGACCGCAAAGATACGGGCCGCGTGCCGATCTCCGCCAAGCTCGTGGCGGATTTGCTCACCACCGCCGGCGCCCACCGCGTGCTCGCCCTCGACCTCCACGCGGCGCAGATTCAGGGCTTCTTCAACATCCCCGTGGACCACCTCTACGCGGTCAAAGAAATCACCGCCCAGGTCAAGACCTACGGCATCAACCCGGACGAATTAGTGGTGTTGAGCACGGACGAAGGGAACGTCAAAAAGGCCCTGCTCTACCAGCGCCGCCTTGGCGGGCAGATCGCGGTCGTGGACAAGCGCCGCTCCAGTGCCGAGGAGACCAAGGCAGCCCACCTGATCGGCGCGCCGGTCGCGGGCAAGATCGTGATCGCGTTCGACGACATGATCTCGACTGCGTCCAGCATGGTGAATGCGGTGGAAGCGGCTCGTAAGCACGGGGCGAAGAAGATCTACGTGTGTGCGACCCACGGCCTGCTCTGCGGACGGGCGGTGGACCTTTTGCGAGAAGCCCCCGTGGAACAAATCGCCATTACGGATAGTATTCCGCTGCCGAAGGAGAAGCTGGACAAGCTGCCGAGCATCCGCGTGATCTCCGTGGCGAGCCTCTTGGCGGACGCGATCCGGCGGATCCACGGGAACGAATCGGTGAGCGAGATGTTCCGCGAAGAAGCGGCCGCCAAGTGAGCCGGTACGACGACGAGGAGCCGTACCGCCGGCGCCGGCGGCGGACGCCTCACCCGGACGGCTCCGGGTACGCCGTAACCGCGATGGTGCTCGGGATTGTCAGTTGCTTGGTGTTCTGCTGCCCGCCGATCGGGCTCGCGGCGAGCTTGGCGGGTTTGGCGTGCGGGTTCGCGGGGCTCAAGACCCGGGCCCGCAAAGCGGCGATTACGGGGCTCGTGCTTTCGGGCGTCGGGCTGACTTTCGCGACGGGGTTCGGAGTGTTGATGGCGACGGGCGTGGTGCACGAGCAGGCTGAGAAGGCGAACGGGCGAAACTAATTTCCACCGCTTTTAGGGGACGCGATGCCGCGGGTCACCTGTCCGAAATGCGATTCGGTGCTCGAACTCGACGACGACATGATGGGGGACGACGTGCAGTGCGG
>Ga0105048_10002107_pt1 | contig 32160 bp, 28 predicted proteins | sample MAT05_FD_78382 | JGI IMG/M metagenome (GOLD analysis project Ga0105048, IMG submission 78382) | Freshwater microbial communities from Lake Fryxell liftoff mats and glacier meltwater in Antarctica - MAT-05 | ecosystem: Environmental > Aquatic > Freshwater > Ice > Liftoff microbial mat | place... | reverse complement strand
GACTTTTCCCTTTTGTGTGTCAACAGTAATGGTCCGGTTTCGCCCCCCTTCAAACTGGACGAATACTTTATTCTCCACGTGGTACACGCCATATTTGTACGCCACCGGGAAACTGTCTTTGTCAAAATTCAGTTTAGCCGACCACCAGTTGCCCGATTTGGAAAGCAACACCGGCTTATCTGTTTTCCATTCACCCAGGGTAATACCTGTGCCTGCAATGCAAAGCACTTCACCGGCTTTTAGCAGCGGCGCTTTTACTTTAAATTCATGAGAAAATAATTTTACAGCTTTGGGTTTCACCGCAGTAGTTTTCAGCAGCACTTCCTGGAAAGGTTTGGTGTAAAAAGCATTTTGCACCTCACCGGCATGGTTCCAGGTATCCACCAGCACAATTTCTTCTTTGGCATTTGCCTTGTTAAAATCAATGATCCGGTCATCACCCCACTCCACGATTTCGTTGCCGTCATCTTCCCTTAAAATATAGCGGTATTCAATGTCCAGTGCCGTCACCCCGTGTTCGGGGATCTGGACCTGTGTATGCCAAAACGCTTCATTAAAATATTGCAATGGAACTGCCTTGCTGATATTATCCTCACCAAAAAGAGAATGGCTACCGGAAAGGAATAATGTTTGCCCGGGCTTTGTGGAAAAACGCAGATAGAAATTCAATATCATTTTTAAAAGTTAAGAAGCGGCAATTTAAACCCTTATTACCACAATGTAAAAAATACACAAAGAAAAACCCGGGGGTGTAAAGCAACAGCAACCGTTTATTGAAACAACAAGATAAAAAATTAAAATTACTGTGCGGCAGAAAAAATATTTGTGTGTTTTACCTTATTTTTGCCGGAATAAAATTTTTTACATGGAAACCTCTAAAAAATATACCGGCCTATACTGGATTTTGTTTTTAGCCTCAGTTGCTGCTTTCTTTGGTGTTTACGCTATCGGCGGTGGATACTGTTCCATGGTATTGCCTTTTAATGTTACCTTCTTTGCCAAGGCGCTTGATTTGATGTAATACTTTTTTTGGGCCGGACAGTTGTACCCGTGGCAGCATCGTTGTGTCACTCGTACTTTTATATTTATATGCTATTGTTAGCGGTTCGTTGTTCTTTTTTCGTCACTACTATATTCCAAAATGTCACCTGGTTGGCAGTCTAATGCTTTACAAATTGAATCTAAAGTACTAAAACGAATCGCTTTCGCCTTTCCCGTCTTTAAGATGGAAAGATTAGATAATGTCAAATCAACTCTTTCAGAAAGTTCATTCAGAGAAATTTTTCGCTTTGCCATCATCACGTCTAAGTTTACAATGATTGGCATAGCTTAAATAGTTAAATCGTTTTCGTTTTGAATATCTATCCCTTTTTTGAAAATAGTCGCAATAATATAGACTACAGCCGCCATCAAAATAAATGCCTGACTGTCTGCCCAAAACTGATTTAAGTTGTCTGTAACAAAACCATGATGCAGTAAATTTTTGGCTGACTGTCGGGCTATGTAACTTAGTAGTCCTATGGAAAAGGTGTAGTAACTAATTTGTGTTATATGGTCCGAAACAAAGCTGTTGAATGGTTTTGATAAATTGAATTTGCTTACAAGTCTGATGACTATATAAAATAGGTATGCTTTCAAAACGGATATGACCACGATAAAACTATACATACCGTAAAATGCCAATTTGTTACGATTATACATTTCACTTAAGTCTAACTTTTGATATAAGTTTTGGACAAATTCAGGTTTGTAGAGGCTGAAAATAAAATTGACTATCAAGCCTCCGGCTTCAATGCATAAGCCAACGAAGATAACCCAAGCAACAATTTTTAGGCTTTTAAATACGAAGTTGTTTGTTTTTGACATAATTGTTAAAAGTTTAAATTATGCCGCAAAATAATAAATATATATTGATAAACAATAAATTTATGTTTTTATTTAAAAAACAATGTGCCGGTTGTCAAACTGTTAGTTAAAGTTGTATCGTCTTTTACAATTTTTGGTTCAAAAAAAGGGGAATAACCGCTAACGTTCGAGTATTGCTGCATGTGGGGGTTTCAATGAATCTCCAGCCCGGAACTGCAGCACAATAATGTTATAAAATTGAAGATAATAACTAAAAGCCAAATAGTTATAGACCAGCGGCTGGTGTTTGTTAAAAAACAACTGAAAACTCTTAGCATTGCAGAGAGTAAAAATTCTTAGCAGCGAAGTCGTTTTGTCACTGATTAAAAATTTTATCAAATAGTCTGGTTTCTGATGCACATTTTGTTTGTGATTGGTCGCTGTAGGCCGTATAGAAGATCAAATATTTTAAGCTGCATCAGGGCTAAAAACTTTTGCTTTCTAATATTAAAAAGCACTATTGTCCGGGAAAATAATTCAAAATAAAGTTGTATAAAAAAGGGGGCAAAGCGCCCTTGATGTTGTTGGTTTGTTGCTTACCACAGATGCAAACATAACATGAACAAAACTATCACATTTGTTGGACAACACATTTTCGCTCAAATACTTTCTTTATTAGCGAAGGATAGCCTGTCGTCTGTATTTACCAGTACAAAAGCCAATAATGTGGTACAAGTCTATTAAGGCATGGGATCATTATGTAACGATGATGTTTGCCGTATTGTCTAACTGCCGCACACTGTGTGAAATACAGATGGGGCTGGAAGCTTTTGGTGGCAAGCTCAATCACCTGCATTTAAAAAAAGTACCACCCCGCAGTACACTTTCGGATGCAAATGCCAACCGGCCATCGGCAGTATTTGAAAAAATCTATTACCGGCTAAATTTGTCGGACAGCACATTACCTAAAGCCGTAGTGTCTAAATTGTTTATCATTGATTCGACCGTTTTTTCTTTGTTCAAAGTTATTTTAAAAACCTCCGGTCGAACGCCTGTTGATGGCAAAAACTGTCTGGCTTAATAGTATCATCCTGACGATGTGAATTCATGGATGGACAAACCTATGAATCCAAAACAATCAATAAGCAACAATAAAAACAGGATGATACGCAGAGGAGTTGATAGTTATTAACCCATCCTTGAAATCGAGCTTTTACTTCAAACTATTTATAATCGTAATAAACTCCTGTGCCACCAAAGAAGCACCACCTACCAATCCGCCGTCCACATCCGGCTGACCGAAGATATCTTTTGCATTGGAAGCTTTTACACTTCCACCATACAAAATCGAAATGCCCTGTGCCACCTCATCACCATATTGGGCTGCCAGCACGTTGCGTATGTGTAGTTGTATATCCTGTGCCTGCTGGCTGCTGGCTGTTTTGCCGGTTCCAATGGCCCAGATAGGTTCGTAGGCAATCACAAATCCTTCAATATGTTCTGCTGTTAAGTGAAACAGGCTCTCTTTAATCTGGGTTTCCACAAAACTGTTTTGTGTACCTGCTTCTCTTATTTCCAGGGCTTCACCACAACAGAAAATTGGCTTTATTCCATACTCCATCGCAAGGTTCACTTTCTCTGCCAGTTCAGCATTACTTTCATTAAAATATTCCCGGCGTTCGCTGTGGCCGATGAGTACATAATCTACGCCGATGCTGTGTAATATTTCGGCACTCACTTCACCTGTATAGGCGCCGGATTTTTTTGAATACAAATTTTGTGCAGCTACTAAAATATTCTTTCTGCCCGCCACCTGTTGTTTGATGCTACTGAGGTACGGGAAAGGCACAGCTAATACCACTTCCTGGTCGTTACAAAGATTTGTTTCCGCCTGCAAAATCTGTGCGGTTAATTCGTTTGCCTGTTCCAGCGTAAGGTTCATTTTCCAGTTGGCGGCGGCTATTTGTTTTCTCATTTGTTAGATTGATTGATTATAAAGATTTTTTAAAATTTCAATTTCGTTGGCGGTAATATTTTTTCCTTTAAATTTTTTCCAGTTGTCGATATCCTGTATCGCTTTTTCGAAATCATACCTTTTCGTTCCCCAGGTAAAATTATTGACCAGTTTTGGCGGAAATCCTTCACCAAAAATATTGCAACACACCCCCACAACTGTTCCGGTGTTGAATGAAGTGTTGATAGCAGCTCTGCTGTAGTCACCCATCATCAGTCCTGCTTTTAAACCCACACCGGTATATTCTCTTGTTGAATTGTTCCAGCACATTACTTCACTGGCGGTATTCTTCAAATTGCTATTGGTGGTACCGGCCCCTAAATTACACCATTCTCCCACAACACTGTCGCCGAGATAACCATCATGTGCTTTATTGCTGTAGCCAAACAGGATAGAATTTTTTATTTCGCCGCCTGCAATGCAATACGGACCGATGGTGGTAGCGCCATACACTTTTGCGCCCATTTTGAGTGTAGCCCCTTCACACAAAGCAAAAGGCCCGCGGATGAGGCAGCCTTCCATCACAGTGGCATTTTTTCCAATGTACACCGGGCCTGCAGTAGCATTGATAACACTGCATGCTACTTCAGCCCCCTCTTCGATGAAAATATTTTCAGGAGCGATCACCGTGTTGCCGGAAGCTATTTTTTGGGCTTGTACCCCTTTTGTGAGCAGTTCAAAATCTTTTTTTATCGCCCAGTCATTCAATTGAAAAATGTGCCAGGGAAATTGAAGGAGTTTGTTGCTATCGCTATCATCGGCTACTACTACTTCACCGGTTGCTGTAAGTGAAAGCGAAGTTTTTTTAGAAGGAACAATTGCTGCATTCACCTTCACTTCGGCAATTTTACCATGAAAAATACTCAACAGCAGTTCCCACTTCTCCCGGATGGTTAAGATGCCAACCCTGATATCGGCTGCATTCCTGGTAGCAGTAAATGGCCAAAGGCTTTCCTTGATTGCGCTATCATCAAAAATAATCTTCACCAGATAAAATTACATTTTTATTGGGGGAACTTTTTGTAAAGAAGCCAGTATTCTTCTTTATCCAGCAGGCGGCCGAAATTGATTACTGCAAAACAGCACGGATTGCGGGCACGAGATGCCTTGCCCACACAGCATATTCAATACCGGAAGGATGCAGGCCGTCATTTGCAACGAGGGAAGGATCAGTAGCTGCCATACGGGTGTACCCGGTGATGTCGAGATAGTTAACATTGTATTGCAGTGCTATTTGCCTGTTAATGGCATTAAAGGCGTCAATCTCAGCGGCAATCTGTACGGTATTGCTATTGCTTGCAAAAGGGGTAACACTGTAGTCGGGAATGGATAAAACAAACACCCTTCGTTTATTATTGCCGGCATACCGGATCGCTATCTCCAGCAGGGTTGTAAACTGCTGGCTGTATTCATCCTGCGTTCTGCGCTGGTATTGGTTGTTAACGCCAATTAATAAACTTACGATATCGTAGCGGGGTTTTGATGGAGGAGTGCTGCCGATAGCCGACAACAGGTGGCCGGTTGTCCACCCGGTTTGTGCAATAATTTCCGGCTGGCTGAACAGTATGTTAAGGCTGTTTAGTAAGCTAACTGTTTGTACAGGAAACCGGTCGCGGACTGCCACCGACTGCCCGATCGTGTAAGAATCTCCGAGTGCCAAAAAGGTTTTTACTCCGCCGGTATCAGGCAATACTACCGGGTTGGTGTTAGGGGTTACCGGATTAGACGGCACATACCTGTAAGTTGTTCGTTCCGGTTTTTTGCAGCTAAGTAACAAACACAAAATTGATATGGCAGCACAAATTGTTTTCAACATACAAATAATAAACGAACTATTATGACAAATGGTTCGTGCAAATAAAAAAGGGCCTTGTAAAAGACCCTTTAAATGATTTTATTGCATATTCCTATTTGTACAAAATCTTATAATATTCATCTGCCATCCGGTTACTGTCAAACTGCACCTGCACATCATTCATACCATTTTGAACAATGTGCCTCCAGGTTTCTTTATCATCGTAATAAAGCGGCAGTATTTGATTTTCCAATATATCATACAGTTGATTCAGATCGTATTCATCCTGCTCCTGCACATGAATATTTTCATAATCAATTGGCGGTACTAAAAATCCATTGTTACCATGGTTAATAAATTCGCAGATCCAGCCGTCGTTGGTGCTAAAGTTCACTGCGCCATTCATAGCAGCCGTCATACCGCTGGTACCACTGGCTTCCCTTGGCACCCGTGGATTGTTTAACCAGATATCTGCGGATTGTTTGAGCCGCTTACTGAGTGACAATTCGTAACCAATACACACCGCCACATTTTTATACTGCTTGCTTAAATGAACCAGGTGATTGAAATCATTGATAGCCGGGTAGTCCAGTGGATAAGGTTTACCTGCCCAAATGATTTGTACCGGGTATTTGGTATTGCTCAGTAAAGCCTCAAACCGTTTGTGGTCCCTTGTAAGCAATTCTGCTCTTTTATATCCTGCAAACCTGCGGGCCCAAACAATGGTAAGCACATTCGGGTCGAACAATTTACCTGTTTGATCTGCCACAATATCCAATGCCCTTTTCTTTAAAAACCATTTACGGTCATCAAACCATACATCATTCGCTTCTGCTTTAGCTTTGTACAACTGTTTATCTGCCCAGTACGTCCAGTTTTGTGCATTGGTGATGGCTTTTATTTCGCAGATACCGGGATACTTGCCCCACATTTTGCGGCTTACTTCGCCATGCAGTTGAGATACACCATTGGCCAATTTTGCAAAACGCAGTGCAGCAAGTGAATGGTTGAACTGGTCATCCGCTATGCCGGTTATTTTGCGTACATCATCCAGGTGCATACCACAGAAATAACTCATTTTCTGGCAAAGAAAGATATCATGCTTTTCGTTGCCTGCTTCTTCCGGTGTATGTGTTGTAAAAACCAATCTCTTTTTAACATCGGCCAGGTTGCCAAATTTGCGATACAAGTAAAATGCGGCACTGATACCATGTGCTTCGTTTAAATGGTACAGGGAGGGATTGAAATTTAATTCATCCATCAGCTTGGCACCGCCCACGCCCAGCAAAATAAACTGGGCAATCTTGGTGGCCACATTACCATCATACAAACGGTGAGTGATCGTTTGAGAAACATAATCATTCTCATGCAGGTCGGTGCTCAATAAAAACATCGGTGCACTTTTGAATGTTTCCGGGTTCAGATACCATACCTTTACCCAGATAGGATTATCATGAATCGTTATCTGGAACTTGATGCCGGTATCTTCTAAAAAATTATAGATTTTTTCGTTCCACTGCACCTGCAGTGTCTGGTCTGCATTGCGAGCCTGGTCGTAGTAACCGTACTTCCATAAAATACCAATACCTACTAGATTTTGTTTCAATTCATAAGCACTCCGCATGTGAGAGCCTGATAAAAAACCTAAGCCACCACTGTAAATTTTTAACGGTTGGTGAACGGCAAATTCCATCGAAAAGTAAGCGATTCTTTTGCTATAATTTTCGTTTACAGCGTATGGAACCTTATAGTTGGTAAAACTCATATAACGGAAAAAATTGATGAGGGTGCAATATAAAAGTAAATTTGCATGAAAACGGGGATTAAAGAAAAATATTGTGTAGAAATGACACGTTTCCTAAACCGTCCGTTCCTCCATGTTCGTTAACGCAACCACTGCAAACGTTTGTTGTGAACAGGCATGCTAAAGGTCAATCACCGCAGTCAACTCAATCTCTATCAGCAAATCTTCAATGATCAACCTGCGTACTTCCACCATAGTAGCTACTGGTTTTATCGCAGCAAAAAATTCTCCATGTGCCTTGCCAGCCAGTTCCCAATCCGCAATATTGGTTACGTACATCCTGGTGCGTACTACATCCTGCATGGAAGCACCTAACTGCTGCAACACTTTTTCTATCTTGCCGAAAATAAATTTTGCCTGGGCATATAGATCGCCCTTGCCAACAACTATTTCGCCGTCCATGGCGGTAGTACCTGCCACTTCAATGATATTTCCTATTTTAACTGCCCGTGAATAACCCACCACATCCTCCCATGGTGAGCCGGATCCAATTTGCTGCCGCATATGTTACAATTTGATCTCTCAAATTACAACTTTGCCACTTACTGGCTTTTCATTTTTACCGGAAATATTTAGGTTCATCTAAATTTACATTTAGACTGAGTGAAATATAATTTTTAATAATCCCTGCTTTCATTGTATTTTTATTTTAAAAGCCGTTATGGCTTTCCGAACAAATTTTCATTTAATGACCAACAATGCTGTTGCTATGTTACCATCTTTTATCCCGTAATATCCGCATACTCACATGATACGTTCTACACATAACGATAACTCATTAAGCGAAGTACACCAGAGCATTGACACCACCCTGCATAAAAAGGCAGGATGGAGAAAAACGCTTAGCTTTTTAGGGCCGGCTTATTTAATCAGTGTTGGGTATATGGACCCTGGCAACTGGGCCACCGACCTGCAGGGCGGTAGTAAATTTGGCTACAGCCTGATCTGGGTTTTGTTAATGAGTAACCTGATGGCATTGCTGCTGCAGGGTTTATCTGCCCGGCTCGGTATTGTAAGGGGACGAGACCTGGCACAAGCCAACAGGGAAGCCTACCCCAAAAAAATCAACTACGTTTTGTATGGGCTGGCTGAAATAGCCATTGCTGCCTGCGACCTGGCAGAAGTATTGGGTATGGCAATAGGGATACAACTGCTTACCGGCCTGCCGCTGGCATGGGGCGTATCTATTACCGTACTGGATACTTTCCTGTTATTGTATTTACAAAAACTGGGTATGCGGAAAATGGAAGTTTTCATTATCGGGCTGGTAGCCGTGGTAGCCATTTCATTTTTAATAGAAATCATTTTTGCAAAGCCGGATGCAAGCGAGGTGATAAAAGGGTTTATCCCTCACTTGCAAAATGATGAAGCCTTGTATATAGCGATCGGTATTATTGGTGCAACCGTAATGCCGCATAATTTATACCTGCATTCCGCCTTGGTGCAAACAAGAAAAATTGATCAAACGGATGCAGGCATTAAACAGGCCATTAAATTTAACCGGATCGACAGTACGGTGGCACTGAATATTGCATTTCTGGTGAATGCTGCCATACTGGTGCTGGCAGCCACCGTATTTTTTAAAACCGGCAACTCAGATGTGGCAGCCATTAAAGACGCACATAAATTACTGGAGCCGTTACTGGGATCATCCATTGCCCCAAAGCTGTTTGCCATTGCGTTGATTGCCGCAGGACAAAGCAGCACCATCACCGGTACTTTGGCAGGACAGATCATCATGGAAGGATATTTACAACTTCGAATCAATCCTTGGGCAAGGCGGCTGCTTACAAGGTTGCTGGCAATTGTGCCTGCATTGATCGTTATCCTCATTTATGGTGAAGAAGAAATAGATGCACTCCTGATTTTAAGCCAGGTGATCCTAAGCCTTCAGTTAGGTTTTGCCATTATCCCCCTCATTCATTTTGTAAGCGACAAAACGAAGATGGGAAAATTTGCCATCGACAATAAAACAAAAATTGCGGCCTGGGTGATTGCGGCTACACTGGTTGTGCTCAATCTCAAAATGTTACTGAATGAAGCCATTGGAATATTTAACCAGGATCCACTATGGCCTAAAATTTTAGTGGTTAGCTTTGGGGCCGGCTTTATAGCGTTACTCATTTATGTAGTCATTCAACCGTTGATAAATAAAAATAAAGCTGCAGCGCTGATAAAAATTCATCCAGACATACCTGCCATAAATAAACTTGTTCCACCATTGTTCAGCAAGATAGCCATCGCACTTGATTTTTCTGAAAACGACGAAAAGCTGATTGCCTACGGCATTGGCCAGGGTAATAAAAACACGCATTATTTTTTAATTCATGTGGTTGAAAGTGCGTCTGCAAGCATACTTGGAACAGACAGCAACGATTATGAAACAAAAAAAGACACGGAGCGGCTGGATTACTATGTGAAGCAGTTAGAAAAACAGGGCTTTATAGCAGAAGGTTACCTGGGGTTTAATCAACGGGCTGCAGAAATTGTAAGATTAGTGACCAAATTAAATGCTGAAATGTTGGTGGTAGGAGCCCACAGGCACACGGGTTTAAAAGATATTATTTATGGCGAAACGGTCAATACGGTACGGCATGAATTAAAAATACCCATTTTGATTGTGAATGTATAAACGGTATACCGCCACGGTTTACTGCTTAAAGATTGCGCAATTTCAAGACACCCGCAATGATGCCGGTGAAACCCTACGCTGCATATCTTTGGAACGGGCGACTACAGCATGAAACAGGATGCCGGCATCAGCTCATTGACCGGTGTTGCCCAAATAAATTTTTCATTCCCCCAATTCAATCATATATTTAAAAACGGTTGTGTTGCCCATTATTAAAAACAAATTTTCTTATGGCAATACGGGTAGCAATTAAGCACAAAACAGTTTACACCTACGACAGGCTCGTCGCAGTATCTCCCCATATTTTCCGGTTGAGGCCAGCCGTTCATTCCCGCACGTCCATTGAATCTTATTCGCTGAAGATAGCGCCGGAGGATCATTTCATCAACTGGCAGCAAGATCCTTTTGGTAACTACCAGGCCCGGGTGGTGTTCCCGGAAAAAACCAACCAACTTTCAGTAGCTGTGGAAGTGATCGCCAACCTCGTAAGCATTAATCCCTTTGATTTTTTTGTAGAAGCATACGCGGAGAATTTTCCTTTTACCTACCAGGGTCAGTTACCCGAAGAACTGATCCCTTACCTGGAGATAAAAGAAAGTGGCCCCCGCCTAACGGAATGGTTGAAAGTTGTTGATACCAGTAAAAAGAGCATCAATGATTTTTTGGCGTACCTCAACCAAAAACTAAACCGCGACATCAACTATTCCATCCGTATGGAAGTGGGTGTGCAAACCTGCGAGGAAACGCTTGAAAAAGCACTGGGTTCCTGCAGGGATACAGCCTGGTTGTTTGTTCAGGTGTTGCGCCACCTCGGGTTGGCTGCCCGTTTTGTATCGGGTTATTTGGTTCAGCTAAGTGCGGATGAAAAATCATTGGATGGCCCCAGTGGACCGGAAAAAGATTTTACCGACCTCCATGCATGGGTGGAAGTATATATTCCCGGCGCCGGATGGATTGGACTGGATGCCACCTCCGGCTTATTTGCTGGTGAGGGACACATACCGCTGGCGTGTACCCCGGATTATGCAAGTGCTGCACCCGTTGTGGGTGCTACGGATAAATGTGAAGTGCAATTCTCTTTTGAAAATACGGTTACCCGCATTTATGAAGACCCCCGTGTTACCAAACCATTTACAGAACAGCAGTGGGCCACCATCAACGCAATCGGTTACCAGGTAGATAAAGACCTGGAAGGCTTTGATGTAAGGATGACGATGGGTGGCGAACCAACTTTTGTTTCGATAGATGATATGGAATCGGAACAGTGGAATACCGCGGCGGACGGAAAAGAAAAACGGCTGCTGTCGCATGACCTGATTTTTAGGTTAAGGGAAAAATTTGGCCCGGATGGATTGATCCATTATGGCCAGGGAAAATGGTATCCCGGTGAACCGTTGCCCCGCTGGCAATATGGCCTGTTCTGGCGAAAAGATGCTTACCCCGTGTGGAAAAATATTGACCTGATCGCTCATGAAAAAACCGCCGGCGTATTTACGCCGGAAGATGCAGGCAGTTTTGCAAATGAACTGGCAAAACACCTCGCAGTGAGTGCCGGCAATGTAAGCCCGGCTTATGAAGATGTGTTTTATTTTTTATGGACAGAAGGCAAGAACCCGGTGAATGTTGATCCGTTAAAATCAAATTTAAAAGACCCGTTGGAGCGGCGAACATTGGCACAGTTACTCAACCAGGGTTTGGGTGAACCAGTGGGGTATGTGTTACCGTTACGTTGGAATTACTGGGATAATAAATGGCTGAGCTGTAAGTGGATCTTCCAAAGGGAATATTTATTCCTGGTGCCGGGCAACTCGCCAATCGGGTTACGGTTACCGTTAGAGTCGTTGCCGGTGCTGACAAAATCAAAAACGCCCCAACGCATAGAACGCAGCAGCTTTGAACCATTACCGTTACTGGACCGTTTCCATGAAACCATCACCTCCCGGTACGGAAAAGTATTTGAAAACAACGAACCGCTGCAACGGGTACAACCACAGGTAAATGAAGAAAAAAAAGCGGTTAAAAAAACAAATGAAATAAACAAACAAATTGAAGAAGAAGCACCGGAACCGGAGATCACGATGGAAGTGGACACCATCCGTACAGCGCTGAGTGTGGAAGCAAGAGAAGGCTTCATCTATATCTTTATCCCACCGATGGAATATCTGGAACATTACCTGGATATTGTTGCCTCTGTAGAAGCCACGGCTGCTAAACTAAATATGCCTGTGCGGATAGAAGGATATGAACCGCCCCGTGATAACCGCATGGAAAGGCTGATGGTTTCACCCGACCCCGGCGTGATAGAAGTAAATATTCATCCCGCAAAAAACTGGACAGAGCTGGTACACAATACTGAAACCCTGTACCAACAGGCAAGGCTCTCAAGATTAGGCACAGAAAAATTTATGCTGGATGGCAGGCATACCGGCACCGGTGGCGGCAACCACATCACCATTGGTGGTTCATCGCCGGCAAACAGCCCGCTGTTGAGGAGGCCCGACCTGTTACGAAGCCTCATCACTTTCTGGCAGCACCATCCAGGTTTATCCTATTTATTTTCCGGCCCGTTCATTGGCCCTACCAGCCAGGCACCACGGATTGATGAAGGGCTGGAAGATCAATTGTATGAAATGGAAATTGCCTTTAGCCAGGTACCCGAAAAAGGGTTTATTCCTTTTTGGGTAACCGACAGGATATTCCGGCATTTGCTCACAGACCTAACCGGCAACACCCATCGTTCCGAATTTTGTATTGATAAATTATATTCACCCGATTCGTCTTCCGGGCGCTTAGGTATTTTAGAATTCCGTGCCTTTGATATGCCGCCGCACAAACACATGAGCCTGCTGCAGATGCTGCTCATACGGGCACTGGTAGCCGCTTTTTGGCGAAAGCCTTACAAACATAAACTCGTTCGCCGGGGTACCAGTTTGTATGATAAATATTTATTGCCTTATTATGTAGAACAGGATATTGCCGATGTAGTAGACTACCTGAACGGCGCCGGCTATGCTTTTGATAAAAACTGGTTCAAGCCATTTCATGAATTCCGGTTTCCGCATTATGGTTCTGTGTACATCAAAGACATCGATATGGAGATTCGCATGGGCATTGAACCCTGGCATGTGCTGGGCGAAGAGATGTCGAGCACCGGCACCGCAAGGTTTGTGGATTCTTCGCTGGAAAGAGTGCAGGTAAAAATTAAAGGCATCAATGACAGCCGTTATGTGTTGTTGTGCAATGGCCTTCGTGTACCGCTGACACCCACCGAAACAAAAGGCGAATATGTTTGCGGTATCCGTTACCGTGCCTGGCAACCACCCAGTGCATTGCATCCAACCATCGGCGTAGACACACCGCTTACCTTCGACATCATTGATACCTGGAACAGCCGATCCATTGGAGGCTGCACGTATTATGTATCGCATCCCGGCGGCAGAAGTTATGATACTTTCCCGGTTAACAGTTTTGAAGCAGAGAGCAGGCGTATCAGCCGTTTTGGCAAAACACAGCACACGCAGGAAGCACAGTTTAAACAAACTACTTTTTCTGAAACGGCGCATTATGTAGAAAACAACCGTCCCCCATTTTTGTTTGATGCACCGCTGCCGGAGATCAATCCAGAATTTCCGTGTACGCTGGATTTGAGATTGAAGAAGGGAGTTTGACGGGCAGTGGTTTTTTATGGCGACAGCATTGGCGACGCTCCGTTTAACATTTGTTGCAATAGCATCGGCTCAATCTATCTGGATAGGCACATTTATTGATTTTGGTGGCCCTTAATACCAATCAATTTTATTCAAACCGTTTAGATAAATGAAACTTTTTAAATGTACGCATTGTGGCCAGCCGGTGTATTTTGAAAATACTTTTTGTGTACAGTGCCATGCGTCGCTGGGTTTTGATCCGGTACAAATGGATATGCTTGCCTTAGAACCGGCAAAAGATGACAATGAAGCATGGGTAGCGTACAACACAGCGCACCATTATAAATACTGCATCAATAAACAGCAAAACGTTTGCAACTGGTTGCTGCCTTCTCACAGTGTATCCACCTATTGCATTGCCTGCAATCTCAACAACACCATTCCTAATCTCAGCCAGCCGGATCATTGGGCCAAATGGTCGGGGATTGAAGTAGCCAAACACCGGTTACTGTATTCCCTGCTCCGGTTTCGATTGCCCGTTACCAGCAAGTTCCAGGATGGAGCCAACGGCATCGCATTTGATTTTATGGCGGAAGAAAATAACAAAGATGGAAAGCGTTTACTCACGGGGCATGACAATGGGCTTATTACACTGAACATAGAAGAAGCGGATGATGCCATCCGGGTGATGGCCCGTAAACAAATGGATGAAGTGTACCGTACCGTGTTGGGGCATTTTCGCCACGAAATTGGGCATTATTACTGGTACCGTTTAATAAGAGACAGCAGTCGCCTGCAACAATTCCGTGATTTATTTGGCGATGAAACGGCTGACTATGAAGAAGCATTAAGACAACATTACAGCAAACATGCGTCGGACGTTTGGCGAATCAATTTTATCAGTGCTTACGCCAGCGCTCATCCATGGGAAGACTGGGCAGAAACCTGGGCTCATTACCTGCATATTGTTGATACACTGGAAACAGCATACTCTTTTGGCGTAACATTGAACCCTGCTATTGCCGACATTAAAAATAACATCAGCGCAAGTATCAATATTGATCCGTACACTACGCAAGCTTTTGATGATATTATACAGAGATGGATACCACTTTCGTTTATGATGAATAGTTTAAACAGGTCGATGGGAATGAAAGACTCCTACCCTTTTGTGATTACTGAACCGGTGAAAGAGAAACTGAATTTTATACATGAAACGATACACGGAAATCATCCACGATAGCGCTATCAGAAATGTTCAATCGTAAATGCCCAACAAAAAATATTCAATAAAAATGCAACTGCTGCATTGAATTGAACATTGAGTTTAAAAAATTGTTTATGGAGTATTTTTCACGTTTAAGAAATGGATCATGTGTTCTATCATTCCTACACCCTCCGTACATCCACCGCCACTTTCATCTCATGCGTACTGCTGCTCATGATCACCCCTTTTAACGGAACGATGTCGAAATAATCCCTCCCCCAGGCAACCGTGATGTATTGTTCATCGGGAATCTTATTATTTGTGGGGTCAAAATCTATCCAGCCCATTTCCGGAATAAACACAGAGAACCAGGCATGCGAAGCATCTACCCCGGTGAGTTTTTCTTTTCCTGCGGGAGCCAGCGTTTCGATATAACCACTTACATACCTGGCAGGTAAGCCCATGGCATGTATGCAGGAAATAGCGAGGTGAGCAAAGTCCTGGCAGACGCCTTTTTGTTCTTTCATTACGATAGACAACGGGGTAGAGACTGTTGTAAAACCAGGCGTAAATTCAAAATCATGATAAATACGTTCCATCAAATGATAAACAGCCTGGAACAGTGGTTTTCCCGGCTCAAAGGATTGCAGTGCATACTGTTTTACCGCATCAGAAGGCACCGTGATATCCGTGGCAGCAATGAATTGCTTTTCCTGCATGTATTCACCTGCAGATCGCTCCAGCATCCGCCTCACCGATTCCCAACTGCTGTTACTGATGGGGCGGCCGGCAGCCAACGGGCTGTTTTCAACTATTGAGCTTACCCTTACCGTTAGTTTATCATGTTCCTGTTCTATTACAAAATAAAAAACCTTGTTGCCAAAAAAATCTGTGTGGCTGTCGAGTATTTCCGGCGAAGGCGAAATGTCAATATTGCTCGACAGGCAGGTTTGCGTACTGGTATCACGGGGTGCCAGCATAGCAATATTATGGCAGAGGCTCACCTTTTCGTGATATAAATAAGTTGTGGTATGAGTGATAGAATAGCGCACAGTTGTTTACAATAAGCTGGCTGTAAATAGTTGTTTTTGCATCTTGCTATGGGTGAAATAAGTTTTGGAAACCAGCAACGAAGTATTCACCAGCAGGGAATATAATTTATCTAAAAAATCGCTCAGCACTTCATAATCTTTTGTCAACTGCGCATGCTGGGCCAAATCCGTTCCGCTAACCCGTTGCAGCATTGTATCCGCCTCAAGTACCAGGCGTTCCTGTTCACTCAATGCTGCATCTTTTCCGGCTTTTGGCAACTGGGCAATATAGCGTTTGATCTTATGCACCAGGTAAGCCAGTGATTTGGGATAGTTCATATCCAGCATCAGCAACTCAAGCACCAGTGATAATTGCAAATGATCCTGGTAAGTGTAACGGTAGGTAATCAGGCTTTGTGTTGCGATCAGCACCGATTCCATCAGTTCATGTTCTGTCTGTACTTCCTGCTTTTTTTGAAAAGTATTTTTAAGTAGGCTGATGCTGTAAAGTGATTGCTCCAGTTTGCGGCCCATATCCAGGATATTCCATCCCTGTTCTCTTCTTACACTCTCCCGGTTCAATCCTAAAAAGGCAAACATAAAGGTCTTTAGTGTATCAATAGTGCTGATCATCCGCAAAGGATCTGGTGCAGGATGTTGCTTTGCTTTATCCCACTCTTCTTCCATCTGCCGCAGCACCCGCCAGGTATCCAATGCCCAGAAATTGCGCACACTGTACACTGCATTTTTTAACAGTAATAAATTATTACTTAGACTGCCATTTCTTTTTTCATTGTATAAAACATCTTTCAGTTCGTGCCAGGGATCGTTATACAATACGGCCCTTTTTTCTTTATCCTTCTGTTCACAAAAACCAGGGAAACTGTAAGTACATTGGGTAAATACCTGCAGCAGCAGATCTTCGGTTGTTCCACTGTGCATGCTTACGGCATTGTTACTTTGCAGTACCCGTTGCATCACCGCACGCTGCAGCCTTGCATTATAGATCACCCTTTCTGTATAGCGGCCCACCCAAAACAGATTTTCGGCGGTATGGCTCGGCAATGACCTTTTGGATGCAGGATATTGCGTGGTCTCCGATTGCAATTGAAGGATAAATGGATGATCTTCTTCTTCATCCGGTGATAACACCCAGGTGTCTTTACTGATCCCCCCCAGTTGGTTAGAAATAATAAAACCCGCTTCGGCACTGCTGGTCCGGGTAAGCCCGCCTGGCATGGCCAGGTAACTATCTTTATGGCTCACCAAAAAACTACGGAAAAGTGAATGACATGGTTTCACCTGCCCGTTGATCCAGGAGGGGTTGGATGAAAAACTAATTTTTTCCTGCCCGGTGTAGAGGTGTGGATTGGTTTGTATTTTTTTTATCAAGGCAGCAGCTTCATCCGAATTGAGCGAGCCGCCTTCAATGGTTGACCGGGTGCCGGCTTCATTGCGAAATATCCTCCTGATGACCAGGCGGTAGATATTATCAATCACATACTGCATCTCTTTTGGCTGTCCGCACCACCAGGTGGCAATGGAAGGCATGATCAGTTCTTTGCCCAAAAAAAACCGTGCTATGGCGGGTAAAAAAGGAACCAGTCCTGCATTTTCCACTACGCTGCTGCCAAGAGGATTAGCAATCGCCACATTCCCCTTCCTTACTACCTGCATTAAACCCGCAACACCCAATAAAGAATTACTTTTTAATTCCAGCGGGTCGCAATAATTATCATCTAAGCGCCGGAGTATCACGTCAATTTTTTCCAATCCTTCAATGGTCTTCAACCAGATATAATTATCTTTTACAATCAGGTCATTTCCCTGCACCAGCGTGAAACCCAGGTAAGCGGCGAGATATGAATGTTCGAAATAAGTTTCATTTTCCGGCCCCGGCGTAAGAATCACCACTCTCGGGTTGTCTGTTTTATGAGGTGCAAGAGCGGTCAACGCTGCTTGCAATGCATCAAAATAAGGCGACAATCTTTTTACCGATAAATTATGAAACAACTCCGGTAGCACGCTCGACATGGCATGCCGGTTTTCAAGCGCATAACCGGCACCGGAAGGCGCCTGCGTACGGTCGCTGATAACCCACAACCTGCCATCATGCCCTCTTGCAATATCGGCAGCATATAAAATAAGGTGCTGTGTACCGGGCAGGTGAATGTTTACACAGGAACGAATAAATCCTGGATGGAGGTAAATTAATTCCTGTGGAATGATACCTTCTTTTATTAATGTTTGAGGGCCGTAAATATCTTTCAGTATCAGGTCAAATAATTCGGCTCTTTGTATCAACCCTGCGTTGATGCCGTCCCATTCCTTCGCCGAAATTATTTTCGGGATAGGGTCCAATTCCCAGGGACGGCTTTGTCCTGAAGGGTCGTTATAAATATTATACGCCACACCATTTTCTTTCATCAGGCGAAGCATATCATTGTTGCGGCGTTGTATTTCTGTGGGACCAATTTTCAAAAGGGATGAAAAAAAGATTTGCCAGTCGGGCTGTATGCTGTGCTCCTCCGCAAGCACTTCATTGTAAGAACGGATATCCGGGATATAATTTTGCAGTAGTGAATGAACGCTCGATTGATAAGCCATACAGTTTTGGTATGCAGATTTAATGGTCTAAAAATACGGAATAATCAGGAAGCACCATCCGACCATGGAAACAAGTTAAATTATACTACTGACATATCATAACAAATTACCTTGAACCAAAAAACCTGCGTACCTGTATTTCTCTTCCATTAATACAATAGTGAACCCGGCTTATAAATACATAAGCCGGGTTGCAAATATAAATACCAAAACAAAACTTTTTCTATTGGTTTTGAACAGATACGTTTATGACCGTATTCTTTTTTTCCGGCGAGGTTATTTGCATTTGGTAAATGCCATTGCTAAGTTTATTAAGCAATGAAATATTTTTAACTGCCGAACCACCTGAATGATTAAAGTTTGCAATCAGCAGCAGTTTGCCGGAATTATCCATGAGTTGCACATGATACGAACCGGCTGCTTCATTTTTTAATTGCAGGTTGATTGTATTATTTGTTACAGGATTCGGGTAAACATACATATTATCCTGATCATGCTGCACTTCCACTTTCACCATTTCACTGTATGATACTTCTCCCTGCTTGTTTACCATTTTAATACGGTAAAAATAAGTGCCGGGTAAAGGTTTGATATCCCTCCACTCATCTATTGAGGCTATAGCAGTTTTGTGATTGACAAACAAAATACTGTCTGTTGATCTTTCCATTTCATAACGAACAGCGGCAAGCGTATTCCTGTCCGCCCAGTTGATCTGTACATCTTCATTAGTCAAACGGGCCCGGATTGATAAAAGCCTTCTGACCGGTTTAAATACAAGCCTGAAGCGGGTTGAGTCTGCAGAAGCTGCATTACCAGTAATAAAAAACGCATGTCGGAAAGTTTCAATTGAATTAACAGGTTGCTTCTTTTGTAAAAATAAATCTTCCAAAAAAGCACTGCTGCCGGCAGGAATAACATTTCTGTCAAATGCCAGTTCCAGTATATAATTTTTTTGTTTCATTTTACTGATATGGTAAAAAATAGTATCATTGATTTGTAAAGGGTCTCTTCGCTCAATACTCAACAGTTTACCTTCCCTTCGGATAGCAATATTTTCTGCGAAATTGCTAAGTTTTCTTAAATCACTGTTGTCAACTGCATTATTGTTTGCTTCTGCAAAAGAGGCAAGTACTCCGTCATTTACCGAAACGCTATTGTCGTTATTGACCGCCAGCAAGCTGGTTCGTATCTGTCTTGCAGGACGGAAAAATGTATTGTTACTTCCATTCGATTTATCTGTCTCCCGTATTTGAAGTGAAGTAGCGGCGCCAGTATAGTTGATCACAAATGCAGCACCGGATTGAATATCGCCGCTGTTGTCAATACTGCTGCTGCCTCCGGTTAATACTGTTCTATCATACACAGGTTTGCCGGCAGCTATACTGGCTGCTGCATTGTAGCTCAATCCAACAAAGCCGCCTACCCCATTGGAGCCGGTAATGTTGGGGTCCCATAAATAAAAAGCATCAGCAAACCCGTTCCCTGCATTCACTGGATTGATGGCGATATCATGAAAACTGATGGGAGAAGGATAAGGGTTTCCTATTACCCGGAAGATAGAACCGAACCCGTTATCAAAGCTGGCTGTAAGGGGATGACTGATATTCCCAAGATTGATTTTTCCTTTTGGCCTTAATACGGTGGCAGAAGTAACTGCACCGGTTGCCTGCCACAACAATGTGCTTCGATCGCCTCTTACAAACAACATATATCCAGGCTGGTCGCTGAGGTAGCCCGAATTCAATGAACTGCCATCATTGGTTGCGGTGGGTACTCCATTCCAACCAGTGTTCATAAGGTACCGGATAGATGTATTACCATTGATGCCCTGGTCGTAACCATTGGTGGCGGGCAATCCAAAACTCACATGAGTGCCATACCCCGGGTTAGGGTTATTGGTACTGTTGATGTCATTGACATTGGTTACCCTTGGCGCATTGTCTTGCCATGCCTCACTTATCTTAACCTGGCTGGATAGGGTAAGCGGTGCCGTTAGTAAGCGCCATGCCCTGTTGCCGGGGATATATCTTTCAATCACAAATTTTCCGTTGCTGCCGTAACTAAAACTGCTTCCCACTTCGCCAACCCTTGCTGTACCGGCACTATTGGAACGTAATACCAACTCATCGTTGAGCGAGAGATTGCCGGCATTGGGCAAAACCGCTTCGTACACATAGAGCTTATTTTCGAAACTAATATTCGCTCCGCTACCATTGGCTGTAATATGCTTCAATGCATTTGATACCGCATCGCTGCTTTGATCAAACTGAATGGTACTGTTTCCGCTGCCGTTCAATACCAATTGTGCATTCAATGAACCTTTTAAAAATCCAGCACCGGTTATATTTCCATTATTGGTTAGCTGGCTGTTGCCTATGTCAAATATTTTTCCTGTATTTATCAGCAGGGAATTATTCACCGTAATATCATCCTGCAATACCGCATTGTTACCGGCAGTGATATTATCAACGATGCCTGCGCCGGATAGATTTTGTATGGCAGTACCGTTTAAGGTAAGTACCCCATTGTTGTATATTTTTCCATTATTTACCAGGTCTTCCTGGAGTGTGAGCAAAGTGCCGGGTAAAACAGAAATGGAATCTCCGGGAGCAATATATAATTGTGCAAACAGTTTTACAGGCAACAACAATAAGATAATAATACATTTCATAATCGTTATTTTTAGTTCATAGGAATTGCTGTTAACTGGTTCTCCGACCAAAAGTTACTGCCCAGCCCATCTAAAGAAAAACCAGCAGGCTGCCCGCCTGTATTGGACATGAGTGCCCACACATAATATCGCTTAGTGCCCCCACTGGTATTGTTAACAATATTTTGCCCGTTGATAACGGCAAAGGGCGACGGATAGCCAATGGAGCCACTCATCAAGCCGGAACCAATGATATCACCTGTGGGTATATTAGCAACATTTGAACTGCTGAAAAATGTACGAACCCACATACTCTGCCCCGATAACATTGCGCCACCACTGCCGCCCTGGGATAGAAGATAGGTACCTAATACAATCCACTTGCCCGGTGGCAGGTCGATGTAGGCATTAATATATGCAGCACCCATTGCTGTAGTAAGGTTAGTGCCGCCGCCTGTAAACACACCAATTACCGCAGAAGTGATAGCAGTACTATTTACCCAACTCGCTACCCCATTGGCATCACTGCTTAATATCCTGCCTGCAGCCTGTGTACCATCTGCAATTTTTATCTTTCCTGTATTGGTATTCATTGTAAAGTTCCAACCGGAACCTGCACCATAAAAACCTACAGTATTATCTGATTCATTTCCGATAAAACTTTGCAGGGTACTGTTGTCAGTACTGTTGAGCCAGATACCAGCGCTATTAGATAGGTCTCCACCACTGCGGATACGCATACGGTTATTTACATCTAAAATATAGTTAGGGTCAACATTACCGATACCTACATTGCCATCGCCCTGCACTCTCATACGTTCAGTAAAATTGGTGCTGCTGCCAAAACCAAAACCAATATTATCTACCGTAAATGCCGCATGTAACTGCAGCAGCCCCCCGGCTATGCCAATACCATAATTATTGTTAACATCGTTGCCCCACAAGGTGATTTTTTGGCCCGCCGTGCTTGCGAAAGAAAGTGGGCTGATGGGAGTGTTAGTGCCAATGCCTACATTGCCGGTATTATTATTGTAAATATCATTACCATTTAGCGACCACATACTGGGCCACAAAACTGAGGGGTTTTCCCAATTGGCTCTGCCTGATAGATCAGATGCCAGTACTTTTCCAATACCTTCGGTACCGTTTACAAATTGAAAATAACCACCTTGCAAACTAACATTACCAGCTACATTCAATGTAGCATTTGGCGTAACTGTTCCAATGCCTACGTTTCCATTTTTTAAAACAGTCATGGCATTCGACCTTCCGGATAAAGAACTGCCGTTACCAACCTGAAAAATTCTGTCCTGGCTTATATCATCTAACGGATCGTTAAACATACCTACCACGGTACAGCCGGGTGAATTTGCAATATTACTATAACCAAATGCAGAAGAGAACTCCCCAACAGCATAATTATTCAGGCCTATTGCAACACAACCTTGAGTATTAGCGATTGAATTATATCCCGCAGCAAGAGAGTAGATTGCATTTGCACGGTTACCAAAACCAATTGCTGTAGTATAAACACCCAATGCTTTGTTGTATTGCCCCAAAGCTATATTACTAGATATGCCTGTCTCATTCATCGTTCCCATCACAATACCGGAATCAGATACCTGGTTATTTTTACCAATTGCAATGGTGTTGCTGCCATAGGTATTATTGATCTGTCCCATACTAATGTTATAATTACCATAAGCCCTGTTACCATTACCGGCAGAAAAGTTACTATATCCATAACTTTTATTGTCGGTGCCGAATACAGCGGAGGCACTACCTGTAGATTCATTTAAGAGCCCCATCACTACATCTCCCTGTCCTTTTGCTTTACAATTGTATCCTGAAGCAAATGAATAAATACCTATACTGTCCCTATCCCAAATCTTGTTGTCGTAAGTTCCGGGCGGATTACCCAAAAAAGTACCATCATCCACTACGCCTGCCCTAAAAGCTGCCCGCTGTGGATACCACATCATGCGTACGCCAGAACCCTGCACCGGCGGAGGGAGAGATATAGCCCCTATATCAAAAACAGGTGACCCAAAAAGCACTGCACTATCGGCAACATGCAGCCGTGCCAGTGGACTGCCGGTACCTATACCTACATTACCGGTATTGCTGTTGTAAATATGATTGCCATTTTTTATCCAGTTACCATCATCGCCACCTAATTTTTTCCAGCTACTGCCCGTCCAGAACATATATGCAACGCTATCAGTATCAAACACTGTTAACCCATTGGCAGTGGCAGCAGGTGCAATCGCAATACGCTGCAAAGCAGTCATTCTTGGCAATAACACCCCCTTATTGGTGCTGTTGATTTGAAAGTAAGCATTGGGGTGCGGCGTAGTGATTCCCAGGCCTACCTGCGCATTGGTATTGAACATCACTATACATAAAACTAAGGCGGCTATTAACTTTTTCATAAAAAATATTTTTATTTTTTAGTGGCGGGCTTAACCGGATAGTGGAAATAGTGTGACACAAATGTCTTCTTTGTTAACCCGGAATACATCCCCTAAAAGGTGGATTTTTTAATCAGATCTTTTCTTGATTTTTGTTTTTAGACCAAATGCCGCATTTGTAAAACAATTGGAGTAAATTTCAGATATGAAAAAAAGATGCCTTTCAATATTGGTGGCAGCAGGTTGCTTTTGCAACCTTGGTTACGGGCAGCGGCCGGCTTACCGTGACAGCCTTGCACAACTGATTCATACCCGGCCGGACGACAGCAGTAAAGTGATGCACTACTATCAATATGGAGAAATTTATGAAACCAGTAATCCTGACAGTGCAGTATGGTATTATGCAAAAGCGAAGTCATTGGCTGAAAAATTATCTTTCAAAAAAGGCATCGCCATGTTTGCAAGTTACCAGATTGTGGTACTTAATAACCGTGGAAAATTCAGGGAAGCACTGGAATTGTGCAAAGAAGCTGTAGCGATTTATGAGGAGGTGGGCAACAAAAGTGAGTTAGGTACTGCTTACATTAATCTTGGCAGTGAATGGCAGTATCTATCCGACTTTCAATCGGCTGCTGAAAATTATTTGAAAGCGAATAAAATAGGTGAAGAACTAAATAATAAAAAACTGCTACGGATAACCAATAACAACCTGTCTTCCGTTTTCAATGTATTGCAACAATTTGAAAAAGGTAAAAATTACGGAGAGAAATCCCTGCAAATAGCTACTGAACTGAAGGATGATTATGCCATTGCTTCTTCTATCATCAATATTGCCTCCTCAGAACAAGCCCTAAAGGAATATGACAAATCGCTCCAACTGTATAAAAAAGTGGAACAGACAGGAATAAATACGGAAGATTATTTAACACTTATGGACGGCTGGTTAGGAATGGCCGATAATTATAGAGGATTGAAAAATCCATCGTCTGCAGAACAGTATTATAAAAAAGTAATCGATCTCTCCAGGCAAAAAAACGCACCTGAATATGAGATGTATGCTTACATGGGTATTTCAGACCTGTACCTGAAACAAAAGCAATACCCTTCAGCTAAAGAGTATATCAACAAAGGCATTCCACTGGCACAGGAGTTAGGCTCCCGCTTTGAATTAAAAGACCTGTATCTCAGGGCTTCTGAACTGAATGAAGCAACCGGCAATATTTCGGTAGCACTTGCTTTCAGGAAAAAATTTGAGCTGGTGAACGACTCTGTGATCAATGAAAAAAACACTGCCAACATTAACTTGCTGGAAGCAAAGTATGAGTTTGGGAAAAAAGAGGTGCTGATAAAAGAGCTGGAGGCAGAAAAGAAATTACAGGACTTGTCGCTCCGCCAAAAAAACACTTTCAATTATATCCTGCTGGGCAGTGCCCTTACCTTACTTATCATTTCATTACTTTCTTTCAGAAATTACAAACAAAAACAAAAGCTTCAGCAACAACGCATCAATGAACTGGAAACAGAAAAAAAACTAACCGCTGTGGAAGCTGTGTTGAAAGGCGAAGAGCAGGAACGGACAAGGCTTGCAAAAGACCTGCATGACGGGTTAGGTGGTATGCTGTCAGGAATTAAATATTCATTTCAAACTATGAGAGGAAACCTAATCATGACGCCTGAAAATCAACAGGCTTTTGAACGCAGCATGGATATGCTGGACAGTTCTATTAAAGAAATGCGCCGGGTGGCCCACAACATGATGCCGGAAGCGCTGGTAAAATTTGGGCTGGATACAGCACTGAAAGATTTTTGTAATGACATCAACCAGAGTGGTGCATTAAAAATAAATTACCAGTCGCTGGGTTTAGAAAATTCAGTAGTGCAACAAACCACTGCCATTACCATCTACCGCATCATACAGGAACTCATCAACAATATGATGAAACATGCTGCTGCCAAACATGCCATTGTGCAGGTAAGTAAAACAGACGATGCCATCAGCATCACAGTGGAAGATGACGGCAAAGGCTTTGATCCGGCAACGTTAAAGAATGCCAGGGGAATTGGCTGGGAAAATATTCAAAGCAGGGTGGATTATCTAAAAGGCATGGTAGATATACAATCTGCTCCCGGCAAAGGCACTTCTGTTCACATTGAAATAAAAAACTAATGGCTACCAAAATATTTATTACCGACGATCATTACATGGTAATTGAAGGCATCCGCACTTTATTGCAAAATGAAAAAGGGATTGAATGGACCGGGCATGCAACCAATGCCGCATCCTGCCTGGCTTTTCTGCAGCAGCAATTACCGGATATTATCTTAATGGATATCAACCTGCCGGATAAAAGCGGTATTGATCTTTGCAAAGAAGTAAAAGAAAAATATCCCTCCGTTTTTATCCTTGGCCTCAGCACTTTTAACCAGCAAAGTTTTATACAAAAGATGATGAGCAATGGTGCATCGGGTTATGTATTAAAAAATGCTACGAGGGAAGAATTGATGGAAGCAATTGAAACTGTAAGCAAAGGCAAGACATACCTCAGCCATGAAGCTGCACAGGCATTGATACAAAAAAATGATCTAAATAAACCTGTAATTACCCGGCGGGAAATTGAAATTTTAGAATTGATCTCCACGGGCATGACCAATATAGAGATAGCAGAAAAACTTTTTATCAGCACCGCAACGGTAGATACGCACCGAAAAAATTTAATGGCAAAGTTTAATTCAAAAAACGTGGCTGCTTTGGTAAGGATGGCGATTGAGATGAATTATATTTAGATCAATGGTGAATGGGCAATAAGCAATCGTTTTATGTTTCAACAAGCTCAATATTACAGGCGCAACAGCAAAACATAAACAGCTCTTCGTTAATCGGGCTTTCTTGCAGGTGGCTTGCGGTTAAAAAGCTTTGGCTTACCGTTGTTATTACCCCTGTTGGCAGTACCGCCGCTTCTGTGCGCAGGCACTGCAGGATTGTATTCAGGTGCGTCACCAAACTGCTCCGGTACTTTTTCTTTTTGTACCTGTTTGCCAAGCAGTTTTTCGATGGCCATAAATTTACGTTGCTCTTTTACACTGATAAACGTGATCGCTGTGCCTTCTGCCGCTGCCCTTGCGGTTCGGCCAATCCGGTGAACATAGTCTTCACCATCATGCGGTACATCATAATTCAATACCAGGCCGATATTATCAATATCGATACCACGGCTAAGAATATCCGTTGCTACTAACACCTTAATCCGCCCGCTTTTAAAATACATAAGCACTTCTTCCCTTTTATCCTGCTCCAGGTCGCTGTGAATTTCTTCTACCGCCAGGCTGGTTCGTTTCAATTCACGGGTCAGTTGTTTTACACTGATTTTGCTGCTGCAGAAGATTAATACGGAGTCAAAGGTTTTTTGGTGAAGTATATATTTTACCAACGGAATCTTCTGTGTATCATATACTACATATGCCAACTGGATGATTTTTTCGTTGGGCTTGCTGATAGAAATATTTATTTCTGCGGGATGGTGCAGGATTGTTTTTGCCAACTGCCGTATTTTTTGCGGCATAGTGGCCGAGAACAACAGGTTCTGCCTTTTGGGAGGCAGCGAATTGATGATACGCATTATGTCATCATAAAATCCCATGTCGAGCATACGGTCAGCTTCATCCAGCACCAGGTATTTAAGATTCTGAAATTTAACATAGCCCATGTTGAGATGAGCAATCATTTTACCGGGTGTGCAAATTACCACGTCGGCTCCGGCACTCAACGCTTTCTTTTCCTGTACAAAAGCATTGCCATCTCCACCCCCATACACTGCTATAGAACTTACTGAAGTGAAATAAGAAAGCCCTTCCATGTGCTGGGCAATTTGCACTGCCAGCTCCCGGGTAGGAACGATCACCAAAGCTGTGATACTATCGTGATTGAGTGGCGCTGACAGGATATTATTAATGAGTGGCAACAGAAATGCGGCTGTTTTTCCTGTACCCGTCTGGGCTGATGCAATTACATCTTTGCCCTCCAAAACTAACGGAATTACTTGGTCTTGCACGGGCGTTGCGTCTTCGTATCCTGATGCTTCGATGCCTTCTAATAAACGGCTGTCGAAATTAAATTCGGTGAATTTCAAAATGTGTACTGCTGATTAAGTTTTAAATTTCAGATGATAAACAACATAAAAGTAATCATAATTTGGCGATCCTGTTGCCCGCAGGTGAAATTTTGGGACATAATGGGATCTTTATACGCAGTTTATTGCGCCGGATGCAGTTGAAAATGGTGCGATAATAACAGAAAGTATCGATGAGTGACTTCCTGAAAATATGCATTTGCCAATAATATTCCCCTTAAAACCGAAGCCGGCAATTAAAAAATATTTGCCGGCAACCACCAGTAAAAACATGTGATAAGCTTAACACACAATTTCTAAAAAACAGGGTCCACTGCACAATATTTGAGGTGATTGAAAGTTATAGGTAATGATCTTTACCTAAATCACTAAGGCACCCGCCTATTCTTTACATTTAAAAAACGATTAGTATGAAAACAGTATCAAAAAATTCACCCCCTTATGCAGCAGTAGAACAGGTAACCAATAACACCACCAGTTGGTTGGGCCACCGTTCAAGAGACAATGAGGATCTTGTAACGGGCCAAACATTTATAGCTCCTTCAGAAGGCGATCTGGAAGCCATTGAAGTTTTTTCAAGTATTATTACCAGGCCAGGAAAAGTAACGATGACCCTACACAATTTTGACCCGCAACAAAAAAGCTGGGGACCGGCATTGGGTTCTGCAAGTATGGATATTAACAACGGTGAAGCAGGAAAATGGTTAGCATTCAACATTCCCGGCCTGCACCTGAATAAAGGCAAGGCCTATGGTTTCCGACTGGGAAGCCCCGACACTTATATCGGTGTGGGAGAAGCTGCAGGCTGTCATCAAACGCCCCCTTTTAGCTACGGACAGGAATGGCAGTTTACAAAAAAAGACCAGGGCGGACATTGTTATTCCTATTTCAGCCTTGCATTTAAAGTAGATATGAGAGCAGCTTAATAAAACGCCAAAAAGATCAATCTGCCTGTTACAAAAATGGGCAGATTTTTTTTAGGCTGCAGGCGTTTCTTCCGATGCAGCTATCATGGTAGAAGATAACATATTATAGCAGGTTTCCCAGGCCTCTTTCAGTTCCGGTACCCATTCTTTGCCTAATCCTTTTCCTAAAGTCCACAATAACGATTCCCCAACCAGCTTATAATGCGCCGGCTTTACGCCATAACCGGTATGGCGTAAAGCCATGGCTGCAATATCTTCCGTTAGTTGATCAAGGCTGTCGAGCCGACTGACAATACCAGAAAGCATATCCACCAATTTCTGAAACTGTTGATCCATGTTTTTGGGAAACATTTTTCTCAATGAAGGATTGTCTGCAAACAATTTACTGTAAAAAAGATCTCCCACCAGCGCAGGTTCTTTATTACGGAACAGTTTCCAGCTCTGCTTTACCAATTTTATTTGTTCCTGGGTCATTGAATTGAATTTTAATAACGGTACAAAATTCTATCAATAATTTACACGAATCAAATATTTATTACTGAGGTGTGTAAAAAACGAATTAAAACGATTTAAGACCCCTAACCTGTAATAAAAACGGTTGATAAACAGTGAAATTGCATATCAAACCCCTTTCAATAATGACGAATGTATTAAAACTGCATTTTAAACACCGCAGTATGTTTTCTCTGCATTTCATCTTGAATAATTTTACACCCAGCCAGGCTGATACAAATTTGTGTGATAAAAATATTCGCCGTGCGAAATCAAGTAAATCAAATCCCCATCGCTATTAAAGCAGGCCACTTCTTTTTTTGGCAGAAGAAATTGTTCGTCTGGAAGCCTGCAGCAATTGCACTAATATATTTTACCAATAAAAAGAAAATGCTAACCAGCAAAGTGCTGAAAGAGTATGCTGCTGTACTGGAGCCATTAGGTTTTGTGCGTATACACCGTACTCATTTGGTAAACAAAAAACACATCGCATTTGTAAGCAACAATGGAATATTGTGATGAAGGACCAAAATGTGGCGGAGATTTCCAGAAGAATGAAGCAATATGTAATGAAGAGGTTGAAGCATTCAGCTTAACTAAATCAATAAGGTCCTGTGGAACTGCCTGCCGGGGCGTAGACTTTATGGTTTTTTGCGGCGTTGAAGTCCTGGGTGGCAACGATTGCGGCTTTCTCTTTTAGTTTGAGTGGGTGCCATGTAAAAACATTCCACCAATTACTGGCAGCCCGTTATAGTGACGGGCTTTTTTATTTTATGCGATGCAGGATGATTACCACCCGGTAAATCCATCACACCGTTTGGTAACAAACGCTTTCTCTCCTTTTATCAGCACAATACTTTTACGTCATCAACAACGGCATATCGCTATGCTGTAAAAGCTCAACTAAAAACAATTTACAGTATGAAAAAGATTCTCTTTCTCTCCGTAGTATCAGCAATAGTAATTTCTGTGCAGGCACAAAATGTTGGCATCGGCACAGATGCTCCACAAAAAAAACTTACAGTAAATGGCTCTATATTGTTAGACCAGAATAACACAAACGATGGTGGTATTGACTCCGCCGCTTTGCTTTTTGGCACAAATGGCGGGGTAGGTATTGCCAGCAAAAAAACATCTACAGGATGGCAGAATGGTTTGTCTTTTTTCACCAACGGTAAAATAGGGTAACCATCGCTACTTCAGGTTTTGTTGGAGTCAACCAGGCAAGCCCCTCAGCGTTTCTACATGTGGGTGGTTCCATCAGAAGCACAACGAATATATGGTCTGAGGGATCGGGCAGGTTTGATGAAGGCGTTGGTATTGGCAGCAGTGCATTGCCTTTATACAGACTGTATGTTAATAACGGTCACAGGTATTTTGATGGAAACATTAATACTACTGGTAACACGGTGATGGGTGGAACGCTGGACGTTTCAGGCACTCTTAATCTTGCTGGGGACGGTATTGTAAACAACAACTTTAGGGTAGATGGCAGGGTTGGCATCAACGGGCCTACCAATGCCAGCTATGGTTTAATAGTAAATAATAGCAACAGCAGGTTTGGTGGTAATGTGGAAGTAACGGGCCAGGTGAATACCGCCAGTATGAGTGTTGATGCTTTGTCTATTGCTGGCAAGGGTTCAGTAAGAAGTGATGGGCTATCTCCTCTACGCATGGGCTTTGCTTCAAAATTTGTGGATGTAGTGACACCTGGTGAAGCGACAGTGGAATACACAGTAAATATCACAGACTTTGTCGGCGACAATGATGATATAAGAGTAATGGTTTCCCAGTTTGCTCCTGCAGCCGGCGGGGGCATACTTGCATTTGAACGGTGCATTATTAGTGTTACCGAGGTGAATGCAACTCATGATACATGTAAGATAAAAATACATAATACTGTGGGTCAGTTAACAGTAAAAGGAACCATTTACCTAATGTGTGTGGCGAAGAATTAAGCTGTTAAAATTTATCGTCTTGCGATGGCGTTCTACTATGCCGCAGGCTCTGAAGGATTAAAGGATACCTCAAACAAGAATGAAGAATTAGCTTTTGATTTTTAAAAAAATAATCATTCACAAAAAAACAAAAAATCATGAAAAGAAATCCCCTCCCTCTTTTAGCTTTTCTCCTGCTGTTTGCTGCAGGCTGCAAAAAAGACAAAACAGAAACAGTAAAAACCCCATCACCGATGGAAGGCTTCTGGCAGGGAAAGTACAACAACAACATAGCGCCTGCAGCGCTTTATACAGACAACTATGCCATCCTGTTTAAAAGCAATGGTCTCGCAAGGGTGTATGATATGGGAACCGCCACTGACACGGCATCCATTACTGCTATTCAAAAAGTAACTGGCACGTGGGTACCGAATGGAACAACGTTACAGGTATCTTATCCTTCCGATACAAAAATAGTGAATACCACCGCTACAGTAAATGCAGCCTTTACCTCCATGATTGGCGTATGGAGCCACAACACAACCGTGAAAGGCAATTTTTACCTGAATAAATAATTTTCACACTGAGCAATAAAACCTAAAAGCCTGCCGCCATGCTAAGCATTGCCGCAAGACTTAATAGGTTTGGCACCATCGGAAGAAAATATAGCAGATAGATTTAAAAAACAAAAAATCAACATGGCATGCTTGTTATCAGTAAAAAAGTACAACCGCACGAACCATTGCTATTGACACAGTTAGTGATACTGTACAATACAGTTTTTAAAAATGAAGATGCTGAACTGCCGGCTGCCAGCTATCTGCAGGGCCTGCTGCAAAAAGAGGAAATCATTTTTTTTGTAGCTGTTCAAAATAACGCTGTTGTGGGAGGTTTAACGGCTTACATGCTGCCATAGGCGGGCTTATGACGCTGCCGCGGGCTTGCGCAATGGGAGCAGATGATCTGGCTACCGCCTTTTACCAGATAGCTTTTGAGGGATCATCTGCTCCCATTGCACCGAACTATTTGAAGATT
>Ga0105048_10002106_pt1 | contig 32160 bp, 26 predicted proteins | sample MAT05_FD_78382 | JGI IMG/M metagenome (GOLD analysis project Ga0105048, IMG submission 78382) | Freshwater microbial communities from Lake Fryxell liftoff mats and glacier meltwater in Antarctica - MAT-05 | ecosystem: Environmental > Aquatic > Freshwater > Ice > Liftoff microbial mat | place... | reverse complement strand
GGACTTGCCGGACCCTGACGGGCCGAAGATGACCAGCACCTCGCGCTGGGCTACGGTCAGGTCGATGCCTCGCAGGACATGCAGGTCGCCGAACCACTTGTGTACGTCCTGACACACGATGATGGGCTCGCCCGGGGTCTGGTCGGGTTCGTCGCTCATGGAGGCCTCCATCATCTGCGACCCACGCCGAGCACGGCTTCCAGCCGATACGACGCGTGGGACATGGTGTAGCTGAGCCCGAAGAAGACGATGGCCACGAAGGCGTAGACCTCGAACGAGGTGCCCAGCCACTCAGGCTGCGCGAGGACGGCGCGGCCGATGCCCAGGACCTCCAGCAGGCCCACGATGACCACCAGGGTCGTGTCCTTCAGCAAGCTGATGAACAGGCCCACGTTCGCCGGGATGACCGCTCGCAGCGCCTGGGGCAGCACGATGAACCGGTCGACCTGCACGCCGCTGAGACCGATCGCCTGGGCGGCTTCGATCTGGCCACGAGGGATCGCCTGCAGCCCACCCCGGACGTTCTCGGCGAGGTACGCCGCGGTGAATAGGGTGAACGCACCGATGGCGCGAACGACCCGGTCGAGGTCCACGCCGTCGGGCAGGAAGAGCGGCAGCATGATGTCCGCGAGGAAGATCAGGGTGACCAGCGGGACGCCCCTGACGACTTCGATGAACGTGGTGCACAACAGGCGGATGGCCGGCAGTCGGCTGCGTCGACCGAGCGCCAGCAGCACCCCGACCGGGAACGAGAGCACCATCGAGATGGACGCCAGCAGGAACGTCAGCAGCAGGCCACCCCAGAGGTCGGGATCGACGACCGGCATGCCCACGGCCGCGATGCCATGCAGCAGGACCATCGTGAACGGCACCGATGCCAACCACGCTGCTGTCAACCACCGACTGGGAACCGGGTGCCGGCCGGCCGCGAGCTGGGCAATCAGCACGAGGACAGCGTTGGCGACGATCGCGACCACGGCAACGACACCCATGGGCGAGAGGACAGCCAGCACGGCGACCGTCAACTGACCCGCCATGAGCCAGATCGCGATGGTCCGGGCATACCCACCACGGCTGCCGGCGGTCGCACCGGCAAGGAGCGACAGGCTCGTCATGCATAGCCAGATGCGCCACGCTTCGTGTGCCGGATAGAGACCGATGAGGAACAGTCGAAGGTTGTCGGTGATGACGCCCCAGCGCGCGGAGGTGAAGGCCCACAGGGCCAGCTGGTACAGCAGCCAGCCCAGGACGACCCCCAGGACCAACGTCAGTAGCGTGTCCTTCCAGGTTCGGAACAGGTGGTGGCGGAGCCATCCGACGGCACCTCGCCGGGAGACGGGCGGTGGCAGGCGTGGCACGTCCGCGCCGAAGCCCGGCACTCCCGCCGTCATGACGCAGCCTCCACGGCGCTAGCGCTCACGGATCTGGACCCTGCGGTTGTACAGGTTCATGACCAGGGAGGTAACCAGGCTGACGACCAGGTAGACCCCCATCACGAGCGTGATGACCGCCACGGGCTGTCCCGTCTGGTTGGCCACGGTGGTGCTCACGTTGAACAGGTCGGGGTAGCCGATAGCGATAGCGAGCGTGGAGTTCTTGGCCAGGTTGAGGTACTGGCTGGTGAGCGGCGGGATGATGACCCGCAGGGCCTGTGGCAGGACCACCAGGCGGAGGACCTGGCCGTTGCGCAGCCCGATGGCCCGGGCGGCCTCGACCTGCCCATGCGACACGGCCTGGATGCCGCCACGCACCACCTCCGCGATGAATGCCGCCGTGTACAGGACCAGTCCGATGAGCAGTGCGCTGAACTCGGGCGAGAACCCGAGGCCGCCGCTGAGATTGAATCGGCCGGCGATGGGTGGGTCGAGCACCAACGGTGCCGAGGGAGCGGTGATCCAGGCGAGGGCGGGGATGACCAACAACGCGCCGAAGCACAGCCAGCCGACCCAGCGGATGGGACGGCCCGCGGCTGCGCGCCGGACTCCGAACCGCCACAGGACGATGGCCATCAGCAGGCCGATGGCGAGGCCGATGGCGAATGCTGCGAACGTGCCTGTTGGCTCCGGTCGGGGCAGGAAGATGCCCCGCTGGTTGAGATAGACCGGCCCTGGCAGGGACATCGTCTGGGCGACGGGCGGCAGCTGCAGGAAGACGGCGAAGTAGATGATGAACAGCTGCACCAGCAGCGGCGTGTTCCGGAAGATCTCCACGTAGACGTACGCGATGCGGTTGACCAGCCAGTTGCCGGACAACCTGGCCACCCCGACGACCAGCCCCAGGATGGTCGCGAACAGGATGCCGAGCACCGTGACCAGGAGGGTGTTCAGGAACCCCACCAGCAGCGCCTGGCCGTAGCTGTCGGCGGCCGAGTAGGGGATGACCGCCTCGCCGATCTCGAAACCGGCCGTGTTGTCAAGGTAGTCCAGCTCGAAGGTCAGCCGGCGCTCCGCCATGGAGCCCACGAGGTTGGTGGCCAGGATGGCGGCCGCGATGGCGGCCGCGAGGACCACCGCAGCCTGGATGGCGAGCCCGCGGATGCGGGCATCACGCCACGGCGGTACCCGGACAGGTTTGGGCGGCAACGACATCGGCCCAGCGCTCACCAGGTGACCTCCGCGGGCAGCGGCAGGGTCCGAAGCCGGACGGACACGCTGCCCGCCCGGCGTCGGTCAGATCAGCGGTAGGGAGGCGCGTACAGCAGGCCGCCCTGGGTCCACAGGCTATTCAGGCCACGGGCGATACCGAACGGAGTTGCGGGACCCAGGTTGCGGTCGTAGATCTCGCCGTAGTTGCCTACGGCCGAGATGACATCCACGATCCAGCCATCATCGAGCGCAAGGTAGGCAGCGAGGCCACCCTCGGCACCCACCAGTCGGGCCACAACGGGGTTGGTGATGTCCGCAGTGGCGATGCTGGCCTGGGTCAGACCCAGTTCCTCAGCCTCGATGGTCGCGAACACCGTCCACTTAACGACGTTGAACCACTGGTCGTCACCCAAGGGCGCGACCGGGCCCAGGGGCTCCTTGGACAGCACCGCGTCCAGCAACACGTGGGCTGCAGGATCGGCCATGGTCGTTCGGCGAGAGGCGAGCTGGGAGAGGTCACTGGTGACGGCGTCACAGCGACCTTCCTCATACGCGCCATACGTCGCATCGATATCGGCAAAGACGAGGGGTGTGAACTCGATGCTCCTTGCCCGCATCTGGTCGGTCAGGTTAAGCTCGGTCGTCGTGCCCGACTGGACACAGACGGTGGCCGTGGCCAACTCCTCGAGCGTGGTCACGCCGAGGTCGCTCCGGACCATGATCCCCTGGCCGTCGTAGAACGTGGTCGGCGCGAACAGGCCCCATGAGGTGTCGCGAGTCACGGTCCAAGTGGTGTTGCGGATGAGCACGTCGATCTCGCCCGTCTGCAGGGCGGGCCCACGCTGGGCGGCGGTGAGCGCCCGGAACTCCACCTTTGTGGGGTCTCCGAGGACTGCGGCCGCGACGGCGCGACAATAGTCGGCATCGAAGCCGCTGTACTGACCGGTCGCCTCGTCCAGCACGCTGAACCCCGGCAGGGCCCCGTTGACGCCACAGACCAGGCTGCCCCGGTCCTGGACCCGCTTCAGGATGCCGGTCGCCTCCGGGGGCGGCGTCGGTTCCGGGGTCGGTGTCGGCGCTGGGGCGGGTGCCATGCTGGGCGCCGCCGATGGGGAGGCGTCCTGCGCGAAGACGGCGCCGCCTGACAGCATCACGGCCATCAGCGCGGCGGTCGCGGGAACAAGGGCTCTCTTCATACCGATTCCTCCGCTAGGGGCGCGCGGCAGACCGAGAGCCGAGTCGTCTTGTGCAGGATCGGCTGAGGCCCGTGGTCCGCGCGCCGGTGCTCCGTTGGATGCCACAGCCTACACGCAGCGGCAACCGTCGAGCGGTGACAGCCTCGTTGCTTCGATCCTGTCGCTGTCAGTGGCACTCGGTTCCGTCCGGCGGGTCCTGGCAGCGACCGGTCGCATGCAGCTATCTAACAGCCGGGTAGCTGGACCGTGGCTCCTGCTGACGCCGTGGGTGGCTGTCGGGAATCGATGGCGGCAAGCATCTCGATGGTCGCCTGCTGGACCTGTGCCTGCTGCTCATCGCGCCTGATGGTCGCCGGCGGGTCGTTGGGCTGCCCGGTGTAGTCGCCCATCTGCTCGTGGTTACCGCCGTCGATGATCATGTAGCGGGTGTCCGGAGGGAGGGTCGCCTTCGTGGCAGCGGACCCGAAACGCTCCGCGCCGCCGTCCAGCGAACCCCAGATGGACACGGCCTCGATGTCATCCCGGCCGGAGACGTCGCCGTTGGGGAACGCGGCCCACAGCGCCAGGCCCTCGATGGCGGGCTGACACCTCGCGTACTGGCCGGCCATGGCGCCACCGAGGGAGTGTCCCCCGATAGCCCAATGCTGGATCTCCGGGTACGCGGCGATGACGTCATCTGCCTTGTTGGCGCCGAGGACCGCCAGGTTCAACGGCATCGGCACGATGACCACGAGGTAGCCGGCCTGGGCGATGGCCTGGGCGGAGCGGGCGTACGCGGCAGGCTCGACCCTGCCGCCGGGATAGAAGATGAACCCGGTCGTGGGTTCGCTGGCAGTCGGGCGGAACTCGATCCAGCCATGGTCCTGCGATACCACCACCTGGGGCGTGGAGACCATCGCCGCCGAAGCCTCGGGCAGGTTGGGCTGGGGCTGGACGAACCAGGCGCCGGCGACCGCCGCGACCAGCAGCATTACGCCGACGATCACGGCGACCCAGCGCAACCATCGTCGCTTGCGTGGTCGTACAGCGACCGTGGCGGTGGCAGTCCCCGTGGCGGTGGCAGTGCCCGTGGCGGTCATGCCGGTGATGTCCCTCCGGCAACAGGCTCGTCGCCGTCATCATCGCCAGCCGCGACCACGGGGAAAGGGAGCGTCTCGTCCTCATCGGGGTCCACGTCCGCGGTAGCGGGCCGGGACGCGGCCAAGCGCATCGCCGCCACGGACAGTGGTTCGTCACTCGTGAGGATGCGATGGACCATCGTGGGTGCGTCCATGTCCACGTCCGGGACGGGTTGGGAGCTGACTTCGGCAGCCGCGGGCGCGTCCCCGACCGGTCGCGAGTGACGGTCACCGGCCGCATCCACGGCAGGTGCCGCGGTGGCCCTGCTGGGCAGCTTGACACTCGGCAGCTTGACGCTCGGCAACCGCACGGCTGGCATCGCCAAGCGGCTCACGGAGATGTTGGCCAACCGTTGGTCGACCACCTTCTGGACCGGTGGCGAGAAGCGGGCGGGCGAGGACCGGGTATCCGGCACGCCGCGTCGAGGCTGCGACGCGCCGCCCTTCCAATGGGCCCGTCTCGGACCGGGCAGGAAGGCCCCCGCCACGATGCCGTAGACCGCGCAGCTGACGGCCAGCAGGCCCACCAACGGGTCGATGCGTGGCGCGGCTGCGTCCTGGAGCGACAGCAGCCAGAGCGCGCCGGTCAGCAGCGCGATCGCGAAGTCGGCCGCGGCCAGTGGCCAACCCGAGCCACCCACGAGCCACCAGATCCAAGTGCCACCGACGACGAGGCCGAGCACGGCGAGCACGCCGGGGACAGGTAGGCCGACCGCGCGGGCGTCACCGCCCAGCTCGTTAGCGAGCGACAGCAACAACCCAGCGAGCAGGGCCTGGGTCACGCAGACGAGCAGCTCCAGCCCGACGATATCCAGCGGTCGGTCGGTCGGCGGACGGCTCCTGGCCGGGTCGCGGGACAGCACGATCGTCATGTCCTCCGCTACGGTTGGCTGCCCGCAGGGTACCTTGCGCTCGTCCGGAGCGCGCGTATGCGAACATACGGCTTGCCCACCATCGAGACAGCCCGCGACGCTATGCCCGGATCGAGCACATGACCCTGACCGCTCCCAAGACCGCCATCCGCAACGACCTGCGTGCCCTTGCCATCGTGGCCCACGTCGACCACGGCAAGACGACCCTCGTCGATGCCATCCTCAAGCAGACGGGTGCTTTCCAGGCCCACCAGATCATCGCCGAACGAGTCATGGACTCGGGCGACCTGGAGCGCGAGAAGGGCATCACCATCCTGGCCAAGCAGACCGGCATCCAGTACGGCGATGTCCGCCTGAACATCGTGGACACCCCGGGCCACGCCGACTTCGGTGGCGAGGTCGAGCGATCGTTGCTCATGGTGGATGCCGTGCTGCTCCTGGTGGACGCCGCGGAAGGGCCACTGCCCCAGACCCGCTACGTGCTCCAGAAGGCCATGGCCCTCCGGTTGCCGGTCGTGGTCGCCATCAACAAGATCGACCGCTCGGACGCCCGGCCGGCAGAGGTCGTGGATGCGGTCTACGAGCTGTTCATGGACCTCGGCGCGGACGAGGGCCAGATCGATTTCCCGATCGTCTACACCAACGCCCGCGTCGGCACCGCGACCCTGTCCCTGGATGAGCCGGGCACTGACCTGCGACCGCTCCTGGACCTGCTCGTGGAGCACACGCCGGCACCTACGTACGAACCCGATCACCCGCTCCAGCTGCTGGTCACGAACCTTGCTGCGAACGACTATGTCGGGCGCATGGCGGTGGGGCGTATCCGGAACGGCGTCCTGCGCATGGGCACGCGCGTCAGCGTCGTGCGCACCGAGGAGGAGAAGCCGGACGGCAGCATCGAGCCGGGTCGGACCGTCACCATGACCGGCACGGTGACCTCGCTCACCGTCGCCCAGGGCATCGAGCGGCTGGACATCAAGGAAGCTGGCCCGGGCGAGATCGTGTGGCTGGCGGGTATCCCGGAGGTGACCATCGGGGACACCGTCACGGATGTCGCGGACCCGCGCCCCCTGCCGCGCCTCCATGTCGACGAGCCGACCCTGCGCATGACGTTCGGCGTCAATACCTCGCCCCTTTCCGGCCGTGAAGGCAAGTTCCTGACCTCCCGCCAGATCAAGGCACGCCTGGACCGCGAGGTCCTGGGCAACGTGTCCATCGAGGTGTCCCCGACCGCATCCCCGGAGACCTTCGAGGTCCGCGGCCGCGGCGAGCTCCAGCTGGCGGTGCTCATCGAACAGATGCGCCGCGAGGGGTATGAGCTCCAGGTGTCACGCCCGGAAGTGCTCCTGCGCGAGATCGACGGCAAGATCCAGGAGCCATACGAACGCATCACCATCGACATCCCGCCGGAGTTCATGGGCACCGTGACCGCGTCCTTGGCGGCCCGCAAGGCGCGCACGGAGCAGATGACCAGCGACTCTGACGGGCGCCTTCGGGTGGAGGCGGTCATCCCGACCCGAGGCCTCGTGGGCTATCGCGGCCAGTTCCTGACCGAGACCCGCGGCACCGGCCTGCTGCACCAGATCAGCGAGGGCTACGGCCCCTGGGCGGGTGACGTCACCCATCGCACCAACGGCGTCCTCGTCAGTGACCGGACCGGGGTCTCGAACGCCTACGGCCTGTTCAATCTCCAGGAGCGCGCGACGCTGTACATCCTGGGCGGCGTGGATGTCTACGAAGGCATGATCGTGGGCGAGAACTCCCGGTCGGGTGATATGGATGTCAACGCGACCAAGGAGAAGAAGCTGACCAACATCCGGACGCACAGCCACGATGAATCGCTGCGTCTGACGCCGCCGCCACCTATCACGCTCGAGACGGCCATCGAGATGATCGCCGCCGACGAGCTCGTGGAAGTGACGCCCAAGTCCATCAGACTCCGCAAGCGTGCCCTGTCGCTCCATGACCGCCGACGCGAGAAGGGTCGCGAGGCGGACCTCCGGCGCGAGTAACGCGAGAGTCCATGGGCGCGCCACCCCAGTGCGTGCGAGATCGGCCGCGAAGGAGTCCCGGCCGATACCGTCGGCCGGGCAGCCAGGGCACCCGGTGTAGGATCGGTCCCGATGACCATCTACCTCGATCACGCCGCCACCACACCGCTCCGCGGTGAGGTCCTGGAGCGGATGATGCCCTACCTGACCGACGTGCAGGGGAACGCCTCATCGCCCCACAGCGCAGGTCGTGCCGCCCGTCAGGCGCTCGATGAGTCACACGAGACCATCGCCGCCGTGCTCCATGTGGACCCCCGCGAGATCGTGTTCACGAGTGGGGGCACGGAGTCCATCAACCTCGCCATCAAGGGCGCCGCGTGGGCGGGCAAGGCGACCGGCAACCGCATCGTGACCACGACGGTCGAGCATCGGGCCGTCCTCGACACGTGCGCCAGTCTCGAGAAGTTCGGCTTCGAGGTGGTCCGGGTACCCGTCGACGACTCCGGCCGGGTGGATCACGACGCCCTCGATGCCGCGCTGACCGACCGCACCTGTCTGGTGTCGCTGCAGCTGGGCAACAACGAGGTGGGCACCATCGACGACCTGGCACCCCTGGTGGCGCGCGTGCGCGCCGCTGGGCACGCGCTCGTGCACGTGGATGCTGTCCAGGGAGCCACGGCCCTGGACATCGATCCGCGGGCGCTGGACGTGGACCTGGTGTCGGCCGCCAGCCACAAGCTGGAAGGCCCCAAGGGGGTCGGCGTCATGTGGCTCCGGCGGGGCACCGCCATCCTGCCCCAGGTCCACGGGGGTAGTCAGGAGCGGCATCGCCGCGCCGGCACCGAGAATGTTGCCGCCGCCGTAGGCATGGCCGCCGCGTGGCAGCTGGCGGCGCACGAGCGCGACGTCACCGTGGCAGCGACCCGGGGGCGGCGCGATCGGTTGGCGGCTGGGCTGCTAGCCGTCGAGGGTGTGCGGCTGACCGGCCATCCCCGCGACCGCCTGCCGGGCAGCCTGTCGGTGGTCGTGGCTGGCCTCGACGGTGCATCCCTGGTCCACGCACTGGACCTTGGCGGCATCTGTTGTTCGACCGGCTCCGCGTGCACCACCGGCTCCACCGAGCCCTCCCACGTGCTGACGGCCATGGGCGTGACCCAGGATGCGGCGCGCGGCGCACTCCGGCTGAGCTTGGGGCGGACCACCAACGACGCGGACATCGACGCGGCGCTGACCATCATCCCGGACATCATCGCTCGTCAGCGAGCTGGGGTTGCGGACGTGGCGCGGCAGCAGCTGGCCGCGTCGGGGGTCGGCTGGGCGTGAGTGAGCGGATCCTGGTCGCGATGTCGGGAGGCGTGGATTCATCCGTCGCGGCGGCGCTCGTGGCGCGCTCGGGCGCGGCCGCGGTCGGCGTCTGGATGCGCCTCCACGATGGCGCGGACTCGTTCTCGGACGTCAAACGCTCCTGCTGCTCGGCCGATGCGGCCGACGACGCGCGTCGGGTGGCGGGCCAACTGGGCATCCCGTTCTACGTCCTGGACCTGGAGCGGGAGTTCGAGGCGGGCGTGATGCGGCCCTTCGTGGAGGGCTACCTCAGCGGACGGACACCCAGTCCGTGCATCGACTGCAACAGCACCGTCAAGTTCGGGGCGCTCCTGGGTCGTGCCCGGGCGCTGTACGAGTGTGACGCGGTCGCCACCGGTCACTACGCGCGCGTGCGCACCACGGCCGAGGCCAGCTTTCCGGGTGGCGTGCGACACGACCTGTTGAGCGGCGTCGATGTAGAGAAGGACCAGAGTTACTTCCTGTACGGCCTGCGCCAGGACCAGCTGGCCCACAGCCGCTTCCCACTGGGCGACCTGACCAAGCCTCAGGTGCGGGCCCTCGCGACCGAACTGGGCCTTGTCACCGCCGCCAAGCCGGAGAGCCAGGAGCTGTGCTTCGTCCCCGGTGGCGATATCAGCGGCGCGTTGCAGGCGCGGGCCGGCTGGCAGCCTGTCCCCGGACGGATCGTGGACGCGGATGGGCGAGATGCCGGCAAGCACCCCGGCGCGGCCGCGTTCACCGTCGGCCAGCGAGGCGGCCTGGGCGTGGCGCTGGGTGAACGGCAGTACGTGTCATCGGTGGACACCGCCGCGAACATCATCCAGCTCGGCCGACGCGCGGACCTGGAGCGCTCCTCGTTCGAGCTCGATCGGCTGACGCGCATCGACGGACATCACACCCGAGCGGACTTCCGGGCGCTCGTTCGCATCCGCCACCGTGGCGCACTCATCCCGGCCAGCGTGGCGTCACCTGCCGCGGACGGCGATCGTTGGCGAGTCGACCTCGACCGGCCGGCATGGGCGCCGGCCCCGGGTCAGGCTGCCGTCCTGTATGACCCCGACGACCCGGCCCGGGTGCTGGGCGGTGGCCGGATGCACATCCCGGTCGCTTCACCTGCCGGACACAGCGTCGCGTCTCGGACCGCGATCTCCATCTGACCGTGGAGACACTCGTCCCGCACGTGACACCTGCCGTGGTGCTGAGCGTCCTGGTCGGGTTGTTCAGCAGTTGCCTGTACCTGGTGGTGCGCGGGCGGATCCGGGCACACCTGCTGCTGGTCGTGCCGGCCGCCATCGGGGGCGCCTACATCGGCCAGGCCGTGGGTGGCCGGGTCGGTGACCCCATCCAGGTCGGCGACTTCAGCGTGCTGTGGGCGGCCGTGGTCGCGTGGGTCGCGATCCTCGTCGTGGCCAGCCTGGCGAGCCTCATGCCCGATCGTCAGTCCGACTGAGGTACGGTTGGCTGATGCAGGAAGACATCTTGTGGCTGGTCGTGGCGGTCTGCGCTGTGGTCATCGCGGTGTCCGTGGCAGCCATGGCGTGGGCCATCGTCCGGCTCGGCAGGGAGGCGGGCCGGGCCGCGATCGAGGCAGATGGGCTGATGCTGGTCCTGCGTGAAGAGCTCCCCGCGGCGCTCGCCACCCTGCAACGGACCGCAGCCAGCCTGGACACCCTCGCCGGCGAGTCTGCCGCGCGCCTCGTGGTGATCGATCGACTTGCCGAGGAAGCCGAGGCGACCATGGTCGCGGTGCGGGACCTGTCCAGTTCCGTCAACGACATCGTGCGCGGCCCGGCCGACACCGTGAGTGGCGTCAAGCGATCCGCCAAGATGGTCGGCGGGGGCATCGCATCGGGCGCCGACAAGCTGCGCCGGGCCATCACCGGAGAACATGACCAGCCGTAGACGGCTGCGCCGACCGTACGTCGCCATCACCGCCCCGAACGAGGAGCGATGACGCCCCTCGAACCGGCAGGGGCAAGCCGTTCCACCCTCGGGCGCGCGCAGGAGAGCCTCCAGCGGCTGGGCCGGATCTGGGCCGACGAGTACGACACCGTCATGCACTGGCCGTCCGGCCGTCGCCACCTGGTGAACCGTGTCGTCATCGTGACCAGCGTGGATACCCTGGCGCTGCTGTTCGCCAACTGGGCCCTGCCCGGGGTCCGCGTGACCAGCATCGTGTCTGCGTTCCTGGTCACCATCGTCGCGGGGATGCTCACATTCCTGCTGCGTCCTGTCGCTTTCTTCGTGCTGCGCCAGAGCATCGTCATCACCGGGATCCTCACCGTGCTGCTCATGGGCCTCACGCTGTGGCTGGCGGCGGGCCTCATCCCCGGGGTCGAGATGGACGGCCTGCCATGGGCGTTCGGCGCGGCCCTCGTCATCGCCGCCGTGAACGCCGTGCTCACTGCCATGCTGGGTCTGGATGAGGACGAGTCCTTCTACCGCAACTCGCTGCGCAAGCTGGCGCGCGTCCGGGGTGACGTGGACGATCGGCCCGGTCCTGGATTCATCGTGCTCCAGGTGGATGGGCTGGCGGAGCCCATCCTCAAGAACGCTCTCCGTACGGGTCTCATGCCGTTCCTGTCGGCCTGGATCCGCGATGGCTCCCACAAGGTGGGCGGCTGGGAGGCGCTTGCGCCATCCATGACCAGTTCCGGGCAGGCGGGCATCCTCCACGGCAACAACGCGGGCATCCCGGCGTTCCGCTGGTGGGAGCGCGATCGCAGCTACCTCATGGTGTCCAATCGGCCGGCCGATGCGTTCCTCATCGAGCAGCGCGCTTCGGGTCCCAACGACCTGCTACGGGACGGTGGCGCGAGCATCTCCAACCTCGTATCCGGTGGTGCTCCGCGAACCATCGCGACCACCAGCCAGTTGACGAGCCGCGGCCAGGGTATCCAGATGGACAGCTTCTCGCTGTACCTGGTCAATCCGTACAACATCACGCGCGGCCTGGTCACCTTCGGCTACACCGTCGTGCTCGAGTACTTCCAGGCGCGAGGACAGCGCACGCGCGATGTGCGACCCCGGATCTCGCGCAGGATGCCCTTCCCGTTCCTGCGGGCCTCTACGACCACGATCCTCAAGGACATGGTCACGGACCTCATGATCGGCGAGATGTATCGGGGCACGCCCATCGTGTATGCCAACTACCTGGGCTACGACGAGGTGGCGCATCACGCAGGCCCCGAGCGACCCGAGTCGCTCGACGAGCTGGACCATGTCGACCGCATCCTGCGGACGCTGTGGCGCGCGTCTCGGGGTGCCCCGCGCGAGTACCACTTCATCCTGTTGTCCGACCACGGCCAGTCACAGGGCGCCACGTTCGAAGAGCGGTATGGCATCGGGCTGGAGCGATTGGTCCGGGATCTGATGACCGGTGACACAGCGACGCTGTCCGCCACGGATGATGTGGAGAGCTGGGGGCCTGTGAACGCGTTCTTCACGGAGGTGGTCCGGGCACCCGGCACCACGGCCCGGGTCGCCCGGCGGGCATTAGGCCGATCCGCTTCGGACGCCGGGGTCGTGACGCTTGGCCCCGACCCCCAGCGAGGCGTGGTCAGCCAGCCGTTCGGTCGGGATACTCCGGCGCCGGCGGAGCCGGAAGGGCTGCCAGACCTCGTGGTTGCGGCGTCCGGTAACCTCGCCAACATCTACTTCCCGGGCACGCCCGATCGGCTGACGCTCGAAGACCTTGTGGTCCAGCATCCCGGCCTGCTGGAAGGGCTCGTGTCACACCCGGGTATCGGGTTCGCGTTGGTCCGCAGTGGCCGGTACGGTGCGATCGCCGTCGGACGGGAGGGCATCCACTATCTCGACGAACGCCGGGTCGAGGGCCGCGACCCGCTGGCCGTGTTCGGGGAGCACACGCCCGACAATCTCCGCCGGCTGGACTCGTTCGCCCATGTGGGCGACATCCTCGTCAACTCCATGTACGACCCATCGACCGACGAGATCGCGCCCTTCGAGCACCAGGTCGGCGCGCATGGTGGGCTGGGTGGTCCGCAGAACAAGGCATTCGTGCTGTATCCGTCGGACCTGGAGCTGGAAACCGATCCCATCGCCCTGGTCGGCGCGGAGGCGGTCAACGCGCGCATCCACGCCTGGATGGCGCGGGCACGGGATCTTCACGGCACGGGGGCGGTCCGGGCGGCCACGGACCAGGCCATCGCACCGTCGGTCGCGCGGGTCATCGGCGGCGAAGTGGCGACGCCGCCGATCACACCGCCGCTGCCGAGCAGGACGAGCGCCTCGCGGCGACTCGACAGGTAGCCCGTCGGCAGGTCATCGTCGTCGATGTGGAACCTCGGATGGGTGTCCTGGCTCATGGTCGGTGTCCTCGTGGGATGCGCGTTCGATGACCAAACGTTGTGAGCCCGGCCTGAGAGCCGGCACGCGGGCCCGTTAGAGCGCGCGCCGGGGCAGTGGCGGTGCCCGCTCCGGCGTTCGGTACACTCGCATCGATGTCACACACCGATGACCGAGCGACCAGCGCCGCCCGGATGCAGCCGCTGCCCGCCGCCGAGATCCGAGCGCGGTTCCTGGAGTACTTCGCCGAGCGCGGACACACGGAGGTGCCCAGCGCCAGCCTCGTGCCTGCGGGCGACCAGACGCTGCTGTTCACCAACAGCGGCATGGTCCAGTTCAAGGATGTCTTCCGGGGCGTCGAGCAGCGCTCCTACACCCGAGCGGTGGATGTGCAGCGCTGCCTGAGGGTGGCTGGCAAGCACAACGACTTCGAGGAGGTCGGGCGCACGCCGCGCCACCACACCCTGTTCGAGATGCTCGGCAACTGGAGCTTCGGCGACTACTTCAAGCGCGATGCCATCCATTGGGCATGGGACTTCCTGACTCGCGACCTGGGTATCCCGGCGGAACGGCTGGCGGCCACGACCTACACAGACGATGCCGAAGCCTGGGACATCTGGCGGGATGAGATCGGGTTGCCGCCGGAGCGCATGGCGCGCTGGGGCGATGTCGACAACGGCGACGACAAGAACTTCTGGCGGATGGCCGAAACCGGCCCCTGCGGTCCGTGCAGCGAGATCCACTATGACCGCGGCGCGCACCTCTCGGAGGGCCCCGAGTGCGTGCCCGACCACAGCGAACACTGCCCCCGCTGGCTGGAGATCTGGAACCTGGTGTTCATGGAGTCCGACCAGCAGTCATCGGGGAGAGTCCCCCTGCCGTTCAAGAGCGTGGACACGGGCATGGGCCTGGAGCGCCTCGCCTCGGTCGTCCAGGGTGTCACCACCAACTACGACACGGATCTGTTCACGCCCATCCTCGCGCGGATACGGGATCTGCTGGGTCATGACCCGGATGCCTTCGAGTCGGAGCGCTTCAGCTACCAGGTGATCGCGGACCACTCCCGGGCGATCACATTCCTCATCGCGGACGGGGTGCTGCCTGCCAATGAGGGACGCGGCTATGTCCTGAGACGCATCGTGCGTCGGGCGGTCCGCCATGGTCGCCTGCTTGGCCGCCGTGATCCGTTCCTGGTCCAGACCGCAACGGTCGTCATCGAGTCCATGGGCGACGCGTATCCCGTCCTGCGCGAGCGGCGAGCCGAGATCCTGGGCGCCATCCTGCGCGAGGAGACGGCCTTCGCGCGCACCCTGGATGCGGGCACCATCCACCTGGAAGAGGCGCTCATCCCACTGACTGGCGCCGAGCGCGTCATCGGGCGGCTGGCGGACACGCTTCCAGCGGACGCGCCCGTGCTGCCGGGTGATGTCGCCTTCCGACTCCACGACACCTATGGTTTCCCGGTGGACCTGACGGTCGAGTTGGCTGGTGAATACGGCGTGCGGGTCGATCGGGCCGGCTTCGAGGTCGCGCTCGATGAGCAGCGGCAGCGTTCGCGTTCGGGACGCAAGGCGGACCTGTCGCGCCAGGCAGAAGCGACGGCCCTCTACGACGGCATCGCCCGGACTACCGGCGACACCCGCTTCCTGGGCTACGAGACCACGACCGCCGAGGGTCGGGTGGTGGCCATCGTGCGTGACGCAACGAGCTACCAGGAGCTGGAGGCACGACCGGAGATCGAGCTGCGAGTGGAGGCGGGCGCAGCCGCGGAGCTGGTCCTGGACCAGACCCCGTTCTACGCGGAGCGTGGCGGCCAGGTGGGTGACACGGGTCAGATCCGGGATGCCGCCACGGACGAGTTGCTGTTCACGGTCGAGGACACACAGCGACCCGTGGGCGGCCTCATCCTCCACCGGGGCACGCTCCATGGCCGGATCGCCGTGGGTCAGGCGGTCCGCGCCGTAGTGGATGCCGATCGCCGGGCCGGCACGATGCGCAACCACACCGCGACCCACCTGCTGCACAGGGCCATCCGCAACGCTGTCGGCCCGTCAGCGCGTCAGGCAGGTTCACTGGTCGCGCCCGGCTATCTGCGCTTCGACTTCCCCTTCGAGCGTGCCCTGACGGAAGGCGAGCGTCAGGCCATCGCGGACGAGGTACGGGGCGTGGTCCGAGAGGATTTGCCGGTGACCGCCCAGATCATGACCATGCAACAGGCCGTGGACGGTGGCGCAGATGCCTTCTTCGACGAGAAGTACGGCGAGCAGGTGCGCACCGTGCGCGTCGAGGGCTACGACAGCTTCGAGCTGTGCGGCGGCACCCATTGCCGCGCGTCCGGCCAGATCGGCGGCTTCATCATCGTCTCGGAGCGGTCCATCGGCAGCGGCATGCGGCGCATCGAGGCCGTCACCGGCGCGCCCGCGGACGCGCTCATGGAGTCGCGGTTCGAGACCCTGGAACGTGCCGCGACGGCGGCGGGCGCCCAGACCCCGGAGGTGCTGGCCAACCGCGTGGAGGAGCTCCAGGCGCGCGTCCGAGACCTGGAGAAGCGACTCAAGAGCAGCGCCGCGAACGGTGGCCGGCCGCGACCGGCAGAGTTGGCTGCGGCCGCGCGGGATGTCGCGGGCGTGCCGTTCGTGGGGCTGGCCGCTCCGTTCGCATCCATGGAGGAGCTCAAGGCGTACGCCAAGGACGTCCACGGCAGCCTCGGCTCGGGCATCATCACGCTCGTGATGGACGATGAGACGCCCCAGGTATGGGTCACCGCCAGCGATGACCTGGTGAGCCGCGGCCTGTCCGCCGCTCGTCTCATCGCGGCCGCGATGCCCGCCATCAACGGCAGGGGCGGCGGACGACCGCAGATGGCCCAGGGCAAGGGCGACCGGCAGGCTGGTGTTGCAGAGGTGCTGCCCGCGGTGGAAGCAGCCCTCGTCGGGGACGCGAACGCCACCGACACGGGCACCGCCGACATGACGCGGACCGGGTAGGCATGCCCAGCCTGCGCCGGATCCGGGGCCGCGAGGACGGCAAGGCTCCCACGATGTGCACCTCACTGGACATCGGCACCGAGTTCGTGAAGGCGCTCGTGTTCCGCATCGAGGACGGCGCGGGCATCGTCACTGGCACCGGCCGGACCCGCCAGGGACTGGGCCACATGCAGGCAGCGACCGTCACGGATATCCGGGGCGTCGTGGAGAACTGCCGCTCTGCGCTGCGAGAGGCGGAGGGCACGGCCGGCATCCATCCCAACCAGGTCATCATCGGCATCGCCGGGGAGCTGGTGAAGGGATTCACGACCAGTCACAGCCAGGAACGCCGGAAGCCGGACGCGCCCATCACGGAGCAGGAGCTGGACAAGCTCATCGAGGGCGTCCAACGTGAGGCGCTCCTGGAGGCAGAGCGGTCCATCACGTGGGAGACAGGCCTGCCGAGCGTGGATGTCCGCCTCGTCCACGCTGCCGTCACGGGCTCGGCCATCGATGGCTATCCGGTCACCAACCCCGTCGGCTTCAAGGGCCGCCACGTGCGCATCAGCGTGTTCAACGCGTTCGCGCCGCTCATCCATCTCGGCGCGCTCCAGAGCGTGGCCGAGAAGCTCGGCCGGGACCTGCTGGCGGTGGTCGCCGAGCCGTACGCCGTTGCGCGCTGCCTCAACCCGGACGACCTGGGCGCGGCCGGTGCGCTGTTCGTGGATGTCGGTGGCGGCACCACCGATATCGCGCTGGTGCGACAAGGGGGCGTGGAGGGGACGCGCATGTTCGCACTGGGTGGCCGCGCCTTCACCAAGTCGCTGGCCGACCGGCTGCAGCTGAGCTTCCCCGATGCCGAGGCCGCCAAGATCAAGTTCGCGACGGGCCAGCCGGTGGACGACCGCGAGACCATCGGCGCCATCATCGACGAGGACGTCTCGGTCTGGTCCGCAGGCGTGGAGTTGGTGTTGGAGGAGTTCGGCAAGCACGGCCAGCTGCCGGCACGCATCGAGCTCTGCGGCGGTGGCTCCCGACTACCCGAACTGGCCGCCGCGTTGCGGGACAAGGCGTTCGCGCGCGACCTGCCGTTCGTGCGCCCGCCGACCGTGTCCATCATCGAACCGGCGCAGGTCCAGGGCATCACCGATCGCACCGGCAAGCTCGTGGACCAGCAGGATGTGACGCCCATGGCGCTCGCCTACCAGGCCATCGAGCTGACGAGCCCCGAACAGCCGCTGGACGCCGCGCTCAAACGCGTCCTGCGGGGCATGCGCGTCTAGTTCACACTCACGCCCGATGAGCGTCTGGTATCTCGAACTGGACGACGAGATCACCGACGCGGTCGCCCGGTTGCGTGCAGCCAAGGACGATCGCGTGGTCCTGGTCGTCCCACCCGGCTCGCGCATCGGCACGGGACGTATCAACTTCCGGCTGCTGGCGCGTGAGGCAGAGACACGTGGTCTGGGTATCGCCCTCGTCAGTGGCGATTCCCAGGTACGTGCGCTCGCGGCATCTGCGGGCCTGTCCGTGTTCGCCACGGTCTCGGAGTCAGAGGCAGCGAAGTCCGGCGCCACCGTCGCGGATGGCGTGACCGCTCCGGCCGCGGCGAGCGCGACTGGTCCTGACATGGGCCGCGTGCCAACGACGAGCAGCACCGCACCTGGACCTGGCGGCGCGGCCGCCGTGACACTGCCCGGGAGCCGGACACGTCAGGGTGATCTCGCCCGGACACCGACCATCGGCCGGAAACCCCGTTCGCGGACCCGCAGGATGGGCATGGCGGGTGGTGCCGTCGCGCTGATGGCGCTCGCCGGCGGCGGCGCGATCCTTGGCGCCTACGCCACGGCCACGGCCACCATCCTGCTGACGCAGGGCGCCAGCCCGCTTGGTCCGGTGACGCTGACCTTCACGGTCGCCCCCGAACGAACGTCCGATCCGGGCCTGGGGATCGTGGCCGGTCGTCTGGTCGAGATCCCGCTGAGCGCGCAGGGCGCGGTGACAGCGACCGGCTCGACCACTGGTGGTAACCGGGCAGACGGTGTGGTGACGTTCCGCAATTCCAGCGCCAACCCGATCCCGATCCCGGACCAGACGCTCGTTTCGACGGTCGACGGCGTCCAGTTCGAGACGCAGGAATCCATCCGGGTGCCGCCGGGTACGTCCATGGACGTCAGCATCCGGGCCGTGGACAACGGCGTGGCGGGCAACGTATCCGCGAACACCATCGTGCAAATGGCGCCAGAGCTGTTCCGACAGCTCGGCAACGGCACCGTGACCAACAAGGAAGGCACGGTCAACGGCTCGACGCAGGTCGATCCCGTGATCCTCGACACCGACTTCGATTCGGCGCTCAACTCGCTGCGGACGCAGTTGGGCAATGACCTGCTGCAGCACGCTGGAGCACCCGAAGACATCGCGGACGGCGAGGTGGTGTTCCCGGGCACGGCAGCCGGCAGCGATGTGCTCACGACGCCCGATCGCACCAGTATCGTCGGGCAGCCGGTGGACTCGATGCCCATCAGCGCGGCCATGACCGGGAGCGTGCTCGCGGTCAATCAAGCGGACCTGGATGCCGTTGCTGCGGCGGTCCTCATTGCCCAGGCGGCATCCGGCGCGAACCTCGTGGACGGATCGCTCGTGGTCGATCTGGCGGGTCCCGGACCCGGCCCTGGGACGTGGCTGGCCACGGCGACGGGACGGGCATTCGATGACACCATCGCCGAGGCGACGCTCGTGGACATGATCAAGGGAAAGACCAGATCGGTGGCTCAGGGCATACTGAACGACTACGGCATCGCGACCATCACCTTGTCGCCGGACTTCATGCCGACCCTGCCCGACGATCCCCAACGGATCAGCCTGAAGATAACGAAGCCGCCCGGAGGCTTGAACCCATGACGCAGCACCTCCGTTCCCAGGCTCCCGCGGACACGATCGCGTGAGTCGGCTGCTGGGTATCGACCTGGGCACCCGACGCATCGGGGTGGCACTGGGGGATACCACGACCGGGCAGGCACGGCCGCTCGTGACCCTCGCCCGACGAGACATCGAGCATGACGCCGCCAACCTGCACCGGCTCGTCCTGGAGCATGGCGTCCAGGAGCTGGTCGTCGGGCTGCCGCTGTCGCTCGACGGGTCGGAAGGCACCCAAGCGGCAGACACCCGGGACTGGGCAGCGGCCATCGCGCCACTGATCGGCCTGCGCATCACGTGGCAGGACGAGCGCCACACCAGCCAGGACGCGGAACACCGGCTCGGTGGCCCGGGTCGTGGTCGTGCTGGTGGCCCGCCGTCAGCGGCGGCACTTCGATCGTATCGGGCCCGTGTCGATCGTGAAGCCGCCACGGCCATCGTCCAGGCCGCGCTCGATGTACGGTCCACCACCGCCGGGGTCCTGGCATGACGGCCATCGGACGCGGCGAGCAGCCGTCCACGACCGAACCGGTCACCGGCACCCGTGGTCAGCGCCAGGGGAGCGTCAGCAGCAGTGAGTTGCTGGGCCTCCGACGCGTCCGGACACGCGGCCCATGGCGGGGTCTTGTGTTCCTGGCGCTGCTGATGGCCGCGATCGTCGTCGGCGGTATCGTGTTCGCGGGCCCCAGGCTGCGCGATACCGCGTATGACCTGGCCCGATCGAACCCGCAGGCCATGCGCCTGCCGATGGTCCCGGACATCGTGCGCGAGCGCCTGGGTGCGGCGTTGACGACACCGGCCGGGACGCGCGCCAGCCCCGTCAAATTCACCATCGAGGGTAACGAGACGGTTGGCCAGGTCGGCCGGGCTCTTGCCGCGCAGGGCCTCATCACGGACCAGCTGGCCTTCACCTACCTGGCGGTCACGCAGGGCGTGGACGACCGGCTCCATACCGGGACCTTCAGCGTCGATCCGACCATGACGCCGCAGGAGATCCTGACCCGCTTCCTGTCCGCGCCGGATCCGATCGTGCCCACCGTTCTCATCAGCCTCCAGGAAGGTAGGCGCCTCGAGCAGATCGCTGCGACCCTCCAAGGCAAGCCGCTGCAGCTGGACGTGCAGGAGTTCTATGACCTGCTCAAGACGCCGCCCGACTGGATCCGGAAGGAGTTCCCGTGGCTGAAGGTCCTGCCCAAGGGCAACAGCCTGGAAGGCTTCCTGGGTCTGGGCAACTTCACCGTGGACGCGAACATCACGTCCGAGGACCTGCTGCGGGTGCTGCTCGGTCGCTGGGAGACGGCCGTGGGACCGACCGTGATCGACGCCATCGAGAAAGGCGGCAAGGACTTCTACGAGGTGCTCACGTTGGCGAGCATCGTCCAGCGCGAGACCTCTGCCTCCGCTGAGAAGGCCAAGATCGCCGGCGTGTACACCAATCGCCTGAACGGCGCCCTGGGCGCCAGGCTGCTGGGCGCCGACCCGACCGTCATCTACGCCCGGGACACCACGAAGTTGCGCGGCCTGGCGTTCACGAAGTGGCCAAAGTACCCATTCTGGGGACTGACCGGCTCCTCCGACCTGTCGAAGGTCAAGGTGGACTCCGACCTGATGGGCTATCAGAGTTACGTGACGGCAGGGCTGCCGCCCGGCCCCATCGACTCGCCGACGTTGTCGACGATCCTGGCCGCGGCGGATCCCGATACCAGGGGCGGGTACACCTACTTCTATGCCTGCCCGAAGGCCACGACCCACCTATTCGCGAAGACAGCCGCGGGCCATCGCAAGAACATCAACTCCTGCAAGTAGCGTGACGGCGGTCGCGCTGCCCCTGGCGCCGACCGCGCTGCCGACGCCGGCCGACCCCGCCCGCTGGCGAGCCGCCGACACAGCCGCGCGACCCGCCCGCCTGGAACGGTTCCGCGCACGCCTCGCGGCCGAGTCGGTGGATGCGTACTTCGGGATCCGCCTCGCCAACACCCGCTACCTGACCGGATTCGAGATCGGGGAGAGTCACGCGTCCGTAGCCGGGCTCTCGGGCCAGTTCCTGGTCTCCGCGGACGAAACGGTCGTCCTGGCCGACTCGCGCTACCGCGCCCAGGCGATCGAGGAGTGTCCATCCTCGCGAGTCGAGGACGCGTACGGCGACCTGGCAGCACGCTGGCCGGCCCTGGTGTCGAGCCTCCGGCCCGTCGGCGGCCGCGACGGGCAGGTGACCCGGATCGCCGTGGAGGCCGCCTGCATCAGCCACGCCGCCTGGACGCGTCTCGCGGCGGCATCGCCGGACGTGGAGTTCGTCGCCGCGGACGGCTGGATCGAGGAGTTGCGTCAGACCAAGGAGCCCGCAGAGCTGGAGCGGGTCGGCGCCGCCTGTGCCGTCGCTGACGCCGCCCTGACCCGGCTGCTGCCGTCCATCCGACCGGGTGTCACGGAGCACGACCTCGCCCTCGCCCTGGAGTGGGAGATGCGGACCCACGGCGCTGAGGCGCTCGCCTTTGACGTTGCGTGTCTCGCGGGCCCGCGCGCGGCACTGCCGCACGGCTCACCGACCGACCGGCCCGTCGCCAGCGGCGAGGTGCTGTTGTTCGATTTCGGGGCGCAGGTCTTCGGCTATCGCTCGGACATGACCCGGACGCTGTTCGTGGGTGAGCCCAGCGCCCAGGACCTGGCCATCTACGAGCTGGTCGCGGGCGCCCAGCAGGCCGCGTTCGATGCGCTCATCGCAGCGGCAGCGGCCGGAGAGCATCCGGGCAACCGGGTCATCGACGCGGCGGCCCGGGACCACATCGCGGCGGCAGGTCATGGCGACCACTTCGGCCACGGGCTGGGCCATGGCATCGGCCTCGCGACGCACGAGGCGCCATCGCTGGGTCGGCTGGCGCCGGAAGCACCCTTGCCGTCACCCACGGTGTTCAGCGTCGAGCCGGGGGTCTATCTCGACGGCGTCATGGGCGTGCGCATCGAGGACCTGGTCCTGTTCGACCCCCAGGCGGCCCGCTGTGAGCGGCTGACCCACTTCCCGCGTGAGGTCACGATCGTCGGCGTCTGAGTCGGCTGCTCCGGTACACTCCGTCTCCCATCCCGTGCGCGGCAGCCGGCCCGGAGTCGCCCGCGTCCAACACCTTCGGAGAGATGCCCCGACCTTCGGAGCCGACTCCGGCACTCGAGGGAGCGCACAGCACTCATGATCTCGACCGGTGACCTGAAGAAGGGCATCGCCATCGAGCTCGACGGCGAGCTCTGGCAGATCCTGGACTACCAGCACATCAAGATGGGTCGGGGATCCGCCCAGGTCAAGATCAAGCTGCGCAACATCCGTCGCGGCCAGACCATCGAGCGCAGCTTCCAGGCTGGCGACAAGTGGCCGCGTGCCATCCTCGAGAAGCGTCCCGCCCAGTTCCTGTACCAGGACGGTGACGACTTCCACTTCATGGAGCTGGAGAACTACGAGCAGTTCTCGCTCACCCGCGCGCAGCTGGACAGCGTCGCCGACTACCTCGTGGACGGCATGCAGCTCGACCGCACCAGCTGGGAGAACGAGACCATCGGCATGGAGCTGCCCATCTCGGTGGACCTGAAAGTGGCCAATACGGACCCCGGCTTTGCCGGTGATACGGCCACGGGTGCCCGCAAGCTGGCCACCATGGAGACGGGTCTCGTCGTCCAGGTGCCGCTCTTCGTGGCCGAAGGTGACGTCATCCGTATCGATACCCGCAACGGCGAGTACCAGACCCGGGTCTGAGCTCGCATCGGCCGGGTCGCAGGCACGCGCGATGGGCCGCCCGCCGGACGAGCAGGCGTGGTTGCCGTTCGAGGAGTTCCTGGCGTCCGGCGCCAGGGGACCAAAGGCGGCCGCGCCGCCGCCGGACACCGCGGGTCCTGATCGATCTCTGCCACGCATCCTCCTGGTGGGGGAGCTGACGCGTCACATCAAGGACGCGCTGCGGGACGCGCCGCAGCTGCGCGACCTGTGGGTCGAAGGTGAGGTGGGACAGGTCAGCATCAGCTCCGCCGGCCACTGCTACTTCACGCTCAAGGATGAGCGCGCGCAGGTCCGCTGCATGATCTTCCGCGACGACCGGATGGCCATCCCGTTCCAGCCCCGGACGGGGGTCCGCCTCGTCGCCCACGGGCGGGTGGACGTGTTCGAGGCACAGGGTGTCTACCAGCTGTACGTGGATACCCTCCAGCCGGCTGGCTTCGGCGACCTCGCCCTGCGCTTCGAGGCGCTCAAGGCGCAGCTGACCAAGGAAGGGCTCTTCGACAGCAGCCGCAAGCGGCCGCTGCCGACGTGGCCCCAGACCATCGGCATCTGCACCAGCCTGTCGGGAGCGGTGCTGCACGACATGCGCCAGGTACTGTCGCGCCGCTGGCCGTCCGTCCGGGTGCTCGTGAGCGCCTGTCAGGTGCAGGGGCCGGGCGCGCCGGAGAGTGTCGTGGCGGCACTGCGACGGATGGCGCGGTGGGCCGATCCGGCCACCGGGCGCGTGCCGGACGTGGTCATCCTGGCCCGCGGCGGCGGCTCGATGGAGGACCTGTGGGCCTTCAACGAGGAAGCGGTCGTGCGGGCCGTGGCCGCATTCCCGGTGCCCATCGTCGTCGGTGTGGGACATGAGACGGACGTGACGCTCGCGGAGTTCGCGGCGGATGTCCGAGCAGCGACTCCGTCCGTGGCTGCCGAGCTGTGCGTGCCCTCCCGGGTGGACCTGGAGGCGCGCCTGCGGACGCTCGACGGGCGCCTGTCGAACGCTGCCAGCCGGGGACTGGTCGCGGCACGCGCGGAGCTGGATGCCGAGCGGCGTGCCCTGGAAGCGTTCCGGCCATCTGCGTACCTGGCCGCGGAGCGCGAGCGCGCGGGGCTGCTGCTGGACCGCGCCACGCGCGCCGTCACGGCGCGTATGGAGGCGGACACCGCACGCCTGCAGCGGCTGGATGACCGGCTACCACTGATCCTCCAGGGCCGACTGGCGCGTGCCCGTACCGATCTCGCCAGGAGTGCCGCCACGCTTGGCGCCCTGAGCCCGTTCGCGACACTCGAGCGAGGCTACGCCATCGTGCGTGACGCGAACGGCGCCATCGTGCGTAGCGCGGCGACCGTGGCCACGGGTGACGCGCTGGAGATCCGCCTCGCACAGGGCGCAGTGGACGTGCGCGTGGAACGCGTGCCAGACTCGGCGCCATGACCGACGACCTGACCCCCACGGTGGATCCGACCATCGCCGCGATGCCCTTCGACCTCGCCCTGGCGGAGCTCCAGTCGGTGGTCGGCCGCCTGGAGTCGGGTGGCCTGGCGCTGGAGGACTCCATCGAGCTGTACGAACGGGGTGTCGCGCTCCACGCGCACTGTGCCCGCTCGTTGACATCGGCCGAACTGCGCGTCCAGCGGTTGGTGGAGGGAACGGGGGGCCGGCTGCAGGCGCTGGACCTGCGTCCCGACGATGAGTCCTGACGCGTCCTGACCGGCCGCGCTAGCATCCCCCTGCCACTCCAAGGGTCGGACGCATCCCGAAACGACGACGGGACTGGCGCGGCAGCTGCCGCAGCACAGGAGCGACGTGTTGGCCATCCTTCCCGGTATCCGCGGTCCCCAGGACCTGCACGCGCTCTCGGACGAACAGCTCCCGGAGCTGTGCGAGGAGATCCGCCAGACCATCATCAGCACCGTGTCCGAGACGGGCGGTCATCTCGGCAGCTCGCTCGGGGTGGTGGAGCTGTCGGTGGTCCTGCATCGGCTGCTGGACAGCCCGACCGACCGGATCGTGTGGGACACGGGCCACCAGGCATACGCCCACAAGCTGCTGACTGGCCGCCTGGAGGCCTTCCCGACCTTGCGCCAGATGGGCGGCATGGGTGGCTTCCCGCGGCGCAGCGAGAGCCCCCACGATGTATTCGACGGTGGCCACGCGGGCACCGGCATCTCCATCGGGGAAGGGCTCGCCCTCGCCCGTGACGTCCGCGGCACGAAGGAGCGGGTGGCGGTCGTCGTGGGTGACGCGGCACTCATGGCCGGCCTCTCGTTCGAGGCCCTCAACGACCTCGGCCAGCGCGGCACGCGCCTGCTCATCGTGCTCAACGACAATGAGATGAGCATCTCGCCGACGGTCGGCGCCATGAGCCGCTACCTGTCGCGCATCAAGCTGTCGCGGACGTGGCGTGGGTCACGTCGTGCCTATGACGATGCCGTCCGGCGGATCCCCAAGGTCGGCCCCACAGCATACGAGTGGTCACTCCGCCTGCGAGCGGCGGTCGTCGACTTCGCCCAGCCCGGGCGGCTGTTCGAGGACCTCGGCATCACATACGTGGGCCCCGTGGACGGCCACGACCTGCGCGCCCTCGAGCAGACATTCCGGGATGCCTACGATGACATGGAACGGCCGGTGCTGGTCCACGTACGCACCCGGAAGGGACGCGGCTACCATCCAGCTGAGGCGGACAAGGTGGGTTTCCATGGCGCAGCCCTGCCGCCCATGACGGTCGTCAACGGCAGTGTCGATGCCACGGTCCTGGATGGCGATGCGACCCCGTCGGATGCCCAGCGGGCCGCGGCCAGGAAGAAGCCACCCAACTACACCGCGGTCATGGCCGATGAGCTGGTCCGCATCGGTCGCGAGGACGCGCGCGTGGTGGCCATCACCGCGGGCATGCCCACGGGCACCGGTCTCAGCAAGTTCGGGGCCGCGTTCCCGGACCGGATGTACGACGTGGGCATCGCGGAGCAGCACGCCATGACCCTTGCCGTGGGCCTTGCGCTCGGCGGCCAGCGGCCCATCGTGGCGCTGTACTCCACGTTCCTCCAGCGAGCGTTCGACCAGGTCGTCCATGACGTGTGCCAGAACGATGCACCCGTGGTCATCGGCGTCGACCGCGCCGGCCTGGTGGGCGAGGACGGCACCAGCCACCAGGGCATGTTCACGCTGCCGGCACAGCTCCAGTTGCCGAACCTGATCGTGGCATCACCCCGGGACGAGCAACAGCTCCGGAGCCTGCTCCGGACCGCATTTGCCCAGGATCATCCGTTCGCGCTGCACTACCCGCGCGATGCCGGCTTCGACCTGCCCGAGGTCACGCCGACCATCATCCCCATCGGTCAGGGCGAGACCCTCCGGGAGGGTACGGAGCTGCTGCTGGTGGGTTTCGGGCCCATCGTGATGCGTGCCATGGAGGCCGCGGAGCGCCTCGGGGCCGCCGGCTGGTCCGTGGGCGTCATCGACGCTCGCTACGCCAAGCCCCTGGACGCAGGGCTCATCACCAGTGCGGCCCACGGCAAGCGTCTGGTCGTGACGCTCGAGGAGAGTGCCGCGACGGGTGGCTTCGGTAGTGCGGTGATCCAGGCAATGGAGATGGCTCGCCTCACGGACGCCGGACTGCGGGACGTACCCGTGCTGCCCATCGGGATCCCCGCCGATCGGTTCGTGGACCACGGGTCCGTCACGGACCTGCGGCATGCGATCCGCATCGATACTGAAGGCATCACGGCCCAGGTGCTGGAAGCGATCGCGCGGATGGGTGTCGAGCCGGCGCATCCGGCGGTGTCGGTGCCGGCCCGCTCCGCGTAGCCGCGCGCTGCCCTAGGCAGCCGCTCGACCCGTCCGGCTGGGGCGCTGGCCACGCGCGGCCGGTTCCTGCCACCATGGCAGCGTGCCCAAACGAGTCCGACTCGACCAGCTGGTGACCGATCGAGGTCTGGCCGTCACACGCAGCCGTGCCCAGGCATTGCTGATGTCCGGCCGCGTCCGCGTCGGGGCGGGGGACGGTGGTCGGCTGGACCGGAAACCCGGCGATATGGTCGATCCACTCATCGACATCCAGCTGCTTGCGGCGGCGCCCTATGTGTCGCGGGGTGGCGAGAAGCTGGCTGGCGCCCTCGATTCGTTCGGCATCGACCCCGCCGGGCGCACCTGCCTGGACGTCGGTGCCTCCACGGGCGGCTTCACTGACTGCCTGTTGCAGCGTGGCGCGACGCGTGTCTATGCTCTCGATGTGGGGCGCGGACAGCTGGCTGAATCACTACGCGTCGATCCGCGGGTCGTATCCATGGAGCGGACGCATGCCGCTCGGCTCGATCCGGACTCACCGGAGCGACTGGTCCTGCCGGAGCCGGTGTCACTGACCGTCGCCGACGTCTCCTTCATCTCCCTCACCCGGCTGCTCCGGGGCATGGCCGCAGCGACCGCGCCCGGTGGCGACATCCTGCCCATGGTCAAGCCCCAGTTCGAGCTCACGCCGCGCGACGTACCGGGGGGCGTAGTGCGGGATCCGGCGCTTCGCGCGGCAGCCGTGACGCGCGTCCGGGAGCACGCGATGGCATCCGGTCTGACGGTCATGGGAGAGTCAGAATCACCACTCGTGGGGCCAGCGGGCAATCACGAATGGTTCCTGTGGCTCCAGGTGCCCGTCGAGTCTGCAGGGACAGCAGCATGAAGCGCATCGGCTTCGCCTACAACCCGACCAACGAACAGGCGCTGGAGCTGCGCGAACGAGCCACGGGCTGGTGCTCCGTCCGCGGTATCGAGTCCTGGGCATCGGCGGCGGGCGAGCTGGAGCAGCTGCTCCGGGAGCTGCCGGGCACCGACGCGCTGGTCGTCCTCGGCGGTGATGGCACATTCCTGCGCGCGGCCCAGGGCGCAGTGCTCGTGGACGTTCCCATCCTGGGCGTCAACTGCGGCAAGGTGGGCTTCCTGTCCAAGGCCGAGTCGAACGCCATGGAGAGCGTGCTGGGGCTCCTGGTGGAGGGCGCCTGGGCCATCGAGCCACGAATGATGCTGGACGTCCGACTGCTGCCCGGCGGCGACGAGGCACGGGCCTCGACCCACCTCGCCCTCAACGATGCGGCGGTGGTCCGCGGGTCCATGGCGCGCGTGGTGCGACTGGAGGTGAGCGTGGACGCGTCGCACGTCGCTACCTGGATCGCCGATGGCCTCGTGGTCAGCTCACCGACCGGCTCCACGGGCTATTCCTTCAGCGCCGGTGGGCCCATCCTCGATCCGACCAGCCGCAACCTGGTGGTCACGTCCATCGCCGCGTACCTGTCGGCGATCCGGACCTTCGTGGTCTCGCCCGACCATACCGTCTCGGTGCGGGTGCTGGATGCGTTCGACTGCATGGTCAGCATCGATGGTCGCGACGAAGTGCCGCTCCAGTCAGGCGATGAGGTGCGCGTGAGTGCGCACGAGCGGCCCATCCGGTTCATCGAGCCGCGTGGCGCATTCCCGTTCTGGGAGCTGCTGCGCCGCAAGGCCGAACTGCTGCCGAGCTGAGATGGCGCTGCTGGAGCTATCGGTCACCGATCTGGCGCTCATCGAGCGCGTCCGGGTGGCCCTGGGCGTCGGCCTGACCGTCATCACTGGCGAGACGGGCGCCGGCAAGTCCCTGGTCATCGATGCGCTGGCACTCGTGAGTGGTGGCCGGGCAGACACGTCGATGGTCCGGACGGGTGCGGCCACGGCCCGCGTGGAGGCGCTGTTCGACCGGCCCACCGCCATGGACGGTGACCCGGGTGAGCCGCTCATCTGTGTCCGCGAGCTGGCGGCCGCGGGACGGACGGTCGCGCGCATCGATGACCAGACGGTGCCCGCCTCGCGGCTGGCCGGGGTCGTCGAACCACTGGTCGCCATCCACGGCCAGCACGAGCAACAGCGACTGCTGTCGGGCGCGCGTCAGCGGGACCTGCTCGATGCCTTCGGTGGTCATGCATCCGCGCGCTCGGACGTGGCCGCGCGGGTCGGCGAATGGCGCGCCAACCGCGATGTGCTGTCGGCGCTGCAGGTGTCGCCAGAGGAGCTGGAGCGCCAGATGGCACTCGCACGCCATGTCGTGGACGAGGTGGCCGCGGTCGACCCGCAGCCGGGCGAGGTCGATGACCTCCGGACCCGCCTGGCCGTGCTAGCCGGCGCCGAGCGCTCGATGCGCATGAGCGCCAGCATCCGCGCCGCCCTGGTGGGCGAGGGCAGCGGCGTCCAGGACCTGGTCGCCAGTGTGCTGCACGAGGCTCGGGAGATGGCCCGTGCGGACGTGAGGCTCGATCCCGTCCTGGCCCGACTGGCAGGCCTGGAAGCGGAGGCAGTGGACATCGCGGACGAGTTCCGCCGGGCCGCGGATGGCCTGGAGGCCGACCTCGGTGCCGTGTCGGCCCTGGAGGAGCGGCTGGGTGACCTGTTCGGGTTGCTGCGCAAGTACGGCGGCACGGAGGAGGCCGCGCTGGAGCAGGCGGGCCTCATGACGCAGGAGATCGACCGCCTCGAAGGGCTGGAGTCGGAGCGCACGGCTCGCGCTGCGGCCGACGAGGTGCTGGGTGCCGCTGCGGACGAAGCGGGTCGGCTGCTGACCCTCGCCCGGACCACGGCTGCGGCGCCGCTCGGGTCGGCCATCACGGACATCCTCCAGGCGTTGGGCTTCCCCGAGGCGTCGTTCAGCGTAGCGGTCGGACCCGCCGACCTGGACCTCACGGGGGCGGACGAGGTGACCTTCCTGCTGGCGCCCAACCCGGGCGAACCGCCACGACCCCTGGCCCGCATCGCGTCGGGGGGCGAGCTGTCCCGGGTATCACTGGCCATCGAGCAGGTCCTGGCGGCTGCGGATACCACGCCCACGCTGGTATTCGATGAGGTCGATGCGGGCATCGGTGGCCGCTCGGCAGACCCGGTCGGACTGAGCCTGTGGCGACTGGCCAGGCATCATCAGGTGCTGTGCGTGACCCACTTGCCACAGATCGCGGCGCACGCGGATGCCCATCTCCACATCGCCAAGTCCGTGCGCGACGGTCGCACCGTGACCGCCATCCGGGAGCTCTCCGTAGACGAGCGGGTGCGGGAGATCGCGGCCATGCTCGGCGGCGCGGACACATCCGCGGCTTCGCAGCTCGCGGCACGTGAGCTGCTGGACCGCGCCCAGGCGCTCCATCACCCAGGCGTCACCGGATGACCGGCCACGTGGTCGAGGCGGCGCCCATGCCGCCTGCGATGGCCGCGGCGCTGGAGACCTACCTGGACCACCTGCGTGTGGAGCGTGGCCTGTCTGCGGCCACCATCCGGGCATACGACACCGACCTCCGTGCGTTCGGGAGCCGGGCGCCGGCCATCTCCGGTTGGGCACAGACGGCCGACCCGGCGCTGGCCTATCTGGCCTCGCTCGGTCGTCCGCCCGAACCACTCCGACCATCCAGCATTCGTCGCAAGGCGGCTGCGATCCGGGCGTTCTATCGCTTCTGCGGTGCCGAAGAGCTGATCACGGTGGACATCGCCGACCAGCTCGCACTACCGCGTGCGACCGAGGTGCTGCCCGAGACGCTCGATGTGGGTGAGGTGGAGGCGCTCCTCGAGGCGACCACGGTGGACACGGAGCTGGGCATCCGAGATCGGGCGCTGCTGGAGTTGCTGTATGCGTCCGGCCTGCGGGTCAGCGAGGCACTCGGCCTGGACCTGACCGACCTGTCGACGACCGGCGAGTCGGTGCGCGTCGTGGGCAAGGGCGACCGGGAGCGGGTGGTGCCGGTGGGCGACATCGCCCTTGCCGCCCTGGACCGCTACGTCACCGGCGTCCGCCCAGCCTGGCTGGCGGGTGCTGGTCGTTCGAACGCGGTGACCCGGGGCGCGGCCGTGCGTGCGCGGCGCGCAGAGCAGCGGCGTGGTGGACCGTTGTTCCTGTCACAGCGCGGTCGGCGCATGGGCCGGATGGAGGCATGGCGGGTCGTTCAGCGTTCCGCGCAGCGAGCCGGGCTGACGGCGCATGTGACGCCGCACACCTTGCGGCATAGTTTCGCTACGCACCTGCTGGAAGGCGGCGCAGACCTGCGCGTAGTGCAGGAGCTGCTCGGGCATGCCAGCATCACCACCACACAGTTGTACACGCACCTGACGGGCGAGCGGATCCGCCAGGTCTACGCTCGGGCGCATCCCCGCGCATGACGGCACAAGGAGGCTGATCGCATCCCATGGGCACATACGCGGACTCGCTCCTGGCTCAGGGCGAAGTGGTCCTCCGGCGCGAGCGCCAGCACTGGCTGTCGCTGTTCCTGGAGAGCCGGTTCTCGATCCTGCTGTGGATCATCGCCATCGTGCTGCTGGTGCTCGCGTTCAACCTGCGCGATGCCGCTCGGGACGGTCTGAGCCTGGGCGCGCTCGCGCTGATCGTGCTTGGCGTCAGCTTCTTCCTGTTCCGCTGGTGGCACTGGAAGACCGACGAGTACGTCATCACCAACCGGCGGCTGCTCAAGGTCGAGGGCATCATCAACAAGCGCTCGGCTGACTCCAACCTGGAGAAGATCAACGACGCGATCCTGGAAGAGAACCTCATCGGCCGGCTGCTGGACTACGGTGACCTGGACATCCTGACCGCGGCAGATATCTCGGTCGATCGGTACCGGATGCTCAACCACGCGAAGGCCTTCAAGAAGCAGATGATGACCGCCAAGCACGCGCTCGAGGATGGGCGTCAGTACGGCGAGATCGCGTCGGCTCCGGTGCGCGCCTCCGATGCAGGTCCGGCACCTCGGCCGGACACGGCCGCCACCGAGCGAGCCGATACGCCCGAGGAGATCTCTGCGTCCCTCAACCGGCTGGCCGCCCTGCGCGATTCGGGTGCCATCACGGCCGCCGACTATGACGCCAAGAAGAGGGAGCTCCTGGGCCGGCTGTAGCCGCCTGAACCATGGTCCTCGATCAGCAGCTGGTCTACGCCCTCCTCGCGGTGGGCATCATGCTCGTGGTCGGTTTTCCGGTCCACGAGTTCTGCCACGCCTTCGCGGCATACCGACTGGGCGACTCCACTGCACGCTGGCAGGGGCGCCTGACGCTCGATCCGCGGGTCCACTTCGACCCCGTCGGCGGGCTGATGCTGGCCATCTCGGCGATCATCAGTTCCGGGGCGTTCTTCTTTGGCTATGCCAAG